>OBWI01000003.1_pt1 | contig 368144 bp, 315 predicted proteins | sample 1495201 | NCBI WGS metagenome assembly OBWI01 (sample SAMEA2580050, study PRJEB22360) | human gut metagenome | biome: human gut; feature: human-associated habitat; material: faeces | place: Denmark | collected 2008/2010
AACAAGCGGGTTTTTGTCATATATCCTCTTAGGTCAACCTTGGTCTAACAGAGCCAAAAACAATATCTTGATTTGCTCCTATTAGCAGATGAGCAGGAAGATATGGTTGACCGTTATCTTGATAACGGCAAGATGTATGTACTTGATGATAATGGGGTCAAGTGTGAGTGTGTCATAACCGATAAAGAAAATGACATACTTGAAATCAAGAACATTGCGACGGTTCCAGAATATCAAGGGAAAGGTTATGCAAGAGCCTTAATTGAGTTTATTGTTAATAATTACAGAGAGCAATATGCCATTCTGCAAGTGGGAACGGGCGATAGCCCACTGACAATACCATTTTATGAAAAGTGTGGTTTTGTCCGTTCGCATATCATATCAAATTTCTTTATAGATAATTATGACCACCCAATCTATGAGAGTGGAATACAGTTGGTAGATATGGTGTATTTGCAAAGACCGTTATAATTTAAATTCAAGTTTATGGAGAGTCACCGTTATGATTAGAGAATTTAAAAGGGATGATATAAATAAAGTTGCAGATATATGGTTGGATACAAATATAAAGGCACATAATTTTATCCCCGCCGAATACTGGAAAAGCAATTTCAAATCAGCAAAAGAAGCGCTGTTACTAGCAGAGGTTTATGTGTATGAGTATGATACAGAAATACAGGGTTTTATAGGGTTAAATGATGAATATGTTGAGGGCATTTTTGTTTCTGGTGAAATGCAATCGCAGGGTATAGGTAAAATTCTGCTGAATTATGCAAAGGATAAAAGGAATAAGTTGCACTTGAACGTATACCAAAAGAACGCACGGGCAATATCTTTTTATAAGAGAGAAGGATTTGAGATTCAGCATAGTGGCTTAGATGAGGCTACCGGAGAAAAAGATTATGTAATGACATGGCAACACAAATAGAAATTCCAGTTTATCGAACTAAAACATAAGACCGCTTACATCGTGTAGGCGGTCTTATGTCGTGGCAAGATTATTTGATTTTGAGCTTTCTTTTCTTGGCAGAAAGCACTTTGCAGAGAACATCATCGACGGCGTCGGTGTATCTGCCTTGTTCAATCAATTTGTTTTTTTTTAGATTTATAAGGAAAGCAACAATTTCGTTTCTTTCTTTTGTACTTAAATATATATGGTATTTTTTCTGTTTTCATACTATCCACCTCGCTGTTTTATCTGATTTGATGATATATTAAAGAGAAAATTTTATCAAATATGCAAAAAGGCTTCTGCCCAAAACAGGGCAAAAGCCTTAAAAATTATGCGATTTTTAGGTTTAGTTGCAAGCCAAGGGGGACTATTCCATCTGTTGCAAAATCGGTTGCCCGAAAAGTACCAAGTCCCGAAACCCGCATAAATACTGGGTTTTTCGGCACATCTAAACCAAGGGGAACTACTCCCACTCGATGGTTGCCGGCGGCTTGGAGGTGCAGTCGAGCACCACACGGTTGATCTGACGGCATTCATTGGTGATACGCGTCGAAATCGTGGCAAGCACATCGTACGGAATGCGAGACCAGTCTGCGGTCATGGCGTCTTCGGAGGAAACCGGACGAAGCACGATTGGCGAACCGTAGGTACGCTCGTCGCCCTGCACACCCACGGAATGCACATCGGCAAGGAGCACGACCGGGCACTGCCAGATATCGCGGTCAAGACCGGCCTTGGAAAGCTCCTCGCGAGCGATGGCGTCGGCCTCGCGAAGCAGATCCAGACGCTCCTTGGTGATCTCGCCGATGATGCGGATGCCGAGGCCCGGGCCAGGGAACGGCTGACGCCAGACGATTTCGTCCGGCAATCCAAGCTCGGTACCGATGGCACGAACCTCATCCTTGAACAAGGTACGCAGTGGCTCGACGAGCTGGAACTTGATGTCGTCCGGCAGGCCACCCACATTGTGGTGCGACTTGATGTTGGCTGCGCCGTCGCCACCGCCGGATTCCACAACATCCGGGTAGAGGGTGCCCTGAACAAGGAACTTGACTTCCTTGCCGGAAGCACCCGCCTCTTCGATGACCTGGCGCTGAGCCTTCTCGAACGTGCGAATGAACTTTTCGCCGATGATCTTGCGCTTCTTCTCCGGCTCGCTCACACCCTTCAGGGCGGTGAGGAAGTCTTCGGAGGCGTCCACGGCGATGAGCTTGATGCCGGTCGCCTCGACGAAATCATGCTTGACCTGCTCGGCCTCGCCCTTGCGCAGCAGACCGTGGTCCACGAACACGCAGGTGAGCTGATCGCCGATGGCCTTGTGCACGAGAGCCGCCGCGACTGCGGAATCAACGCCGCCGGACAGGCCGCAGATCACCTGTGCGTCGCCGACCTTCTCGCGGATCTTCGCGACCTGATCCTCGATGATGCTGGAGGCATCCCAGTTGTTGCCGAGCCCTGCGCACTTGTGCAGGAAGGTCTCGATGAGCTGCTGGCCCATCGGGGTGTGCTTGACTTCAGGATGCCACTGCACGCCGTACAGTTTGCGGGATTCGTCCTGCATGGCGGCAACGGGCGCGCCCTCGGTATGCGCCAGCACTTCAAAGCCCTCCGGCGCGGTCTTGACGGCCACGCCATGGCTCATCCACGTGTTCTGATCGGCGGGGGAGCCGTCGAGCAGACCTTCCGACTTGTCGATGAAGGTCTCGGTCTTGCCATATTCGCCAAGGGCGGCCTTGTCGACATTCGCGCCCAAGGCATAGGCCATGGCCTGGAAGCCGTAGCAGATGCCCAGTACGGGAACGCCGGCCTCGAACAGTTTCTTGTCCACACGCGGCGCGCCCGGTTCGAACACCGAAGCCGGACCACCGGAAAGGATGATGGCCTGCGGATCCTTGGCCAGCATCTCGTCGACCGGCATGGAATGCGGCACAAGCTCCGAATAAACATTGGCTTCACGCACGCGACGTGCGATCAGCTGGGCGTACTGGGCTCCGAAATCAACAACGAGCACAGGACCTGCAGCCATAACACTCTCCCTTTTGATATGAGGTATGAAGAAGCAACAATACTAACTGTTCTATTGTGGCGACGCGAGCAGACATTGGAAACGCTGTGAACAGAAAGTGAACAAACCTCACAATTGCTTACTACGCATGGTTCAACACGCCGCATGCAAGTATTGCAAAACGAACGTGAAAAAGGTGTGAGGATGGCTTGATATCGTTGATATTGAGCCGTTTATCAATCTTTTTGATAGCATGTGAAGTATTCACAAATCTCCCGATAAAAGCTCTCATTTTCTAACAGAAACGACACACTTGCGCACACAGTCGCAAAAAAACAGCAAAAAGTCGCACCTCGCTCGTAATATGCTCAAGTGATTGGGAATGAATCGTTCCGCGGAACCGCAAGGTTTTGCGAGATTCAGGACCGAATGAAAATAAACAATCGCACAACACAGTGCAGGAGTACAGGAGTACACATGACGAGTCCTGTTATTGGCACCCCTTGGAAGAAGCTGAACGCTCCGGTTTCCGAGGAAGCTATCGAAGGCGTGGATAAGTACTGGCGTGCAGCCAACTACCTCTCCATCGGCCAGATCTATCTGCGTAGCAACCCGCTGATGAAGGAGCCTTTCACCCGCGAAGACGTCAAGCACCGTCTGGTCGGTCACTGGGGCACCACCCCGGGCCTGAACTTCCTCATCGGCCACATCAACCGTCTCATCGCTGATCACCAGCAGAACACTGTGATCATCATGGGCCCGGGCCACGGCGGCCCGGCTGGTACCGCTCAGTCCTACCTGGACGGCACCTACACTGAGACCTTCCCGAAGATCACCAAGGACGAAGCTGGTCTGCAGAAGTTCTTCCGCCAGTTCTCCTACCCGGGCGGCATTCCGTCCCACTACGCTCCGGAGACTCCGGGCTCCATCCACGAAGGTGGCGAGCTGGGTTACGCCCTGTCTCACGCCTACGGTGCTGTGATGAACAACCCGAGCCTGTTCGTTCCGGCCATCGTCGGCGACGGCGAAGCTGAGACCGGCCCGCTGGCCACCGGCTGGCAGTCCAACAAGCTCGTCAACCCGCGCACCGATGGTATCGTGCTGCCGATCCTGCACCTCAACGGCTACAAGATCGCCAACCCGACCATCCTGTCCCGCATCTCCGACGAAGAGCTCCACGAGTTCTTCCACGGCATGGGCTATGAGCCGTACGAGTTCGTCGCTGGCTTCGACAACGAGGATCACCTGTCGATCCACCGTCGTTTCGCCGAGCTGTTCGAGACCGTCTTCGACGAGATCTGCGACATCAAGGCCGCAGCCCAGACCGACGACATGACTCGTCCGTTCTACCCGATGATCATCTTCCGCACCCCGAAGGGCTGGACCTGCCCGAAGTTCATCGACGGCAAGAAGACCGAAGGCTCCTGGCGTTCCCACCAGGTCCCGCTGGCTTCCGCCCGCGATACCGAGGCTCACTTCGAAGTCCTCAAGAACTGGCTCGAGTCCTACAAGCCGGAAGAACTGTTCGACGAGAACGGTGCCGTGAAGCCGGAAGTCACCGCCTTCATGCCGACCGGCGAACTGCGCATCGGTGCCAACCCGAATGCCAACGGTGGTGTGATCCGCGAAGAGCTGAACCTGCCGGCCCTCGAAGACTACGAGGTCAAGGAAGTCGCCGAGTACGGCCACGGCTGGGGCCAGCTCGAAGCCACCCGTCGTCTGGGCGTCTACACTCGCGACATCATCAAGAACAACCCGGACTCCTTCCGCATCTTCGGACCGGACGAGACCGCTTCCAACCGTCTGCAGGCCGCTTACGACGTCACCAACAAGCAGTGGGACGCCGGCTACCTGTCCTCCCAGGTTGACGAGCACATGGCTGTCACCGGCCAGGTCACTGAGCAGCTCTCCGAGCACCAGATGGAAGGCTTCCTCGAGGCCTACCTGCTCACCGGTCGTCACGGCATCTGGAGCTCCTACGAGTCCTTCGTGCACGTGATCGACTCCATGCTGAACCAGCACGCCAAGTGGCTCGAGGCTACCGTCCGCGAGATCCCGTGGCGCAAGCCGATCTCCTCCATGAACCTGCTCGTCTCCTCCCACGTGTGGCGTCAGGATCACAACGGCTTCTCCCACCAGGATCCGGGTGTCACCTCCGTCCTGCTGAACAAGTGCTTCAACAACGATCACGTGATCGGCATCTACTTCCCGGTGGATTCCAACATGCTGCTCGCTGTGGCTGAGAAGTGCTACAAGTCCACCAACATGATCAACGCGATCATTGCTGGTAAGCAGCCGGCCGCTACCTGGCTGACCCTGGACGAAGCTCGCGCTGAGCTCGAGAAGGGCGCTGCCGAGTGGGAGTGGGCTTCCACCGCCAAGTCCAACGGCGAAGCCCAGATCGTGCTCGCCTCCGCTGGCGACGTTCCGGCTCAGGAGATCATGGCTGCTGCCGACAAGCTCAACGAGCTCGGCATCAAGTTCAAGGTCGTCAACGTTGTGGATCTGGTCAAGCTGCAGTCCACCAAGGAGAACGATCAGGCTATCTCCGACGCTGACTTCGCTGACCTGTTCACCGAAGACAAGCCGGTCCTGTTCGCTTACCACTCCTACGCTCGCGACGTGCGTGGTCTGATCTACGATCGCCCGAACCACGACAACTTCAACGTCCACGGCTACGAGGAGCAGGGCTCCACCACCACCCCGTACGACATGGTTCGCGTGAACAACATCGACCGCTACGAGCTCGTTGCCGAAGCTCTGCGCATGATTGATGCTGACAAGTACGCCGACAAGATCAACGAACTCGAAGCCTTCCGTCAGGAAGCCTTCCAGTTCGCAGTCGACAACGGCTACGATCACCCGGATTACACCGATTGGGTCTACTCCGGCGTCAACACCACCAAGCAGGGTGCTGTCTCCGCTACCGCCGCAACCGCTGGCGATAACGAGTGAGTCTAGCCTCTATAGGCTGATCGCTTGAAGAAAACCCCAGAGGATTCGTCCTCTGGGGTTTTCTGTTTACTCTTCACCGTCTGTTCGCAACACCGTTTCATGAGATGCGTGTCTGTTACCGTTCACGCATTACAATGGCACATGGTGCGAAACAGCGCAGTCACACACCTTAAAAACAACGAATAGGAGCAGACATCGTGAGTCTAACCAGCGTCACCATTATCAGCCCTGAAGCAGCAAACGGCCGCAACGTCGTGGCCCTTGGCGTCACCAAGGCATTCGCAGCTGCCAAGAAGACGGCCGTGTTCCGTCCGGCGGTTTGTCGCAAGGAAACCTTCACCGACGTTCTTCTTGAAGCAAGCAACTCGGGGCTGAGCCGTGAACAATCCGTCGGTGTTTGCCCGAAGCGTGCACGCACCGACAAGGAAGGCTCCCGGGCCGATATCGTGGCCGCCTACACGGAAGCCATCGAAACCGCCCAGCCCGAAGCCGTGGTTGTTGTCGGAACGGACAAATCCGCCATCAACGACCCGTCCATCTTTGCGTTCAATGCTGACGTAGCCGCTGATCTCAAGTCCGTCGTGCTTCTTGCCGTATGCACCATCAACCGCACTCCAGAACAGGTCCTGGGCACTGTCGAGGCGTCGAAGACCATCATCGAGAATGCAGGCAGCAAGGTCGCCGGCGTGTTCATCACCGGATGCAAAGACGAACAGGTGGAACCCCTCAAGGAGGAGTTCGCAGCTTACGAGGTGCCGGTGTGGACGTTACCCGCCGTTGATTTTGACGAGGAAGACGCCGTGACCAAAGCCACGGAGGCATTCGAGGCGAATGTCAACGCCGAAGAGCTTATCGCCGCTGTCGAGGCTCCATTCGAGGCGCCGACCACGCCATACGCATTCCAGTACAGTCTGCTGGGCAAGGCCAAGGCGGACAAGAAAACCATCGTGCTTCCGGAAGGATCCGAAGACCGCATCATCAAGGCGGCCGACTATCTGCTTGAGCGTGATATCGTCGATCTGATCATCGTCGGAGACAGGGAAGGCATTCTCGCCCGCGGCGAGGAGCTTGGTCTCAAATCCCTTGAAAAGGCGCAGTTCCAGGCCAAGGACGACGAGGAAGTGCTCGCTCCGATGGTCGCCAAGCTGTGCGAACTGCGCGCCAAGAAGGGCATGACCGAGGAACAGGCTCGCAAGCAGCTCGCCGACGACAGCTACTTCGGCACCATGCTTGTGGTGCTCGGCAAGGCTGACGGTCTGGTTTCCGGATCCATCAACTCCACGGCCAACACCGTACGTCCGGCCCTGCAGGTCATTAAGACCAAGCCGGGAACTTCCCTCGTGTCCGGTGCGTTTCTCATGTGCTTCAAGGACCATGTCGCAGTGTTCTCCGATTGCGCCATCAACCTGAACCCGTCCGCTGAGCAGCTTGCGGAAATCGCCATCCAGTCCGCCGAAACGGCAAAGGCGTTCGGCCTCGATCCGAAGGTCGGCATGCTGTCGTATTCCACGCTGGGATCCGGCAAGGGACCGGACGTCGATCTCGTGGAGGAAGCAACCGCACTCGTGAAGGAGAAGGCTCCGGACCTCGCGGTCGTCGGTTCCATCCAGTTCGACGCGGCTTGGTCGCCGACCGTTGCAGCCACCAAGGCCAAGGGCAACGATGTGGCTGGCCATGTCAATGTGTTCGTGTTCCCGGATCTGTGCGCGGGCAACATCGGGTACAAGGCCGTCCAGCGTTCCTCCGGCGCGGTGGCCGTCGGTCCGGTGCTGCAGGGCCTGAACCGACCGGTCAACGACCTGAGCCGAGGCGCAACCGTGCAGGACATCATCAACACGGTTGCCCTGACCGCCATCGAAGCCCAGTAAAACGCTATTTTGTAGCAAGCAAAGAGTAATCTAAAGTTTGGAAAGTCGCGCAAGCGGCACATCGATTAACACATGGAGGATGCCCACAATGGCGAAAACCGTCCTTGTCATCAATTCCGGTTCCAGCTCTATCAAGTATCAGCTGGTTGATCTTGAAACCGGTGAAGGTATTGCTTCCGGCCTGGTCGAGAAGATCGGCGAGCCGGTTGACGGCCACTACAAGCACGAGTTCAACGGCGAGAAGCATGAGTTGGAAGAGCCGATCCACGATCACGAGCAGGGTCTGAAGCGCGTGCTCGGCTTCTTCAACGAGTTCGGCCCGAAGCTGGACGAGGCCGGCATCGTGGCTGTTGGTCACCGCGTGGTGCAGGGTGGTTCCATCTTCCCGAACCCGGCTCTGGTCACCGACAAGACCATCAACCAGGTCAAGGACCTCGCCGTGCTCGCGCCGCTGCACAACGGTCCGGAAGCCAAGGGTGCTGAAGTCATGCGCGCGCTCCTGCCGGACGTCCCGCAGATCTTCGTGTTCGATTCCTCCTTCTTCTTCCAGCTGCCGAAGGCCGCAAGCACCTACGCGCTGAACAAGGAAATCGCCGACCAGTACCACATCCGCCGTTACGGCGCCCACGGCACCTCCCACGAGTTCATCTCCTCCGTGGTGCCGAGCGTCATCGGTAAGCCGGCTGAAGGCCTCAAGCAGATCGTGCTGCATATCGGCAACGGCGCTTCCGCCTCCGCCGAAGTTTCCGGCAAGCCGGTCGAGACCTCCATGGGCCTGACCCCGCTCGAAGGCCTCATGATGGGTGGCCGTACCGGCGATATCGATCCGGCCGTCGTCTTCCACCTGATCCGCAACGCCCACATGAACGTGGACGAGCTCGACGCTCTGTTCAACAAGCGTTCCGGCATGATGGGCATGACCGGCTTCGGCGACCTCCGTGAGGTTCACCGTCTGGTCGCCGAAGGCAACGAGGACGCCAAGCTGGCTCTCGATGTCTACGTGCACCGCATCGTCGGCTACATCGGCAACTACACCGCTCAGATGGGCGGCGTAGACGTGATCACCTTCACCGCAGGCGTCGGCGAGAACGATGACGTGGTCCGCAAGATGGTGTGCGACAAGCTCGCCCCGTTCGGCGTCAAGCTGGACGAAGAGAAGAACGCCACCCGTTCCAAGGAACCGCGCATCATCTCCACCCCGGATTCCAAGATCACCATCTGCGTCATTCCGACCAACGAGGAGCTGGCAATCGCCCGCAAGTCCGCGGCAATCGCAGAAGCAGGCGAAGACACTTACGGCAACGTCTTCTCCAAGTGAGCGAGGAGATCCCGCAGTCAAATGATTGACGGGACCGTATGAAGAGGACCGTACGTTCCATTGGAATCAAATCCAATGCCAATGGGACGTACGGTCCTTTCTTTTTCGAATAATCCTTATGTTTCACCGCTTTTAAGGTTTCGATCGCCGAACGTTTCCAATCGTCCCAGACAATGACTTTCCATATCTGTTCATGGTCCGCATAATGGGGGAGGGGCTGGTAGTACGATACGAAACGTTGTGCCTAACGCGCATACGTCGCATGTTGAGAGAAGCGGTTGATTGTTGTGGTAAGACGTCGTTTTGTCGGTCTGAATGGCCTCAAGGGCATCGCCTTGATCGCGATAGTGTTGTATCACTGCGACCAGGGCACTCTGCGGGGCGGATTCCTAGGTGTTGACATATTCTTCACCATTTCAGGTTTTCTGATTTTCTCGTCGTTGCTGAATCATATTGATTCCGGCAAGGGAATAGGTTTCAAGGAATATTACCTCAAGCGTCTGCGCAGAATATACCCGGCGTTGATTCTGATGATTCCCGTCACCGTATCGTTGGCATGGTTCATCAACCAAGACATGTTGGTGGACATTAACAACCAGATAGTGACGGCTATGCTGGGTTGTTACAACTGGTATGCCATCGGCAGTGGCGCCAGCTATTTCTCGCAGATGAATCCAGACATGTTCCGTCATCTGTGGTTCATGTCGGTGCTGATGCAGTTCTATCTGTTGGCTCCTTTGCTGATCTACCTGCTTCGAAAAATTCTGGTACGTTGGGTGCCGGTGGCGGTACTTGCCGGACTTGCCGTGTGCAGTGCGCTTTCCATGGGATTGCAGTATCACCCGGGAACCGATCCAACCAGAGTGTATTTCGGTTCGGACACACATGCCATGGGACTTTGGCTAGGTGCCATGCTGGCATGGCTGCTGATGATCATACGGCGTGGCAACGGTCGTCCGGAAGAAACGGCGATCATGGAACGCGCTCGTCTGGTCTGGAGCAAGATCGGCCCTGCGGCGGCTTTTGTGGCATTACTGATTCTGTTATGGATGATGCAGCACGTTGAGCAGGGTCCTGCTGCCTTCTATGGAGGGATTTTCGCGGCTTCGCTACTTTCAGTGGTTCTGGTCGCCGGTTCCATTCCTTTCGGATCTTGGATGCAGGATCTGCTGGTGTTCAAACCATTTGATGTGGCCGGCCGATATTCATACGGCATTTACCTGTGGCATTGGCCTTTATGGTTGTTCACCAAGGCGATGTTCCCCCAGTGGGGTGCTCGGCATCTGGGATGGATGCTGCTAATCACACTCGCTCTTACCGCATGTTGTACCGCCATGTCGTGGAAGTTGGTAGAACAGCCCGTCGCCCGTGGCGGATTTATCGCCATGATTCGCCCGCTGCCAGAAAACGGAATGTGGGATGTAACCAGATGCTGGATTACGATCGCCGTGGTATTGAGTACATGCTTGATGTCCGGATACGCGGTAGCCAACGCACCAAAGCAGACCAGTGTGGAACGCGCGTTGGAAGAGAATGCGAAAATGCTGAAAGAGCAGCAGGGCATGCACCTCGACTTCGATAGGAAGCATCCGCCAGCGCCCAAGAAACCCGCATACACCATGCCTGACGGGCAGCAGATGGTCGCATTCGGTGACTCGGTGATGCTTGCCTCCAGTAAAGGTTTGCAATCCGTTTTTCCCGGAATCACTGTTGATGCGGAAACCTCACGTTCGATGACCAAGGCATTGGGACTTATAGACCAAGCCAAAAGCCAGCCGGAAGGATTGCGCCAATGGGTGCTGGTCGGCTTGGCTACGAATTCAGCGGTGACCGATGGCCAACTCAATGACATACTGAACGACATTGGACCGGATCATGTGCTTGTGCTGATTAATGCGCATGCCCCCGTGTCTTGGGTCCCCGGAACGAACGACGCGTTGAGCAACTTCGCGGCTGCCCATTCCGACAACGTTGTTCTCGTTGACTGGGACGCTACGATTTCGGCGCATCCTGATGAGCTTGCCGGAGATGGTATTCACCCTGGCATGTCCAATACGCTGTACGCCCAGGCTGTCAAGGATGCAATTGCGAACTGGATCAAGCAAGGGCACTGAAACATCCTTCTTGCGAATCGCGGCAAAGCAGTTTTGCGATGAATATGAGGAATCCCCCTGACTCGTTTGAGCAGGGGGATTCCTCATAACCTTTTAGGATCTGAACGGACTCAGTCTTCCTGATGCTGCGGAGCCGACAGAAAATGCTCTTCACTCGGCAGCAGAGCATTCAACAGCACGGCCACAACGAACGCCACGGCGATGCAATTGGATGCGAAGATGGACTGGAACAGCGGCGGGAAGTTGACGAAAATGTCGCCGACCTGCGTGAAACCGATACCGATGGTGAGACTCAACGCCGCAATGGTGATGTTGCGCTGCGTATAGCCGGCCTCGGAAATCATCTGGAAGCCAGACAGGATGATGTTACCGAACATCATGATGGTGCAGCCACCAAGCACGGCCTGCGGCAGGGAATTGAACACTTCCGCCACGGCAGGCACGAAGCTGGCTATCACCAGAATCAGACCACCGGAAAGAATCACCTTACGGTTGACGACCTTGGTCATGGCGACCAAGCCGATATTCTGTGCGAACGACGTCAACGGCAAGCAGCCGAACAGGCCGGAGACGGAGGAGATGAGACCGTCGCCTGCAATGGCGCCCGCAGTCTCCTTATCGGTAGGCTGACGGTCGAGACCAACCTTGGTGAGCGCAGCGGTATCACCCAGCACCTCAACGGAAGACACGACATACAGCAGGGCGAAGGAGATGATCGCGCCCGGATCGAATTCAAGCTGGAACGGCATGAAATGCGGCACGGACACAACCTGCAGATTCGCGAAACCAGAGAAATCGACCTTGCCCATGAAAATCGCGACAACATAGCCGACAACCAAGCCGAACAGCACGGAAAGCTGCTTGGCAGTACCCTTCATCAGCAGCTGGAACGCCAAGCAGGCGACCAGCGAAATCAGACCGAGCGTGAGATTCTGCCAGCTTCCGAAATCCTCAGCGCCGGAACCGCCGCCGAAACTGGTGGCACCAACGGAAAGCAGTGAGAAACCAATCGACGTAACCACAATCGCGGATACGATCGGCGGCACGAAGCGACGCCAATACTTGGCCGTCAAACCAAGCACAACCTCCAACAGGCCACCAAGCACAACCGCGCCGGCGACCGCGCCGTAGCCTTGGTTCTGGGCGATCGACATGGCAGCAGCCACATAGGTGAAGGAAATGCCAGTGACCATCGGCAGGCGGGAGCCGATCAGCCACACGCCATACAGCTGAAGGCAGGTGCCCAGACCTGCCACCAGCAGACCGGCCTGAATAATCGTGGCAGACTGCTCGGCACTCATGTTGGCGGCGGAAGCCACCAAGAAAATCGGAGCCAGATTGGCCACGAACATCGCCATGACATGCTGCAGGCCGAACGGGATGCCCTTCCAGAACGAAACAGGCGCGTCCAAGCTGCTAAGCGCTTCAAAGGAAACGCCCTTCTTCTCGTTCGTGTTGTCTTTCTTCTTCTCTTCTCTCACAATGAATCCTCTCTCATTCATGCTGCGATGAGTAACAGGTTGTAATGGTTTCTGATGCGCGCCCGTGAGATGCGACGATCAGGAGCGGAATTCGATGGTACCGGTTTCCGGATCCATCGACTCCACGATTGCCAGGGAATCAACGTCGTATCCCGCTGCGCGCAGCTCATCGCCGCCGCCCTGGAAACCCTTCTCCACCGCGATGCCGATGCCCTCGACCGTCGCTCCGGCATCATGGCACAGATTGATCAGGCCCTTCAGAGCCTTGCCGTTGGCCAGGAAGTCATCAAGCAACAGCACATGGTCGCCCTCGTTGAGATACCTCTTGGACACGATGACGGGGAATTCCTTCTGCTTGGTGAAGGAGTAGACGGTGGTGGTGTACTGGTCGCCATCGAGATTGATGGACTGCGCCTTCTTGGCGAACACCACAGGCGCATTGCCGAAATGACGCGCGGCAACACAGGCGATACCAATGCCGGAAGCTTCAATGGTCAGGATCTTGTTGATGGTTTTACCGGCAAAATGTTCCGCCCAAGCGGCACCCATGTGGTCGAACAATTCGACATCGCACTGGTGGTTGAGGAAAGCATCCACTTTCAGCACATTACCTGGCTTGACGGTACCCTGCAGGCGAATGCGCTCTTCGAGCTCCTTCATGAATCCCCTTAGATTGTTGGCCGCATAAGGCGGCGTTGATGTTGACATACGGTGAACCGCATATAAACGTTCAGCATACGCGCGTCAATTGACCATGCGAGTGTTGCGCTGACCTGCATGTGTGATAGATATGAATTTCGCAGTAATCGACTTCGAATCTTCATGGAAAGAGGAACCGGTGGAGCAGAATATGGGACCAGTCCTGTGCGATCCGCAAAGTCTGATCAAGGACCTCAATCCGCAGCAAATGGAAGCGGTGAAGTACTACGGACAAGCCCTGCTCATCGGAGCTGGTGCCGGATCCGGTAAGACCCGCGTGCTCACCAGACGCATCGCATGGCTGCTGGCACATGGTTTTTGGGCGAGCAGCATTCTCGCCATCACCTTTACGAACAAGGCCGCGGCCGAAATGCGCGAACGCCTTGCGTCCCTCGTAGGGCCTGAAGCCGAACACATGTGGATCTCCACTTTCCATTCCGCGTGCGTGCGCATCCTCCGACGTGACGGCAAGGAAATCGGTCTTACCTCAGGATTTTCCATTTATGACACGGCTGATTGCGAACGCTTGGTCAAGCTCATCAGCGGCGATTTGAACATCGATACGAAGCGGTATACGCCGCGCATGCTATTGGGCAAGATCTCGGATTGCAAGAATTCGTTGATTTCATGGCAGGACCAGCTGAAAAGCGTGAACTGCGACTACAAGCCAGGCCAGCGCGGATATCAGGTTTCGGCCGGCGACGTCGACGAGCTGGTCGCCGTGATGTATGCGGAGTACCAGTACCGTCTGGCCATGGCGAATGCCGTGGATTTTGACGATCTGATCATGCGCACCGTCGAATTGTTCCAGCGTTGCCCACAGGTGAGCGAATATTACCGGCATAAGTTCCGTTATATTTTCGTGGACGAGTATCAGGACACCAACTATGCGCAATATGTGCTCGTACGTGAGCTTTCCGGCATTGATTCGGGAGAACAGCCCGATCCACATATGCGAGGAGCAGGCCGTGTCGGACCGTCTTGGATTACGGTGGTGGGCGATTCCGACCAGTCGATTTATGCGTTCCGAGGCGCGGATATTCGTAATATTCAGGATTTCGAGCAGGATTTCCCTAACGCGAAAACCATCATGCTCGAACAGAATTATCGTTCGACGCAGACCATTCTCGACGCAGCCAATGCGGTGATCGCAAGAAATGAAAATCGTAAGCCGAAAAAACTGTGGACGGCACTTGGCGAAGGCGACAAAATCGTCGGATACGCGGCCGACAACGCGCAACAGGAAGCCGGATGGATCGCCAACGAAATCGCACGAATCCACAACGAGGAAGGCGTGGCGTATCGCGACATCGCCATCATGTATCGAGCCAACGCGCAATCACGCTCGCTCGAAGAGGCCATGATCAATGCCAACCTGCCGTATCAGCTCGTCGGCGGCACCAAATTCTACGAACGCAGGGAAATCAAGGATGCGCTCGCGTATTTGCAGGCCATCGTGAATCCTGCGGACAATGTGAACGTTCGACGTATCCTCAATGTGCCGAAGCGCGGACTGGGCGTTCGTGCGGAAGGACTCGTTGCCTCGTATGCTGATGCCCATGGCACCACTTTTTTCGAAGCGATTGAACATATGGAACAGATCGAAGGCATGTCCACGCGCACGACGAAACCGTTGAGTGCGTTCCGAGACATGATGCATGAGCTTGCGGCTTTTGCGAAGGACCATGACACGAAGCCATCCGAAGTGGTTGCCGAAGTGCTTGCCAAGAGTGGGATTTTGGAAGAGCTGCAGCGCTCCGAGGATCCGCAGGACGCTTCCCGCGTCGATAATCTTTCCCAGCTGCAATCAGTGGCGGCGGAATTCGAGCAGAACACGCCAGACGCCACATTGGCGGGATTTTTGGAAACCACCGCGTTGGTGGCCGATTCCGACCAATTGCCAGGGGAGAACGAAGATTCCGGCAAGGTGACGATGATGACCCTGCATACCGCAAAGGGTCTGGAATACCCGTATGTGTTCCTGACCGGCATGGAGCAAGGCACATTCCCACACCAGCGTGCCATGGAAGACACCAGCGAACTGGCAGAGGAGCGCCGTCTCGCCTACGTGGGCATCACTCGCGCGAAGCGACGCCTGTATGTGACACGCGCGGCCGTACGCGCGCAATGGGGGCAAGCCAGCGACATGATGCCCAGTCAGTTCCTCGATGAGATTCCAGACGAACTGATTGATTGGAAAAGACGCGAAGCCGGCGTCGAACGCATGCGTGCCAGCTGGCAGGATGACGACGACGAGTTCGGCGGCTGGGACGATGATGACGATTTCGGATCGATGTCATTCGGCGGTTCCTCGTATGGAAAGTCGGATTATGGTTCCTCATACGGTTCCGGCTCGCGGTGGTCTCGTTCCTCATACGGATCGTCTTCATATGGGGCAGGGCGCTCGCAGTACGGCGGCCCGGCTACGCAGGGCTCATCATCCTCGTATGGTTCCACATCTCGGCGCTCGTGCGGAGGATCGGGAACCGGTTCCTCATATGGCTCGTATGGTTCGTATGGCTCCGGCAAGTCAGGAGGGAAATCGGGCAAGGTCACCACGCGACGTGTCAAGCCGAAAAACAAGCCTGTGGATTTAACCAAATCCTCATCCGCAAGCCCGGCCGGTAGCCATAATGATCTGAACATTGCAGACGTGCATGTCGGCGACAAGCTTACGCATGATCATTTCGGGTTGGGTACGGTCATTGAAACGCAGGACAAGGGCATGAATTCGGTCATTACCGTTGATTTTGGCAATGGTGAGGTCAAGCGTCTGCTGTTGCGTATGGCACCCATTGAAATGCTATGACGGAGATGAAGAACGGATGAAATCTCCTCTGTAGCACGAAAAGGAGGAAAAAACAAGACTTTCTTTTTCAAAGAGACCCTGCAATAATCGGCGGTGTTTGTCTTTTTTTGAGAGGAAGCTATGAATAAGAAACTGTACGCAGGCATTTCGCAGATCGTGCTCGGCATCTTGATCGCCATCGCGCCGCAGACCTTCGCTCACGTATGCGCGGTCAAAGAAACGCCGATGGCATGTCATTACACGGCTCAGGCCGCGCTCGGCATCGGCATCGTGATCGTGGCGCTTGGCATTGTCGGCCTGTTCGTATCCGATCAGACCCGCGCCGGTCTTGACCTCGCCAATGCGGTGCTCGGCGTGCTGACCATCGCCGTGCCGACCGTGCTCATCGGCGTGTGCAAGGGTGCCATGATGCGCTGCCATATGGTCACCTTGCCGACGCTGATCGTGCTCGGCGTGCTGCTGGCTGTACTTGCGGCAATCGCGGCATATCTCGATCTCAAGCCGGCGAAGCGCGCCTGACCCAATATGACGCAACACATCACCCTTGGCGGGTTGCCCCTGGTCAATCTCAAACGCAAACCGTTTCGTACCGCGGCGCTCACCATCGTTGTCGCCATGCTTACCGTGGCCTTCTATGGTGGTTCACTGCTGTCCATGAACCTTGAAGCCGGCTTGAACAGCATGCAGGAACGTATGGGCGCCGATCTCATGGTCACGCCGCAAAACACCAAAAACGAAGCCGAAGCGTTGCTGACCAACGGATCGGCAAGCACGTTCTACTTCACCAACGAGATCACCGACGAAGTGGCAAAAGCCGACGGCATCGACGAAATCACGGAACAAACATATATCTCATCGTTGGCCGCCGCATGCTGCGACGAGAAAGTCCAGATCATCGGATTCAACCCCGATACCGACTTCGTGATCACCCCTTGGATCGCATCGCAGTTCGACGGCACGCTCCAGCGCGGCCAGATCGTTGCAGGAGCCAGCATCAGCGTGTCGGGCAACAACACGGTCAAACTCTATGGGCACGAATTCCCCGTGGCGGCGCAACTCGCCAATACCGGCACGTCGCTCGACAATTCCGTGTTCGTGAACATGCAGACCGTTCCCGACGTGGTCGGATATTCCGCCAAGGTGGGGCATGCCGCCATTCCGGAAGAATATGCCGACAAAGCCGTTTCCGCCGTGCTCATCAAGGTCAAGGACGGTTACTCCGCCCAGCAGGTCGCTTCGAACATCACCAAAACAACAGGAATCAAAAGCCTCGGATACGTGTATCCGGGGGGCATCACAGCCACAACGAAATCCAATCTGAACGTGATCATTCGCTACGTGACCCTTTTCGTCGCGGTGTTCTGGGTCATGGGGCTGATCGTGCTGCTTGCTGTGTTCTCGTCCGCCATGAACGAACGCAAACGTGAATTCGCCGCGTATCGCATTCTTGGTGCCAATCGTTCCACTTTGGTCGGCATCATCGTGAAGGAATCGGCCATGATCGGAGCTTTGGGCGGTGTGATAGGCATTGCGGTCGCGTCGCTGGCGATTTTCCCGTTCAGCACGCTTATCGGACGGCAGCTGCAGTTGCCGTATCTGCAAACCAACATGTGGAATGTGTTGGCATTGATCGCAGTGAGTTTCGTGTTCGCGGTGCTTACCGGACTGCTCGCCTCCGTGACGACGGCGGTGAAACTTTCCGCTCCCGAAACCTATCTGACTTTGAGAGAAGGTGAATGATGGCGGAAAACACGGTTCTCGAAGTACAAGAGCTCACTCGCGAGTTCACCCGTCGCGGCAAACCGTTCGCAGCCGTGGACCATGTGGATTTCAGGCTGGGCCAAGGCGAGTTCGTGGCGATCGTCGGCCGTTCGGGCAATGGCAAAAGCACATTGTTGAATCTCATCACCGGACTGCTGAAACCCACATCGGGCTCTATCGACTTGGACGGCAATGACGTGACGCGGTTGAACGACAAACAAATGTCAGTCGTACGCAATCGGATCGTCGGATTCGTCACGCAAAGCCAGACATTGCTGCCGAATCTCACGGCACTCGACAATGTGATTCTTCCTTCCGTGCTGTGCAACGGCAAAACGGCGCAGCGCGATGTTGAGATACCTGCGGATTCGTCTGATGCGAAATCAGTGGAAGAAACCGTATCCGACGCATCTTCCGAACAGACGGTTGACGACGGACTTCCGGACGTCATCGCGGCGGCTCCGGTATCGAAAACACACAACGATCCCGTTCAGGACCATGCCATGGAACGTGCGCACGCATTGCTGCGCCGACTGCAGGTCGACGATTTGGCGGAATGCTACCCGAAAGAGCTTTCCGGCGGCGAAATGAGACGCGTCAGCATAGCGCGAGCTCTGATGAATGGTCCGAAACTTCTGATAGCGGACGAACCCACCGGAGATCTGGATGCCGAAAGCACTGCCATCGTCATGCGGCTGCTGCAGGAAGTGGCGCACGACGGCACCGCAGTGTTGATGGTCACCCATGATCCGGATGCCTTGACGTATGTGGATCGAATCTATCGCATGGACAGGGGAGTGCTGGCTGAAGCATAGCGGCGCCATGATGGCATGACATGCCGAAGAGGGCGAAACGACGAGCTCGTCCCGCCCTCATGTGTATTATTAACGATTGGTGTGCGCCCGCAAGGGAGCATACCGTCTGGAGTCTTAGCCCATCAGTGGGTCGGCGACCGATACGAGCTGTTTACGGCACGTGTTCAAGTCGTTCGTGCGCATGCACGAAGAAGCACTGGAGAGGCTGGCTCAGCGCATATCGGAAACCGGTGTGCGCTCCGTTCAGACAACGACAGAACAAACAAAGGATTAAACCAATGACGAACGTTCAGCGTTCTCGCCGTCAGGTGCGCCTTTCCCGCGCCCTCGGCATCGCTCTGACCCCTAAGGCTCAGCGCATCTTCGAAAAGCGTCCGTACGCTCCGGGTGAGCACGGCCGCACCCGCCGTCGCACTGAGTCCGATTACGCAGTGCGTCTGCGCGAAAAGCAGCGTCTTCGCGCTCAGTATGGCATCTCTGAGAAGCAGCTTCGCGCCGCTTACGAGAAGGGCACCCACACCGCCGGCCAGACCGGTAACGCCATGCTGATCGATCTCGAGACCCGTCTCGACGCCCTGGTTCTGCGTGCAGGCTTCGCCCGCACCACCGCTCAGGCACGTCAGTTCGTGGTTCACCGCCACATCCTCGTTGACGGCAACATCGTCGACCGCCCGTCCTACCGCGTCAAGCCTGGCCAGACCATTCAGGTCAAGGCCAAGAGCCAGACCATGGTTCCGTTCCAGATTGCGGCCGAAGGCACTCACCGCGATGTGCTGCCGCCGGTTCCGGGCTATCTGGACGTCAACCTGCCTTCCCTGAAGGCCACCCTGACTCGCAAGCCTGAAGCCGAGGAAATCCCGGTGCAGGTCAACATCCAGTACGTGGTCGAATTCTACGCCCGCTGATCTGGATCTACATACTGTAAGAACATACAGTATAAGGACATACAGCAAGAGCCTCGCAATCGTCAGGATTGCGAGGCTCTTCGCTATCTCAAGCGCATGTGCGGCCTTTTTAAGCAACGGGAAGCCTTCAGTCGCCGATGATGCCGCCTACTATGCCGCTCACAATCGTCATAACAAGTGAGCCAAGCACAGACCATGCGAATCCGTCAATAGTGACGCCCACAGAGAAAAACGACAGCGCCAACCATGACGCAAGCTGCATGAACAGCCAATTGATCACCAGTGCGACCAGTCCGAACGAAATAATCGAGAACGGCAACGCTATGACATGGATAATCGGCTTTATGGAAGCATTGATAAGCGCCATGAACAAGGCGAACGCCGCGATGCCAAGCACAGGGGGCTCGCCAATGGCGTGCATGCCGGGCAGAACCGCAACCATAACGCCCGCCGCGACGGTAAGAATTAGCCAACGTGAAATAAAATGACCCATAACAACATCGTATAGCACGGATTTGCTCAAACCGTGAGGGTAGCATGGAACCCATGTTGCTTCATCTTCATCTTGTCCGACACGGGCAGACGTTTTTCAACCGATATAACAGGTTGCAGGGCTGGTCTAATTCTCCATTGACGGAATCCGGCATCGCCGACGCAGACAAAGCCGCAAACAAACTGAAGGAGTTTGATTTCGCCGCGGCATATTGCTCCGACACCACGCGTGCGCAAATGACAGCCCAGCGCATCCTCGACGTGAATGAGGCCGCAGGACACACCCGCCCCCAACTGGTCAGTGACATGCATTTCCGCGAACAGTTCTACGGCTATTTCGAAGGCCAGGATATGGGCGTGGCGTGGACCGCCGCGGGAGGGCCGCACGGTGCGAAGAACTACAACGACATCGTCGCAAAGTTCGGTCTTGGTGCGACCCGCGACTTCCTTAAGGAAGCGGATCCATTCCACGATGCCGAGTCCGACGTGGAATATTGGTCGAGAGTCGAGGAGGGATTCGCGCTGATCGCTTCGAATCCTGCGCTGAGGGACAGTGATGACGTGTTGCAGATTTCCCACGGCAACACGCTGCTGAGCCTTATGCACCGTTTCGCGCCGGAAGGCTATGACCTCAGCGAACGCCCTGCGAACGGATCGGTCACCACGCTCGATTTCGACACCAGTAAGCCTATCGCTGAAGCGGTAACCGTCGTATCGTATAACCAGTGACCGGCGGACGAAACTTGCCTTAGGTCTGGGCTTTTTACTACTGTTATGCGCGTGTTGTGTTCGCGGGCAACCGTGGGACTGAAAAGAGGTACAAGATGGGTGTTGGAGAAATCGCCGGTCTGATTGCGGCAATCGCTTTCGCGATTCTTGCCGGTTTCATGATCTACCCGTTGATTCGTCTCGGCAAACTGTTCGACCAGCTCGCCGAGACAGTCAAAGAAACGGGAGATCATGCGATTCCTGCGCTTGATGAGAGTGTGACCACGGTGCAGCAGGTCAACAAGTCGCTGGAAGACGTCAACAAGATTTCCGCAGCGGCTTCCACAACCGCCAATAATGTCAGCGCCCTGACCGATCTGTATGGATCCTTCTTGGGCAAGCCGGTTATCAAGGTTGCTTCCGCTGCATATGCCCTGAAAACCACCGCGCAGTCCTTCATGAACAAGAAGAACGTCAACAGCAATAACAAGGGGGAGTGATGTTCAAGCGTCTCTTCTGGATCTCCATTGGTGTGGGCATCGGTGCGGTGGCAGTGACCAAAGCACAGGCGTACGTCAAGGCCAACACCCCTGATGCGGCTCGACAATTTCTGTTCGGGCCGGATCAAGATCATGTCGCCGTGCGCACCCTTGAAGGTCTGTTCAATGAGTTCAACGAAACGCGTCGAGCCCGCGAGGCTGAACTTAATACCAAATACGCGGATAAGATCAGCTGATCTTATTCCCGTAACGTACGTTCGGACAACAATCACGAATTCGTTTGAAAGGCACCAGGCCTTTCAGCAAAAAAGGAGCTTAATCTCATATGCGCACTTCTGAAATCGCGAAGCGCTATCTTGATTATTTCGAAAAGCACGGCCATCTTATCGTGCCTTCGGCATCGCTGATCTCTCCAAACCCGACCACCCTGTTCACCATCGCAGGCATGGTCCCGTTCATCCCGTACCTCATGGGCGAGCAGACTCCGCCGAAGAGCCGCATGGCATCCAATCAGAAGTGCGTGCGTACCTTGGATATCGACGAGGTCGGCAAAACCACCCGTCACGGCACGTTCTTCCAGATGCTGGGCAATTTCTCCTTTGGTGATTACTTCAAGGAAGAAGCCATCCACTATGCGTATGAGCTGCTGACCACCCCGCAAGACAAGGGCGGCTACGGCTTCGATCCGGAGAAGCTGTGGATGACCACCTTCACCGACGACGAGGAAGCCCGTTCAATGTGGAAGAACGAGGGCGTTGACCCCGAACACATCCAGATCATGGGCATGGAGGACAACTTCTGGACCACCGGCGGCCCTGGCCCTGGCGGTCCGTGCTCCGAGATCTACGTGGATCGCGGACCTGAATACGGTGTGGAAGGCGGCCCGATCGCCGATGAGAACCGTTACATCGAAATCTGGGATCTCGTGTTCGAAAACTACGAGGTCGACAACGTCAAGTCCAAGACCGACCTGCACATCGTTGGCGAGCTCGAGAACAAGAACATCGATACCGGTGCCGGCTTGGAGCGTCTTGCCTATCTGATGCAGGGTAAGCAGAACATCTATGAGACCGACGAGGTCTTCCCGGTCATCGAAGCCGCCCAGAAGCTGTCCGGCCGCACGTATGGCGATGACGAAGCCATGGATGTGCGTTTCCGCATCGTGGCTGACCATGTGCGTTCCGCATTGATGATCATGTCCGATGGCGTACGTCCGTCCAACAACGGTCGCGGCTACGTGCTGCGCCGACTGCTTCGCCGCACAGTCAAGGCCATGCGCGAGCTCGGCGTGACCGATCCGGTCATGCCGACCCTGCTGCCGACCTCCAAGGCAGCTATGGAGCCGAGCTATCCGGAACTCAACGACACCTTCCACGATGTGTCCGAAGCCGCATATGGTGAAGAGGACGCGTTCCGTCGCACGCTGGAATCCGGCACCGAGATTTTCGACCTCGCTGTGGCCAAGGCCAAGGAATCCGGATCCGACGCCGTTTCCGGCGAAGATGCGTTCAAGCTGCACGACACCTACGGCTTCCCGATTGAGATCACCCTCGAAATGGCCGCCGATCAGGGCGTCAAGGTCGATGAGGCGAAGTTCCGCGAGCTCATGGCCGAGCAGAAGAGCCGTGCCCGTGCAGATGCCCTGAAGAAGCGTCACAATGTGGATCTGTCGGTCTATGACGATTTCAAGAAGACGCTGGTCCAGCCCATCGACTTCCTTGGTTACACCGACATGTCCGCCCGCGCCAAGGTGCTGGGCATCATGCAGGAAGGCAAGGGCTCCGTCCCCGCAGTCACCGGTCCGGCCACCATCGAAGTCATTCTCGACCGCACTCCGTTCTATGCGCAGGCCGGTGGCCAGCTCGCCGATCAGGGCGAGATCCTTTCCGACGATGGTGCTGTGCTCGAAGTCGACGATGTGCAGAAGCCGATCAAGGACCTCATCGTGCACCAGTGCCGCCTGACCGAAGGCACGTTGGTTGTCGGCGCCGAAGTCAACGCCAACATCGACCTTGACCGACGCGGTGCCATCGCCCGCGCGCATACCGCGACCCACATGGTGCACAAGGCGCTGCGTGAGGAGCTTGGCCCGCAGGCCACCCAGCGCGGCTCTGAAGACGCGCCGAACCGTTTGCGTTTCGACTTCCAGTGGTCCAGCGCCCCGAGCAAGGATGCGATGAACTCCGTCGAGGCGCGTGTCAACGAGAAGCTGCGCGAAAACCTTGCCGTCACCACGCAGGAGATGAAGTTCGACGACGCCATCGCCTTGGGTGCCATGCACCTGTTCGGCGAGAAGTATGGCGACGTCGTGCGCGTGGTCTCCATCGGCGAAGATGGATGGAGCCGTGAGCTTTGTGGTGGTACCCATATCGACCATGTGGGCAAGATCGGTGCCATCAACATCATGTCCGAAGCCTCCATCGGCTCCGGCGTGCGTCGTGTCGATGCGGTTGTGGGCGAAAGCGCTTATGAGTTCAACGCTCGCGAGCATGCGCTGGTCTCACAGCTTTCCGACATGGTCAATGCCCGTCCGGACGAGCTTGCCGACCGTGTGAACGCACTGCTTGCCAGGCTCAAGGAATCCGACCGTCGTCTTGCGACCATGTACGAATCCCAGCTTGCGGCTTCCGTGCCTGCTTTGGTTTCCGAAACCAAGGCATCCCAGGCTCCGGTCAAGGTGGCAGCGAAGAATGTCGAGCACTTCGGCTCTTTCGACGCGCTGCGCAAGACCGTGCTGGATGTGCGCGGACAGCTTGGTGAGGAATTCCCGGTTGTGGTGGCTCTCGCCGGTGTGAACGAGGAAGGCAAGCCTATGGTTGCCGTGGCCACTAACGAGGCTGCACGCAAGCAGGGTATCAAGGCCGGCGATTTGGTTCGTGGCGCTTCCAAGATCCTTGGCGGTGGTGGCGGCGGCAAGCCGGACTTCGCCCAGGGTGGCGGCGCGGATGCCACCAAGATCAATGAGGCGCTTGAGGCTTTGGCCGATCAGGCCATGAAGGGCTGAACCACCAAGCATGGTTTGGCTTGGCATTGATTTAGGTGATGCCAGGGTTGGACTCGCACTGTCTGATCCTGGCATCACTCTTGCACACCCCGCAGGCAATATTCAGGTCTACGGGGATTCGTTCCGTGCATTGGACGAGGTCGTGGACGTCATCGAAGACGAATCGGTCGACCATGTGGTAGTCGGATTGCCGTTGCTACTAAGCGGAGAAGAAGGCAAAAGCGCGAAAAAAGCACGGCGATGGACTGTTAATCTTGAGAAGAGACTGCGTGTCGCAGTAGATGATGAGAACTATGCGCTAAAGGAAGTGCCGTCCATCGAATTGGTGGATGAGCGTCTAACTACGGTGACTGCACATCATCAGCTATTCGATGCGCAGGTCGGTGGACGAAAGCACCGTCCGATGGTCGACCAGCAGTCTGCAGTGGTGATATTGCAGACGGCCATCGACCGAAGAGAGAGACCAGAGGAGAGAGGCCTGTGACTGATAATCTCGACGATTTTTTCTCCGATAACGCGCAATGGGTGAATTCGTCGGATGATGCATCCTTCGTTTCGGCAATGCCTCCGCAACCACCGAAATCACGTAAGGACATGCGTCGTCACCGTGAGCAGAAGCGTCGTCGCCGCTATATCACCATTATCGCCGCTCTGGTGGTGATCGTGCTGATCGGTGTCGGCGGATTCTTCGGCGTGCGCGCGCTGAAACATTGGAAGGCCGTGAACGAAGCGAATTCTCAAAGCCAAATCGAGGATTACACGGGCCCAGGCGATAAAGGCGTGACGTTTGTCGTGGAATCCGGGCAGGGAGCCGCGGAAATCGCGGACAACCTTGTTAAAGCTAAAATCGTCAAATCCGCAGCCGCCTTCACTTCCGCAGTAAGCGGAGCTGGCGCCACGTTGTATCCGGGATCATACGCATTGAGGACGCATATGAGGGCGTCCGATGTGGTCAAGGTGCTTTCTGACCAAAGCCAGGCCGGCGGTTTTGCCGAAGTGCGTGCGGGTGAACGTGTGTCGGACGTCATCGAAAATGCGGCGAGTGTGTCCGGCTTGGATGTTTCACAGTTCCAAGCCGTGATGGACGGTGGCGGTGCTGGAATCCTTCCTGACGAGGCCGGCGGCAAATTCGAGGGATGGCTTGAACCAGGCAGCTACAATGTGCAAAACAAGTCAGCGGAAGACATCATCAAGGAAATGGTCGACGCGCGAGTGAGCAAACTCGATTCCTTGGGCGTACCTACAGGCAGCGAACGTGAGCGCATCCTGAATATCGCATCCATCGCGGAGGCGGAAGTCGGCAGCGAAAAATACTACGGCCAGGTGGCAAGAGTGATTCTCAACCGTCTTGACGCCGATATGGCTCTCGGCATGGATACCACGGTCGCCTACGGTCTTGGTATTTCCGCAAGCCAGTTGACCGATGACCAGTTGGGCGATGACAGCAACGCGTACAACACCAGAATCCACAAGGGACTGCCGCCCACGCCAATCAGCAACCCTGGAGATGGCGCGATCACAGCAGCCGTCAATCCTCCGGACGGCAAGTGGCTGTACTTTGTCACCACAAACCTGCAGACCGGCGAAACGAAATTCGTGGAAACCGAAGATGAGTTCTGGCAGATTCGCGACGAGTACAAGAACAACAACGAGAACGCGAACTGATCTCAGAATAAAACGCCAATCGCAATGCCTATCGCCCCAGCTGCCACAAGCGCTGGGGCGAACGGCGTTTTACCGGCATATGCGGTATGCTTCTGCGGATCGAAACGTGTCCACAAAACGAGCCATAACAAGCCGACCACACCAATCGCAAGCCACCAAAACACCACGGCGAACAGACCGAACATGCCGACTGCCAATCCCATCAGCAAGGTGGCGGTGACATCGCCAAAACCCAATGAACCAGGTTTCACCAAAGCGAGCGCGCATTGCAGTACGGCCGACAGTACGGCGAAGAGTATTGCCTGCAATGCCAGGTACAGAGTGTTGATGGAAAGTGCGTATATGAGGTTTACGATGATTTGCGCTGTGCATCCGGTGGCGATCCAGGCGCGTGGAATGCGGCGTGAACGGATGTCTTCAACGCTGATGGCCAGTCCACAAAGCAGACTTGGCAGGCAAATCATATACCACATACCGTTAAGATAGTCCACTAGTTGCATTCGTGAGAAAAGGAGTTGGCATGTTGCGTTGGCAGACAGCAGGCGAGTCGCATGGTGAGGCGCTTGTCGCCATGATTGAGGGATTGCCCGCGGGCGTTCATATCACCACGGAGGATATTGTTGGCGCGTTGGCGCGTCGTCGTCTTGGGTATGGTCGTGGCGCGCGTATGAAGTTCGAGCAGGACAAGGTTCGTATGCTGACTGGTGTGCGTTTTGGTGAGACGATTGGTTCTCCGGTGGCCATTGAGATCGCCAACACCGAGTGGCCGAAGTGGACTGAGGTGATGAGTGCGGATCCGCTTGATCATGAGCTTGCTCGTGAGGGCCGCAATGCCCCGTTGTCTCGCCCGCGTCCGGGGCATGCGGATTTGACTGGCATGCGTAAGTATGGTTTTGATGATGCTCGTCCGGTGTTGGAGCGTTCTTCCGCGCGTGAGACGGCTTCGCGTGTGGCGTTGGGTGAGGTTGCCAAGCAGTTCTTGGAGCAGGCGTTCGGTATTCGTACCGTTTCGCATGTGCTTTCCATTGGTGGCGCAGGTATTACCGATCCGCAGCAGGCCACGCTTCCCAAACCGGAGGATCTTGAGGCGTTGGACGCTTCTCCGGTGCGCACTCTTGACAAGAATGCGGAAGAGCGGATGATTGCCCGTATTGACGAGGCGAAGGAGAACGCCGATACGTTGGGCGGTGTGATCGAGGTTGTGGTGTACGGCGTTCCCGCAGGCGTGGGCACGTATGTTGAATCGGATCGTCGTCTTGATGCTGCTCTTGCCAGTGCGGTGATGGGTATTCAGGCCATCAAGGGCGTGGAGATCGGTGATGGTTTCCTTGAGGCCATGCGTCCGGGTTCTCAGGCTCATGACGAAATGGTGGTGGGCGATGACGGCCGTATTGCGCGTCTAAGCAACCGTGCGGGCGGTATCGAGGGTGGCATGTCGAATGGGCAGCCGATCGTCGTACGTGCGGCGATGAAGCCGATTCCTTCCATTCCGAAGGCGTTGCGTACCGTCGATGTGACCACGGGCGAGCCGGCGCAGGCCATTAACCAGCGTTCCGACAATACTGCGGTTCCGGCGGCGGCTGTTGTTGCCGAGGCGATGGTGCGTTTGACCATCGCGCAGTATGTGCTTGAGAAGTTTGGCGGCGATTGCGTTGCCGAAACCAAGCGTAACGCCGAGCAGTACGTTGCCTCATGGCCTGAGCATATGAGGTGATTCGTCTATGAGTGGTATGCGTAGGCCTGTCGCCGTGATCATCGGCATGATGGGGGCGGGCAAGACTCGTGTCGGCAAGGAAGTGGCGCAGATGATGAATCTGCCGTTCGCCGATGCGGACAATGAGATTGAGCATGATGCCGGAATGCGGATTCCCGAGTACTTCGAAAAGTATGGGGAACCGGAATTCCGGAGGCTGGAAAGCGACGTCGTGCTTGATATGCTCGAGGATTTCGACGGTATCTTTTCCTTGGGCGGGGGAGCGCCGATGACGCCTTCCATTCAGGAAGGATTGGCGCAGTATATCGCGGACGGCGGCAAGGTCGTGTATCTTATGGCCGATCCTGAGGAAGCCATGGAGCGGGCAAATCGCGGTGGAGGCCGTCCGATGCTTAATGGCGATGCCAATGAGCGTTGGAAGAAGCTCTACAAGGAACGTGACCCGGTGTTCAGGAGCGTGGCGAACGTGCATGTGGGCACGCGTGGCCAGTCTCCCCAAGCCGCGGCGAGAAAGCTGATGGAAATGATTGATCAACGTATAGTCCATGTCACCGGTTCCACCATCGAACCATACGATGTTCGTATCGGAGAGGGTGTGATGGGCCAGCTTGCGCAGGTGTTGGGAAGCAAGCCTGCCAAAGTGGCGCTTATCCACACCCAGCCGGTGCAGCGTCATTCGGACCGTGCGCGTACTTTGTTGCGTCAGGCGGGCTATGATGCGTACGATATTGTGATTCCCGACGCGGAGGCCGGCAAGACCATTGAAGTGGCCAATGGTATCTGGCAGCGTTTGGGGGATGAGGGTTTCACTCGTTCTGACGCGATCGTCGGCCTTGGTGGTGGCGCGGCAACCGATTTGGCGGGGTTTGTGGCTGCCACATGGATGCGTGGCATTCGCTACGTGAACTGCCCGACGTCGTTGCTGGCCATGGTTGACGCTTCGACCGGCGGTAAAACCGGCATCAATACCCCTCAGGGGAAGAACCTGGTCGGCTCTTTCTATACGCCTGCCGGAGTGCTTGCCGATCTGAAATCGCTTGCGTCACTGCCGAACGACATCTTCATCGAAGGATTGGGCGAGGTCGCCAAGTCCGGTTTCATCATGGACCCGGAGATTCTGCAGATCCTCGAGGACCATGCCGGTGAATTGCGTGCCTTCGACGGGTCGACGTTCTTGGATTCCGGCCTGAAGGATGTGGTCGCGGAGCTGATCGAACATACCGTGAGCGTGAAGGCCTACCATGTGTCCGCCGACCTTAAAGAGGCGGGATTGCGCGAATTCCTCAACTATGGGCATACGCTCGGTCATGCCATCGAGAAGCTTGAGCATTTCCGCTGGCGTCATGGTAATGCGGTGGCGGTCGGTTGCGTGTATGCGGCCGAACTGTCGCATCTTCTGGGGTACATCGATCAGGATCTCGTGGACTATCATCGTTCGTTGTTGGGATCTCTGGGGCTGCCTACGTCCTGGAACAATGGCACATGGGATGATGTGCTCGCATTGATGCACCGGGATAAGAAGGCTCGCGGCAATAAGCTTCGTTTCGTGGTGCTTGAGGGCGTCGGCCATCCGATTCATCTTGAGGATCCGCCTGCGGACGCCGTTGAAGAGGCGTTCCGTCGTATTCAGCAGTAAACAAGGTAGGGAAGTGGAATATGACTAAAGTAGTGGTCGTCAATGGGCCGAATCTTGGCCGTCTTGGCGTGCGTCAGCCTGACGTGTATGGCAAGCAGGATCTTGAAACCCTGCGTACCCTGTGCGCGCAGTGGGGCAGCGAGCTTGGTCTTGACGTGGAAGTGCGTCAAAGCGATGACGAAGCCGAGATGATCGGCTGGATGCACCAGGCCGCCGACGAGAAGACCCCGGTCGTGATGAATCCGGCGGCTTTCACCCATTACTCCTACGGTCTGGCCGATGCCGCGCATATGGTGATCGATGAGGGATTGCCGCTGATGGAGGTTCACATCTCCAATCCATCCGCACGCGACGAATTTCGCAAGCGTTCCGTGATCTCGCCAGTAGCGACGGGCACTATCACCGGTATGGGGTTCTATGGCTACAAGCTGGCGTTGGATGCGGTGGCGCATCTGTTGGAATCGAAGTGATGATTTTCCGATTTCCCCTTGAGATAGTCTCGGAGGAACTATGAATGCCGGATGCTCTTGATGGGCATCCGGTTTTTACATAGCATTGCATTCGTTTGCAGAAAAAGCTGCAACAATCGCAAATATGATTGCCGTTTTGCGCAACACAATGAATTGTTGCTGAAAGCATTTTCTTTCGCTTGTCCTTCTTTTCCGTATATTGCAATCGGTCACGCTGTTTCATTGCGATGCGCAGCATCTACTGTACGATGAACCCCGATCTAGGGTGCAAACGTATGCACATTCATCGCAGAGTGTGTCTTAGATGATCCGCAGGTAACGCGGATGACCATGGCGCATACGTTGTCGAAGGGCGGAACCTGCCATGGGGGCCGGAATTCGATCTCAACGATGAGAACGGAGAACAATGGTCGTTCAGCGAATGAATCGGCCGGCTAGCCGTGCGGTGGCCATAGGCGTCGCCGCCGCCATGGCGTGCGCCACCTTGGTGGCGGTACCGCATATGGCTCAGGCTCAGCCCGAGGCGCAAACGAATGCGAAGAAAGACGTGCAGGTCATCGCCTTCCAGCAGACATGGAACACGGTCGCCAAGGAATGCACGAGCACATACGGTCCGGAAGGCGTGGCATACGTCGAGGTGTCGCCGCCGCAGGAATCCATCCAAGGCACGCAATGGTGGACGTCCTACCAGCCGGTAAGCTACAAGCTCGATTCCAAGCTCGGCACGGAAGCCGAATTCAAAAACATGATCAAGCAGTGCAATGCCGTCGGCGTTGACATCATCGCCGACGTTGTGCTGAACCAGACCACCGGTGCCGACGTGGCCGACGGCAAGCAGACCGGCGTCGCAGGAACCGAATACAACGGTTCGACCGGCGACTACCCGGGATTTGCCACCGAACAGTATCCGGAAGGCATCACGGCCTCCGACTTCCACAGCTGCTCCAAGAACATCTCCAACTACGCCAACCAGCAGGAAGTCCAGGAATGCCGCCTGAGCTCCATGTGGGACTTCGACTCCGAGAGCGAAAAGGTCCAGGATATTCAATCTGACTATCTTGCCGCCCTGTGGAATGCTGGTGTTCGCGGCTTCCGTATGGATGCCGTCAAGCACATCCACACGGACAGCATGAGGGCCATCAAGGAGAAGTTCGCAAAGAAGATCGGCGTGAATGCCGACAGCATCTACTGGATCCAGGAGGTCATCGGGAACTCCTCCGAAGCCGCGGGCATCCAGCCGAGCAACTACGTGCAAAACGGCACGGTGACCGAATTCGGCTTCAAGTCCGAAATGAACCAGACCTTCAAAGACAAGATCGCAAACCTCAAGGGACTTAATGAGCGGTTGAGCAAGGATCTCGCCTCCGAAGACGCCAACGTGTTCGTCACCAACTGGGACACCGCGCGCAACGAGGGCGCCCTGACCTACAAGGACGGTGCCAAGTATCAGCTGGCCAACGCATTCATGCTTGCCTACGACTACGGCACGCCGCGTCTGCTTTCCGACTACAAGTGGGATGAGAACGACAACGGCGCACCGGGAGCCACCGCCACATCCGTTCCGGACGTGAATATGGACGAGGTCTGTTCCACCAACAGCTCCGACTGGAACTGCGAGCAGCGCTGGACCTCCACCCGAGGCATGATCGCCTTCCGCAACTACGTCAACGGCACCAAGGTCGCCGACTGGCAGGATGACGGCGGCGACAACATCGCCTTCTCCCGCGGGGATAAGGGCTTCATCGCCATCAACAACGGCAAGACCGACAAGGACGCCTCCTACACGACATCGCTCGCCGACGGCGAATACTGCAACGTGTACGCCACCATGGACTGCTCCCAGACTGTAAGCGTCAAGAACGGCAAGGTCGAGACCACGGTACCGGCGCATTCCGCCATCGCACTGTATGCAGGCGCCACCAAGGACAGCCACCCGGCATCCAGCGTGGCCAACGACCCGTCCGATCCTGACGTGAACCAGGAAGGGGACGAGACCCTGCCCGACGACAGAAGCGTCACCATCTACTACAAGCCCGCCGATTCCAGCTGGAAGAGCCCGAAGGTCCACTACGGTCTTGGCGATGACTGGAACCAGCCGGAAGCCGACATGACCCTCGACGAGCAGGGGTACTATCGCGCCACCATCGACACCAGGGGCAAGAAGATCGACTTCGTGTTTCACGATACCGGCACCGACCAGTGGGAGAACCCGAAGGGCGGCGGCAACTACCACGCCAACGCGGGCATCACGCACGTGGGTGTGGCCGATCAGGCCGCGACCGTGGGTAATCCGGAATCCGTCAACGGCCAGACCCGACTCGTCGTGCACTACAAGCCAGCCAGCGATTCCGATAATCGCGGCGTGTACGTGTGGGGCACAGACGCTGGCGGCTCGAGCCTCTCGGCAGTCAACCATCCCTTCACCGGAGCTGACTGCTGGGGCAAGGTGGCTACGTTGACCTTCGGCGGCAAGTTTGACAAGTTCGGCTTCATCGTCACCACCGCAGACTGGAACAAGTACGGTGGCGACCGTAGCGCCACGGTGAACGCCGACGGCACAGCCGAAGTGTGGATCGACGGCACCAAATATGAGGATCAAGGCGAATCGACCACCGTCGAAACCCTCGACTCCGCTCCGAGCGACTACGAATGCAAGGCCAACACCGTTACCGTGAAGGTCCACTACAACCGTGATGACGGCCTGTACTACAACGCCGAAGACACCTCGGTCACCGTTCCCCAGTGGGACATCTGGACCTGGGCTTCCAATTGGAACGGCGGAGCCGCCACCTTCACCACCCACGATGACTGGGGCGAGGTCGCGGAATACTCCTTCACCAACTACACCTACTACAACGTCGACGGAGCCTCCGACATCGGCATGCTGCGCCGTTACGGAAAGGATGCGTGGAAGGCCAAGGATCCGGATGACGCCGATTACAAGATCCCGTCAAACGCCTTGGTGTTCAACGAATCGGACGGCACCGCATCGGCCGAAGTGTGGCTGATGGGCGGCGACGCCACCGTGTATTCCTCACGTCCATCGTTGGGAGCGTCCATGAAGTCTGTTGAAATCTCCGACGTCAACAAGCTGACCGCAAGACTGTCCAAAAAGGTCACTTCGGATGAGCTTGAAGGCAAGGTCTCCGTCACTGACGCCGACGGCAAGGCTGTAGATGTCAAGAACATCAAGACCGACGGCACCAAGGTGATCATCACCACGGCCAAGGATCTTGACATGCGAGGCAAGTACACCGTCGAAGTCAAGGGCTTCGGTTCGCAGGACGCCATCGCGGGCTCGGTGGTGCGTACGGATGCCTTCGACAAGAAGTACGCCTATGACGGCGACGATCTGGGCGCCACTTACACGAGCGCGAAGACCGGATTCAAGGTGTGGGCTCCAACCGCCACCAAGGTTGAGCTTGTCACCTACCAGTCCGACGATGTGAATGCCGAAGTCGACAAGACCGTCGACATGGCCTCTGAAGACAAGGGTGTGTGGAGCGCCCTGGTGAAGAACCTTGCTAGCGGCACGGCCTACTCCTACAAGCTCACCTTCGCGGACGGCACGGTGAACGTCTCCGCCGACCCGTACGCGACCGCTGCGGTCGCCAACGGCGAACGTTCCGTGGTGCTCTCCAGCGAAGACATGGGCTCCGCAGGCGACCGCATGCCGGAATTCGGCAAGACCACTGACGCCACCATCGCCGAAATGAACATCCGCGACTTCTCCATCAACCCGAATTCCGGAATCTCCGCCGACAAGCGGGGCAAGTATCTGGGTGTTGTGGAATCCGGAACGAAGACGGCGAACGGCGCCACCTCCGGTCTTGACTATCTCAAGCAGTTGGGCGTCAGCCACGTGCAGATCATGCCGATGTACGACTACGGTTCCGTTGATGAGATCGGCGATCTGAGCTACAACGCGCAAGGTGCGCAGAACTGGGGCTACGATCCGGAGAACTACAACGTGCCGGAAGGCTCGTATTCCTCCGATCCATCCGACCCCGCCTCTCGCGTCACCGAAATGAAGCAGATGGTCAAGGGACTGCACGAGAACGACATTCGCGTGATCATGGATGTGGTGTACAACCACGTCTACAATGCCGCCAACCACTCGTTCAACAAGACCGTTCCCGGCTACTACTTCCGTTATGATGACAACGGTTCCCTGGTCAACAACTCCGGCTGCGGCAACGATACGGCCTCCGAGCGCAAGATGATGCGCAAGTACATCGTCGATTCGGTGACGTATTGGGCGAAGAACTACAACGTCGACGGCTTCCGATTCGATCTCATGGGTCTGATCGACACCGAAACGATGAAGGAAGTGCGTGCAGCGCTCGACGAGATCGACCCGTCCATCATCATCCTCGGCGAAGGCTGGGATATGAACACCACCATGGACGAGGGCGAGATGACCATCCAGCCGAACGCGTACCAAGTCGCGTCCGACGGCACGAACAACGGCATCGCGTTCTTCAACGATTCCGTGCGTGACGGCTTGAAGGGATCCGTGTTCTCCGACACCGACACCGGTTTCGTTTCCGGCAAGGCCGACCAGGAGAGCCTGATCGCCCACAACGTGCTCGGCTGCCAGTACGACGAGAACGCGACCACGACCTGCTGGAACGGCAACGCGCAGGATCACTACGCCGATGCCGGACAGGTGGTCAACTATGCCGAAATCCACGACAACATGACCCTGTACGACAAGCTCAGGAAGTCCGTCCCGACGGATGACGACGCCACGACCGTGGCACGTGCCAAGCTTGCCGACTCCGTCGTGTATCTGTCGGAAGGCATCCCCGCGATCCAGCTCGGCCAAGAGTTCCTGCGCACCAAGGGCGGAGACGGCAACAGCTACAACACGGGCGACGCGGTGAACGCCATCGATTGGGACCGCACCACCCAGTACGCCGATTCCGTCGACTACGTCAAGGGCCTGATCAAGCTGCGCAAGCAGATCAACGCGCTGCGTCTGACCGACTACAACGACATCAACGCCAACGTGACGATGCTCAAGTCCGCTGACGGCGTCGTGGCCTACCAGGCCGAGCAGTCCGACGGCACCTACGTGGTGATCTTCAACGCCAACGCAGACAAGACCGCGATCGAAGGCTTGGCAAACGGCTCCTACCAAGTGCTTGCAGCCGACGGCAAGGTCTACTCCGATGATGCTATCGCCAATGTCGATCTCGCCGAAGGGGCCTCGTACGAAGCGGGCGCACTGTCTGCCACTGTGCTGAAACTCGACAGCAGCACCAAGCCCGATACCGACAGCGCGCCTGTCATCAAGGGTCTGGTGGCTTCCGACAGCGTGACTCTGGGATCAAAGTTCGATCCGATGTCCGGCGTCAGCGCATGGGATGAGGTTGACGGCGATCTGACCGACAAGATCACGGTCGAAGGTTCGGTCGATACCTCTAAGGAAGGCGAATACACGCTCGTGTACTCGGTGACCAACAGCAGGGGCAAGACCGCCACCTTCACGCGCACGGTAACCGTGCGCAAACCCGCGGTCCAGCCAGCTTCCGACAAGAAGAGCGATGCTGTGCAAAGCCCGAATACTGGTTCCGCCATCACCGGTTTCGCACTGGCCGCGGTGGCTCTTGCCATCGCATCCGTGTTCGCGTTCGCGGCCTCCCGCAGAAAGGAGGACTGATCTCATAAGCCAATGATTGACTGAATGTATCTCCTATTCCTGCTAGGCGGGGCCATCAAGGCAATGATGGCCCCGCCTTTTTGTATTGAAGGAAACACGCCGCGTCTCATGCCGCTGATAGACTGAAGTTCCATGGTTAGAAGACAACATGGCAATTCTCAAGAGCACGTTACCAAGCATATTTTCGTCACCGGTGGCGTCGTTTCCTCTCTCGGCAAAGGCCTGACAGCCTCCTCCCTCGGCCGCCTGCTTCGTAGCCGCGGCATCAAGGTTTTGCAGCAGAAGCTCGATCCGTACATCAACGTGGATCCGGGCACGATGAATCCATTCCAGCATGGTGAAGTCTATGTCACCGAAGACGGTGCCGAAACCGATCTCGACATCGGCCACTATGAGCGTTTCCTTGACGTGTACCTGAGCCAGAAGGCAAACGTCACCACCGGCCAGATCTACCAGGAAGTGCTGCGCAAGGAACGCGCCGGCGAATACCTTGGACAATGCGTGCAGGTCATCCCGCACATCACCAACGAAATCAAGTCCCGCATGCGTGCGCAGGCGTCCGATGACGTCGACGTGATCATCACCGAAATCGGTGGCACCGTCGGCGACATCGAATCCCAGCCGTTCCTGGAGGCCGCGCGTGAGGTCCGCCGCGATCTGGGCGCCGAGAACTGCATGTTCGTGCACGTCTCCTTGGTACCGTACATTGCCGCCGCCCATGAGCTCAAGACCAAGCCGACCCAGCACTCCGTCATGATGCTGCGTCAGCTGGGCATCTCCCCGGACGCGCTGGTGCTTCGTTCCGACCGCCCGCTGAACCAGTCCATCAAGGACAAGATCTCCCTGATGTGCGACGTGGATTCCGAAGGCGTGGTCAACTGTGTGGACGCCCCGAGCATCTATGACGTGCCGAAGACCCTGTTCGACGAAGGCCTCGACGCCTATGTCGTGCGCGAGCTCGGCCTGCCGTTCCACGATGTCGATTGGGACGAGTGGGAGGACCTGCTGGAGCGTGTGCACCACCCGAAGCATGAGGTGAACATCGCCATCGTCGGCAAGTACATCGATTTGCCGGATGCCTACCTGTCCGTCACTGAAGCCATCAAGGCCGGTGGTTTCGCCAACTATGCCAAGGTGAACGTCAAGTGGGTCGCCGCCGATAAGTGCGAGACCGAGGAGGGCGCGGCCGCCGCGCTCGACCAGGTCGACGGCATCGTCGTTCCCGGAGGCTTCGGCATCCGTGGCATCGACGGCAAGATCGGTGCCCTGAAGTTCGCCCGTGAGAACAAGCTGCCGGCCCTCGGCCTGTGCCTCGGCCTGCAGTCCATGGTCATCGAATACGCCCGCCACGTCCTCGGCTTGGAGGACGCGAACTCCACCGAGTTCGAGCCCGATTGCGCGACCCCAGTCATCGCAACCATGGAGGAGCAGAAAGACATCGTCGCCGGCAATGGTGACATGGGACACACCATGCGTCTTGGCTCCTATCCGGCTGAGCTTGAAGAAGGTTCCATCGTCGCGGAACTGTACGGCACCACGCATGTCACTGAACGTCATCGTCACCGTTACGAAGTGAACGTGGCATATAAGGACCGTCTGCGTGAAGCGGGTCTGCGCATTTCCGGCCAGAGTCCGGACGGCGAACTCACCGAGTTCGTCGAGCTTCCTCGCGAGGTGCACCCGTTCTATGTGTCCACTCAGGCTCATCCTGAGTTCAAGTCCCGCCCGACCAAGCCGCACCCGCTGTTCGCAGGTCTGGTCAAGGCCGCTCTGGACCACCAGCAGGAGCGCTAAATCGACGAATTGTGATTAACGTCGGATAACCCGATATGCAACATGGTCATGAGTCCAAAGGAGTTCATGGCCATGTTGCATAATAAGGGCTTGGCCTTGAATTATCAACAAGACGTATTCGTAATGAAAAACCTTTACGAGGGAGCATGAGCTTGAACGATATGGATTCTCCGGAAAGCGGCAACGGTAAGTTCGCCTTCCCGAACATGGGCGATGAACCAAAAGTCATCTCGCAGGTGAGCTTGGATTCGTTTGCCGAAACGGCCGATTCCATTGATGATGGTGCAGCGTTGACTGTGAATGCCAGCAAGAAGCGCCACCTGTTGTGGCTGTGGATTGTTCTTGCGGTGATGCTTCTTCTCGGTGCCGTGGCCGGCGGCGGATACTGGTTCTTCCAGTCACATGCGTTGCCAGGTGTCACGCTCTGGGGCAAGTCCATGACAGGACAATCCCGAGATCATATCATCCAAGAGATTTCCGATACGGCGGAATCATTAACGGTTCCCGTTTCCTATGAGGGAACGAGCAAGAAAGTCACGTTGAAGGATCTTGGCGTCGCCATTGACGCGGAATCCATCGCCGAAAATGTGATGAACGCGAAACGTGACGATTCCTTCTTTCAGAAGTATGCATTCTGGACCCGTGAGGATGTCGACGTCGAGTCTTTCGATGATTCTCGAGTCAGCGCCCAGACGGTAGGTGACATGTTGGGAGTGCAGTCCGTGTCCGCCACCAACCCGTCGCTACAGCTCAACGCGGATGGTACCGCTTTCGATGTGACGCCAGGTCAGCAGGGGACTGGTATCGATGTGACGGATATCGTCAAAGAAGCCAAGAACGTGCTTGAGTCCTTTGGCAAGCAGACCGCTCAAATGGTGACTCTTAAAAATAAGGTTACTGATCCCGCCATCACGGATGACCAAGCCAACGAGGCCAAGGCTTCTGCTGACGCGTGGATAGCGAAGCCGGTGGCTATCAAGATCGGCGACCATAAAGTGGCGGAATTCGGTGCGCAGTCCATTGCATCGGCCATCACGCTTGGACCGGATAGTGAGAAGCTCGGCGATAATCAAACCCGAAATGGCTCTTTGATTATCGATGGTGACAAATTGCAGCAATACTATAACGATTCCATCAAATCGAACTTCCATGCTGATCGAGTTGACGGTGATGTCATCGTTAATAGTGTCGGTGATGTGCTGCAAACCAATGTAGCTGGGCATGATGGTATAACCGTTACTGATGGTAGCGACACCAATGTTGGCCGTGATGCCGCTGAGGCGTTTGCCAAGGGTTCTGATTCAGTAAGTATTCAAGGCACTTGCGACCCACAGAATGAGAAAAAAACCACGCGTACCGTGGTAGTCAGCTTGTCTTCGCATACCGTTACAGCCATTGAAAATGGGCAGACCGTCCGTGTCATGCATATGTCTGCCGGTCAGGGCAATGATTATCAGACGGGCCAGTGCCAGCCGAGCGGCGACTTGTGCACGCCAACCTACTGCGATCCGAACTCCTACGACAACTGCACGCCTGACGGTGACTTCAAAGTGTGGCTCAAGTACCAGTCCCAAGATATGAGCGGCACCCTTACCCTATCGGATGGAAACACCGAGAAGTGGGATGTCAAGGATGTTGGATTCGTCAACTATTTCTCGAAAACAGGTTGCGCGATTCATCGCATCGCCACTCAAAGTGCGTTTAACGACAGCAGTATTCAGGCTATGGGGAAGAACACGTCCCATGGTTGCGTCGGCGTCGGCTGGGATCAGGCTGAATGGTTCTACAATTGGTGCCTGATGGGAACGACGGTTCACGTTCAGGCCTGATATGCGGGCTAACGGCAGAAAGACGCAAAGGCGGAAGACTGAATGTTCGGTTTCCGCCTTTACGCTATGTAAGATAAATCACGACAAATCATTGCCGAATAGCGAAAGGGGCGCTAGTGTTTAGCCCCACGTTCTGTTAGGTTGTCATAGGTACAAACGAGTGATTGGAGGCAGCGTACGGTGGCAGAGAACCAAGCGCCCAACGCCGCGGCTGACGTGGAGATGAGCCAGTATGTGGCTGATCGCACGCGAGTGAATGAAGACAAGATCAAGCAGGATGACGAGATCATCCAGCAGTTCGGCGACTATACGTACGGATGGCATGACACGGATTTCGCCGGAGAAGCGGCAAAAAAAGGCATTGACGAGAATGTCGTGCGCGCTATTTCCGCAGATAAGAACGAGCCGGAATGGATGCTGGAAAAGCGATTGGAAGGCTATCGCGATTTCATCAACCGTCCGATGCCTCAATGGGGTGTCGATCTGAAGGATTTCGACGCCGACGATTTCAAGTATTACGTCAAGCCGATCGACAAGCAGGCCACGACTTGGGAGGAATTGCCTGACGAGATCCGTGCGACGTATGACAAGCTCGGTATTCCCGAAGCGGAAAAAAGCCGTCTTGTCTCCGGCATCGCGGCACAGTACGAATCCGAGGTCATCTACAACTCAATCCAGAAGGATCTTGAAGACCAAGGCGTGATTTTCGTCGACACCGACACCGCGGTGCAGAAGTATCCGGAAATCGTCAAGAAGTATTTCGGCAAGTGCATTCCGAGCAACGATAACAAATTCTCGGCATTGAACACCGCCGCATGGTCGGGCGGATCGTTCGTCTACGTGCCGAAGGGTGTGCATGTCGATATTCCGTTGCAGGCATACTTCCGTATCAATACGCCGAATATGGGTCAGTTCGAGCGCACGTTGATCATTGCCGACGAGGGATCGTACGTGCATTATGTGGAAGGCTGCACCGCACCGATCTACTCGACCGATTCGTTGCATTCCGGCGTGGTGGAGATTTTCGTCGAGCCGCATGCCCGCGTGCGCTACACCACCGTGCAGAACTGGTCGAACAACGTTTACAATCTGGTGACGCAGCGTGCCTACGTGCGTGAAGGCGGCACCATGGAATGGGTCGATGGCAACATTGGTTCCAAGGCAACCATGAAGTATCCGGCCTGCATTCTCGCCGAGCCGTATGCGAAGGCCAGCACCATGTCGCTCGGCTTCGCAGGCAAGGGCCAGTATCAGGATACCGGTGCGAAGATGATCCATCTTGCCCCGCATACCAGCTCCACCATTGTGGCGAAGTCGATTTCCCGCGGCGGTGGACGTTCCGCATACCGTGGTCTCGTCAAAATCGTCAAGGGTGCCGAAGGATCGTCCAACTCGACGGTATGCGATGCACTGCTTGTCGATGAGTTCAGCCGCTCCGACACCTACCCGCATGTGGACGTGCGCGAAGATGACGTTTCCATGGCACATGAGGCTACGGTTTCCAAGGTTTCCGAAGACCAGCTGTTCTACCTGATGAGCCGCGGTCTTTCCGAAGAGGAGGCCATGGGCATGATCGTGCGAGGCTTCGTGGAGCCTATCAGCCGTGAGCTGCCGATGGAATACGCGCTTGAACTGAACCGACTGGTGGAATTGCAGATGGAAGGATCGGTGGGCTGATTACCATGGCACAAACTCAGGAAATCAATATTCCCGTTGCGGATCCGAACGATCCGTATGCGAATCCGGCAGCCATGCCCTCTTCGGCGGATCGCTCGCCGCGGTCATTTGATGTGGACGCATTTGAAGTGCCCGACCGCAAGCAGGATGATTGGCGTTATACCCCTGTGGAACGTGTCGAAGAGTTCTTCAACGCGTTCACGCCGTCGAACGAAACCCAGATTGCCGTCACTATGATCGACGGCACGGCTCTCACTGAAGGCGTGACCTATAGCGAGGGCAAGCCGGGAGACGCCGATACGGGCATCGTTTCCAAGCCCTGCGATCGTGTGTCCGCAGTGGAATGGAACTCCGCCTCCCGTGCCGGAATTCTGCGTATCGACGGTGAAATCAGCCAGCCGATACTCGTTAAGATTCATGGTGCCGGAACGGATCTGGACGCATTCCACCTGGTGATCATTGCCGCCGATCGCGCCCACGCTGACGTTGTGGTAGAGCATGACGGCGATGCACGTATCGCCGAAGGTGTGGAGATTCTCACAGGTAGGGACTCCCATGTGTCCACCACGTTCATTCAAGAGTGGAACAAGGGCTCCAAGCATGTGGGCAACCAGCGTATCCACTTGGGGGAGGGTGCGTCCCTGCGCCATTCCGTGGTCACGCTTGGCGGCGATGTCGTTCGGATTCGTATGGATCAGGATTTTGGCGGCGATCAAGGCGATCTCAACATGCTTGGCATCTACTTTGTGGATCCGGGCGAGCATATCGAACATCGCACCATGATTGTGCACAACCATCCCGAGTGCAAGAGTCGTGTGGTATATAAAGGCGCTCTTGACGGCAAGGGCGCGCACTCCACATGGGTCGGCAACGCGCTGATTGCTCCGACCGCGCCGGGTACCGACTCGTATGAGCTCAACCGCAATTTGGTACTTACTCCGGGCGCGATCGCCGATTCCGAACCGAATCTGGAAATCGAAAACGGCAACATCATCGGAGCCGGACATGCCTCTTCCGTCGGGCGCTTTGACGATGAGGAGCTGTTCTATCTGCAGTCTCGCGGCATTCCGGAAACCGAAGCCCGCAAACTTGTGGTGCGAGGCTTTTTTGGCGAACTCGTCGAGGAAATCGGCATTCCCGCAATCAGCGAACATCTCATGAACGTTATCGACAAGCGCCTGGCACGCGGCGAGAACGACGCGATCGCCCAGGTGTTGGAAGAGAAGTAGAACGTAGGAGCGAAAACCATGTCAACTCTTGAAATCAAAGATCTGTACGCGCACGTCGAAACCAAGGACGGCATCAAGCCGATCCTCAAAGGCGTGAACCTGACCGTCAACTCCGGTGAAACCCATGCCATCATGGGGCCGAACGGATCCGGCAAATCCACGCTGGCCTACACGCTGGCGGGCCACCCCAAGTACGTGGTCGATTCCGGACAGGTGCTGCTCGACGGCGAAGACATCCTCAAGATGACCCCGGACGAGCGAGCCAAGGCAGGCATCTTCCTAGCCATGCAGTATCCGGTCGAAGTGCCGGGCGTGTCGATGACCAACTTCCTGCGCACCGCAAAAACCGAAGTCGACGGCAAGGCTCCGGCCATCCGCACGTGGACCAAGGAACTGTCCGAGGCGATGAAGCGCCTGAAGATGGATCCGAAGTTCGCCACACGTTCCGTGAACGAGGGTTTCTCCGGCGGCGAGAAGAAGCGTGCCGAAGTGCTGCAGCTCGAACTGCTCAAGCCGAAGTTCGCCATCCTCGACGAAACCGACTCCGGCCTTGACGTTGACGCGTTGCGCATTGTCTCCGAAGGTGTGAACCGCGCCAAGGAAGCCAACCAGTTCGGTATTCTCATGGTCACGCACTACACGCGAATCCTCAAGTACATCAAGCCGGACATCGTGCATGTGTTCGCAGCCGGTCACTTCGTCAAGACCGGCGGCCCTGAACTGGCCGATGAGCTCGAGGAATCCGGCTATGACGCATACCTGCCGGAAGGATCCGATTCCGAAAGCGCGCTGGCATGACCGATTTTGCAGCGATTCGCAAGGAATTTCCGATCCTTGATCAGGAGATCCACGGCCATCCGCTCGTGTATTTGGATTCCGCGGCGACTTCTCAGAAGCCGCAATGCGTGATCGACGCCGAAAGCGATTTTTACCGCACCATCAACGCCGGCGTGCATCGTGGAGCGCATGAGCTTGCCGCACGCAGCACCATGGCGTTCGAAGAGGCACGTGCCAAAGTCGCACGTCTTGTCGGCGCCAACTCCGCTGAAGGCGAAGAGGAGATCGTTGTCACCTCCGGCGCCACCGCAGGACTGAATCTGCTAGCCACCGCATTCGGCAACGCATCGCTGGGACGTGGGGGAGAAGCGGCACGACGTTTCGCTGTGAAGCCGGGAGACGAAATCGTCGTATCCAAGGCCGAACACCACTCCGTGCTATTGCCGTTCCAGGAGCTTGCCGTGCGTACCGGAGCGACATTGAAATGGTTCGATCTGGACAGTGAAGGTCGCATCCTTTCCAACACTGCGGACGAGGTGATCACCGAACGCACAAAGATCGTGGCCGTCACCCATGTGGGCAACACCACCGGTGCCATCACCGACATCGCGCCGATGGTGAAACGTGCGCACGAGGTAGGCGCGGTGGTTGTGCTCGACGCATGCCAGTCCGTACCGCACCTGAAGATCGACCTCCACGCTTTGGACGTTGACTTCGCGGCATGGAGCGCGCATAAGATGTACGGCCCGACCGGTGTCGGCTTCCTCTACGGCAAGCGCGACATGTTGGAGGCGTTGCCACCGGCGAATTTCGGTGGATCCATGGTGGAACTTGCCTGGATGGATCAGGAAGCCCAATACATGGCTCCTCCTGCGCGTTTCGAGGCGGGCACGCAGCCGGTCGCGCAGGTCGTTGCGGCCGGTGTCGCGGCCGAATGGCTGATGAATATCGGCATGGAGAATCTCGAAGCCCACGAGCGCGTTATCGCAGGCGAACTCCTCAAGATGGGGCAGATCGACGGCGTGCGCATTCTCGGACCGCAGACCAACGAGCAGCGCATCGGCACGGTGGCTTTTGAAATCGACGGCGTGCATCCGCATGATGTTGGCCAGTTCATCGATGCGCAGGGCATCGCCATTCGTGTCGGACATCATTGCGCGCAGCCGGTCCACCGTCACTTCGGCGTGTACGCATCCAACCGCGCATCCAGTGGCATCTACAATTCCGTCGAAGACGCGCAGGCATTGGTTGAGGCGTTGAAGAAGGTCCGTCCGTTTTTTGGAGTTGAGTAACGCATATGAGTGATTTTGCAATGTCTGGCGACGATCTCGAGCAGATGTACCAAGAGGTCATTCTCGAAGCCTCGAAGAATCCGCATGGCAAGGAGCATTTCGCTCCGGATCTGGCTTCCGAAAACGCCTCCCAGGCGGGAAAGACCACGGTTCAGGCAACCCACGAGTATTGCACTCCCGGCGAGTCCCACCAGTTCAATCCGACCTGCGGAGACGAGGCCACCGTGCATGTGGAGGTTTCCGACCAGGAGCCGCACGTTATCGAACGACTGGTGTGGGACGGTCACGGCTGCTCCATTTCACAGGCCAGCCTTTCGGTGATGGTGGATCTGGTGGAAGGCAAAACCGTGGATGAGGCCATGGAATTGGCCGGAACGTTCCATAAGCTCATGGAATCACGCGGCAAAGGCTTGGACGATGAATCCGCCGAGGAATCGTTGGAAGACGGCATCGTGTTCCAAGGAGTGTCCAAGTATCCAATGCGTATCAAGTGCGCGCTGCTCGGATGGGAAGGCATGAAGGACTCCGTGGCCAAGGCATTGGCCGCGAAAGCCTGACAAGTATTGTTCTATGGTGGAAAGCAGGATGTTTCCCGTGCTTCGTGCGCCGCGTTCTACAACGGGCGAAACACGTGAGACAAACTCCAGCCAACGCGATAGGCTACTCAACGGAACATATTCGAATCATATATGGAGCGACAATGAGCGATACCTTGGTACCTGAACCGCAAGCCTCGATTTTCGATTCCGTGGCCAAGGCATTGGGCAATGACGAGGCCGCGGCGCGTCGCGTCATGCTTAACCCAAATCTCGCCAAAGGATTCAAGGACGGCAAACCAGTGGAAATCGAACACGAAGACACCAAGCAGGACGCTTGTGGCTGCGGCAATCAGGCTGGAGCATGCGGTTGTTCCGAAGAACAGGATGACGGCATCGCGTTGAAGGCTATTGACGACATTGGTCGAGCTACTGCGGCCGACGTGAAGGAAGCGTTGCATCAGGTCATTGATCCTGAGCTTGGCATTGATGTGATTGATTTGGGATTGGTGTATGGCATTGAGATCGATGAGCTTGGTCGTGCCATTATCACGATGACATTGACCACTCCGGCATGCCCGTTGACTGATCTGATCGAAGACGAGTGCGCGAGCACGCTTGCCGGCCTCGTCGAGGAATTCCGCATCGACTGGACGTGGCAACCGCGTTGGAGCATGGAAAAGATCACGCCGGAAGGTCGCGAGCAGTTGGCTGCGCTCGGCTTCAATTTCGACAATCTGCCAAAATACTGACAGAAAATCTGTGATATATCAACCTGATATTGCTGATATGTTGATTCCGCAGCGAAACTGCATGTTCGTTGCGGAATTTTTTGTAAAACAGATTTTGATGATATTTGATTGGATATCATCATCAAGAAAAAATGGCACAGAAAAAGCGTGCTCCCGACGCCGGGAAGCACGCTTTTGTTCTGTGTGCGGCAGAACGTCAGTCGTCGACCACGGTACCCTTCGGCACCACGGTGATGCCTTCCGGCGTGACGGTGAAGCCACGGGCCAGATCATGTTCGGTATCGATACCGACGGTCGAATTCTCGGTAAGCACAACATTCTTGTCGAGGATCGCCTTGTAGACGCGTGCTCGACGATTGATGGTCACGCCGTCGAACAGAATCGAATCGACGACCTGGGACCACGAGTGGATACGCACGTTCGGCGAAAGCACGGAATGATGCACTTCACCGCCCGATACGATGACGCCAGGGGAGACGATCGAGTCGGTGGCGTGTCCGAGACGGTCGCGACCGGCATGGACGAACTTCGCTGGCGGCAGATTGCCGGACAGCGTGTAAATCGGCCATTCGGTGTTGTACAGGTTGAATTCCGGCACATACGAGATCAGATCCATATGCGCATCGTAGAACTGCTTCAGAGTACCCACGTCGCGCCAGTAGGCATGATCGGTCGGCGTCGCTCCCGGAATCTCGTTGGAGTTGAAGTCGTACACGCCAGCCTCGTTACGGGCCGCGAAGTACGGTGCGATATCGCCGCCCATATCATGCTTGGTGTCTTCGGCCTTCTCGTCAAGCGCCAAAGCTTCGAACAGGGCGTCGGTGTTGGCCACGTAGTTGCCCATGGAAGCAAGAATGGAGTTCGGATCATCTGGCAGGCCGGTCGTGGTCTGCGGCTTCTCCTGGAAGCTCTTGATCATATTCGGGTGCTCCGGATCAACCTCGATCACGCCGAACTGGTTGGACTGGCTGATCGGCTGGCGAATACCCGCCACCGTGAACTCCGCGCCGGATTCGATATGCTGCTGCACCATCTGCTGGAAATCCATGCGGTAGACGTGGTCGGCGCCGACGATCACCACAATATCCGGCTGCACGTCCTCGATGATGTTGATGGTCTGGTAGATGGCGTCGGCAGAGCCGAGATACCAGTGCTTGCCAAGTCGCTGCTGAGCCGGAACAGGGGAGACGTAGTTGCCGAGCAACGGCGAAAAACGCCACACCGTGGAAATATGACGGTCAAGCGAATGGGACTTGTACTGGGTGAGCACCACGGTCTGCATATAGCCTGAATTGACCAAATTGCTCAGCGGGAAATCAATCAGACGGAACACGCCGCCGAACGGGACGGCGGGCTTTGCCCGGTCTCTGGTCAAAGGCATCAGACGAGTGCCTTCGCCTCCTGCAAGCACGATGGAAAGAATTTTCGGATTCTTTGCCATGAGAACTCCTCTCCTAGAGCGTCGTTACGACACCGCACACATTGGTCGGTCTGCATCATCGCAAACCACTTACGCACTCAATAATTGCATATTTTCTGCAACATGCAAGGAGTTTGCATCGCGAGTCTTGAAAATTTGCTGACTGTTTCAGTGAACAGCTGTTGAATAGAAGGCCACGGCGCTCGATGCGGCGACGTTAAGACTGTCCACTCCGTGGCTCATGGGAATCTTGACCGTCAGGTCGGCGCGGGAGATGGTGTGATGCGACAGACCGTCGCCTTCGGTGCCGAAAATCAGCGCCAATTTGTCGATATGGTCCTTTTCGCCGTTGTCGTTGTTCAAACGACGAACAAGCTCCTCCAGCGAAATGGAATCGTCTTCAAGGGCCATCGCAACGGTGGTGAACCCAAGATCGCGCAATTCCTGCATGCCGGTGAATGGCCAGTAGTGTTTATCATCTCCGCCGATACGAGTCCACGGAATCTGAAACACCGTGCCCATCGACACGCGGGCGGCGCGTCGATACAACGGATCGCCGCAGGAGGGCGTCACCAACACTGCATCGACGTTCAACGCGGCGGCTGATCGCATGAGGGCTCCGACATTGGTGTGGTCAACGATGTTTTCCATGACCGCGATGCGTCGTGCGCCGCGACACACCTCCTCGACGCTGGGCAGTGGCCAGCGTTTCATCGCGGCCAGGGCGCCACGATGCAAGCGGTAGCCGGTCAGCTGCTTGAGCTGTTCAGGGGATGCCACGTACACGGGAATGTCGGTGCCCCAACGTTGGTCGATGCGTGCGAAGGTTTCCGACATGCCTCCGATCCACGGTTCTTCGACAAGCAGGGAAATCGGTTCCCGGTCGGCGGTCAGCGCGCGATCGATGACTTTCGGCGATTCCGCGATGAACAGGCCCTTGCTGGGTTCAAGCTTGTTGCGAAGCTGGATTTCCGTGAGATTCGTGTATGCCGACACGCGCTCGTCGTCAATGGAATCAAGATGGATGAACTGCATGTGATCGATCTTTCGCCGAATAGCTTTCAGATACAAGAAAACCCCTTGTTTCCAAGGGGTTTGCTGGTGTCCGGAGCGGGACTTGAACCCGCACGCCTGTATAAATAGGCACTAGCACCTCAAGCTAGCGCGTCTACCATTCCGCCACCCGGACAGGTGCGTTGCTCAGCGGCAACAAACGAAAACTATAGCAGATGCTCGGTGTGATGCAAGTCTCGGCGTGTCGCGCGGAATTACGCCATTGGTATCCGAGGTGCTGGTAGGCTCTGAAACTATGACTGATGCCCTTTTCCTGCTTGATACGGAACATGATGATGTGCCGGTGAACAGTGACGAATTGAACGCCGGATGGAAATTGACGTTGCCCCAGTCGGTGCGTCGACATGCCATTCAGGCCATGCGTCTGAAAGACGGTGACGAATTGCAGCTTTCCGACGGTAAAGGGCTACGTATCCACGCGGTGTTGCGCGATGCGCAACAAGGAATCGCGGAAGTGTCGAGCTTCGGCAAAGAACCGCAGCCTACCACCAAACTCGCTTTGATCCAAGCGCTGGCGAAAACAGGACACGATGAGCAGGCCATCGACACCGCAACGCAGATCGGTGTGGATGAGGTGATTCCATGGCAGGCTGATCGTTCCATCGCCAAATGGAAGGCGGGGCGCACCGATAAGAAGTGGCGGCAAGTGCTTGATGCCGCCACTGAACAATCCCGACGCTCCTGGACGCCGGAATTGGGGGAGTGCGTGACCAGCAAGCAGTTGATTGCCATTTGCAAGCGTGCCTGTGTGCACGGCGACATGGTGATTGTGCTGCACCAGGATGCTACCAAAACTTGGAGCCAGCTGGAGGAAGCGATCGCGGTGCTTTCCGACAAATGCTTGCAGGACGGGCGCCAGCGCACCGTGTACGTGGTGGTCGGCCCGGAAGGCGGCATCAGCGATGCTGAAATCGAATCCTTCACCAATGCGGGAGCTGAAGCATGCGTGCTTGGAAGCAATATTCTGCGAGCGTCGACAGCTGGTCCCGTCGCGTTATCGCTGCTCGCACGGGCGTTGGGACGATTAATCTGACGCCACACGCCGGCGAAATGCGGCGGATTATCCCGGTTGCGCAATAGCATGGGTACCGAAGGACAACCAGCATTAAGGAGCATTATGAGCGACAAGGATTGCCTGTTCTGCAAGATCATCGCAGGAGAAATTCCAAGCGAAAAAGTGTATGAGGACGATACCACCTACGCATTCAAGGACATCAATCCGAAAGCCAAAGTACATGTGCTCGTGGTGCCTCGCAAGCATTATGCGAACGTGACCGAGCTTGCGGCGGCCGATCCCCAGCAGCTCGCCCACATGGCTCAGGTCGCGCAAAATATCGCCGACCAGGAATTCCACGGTGCCTTCCGCCTGATCTTCAACACCGGAATTGATGCTGGCCAGACGGTACTCCACGTGCATGCTCACGTGCTGACCGGCGAAAAGCTTGACGAATAATCTTCCCTTTCCCCATATATCGACGTCAGAAGAGGTTTTGTGGCCACTACTACACGTACCATCGCGATTCCGCAGCAGCTTGACCCGGTGACCGTGCTCGGACCGGTCGACGAGGTCCTTCGGGAAGTGGAACGTGCGTTCCCCGACTTGACCATTATCGTCAGAGGCAACCGCATCGCGATCATGTCACGTTCCAGCAAATCCGAATCCCAAGCCGCACAGGCCGAGCATGTGATCGAAAACATCATCCAAGCCGCATATACGGCTCCGATGGACGCCGATACGGTGCGACGCATGCTCGATCAAAACGTGTTGAAAAATCCTGTGCGTGCTACTCGCCCGGGCCATGGACGTGTAGTGGAGGAACTACGGCTGGCCGATCGGCAACAGGAGCATACCTCCAATCGCGAGAATCATGCGGACCGACGCAAACCGCATGTGCCCGGAGTGATCACCTTTGCGCTCGGCAAGCCGGTGCGTGCCAAAACGGCTGGTCAGATCACATATGTCAATGCCATCGAATCACATACCATCACATTTGCCATCGGACCGGCAGGCACCGGCAAAACATACCTTGCAGTGGCGAAAGCGGTACGCGCATTCCAAGATAGGCAGGTGCGCCGCATTATCCTGACCAGACCAGCCGTCGAGGCGGGAGAAAGCCTTGGTTTTCTTCCTGGCACATTGAACGAAAAAGTCGATCCATATCTGCGTCCGCTATATGATGCGCTTTCTGACATGCTCGGGGCGGACCAGCTCAAGCGCTACATGGATGACGGCACCATCGAAGTCGCACCGCTCGCATATATGCGTGGACGCACGCTCAACGATGCATTCGTGATCCTCGATGAGGCGCAGAACACCACCGAACAACAAATGAAGATGTTCCTGACCCGACTAGGCTTCAATACGAAAATGATTATCACCGGCGACGTGACGCAGGTCGATCTGACAGTACCGAAATCCGGGCTCGCCACCATCGAACGCATCCTTGACGGCATTGACGACATCGCATTCGCCCACCTCAAACCGGAAGACGTAGTGCGACACGCGCTTGTCGGCAAAATCGTCGCAGCGTACGACCGACACGCGGCCATTGCCGGCGACCACAGCAGACACGCCACGGGCAAAACCACATCCAGGCAAACAAGCGAGCAAATCGAAAGGAACGCTGAATGAGCGTCGAGGTAACCAACGAAACCGTCTGGCAAATTGACGGCAAGGTGTTCTCCGATCTTGGCATATGGGTGATGGACCAAATGCGGGTCAGCACGCAATCCGACCTGACCATCATGTTCGTAGACCCCGATCCCATCGCCCAACTGCACATGCGTTGGATGAATCTTGAAGGCCCCACCGACGTGATGAGCTTCCCCATGGACGAGCTGCGCCCAGGAGACGGCCGAACTGTGATGGAAGGCGTGCTTGGAGATATCGTGATTTGCCCGTGGGTGGCTGCGCAGCAGGCGCTCGCGGCCGGACATAACACCATGGAGGAAATGATGCTGCTGACGATTCATGGCATCCTCCACCTACTCGGATACGACCATGCCACCCCAGAACAGGAGCGTCAGATGTTCGGTCTGCAGCGACAGCTGCTACTCACCTTCTTCGCGCTTCGCCAGGGAGCGGGGACGCAGGCCATCCTTCCGCCGGATACGCCGGACGCGCTCGCCGAATGGGATAGGCAGCATGGCACGGGACGGCAGATCGCCAAATAATGATTGACGTTGCCGGTAGCATATCGTCCGGCATGATGGGGGCTGAATTATGCAGGCAACAATGATTGCGATGATCGTGGTGCTCGCCGTGGTGGCGCTGCTGTTGGTCTGGCTGTCGCTTTCAATGGCCGCGACTGAAGGCGCTGTGGGACGTGTGACCAGGGCGAGCCTGAATAACCTTATTCTCGAAATTCAAACGGATGCCGAGCTTTCGCAATTCATACGCGACAAGAAAATCAGGCGCATTCATAAGGTTCAGCGGTTGGTGGCCGATCGCTATGCCACCGCCGGATCGTGCGCGTTCTTCCGCATCTGCTGCAATGTGGTTGATGGTGTGCTCGTGACGGTGATTGCGGGCATGTTGGACGCTCCACTATGGGCCGAATTACTTGCCGGATTTGTTTTTGCCATCGTCATTGCGGTGATTTCGCTGTTGGTGCGTCCGCGTAGTGCCGGGGCATCCAAGCCAGTCGACATTATGCTGCAGCATGTGGATGCTGTTTCCATTGCGGTTCTATTAACCCCATTCGCAAAAATCGGGGGGCAAAAAGGCGCGAAGCGTCGCGGCAGTGATCTTTCCGACGACGAGGAGCTCGAAAAAATCCAGATCGAACAAGGACGGGCAACCATTGACCGTCTGGTCGAAGCCAACGATTTCGATCCTGAAGTTTCCGAAATGCTGCGCAATGTGCTCACGCTTTCCGAAACGCTGACTCGTGAGATCATGGTGCCGCGCACCGACATGATTTGCATCGAGCGAGACGAAACGTTGGAGAATATGCTTAAGCTTTGCTCCCGTTCCGGATTCTCACGTGTGCCGGTCATCGGCGACGATGTGGACGATCTGGTCGGCGTGGCTTATTTGAAAGATGCCGTGCGCGCGACGACCTTCAACCATGCGGCGATGACACGCGAAGTCGAATCGATAGTTCGTGACCCCATGCTCGTGCCGGAATCCAAGCCGGTCGACGATCTTTTCCACCAAATGCAGCGCACACGCCAGCATGTCGCCATTGTGGTGGATGAATATGGCGGAATCGCGGGCATGGTCACCATCGAAGATGCCATCGAGCAGATTGTGGGCGAACTGGAAGACGAACATGATCGCACGCAACATGCCGATCCGGAACGGATCGGTGACAAGAAATGGAGCATGCCCGCACGCACGCCTATCGCCGACTTGGAAGAGATTTTCGAAATCGACATTGACGAGGATGATGTCGACACCGTTTACGGCTTGCTGACCAAGCTGTTGGGACGTGTGCCGATCGTCGGATCCTCCGCAGTCACTCGAGGCTTGCGCATGACCGCGGTCGACTCCGCAGGACGCCGCAAAAAAGTGTCGACCATTGTGGTGGAGCCGGCCCACGTCGAGGGCGTGGACGAAACTGAAACACGTAACGAAGAACATGCGGATGATGCCGAAAAGGCATCCGACAACGATAAGGATTCCAAAGACAAGCATGACTGACGCAGCAACAACCGAGACGACTTCCGACCATTCCGATTCCGCCACGCCCGTTCCATATCGGTCCGGTTTCGTTGCCGTGGTCGGGCGTCCTAACGTGGGCAAGTCGACGTTGATCAACGCGTTGATCGGTACGCAGATCGCCATCGCATCATCTCGCCCGGAAACCACTCGTAAAGCCATTCGTGGCATTTTAACCACGGATAATGCGCAGATCGTTTTGGTTGATACGCCTGGCATCCATCGACCGCGCACACTACTTGGGCAGCGTCTGAACGATGTTGTGGACGAGTCGCTCGCCGACGTGGACGCCGTTGCTTTCCTGCTGCCTAGTAATCAGGAGATTGGTCCCGGCGACAAGCGCATTTTGAGCCGTCTGCGTTCTGATTTCGCAGTCAAGCGAGATGATGGCACATTCAAATGGAAGGTGCCGCTGGTTGCCATCGTTACCAAGATTGACGAATTAAGCCGTGACGGGCTGATCAACAAGCTCATTGAAATCAACGAATTCGCCGACTTCACCGATATTGTGCCAGTCAGCGCGCTGAAGCATGACAATCTTGCGGAAGTCAAGAACGTGCTTATCGAGAACATGCCGGAAGGCCCGCAAATGTACCCGGCCGAGCAGATCACCGAAGAGCGTCCGGAAGAAACCATTGCGGAACTGGTCCGTGGCGCTTTCCTGGAAGAATTGGATGACGAGTTGCCGCATTCACTGGCCGTAGTCGTGGATTCCATCGAATATCCGGAAGACAACGATAGTGGCGAAGCTTACGATGGCAAAGCCCACGTGATTGTGTCGATTTATGTGGAACGCGATTCCCAGAAACCGATCATCATCGGCAAGGGAGCGGAACATCTTGTGCGTGTCAAGAAGAAGTTGCGTACGCCGGTCAACCGTATTGTTGGACAGAAAGCCAAACTCGATTTGCATGTCAAGGTTGCCAAGGGATGGCAGTCGGATCCTAAACAGCTCGAGAAGCTAGGCTTCTGATCTGTTTAGGATCCGCTTCGCAGCGAAGCTGCTCACTTCACCTAAGGACAGTCCACTGGACTGTCCTTTTGACGGTTCAGCCAAACAGCTCGAGAAGCTAGGCTTCTGATCTGCTTAGGATCCGCTTCGCAACGATTGCGTGGAAAATAATAAATGAGGTCTGATTCCCGTAGGAGTCAGACCTCATTCTGCTGTTTCGAAGACTACTTCTTCTTGGTGTACATCTGCGTATTCAGCAAAGTGGCATAACGCTTGATGACCTTCGGACGAATCACCTTCATGGAAGCGGTCATCAAACCATTCTCCTGAGTGAATTCCTCCGGCAGAATGATGAACTTACGTACGGACTCCGCACGGGAAACACCTTCGTTGGCCTGATCGACCCACTTCTGCACTTCCGCACGGACGGCGGCATTGTTGGCGGCCTCCTCCATGGGTATGTCGCGATTCAGCCCCTTGCTTTCCAACCACGGACGCAAGGATTCCTCGTCAAGCGTAACAAGTGCGGAAATGAATGGACGCTTGTCGCCAAGCACCAAGGCCTGGGAAACGAATTCGCAACGCTTGATAACCTCTTCGATCGGACCGGGCGAGACATTCTTGCCGCCTGCGGTGATGATGAGATCCTTCTTACGTCCGATGATATACAGGAAGCCGTCATCGTCGATACGTCCCAAATCGCCGGTACGATACCAGCCGTCTTCAGTGAATGAATCCTCGGAGGCTTCCTCGTTCTTGTGGTACTTCGGGAACACGGCGGTACCCTTGACCTGAATCTCCTCATCTTCGGCGATACGCAGCTCGAAGCCAGGGAAAGCCACGCCGACGGAACCCTGATGATAGGGCACACCAAGCGGATTGAACGCGCAAGGAGCCGTGGTCTCGGTCAAGCCATAACCCTCATACACGGGCACTCCGGCGCCACGGAAGAACGCCATAAGTTCCGGGTCAAGAGGAGCGCCGCCCGCCACGATCCACTGGGCACGTCCGCCGAGCACCTCGCGTAGCGAAGCGTAGACCACCGGGTCGAACGCCATACGGCGAGCCTTGGCCAAAGCTCCGGCCTTACCCTTCGCACTGACCTCCTTCATGTAATTCTGGGCTGCCACAACGGCTGCGGCGAACGCCACGCCCTTGGCGCCATGACCAGCCTTCTGCGAGGCCGCGTTATACACCTTCTCAAGAACACGCGGAACAACGATCATGACGGACGGCTTGGCGACCTGAAGATCGGCGATCAGCGTCTTGATGCCCTGCGCGATGTAAATATGCAGTTCGCTGGCTACGCAAATGTAGTTGATGGCACGTGCGAAAGAGTGCGCCTGTGGAAGGAACAGCAGCACGCTGTTCTTCCTCTCATGCAGCAGTTTCGGCATATACGCCGGAAGATTCAACGCGGTGGTGCAATAATGCTCATGGGTCATCTCCACACCCTTCGGCGCGGCGGTGGAACCAGAAGTATACACAATGGAGCACAGGTCGGTTTTCTTGATGGAAGCGATGCGCTCGTCAAGCTCTTCGTCGCTCACGCCGGAGCCGTAGGCCATGATTTCGTCGAGACCGCCGTTCTCGAAGCAGATAATGTGTTCCAGTGCCGGGCATTCCTTATCGGCACCATCGGCTTTGGCGCGCATATCGGTGGTCTCGACCACCAGCAAGCGGGAATCGGAATTATTGACGATATTACGGATCTGCTCCGCGGAATCCGTGTCGTAGATCGTGGCGAGCACACCACCACATGCCATGACGGCCGCGTCGAACACATCCCACTCGTACGAGGTACGGCACATGAACGCCACGCCGTCGCCCTTCTTAAGACCGTAATGCATCAGACCCTTGGCGATCTGACGAATATCGGCGAGCACCTCGTTGCCGGTTTTGGTCACCCATTCGCCGTTCGTCTTATAGGTGTAGAGCGGCTCGTCACCCATACGCTCGGCTCGATCGGCGTAAATATCGTAGATGGTGGTGCCCTCGTCCAGCGGCGGCTTGCCCTCGGTTTTGGTGGTCAACAGACCGGTTTCCGGATCGAGGAACGTGGTGGATGGGAATCCTTCGCCCCATTCGACGGTGTGCGGAAGGTCGATATGGCCGTCGGGGGAGATGATGTTGTTCGGATCGTTGTAATCCGGAGTGTTGCCGGAATCGTCGCTGACGGGGTGAACGAAGTCACCTCCCAAACGCAGTGCCTTCTGCGCAAGATTTGCAGCTCGCTTGTTCAAAGAGGTGATGACGGACACGTGACTCTCCTACACATTTAAATCCAATATCTGTAGGAATGATAGACCCATGAATGCGACACGTCACCTTACGGTAGCGTAGGGAAAGTGCGCATCCAGCGGGGCCTGCGTAAAGGAATTGCCATGCGATGCCATTCAATAGGTGAACTTTTCTTCATACAAAGGTGTGACCTACGTTACACTGGTGCGCTGTATCTGTTCATTTTGATTTCTTTAACGAGGAAGAAAGGGCACCTATGGCTGAAACAGCTGAAGCCACCGTGGTCTTCGGAGTTCTCAATGAGACCTCCGAACACGAGTCTCGTGTTGCTCTGACACCGGATATCGTAACGAGGTTGCGTAAATCGGGTGTTAACTGCCTGATCGAATCCGGTGCGGGCGTCGCATCGCATTATGTTGATGAGGATTATAGTAAGGCCGGAGCGCAGGTCGTCTCCGCCGATGAAGTGATTGCGCGTGCCGACGTGCTTGGTTTCGTCGATCGTCCGAGCAGCGCGCTGCTCGGACGCGTTAAGCAGGGTACCTGGATTATCGGTATGCTCGGTTCGTTCACCGACGCCGATTATGTCACTGCGATTGAAAAGGCCGGTCTGGTCGGTGTTGCCATGGAGAAGCTGCCGCGTCAGTTGAGCTCCGCGCAGTCTATGGACGAGATGACTTCTCAGAATTCCGTAATGGGTTATAAGGCGGCCATCGTGGCGGCCAACGCGTACGGTTCGTTCCTGCCGATGATGACCACCGCCGCTGGCACGATCCGCCCGGCCAAGGTGCTTATTCTTGGCGCAGGCATCGCGGGTCTGCAGGCCATCGGCACCGCCAAGCGTCTTGGCGCGGTTGTCACCGCGTACGATGTGCGTCCGGCTTCCAAGGGCGAAGTTGAATCCTTGGGCGCGAAGTTCCTGGATCTGGGTCTTGACTTCTCCAAGGGTCAGGGCGAGGGCGGCTATGCCCGTGCGCTGAGTGCCGAAGAGCAGGCCCAGCAGCAGGCTGCCGTCGATCAGAAGGCTGCCGGCTTCGATATCGTCATCACCACCGCCAAGGTTCCCGGCCGCAAGCCTCCGGTTCTGCTGACCAAGGCTGGCGTGGCCGGACTGCACCGTGGCGCTGTGATCGTCGACTGCGCGGCAAGCGACCTCGGCGGCAACGTCGAAGGTTCCACCGTCGGCACCCAAGTCACTGAAAACGGCGTGACCATCATCGGCGCTCCGTACCTGTCAAGCGGCGTTTCCACTACCGCATCCAACCTGCTGAGCCGCAATGTGGCCGATGTGCTTGCGCATTTCGTGCGTGACGGCAAGCTGGCCATCGATCTGAACGAAGAGCTTGACAACGCCATGGTCGTGGCCGGCCGCGGCGAGGAAGCCAAGAAGGAAGGGGAGTAAGCAATGGATATCGTTGTTGCGATTACTCTGTTCGTCCTCGCGCTGCTGATCGGCGTTGAGGTTATCGGCAAGGTGCCGGCCACCTTGCATACTCCGTTGATGTCGGGCGCGAACTCGATCCACGGCATCGTCATCGCCGGCGTTGTTATCGTCGCCGCGCATGCCACCAGCCCGCTCGCCTGGGTGTTCATCTTCCTGGCTGCAGTGCTGGGCACGATGAACGTGGTCGGCGGCTATGTCGTCACCGACCGCATGCTGGAGATGTTCAAGTCCGACAAGGGCAAGAAGAAGGAAGAGGAGGCCAAGTAAATGGGTACCATGGCTGAAATGCTGAGCACGCCGCTCGGCGTCATCGAATGGTTCGTCTATCTGCTGGCCGCCGTGATGTTCGTTATCGGCCTGCACTTGATGAACTCTCCGAAGACCGCTCGCAAGGGCAATATGGTCTCCGCTGTCGGCATGATCCTTGCCGTGGTCATGGCGTTCATTGTGCTGTTCGCAGGTGAGATCTCCAACGGATTCCAGCATGGCGTTGCCGTTGTGCTGCTGATAGCCGGCATCATCATCGGTGCCGTCGCCGGTGTGGTTTCCGCCAAGAAGGTCAAGATGACCGACATGCCGCAGCTCGTTTCCGTATTCAACACCGTGGGTGGCGGCGCCGCCGCGCTTGTGGCTTTGAACGACATTCTGACCTCCGAGGGCACGCCTTCCATCGTGGTGTTGATCACCGCTGGTTTGGGCATCATGATCGGTTCCGTCACGTTCTCCGGCTCTCTGATCGCAGCCGGCAAGCTGCAGGGCATCAAGTGGGTGAAGAAGCTGAACTTGCCGGGCAAGGGCTTCTGGAACATTCTGTTCGCCGTACTGACCGTCGTATCCTTCGTCATGCTGTGCGTGCAGCCGGGCCAGCGTCTGCTGTGGTCCGTGCTCACCACCGTGTTCGCGCTGTGCTACGGTCTCGTGTTCGTCATCCCGATCGGTGGCGCCGATATGCCGGTGGTCATTTCCGTACTCAACGCCTGCACCGGTACTGCAGTGGCCATGTCCGGCTTGGCTATCAATAACATCGCTCTGATCGTGGCCGGCGCACTGGTTGGTGCCGCCGGTGTGACCCTGTCCATCGCCATGTCCAAGGCCATGAACCGTCCGCTGCTGTCCGTGCTTGCAGGCGGTTTCGGTGGTGCCAATGCCGCCGCTGGCGCTGGTGAGGGTCCGGAAGGCAGCATGAAGGAAACTTCCGCGGACGATCTGGCCGTACAGCTCGTATACGCCGAAAAGGTCATCTTCGTGCCGGGCTTCGGTCTGGCCCAGGCTCAGGCCCAGCGCGAGCTTGCTGATCTTGGTGTGCTCCTCAAGAACCACGGCGTCGAAGTCTCCTACGCCATCCATCCGGTGGCAGGCCGTATGCCTGGCCACATGAACGTGCTGCTCGCCGAAGCCAACGTGCCGTACGAGGAGCTCGTCGATCTGGATGACATCAATCCGCAGTTCCCGCAGGCCAACGTGGCTCTTGTGGTCGGCGCCAACGATGTGACCAACCCGGCCGCACGCAAGCCGGGCACCCCGGTCTCCGGCATGCCGATCCTCGACGTCGACAAGGCCCAGAATGTGGTGGTCATGAAGCGCGGTCGCGGTACCGGTTATGCCGGTATCCAGAACGAACTGTACTTCGAAGACAACACGCAGATGCTTTTCGGCGACGCCAAGGCAAGCCTGCAGGCCGTTATCGCGGCAGTCAAGGAGCTCATCAACTAACAGCTGAAACGTTGCGTTGATGCTTTTCCTGAAAGGTCTCTTCCGGTGAGGGAAGGGACCTTTTTGCATATGGTGATTTTCGTAAGATCAGGTCTGTTGCATGCGAATTGTGAGTTATCCACAGTCGTTATTCGCCTGTGGATATGGGTGGAGTTTTCCACATATCCACAGATTTTCAAGGTTCGGTGGCGCAAGATGATTTGAATATGAGACAGTAGGTGCACCCTACAACAAAGGAGTTGCACATGGCGGAAATAATCACTGGCCCGTTCCATATGGATGAACAGGGATTTTTGGCAACGATCGAAGAACTTATCGAGCGGTTTGATGGATACAGTTCTGGCAAATATCTTGCGGAATTGGGAAAAATCCACGATGAATACGGTGAGATCGGATCTCTTTCGCTTTTTGACGAAAAAGTCTGTGAACTGGGGAAGGAATTATTCTGCAGCACATCATGGGTGGCGAATCTGGCGTGGGCCATGATTTCGTTCGATTATGATCTGGTTGAGCATGATGCGAATTTTCTTGATGGATGCCGTAACATCGTGCGTAAGTACGGTATGAGCGTTTGGCTCTATGAAATGATCAATGACGCTTCGATAGCGGTGGCTTTGCAAAGGCCCAGCAGCAGAATGCCATTCCAGATTGGATTGACCTACACCAAGGATGTGTTTCGGAGAAGCAAGAAAAAGGGTGGAAAATACGCTACCAGCAAAAAGAAGAGACTGGCCTGCATGGCTGAATATTTGCAGGAAGTATATTGGCTGGCCGCGTACAGTCTGCTACGTTGGGGTGAGGAAGAGCCGCGTGCGGCCGATGTTGCGTTGATGGTGCTTGGATATGGCGGTATCGGCATGTGCATGCTGAGGGACGATCCGAAAGTGGTGGATTCCGGATGCGATGAAGACTTCTCCTATCGAAATCTGTGCGACCATCTGCGCGATCTTAGAATTCAAGCCGATCTGGACTATGCTTGCAATGCCGACCTTGCCGAATCCATGTTGCTTGAATATCCCGCGTGTATGGATGCGCGATATCTGTACGATGCGGGGAAAATCGTGGAAGCGTATCGTGCTTTGTGGAACAAGCAGACTGAATCAGCTTCGCAAATCATGGAACGCGTTTACCAGAAGGGCGCGTATCAGGTGACGAACATTTGGGAGGATCCGCTGTACCTGCATGATCTTGCCCTGTCGCTGTTGGGGGCAGTCGGCTCGCGGCCCCTTACTGAAGGGTTCCGGACTCGTGATGACAAGATGTTCCAGCAGGGAGTGGAAAGTCTGAGACGAACGACTGAATCCGTTAAAGGGATGGGGTTGGCGATGACATTGGGAGGGTACATCTGCTTCCCGGAACCGGAAAGTAGGGATGATGCGCTTTTCGCACCGCGAAAGGAGAAGAAACGATTAATGGACGCCTGTAACGGGCTTAGGGATTTGTCGGCAATGGTTGCGCTCTACCGTTTTCCAAGGGATATCGAATCCCTGCGTGCAACGCGTGCGCTTCTCGCTCATGACGCGAAGGGATATATCGATCTGATGGGTCCATACATGGGAAGCGCGGATGAGACGGGAGGAAACGAGGGGAGGCCGGTTTCAATCGGCGACTGATCGGCCTCTCAGATCGCGAACGTCAAAGCGTATGTATCATGGTTGTGCCGAGATTGAATGGCGGAACGTTCAGATGAACTTTGTCTCTTCGATCTCGGTGCATGCTATGCCGTATTGCTCCAACAATTCGCGAAATGCTTTTACGTATCTATCTGTGGCGAACTTCTGTGTGAATGACAGACAGAAGTTCTCGTTTACGTAATTCACTTCCACCAGCGTGGACGTCCAATCCGCATAGGCGTAACAATTTTGGACATGCCGTGCCAAAGAACCCCGATCGAACATTCCTGTATAACTGATGTCAGCTGTTGAACATCGCATGCTGATAACTTGTCTGCACATCTGTTTCTGGGCTTCCAGATTCGGCAGGCTCTCAAGATAGTGATTCAGCCAAGTGGTTCCTGCCAGCTTGGGAATCAGTGTTTCAATATCGCACGCGTCTACCTGTTCATGGGGCATTTTCAGCTTGGTCCGGCAGATGCGGCCCTTGGCACAATCTTTGCACAGACCATCAGTGTGATCGTCGCGCTGGTGGTGATTCGTTGCAAGCAGAAAGGCATTCGTTTAAGGAAGGCTGATTTCAAGCCGAATCGCAATATGTTGGGCGGCATTCTCAGCATACGGACGTTCGTATATCGGCTTCATTACCCTGCCTTACTTGGAAATCGTATCGTCAAGGTGCGCAAACAGTGGGCGAGCCAACCATGCCAAGGGTAGTGATGCCAGTGCTGAAATCAGCAGAATAAGCCAAACCGTGCAATGTGCGTGCAGCCATCCGTAAAGCATCTGCCCGAGTGGCTGGGCGCATATCGTCAATGATGAAATAATGGCCATGACCTTGCCTGTAAGCGCGGTTGGTGTCCTCATCTGAATAGATGGTACGAGAATGAGGTTCAAGAAATCAACGGCGATTATGACTGCCGCAGTGCAGAGCACCAGCATGATGAGCTTGGTTTGCGTTGAACATGGAAGCAGGAAGGCGATGGCCGGTGGGAGCAGCATAAGACTTTCCACGAACAACAACGAAGGGGCGTTTCGTGATTTCAAACGGTTGGCGAAACAGCCAGCGATGAATGTTCCCGCTATGCCGGCAATGCCGATAATGCCATCGCATAGACCATATGTCGCCGCATCGTAGCCTAACGTAGTTCGAATAATGTAAGGAAAGCTTACTGAACTGAATCCAGTCAGTATCAGATTGATCCATGTGCAAACACCGGCTAATCGTGCTACGGTCGGCTCCTTGCGAAGCAGGAAAGCGGTCGCCGAATGCATATCGCCAATGATGACGTCGAGCAGGCAGATGCCGGCATCATCTTGATTCGATAGGGGCTTTGCGAGTCTGATGAAGCATTCAACCATGGCTGCCGACATAAGACATGCTGCGGTGATGAGCATCATCGGTCGAATGCCGACCAGCCCGTACATCACGCCACCTAGGAAACTCGGGAGTAATTGGCTGAGCTGCTGCACTTGGTTGATGATGGCCGCGCCTCGGCGAAGATCAGTGGAGGACTCTCTTCCGATGATTTGTGGCAGTGCGGATTGCACGACGGGAGTTTCCATGGCATCGAGTACTGCCAACACTACCTGCATGATGGCGATGGCGAGAATGTTGAATCCGGATAGTGCGAAAAACACAGTCGCGAGCAGTGTGACGATTCCTGAGATGATATCGAGCGCCACCATCATGGCACGTTTGCTTACTCGGTCGGCCATAACACCTCCGAATGGGCTAATAAGTATGGTCGGAATGACGGATATGGCCAGCACGGTGGCGAAGGTCGTGGATGATGCGGTTTCGTCCAGTACCCACATGGACATGGCAAATCGGAGCATGGTATTGCCGAACAAGGAAATGCCTTGACCGAGTACAAGCAGGATGAAGTTTGCGGAGCACAAGCTGGATTGGAGTGTCTTTGCTGACGAGTTTTTCATGACTATTCCTTTCGATACCGACTGACGGTATGTAAAAAAGGTACAAATAAAGACAGATTGACATTGCCGAGCTTTTATTGCGGATTACTGGCGAGTAGGAAGAAGCCTTCCGCAAGCCGATCTTCCATATCACTGTCGTGATCGATAAGTGGAACTCCGAGCGAGTCCATAATCAATCCAAGACCGTGGATGCGATGCTTGAATTCACTTAGGGTAGTGATGGGGTAGAAGTTTGGGGCTAGCCAGTAATTGAACAGCAGTGAAAAAAGTTCCGCGGCTTCTTGAGGGTATTCGGTTGTGATTGAACCGTCCCTTAACCCCTCCTGGATGAAGTCGTACGCGATTTTGGTGCTGTCGGTTCGCCAGATGCGAAGATTTTCGGCGAGGATTTTCGGGTCGTTCAGCAGGGGAAACGCATCGCGCATGAGGGTCATATGTTCGGTGTCGGTAATCTGCATCATGAGCGAATTGCGTAGTTTCTGCAATCCGTTTCGTGAGCCATCCTCTTGATTTGCCTGGGGAAGAAGTCGTTCGTTGTCGGAATCTACCAGCGCATGCAGCATCGCTTCTTTGTTTTTGAAATGATGGTAGATAGCGCCTTTGCTGAGGTCTTCGAGCTCGTCGAGAATATCTTGAATCGTGGTGCGCTCATACCCCTTTTGCGCGAACAGCTTTTTCGCGGCGTCAAGGATTCGCTGTCGTGTCACTTCAGGGTGCGCATTGCGCGCCATATGCCTCTCCTTCGATGATGGAGTCGAATACACCGACATTATACATACCGTTGGTCGGTATGGTATGTCGGATATCTCCCAGCTCGATCGAAAAGTGTGCCGAAAGACTCTCTGCAGATTTCTGCGAAGAAACCTGAATCTGCGTTGCCGGGGTGCGGGATGTCTGTCTTTTCTGCGGTTGGTGCATGATTGGGTGTCCAAGGTCAACTTGAGTGAGTGACGGCTGGTTTCCCGAAGGGAATAAGACCCTGGTTCCTATATGCCTTTTTATGGCATGGGGCTTTCGGTGAAGAACGATTGCATCCGATGTGAAAAATCCCACAAATCCGGCCCACGTCCTGCTCGAGAACTTCAAAACTGTTGCCAATACTGGAAACACGCCGTATATAGTGTTTGAAAATGTGACGAGACACTGTATGTTGTGGTCTTGATTTTTATTTTCGTTCGGATAATGTGTGCCACATACCAACGACGTACGGTCGTGAAAGGACGTGGAACATGAACATTACGTTATACACCAAAGCAAACTGCCCGCAATGCACGGCGACGAAACGCCAATTGGACAAACGAGGCCTTCCCTATACGACTGTCGACATTACGGCCAACGCACGTATTTCCGACAGATTGCGGAACGAAGGATGGCGGCAGATGCCAGTCATCATCGCAGACGACGAATCCTGGTCCGGGTATCGTCCCGACAAAATCCACGAGCTGGAGGCTCGCTGCCGGTGAGCGCGTTGGTGTACTTCTCGTCGGCATCGGGCAATACGACACGCTTCGTCGAAGGATGCCGATTGGATGAATTCGGCATTCATACAATGCGCATACCGCTGCGGCCGGACGAGCCGGAGCTGCATGTGGATGAGTCCTACGTCTTGCTGACACCCACATACGGCGGAGGAACAATCGGCAAAGCAGTGCCCGTGCAAGTCAAACGATTCCTCAATGATGAACGCAACCGCAGTGGCATCATCGGCGTCATCGCATCGGGTAACACCAACTTCGGCGAAGCCTACGGCATCGCAGGCGACATCATCGCGGCTAAATGCCGCGTGCCGCTACTCTACCGGTTCGAACTGATGGGCACTTCAGAAGACACCGCGACCGTGCGCGAAGGACTGCGCAGATTTTTCGACGAATACACACAACAGGAACAACGATAACCATGCCAGAAGATTCAACGACACCACACGCAGCAACCGACGTCATAGCCTCCTACGATCGCGCCCATGACTGGCACTCGCTCAACGCGATGCTGAATCTCTACGACAAGCAGGGGCGCATCCAATTTGATAAAGACATCCAAGCCGTACGCGAGTACGTCGAAAAGCACGTGCTGCCGAACACCGTCCGTTTCAACTCCACACAAGACAGACTCAGCCGGCTCATCGCAGACGGCTATTACGACGAATCCGTATTTGCCCAATATGATGCCGAATTCCTTGACAGGTTCTACCGCAACGTGGATGACTGCGGATTCGAATTCGATACATTCCTCGGAGCTTTCAAGTTTCACCGCTCATACGCATTGAAAACCTTTGACGGCAAACAGTACCTGGAGAACTTCCCGCAACGCGCGGCCGCCGTTGCGCTCGCGCTTGCCGCCGGCGACCATGCGGCCGCCGAATCGTATTTCGAAGAACTTATATCAGGACGTTTCCAACCGGCGACGCCCACTTTCCTCAACCTCGGCAAGGCGCAGCGCGGAGAGGCGGTCAGCTGTTTTCTCGTACGTATCGAAGACAACATGGAGTCCATATCGCGTGGCATCAACGCCGCATTGCAGTTGAGCAAACGAGGTGGAGGCGTCGCGCTGTTGCTTAGCAATCTGCGCGAGGCCGGCGCGCCCATCAAGCGCATCAAACACCAGTCCAGCGGCGTTGTGCCTGTGATGAAACTGCTTGAGGACTCTTTCAGCTACGCCAACCAGTTGGGCGCTAGACAGGGTGCCGGTGCGGTGTACCTCAACGCTCATCATCCGGACATCATGCATTTCCTCGATACCAAACGCGAGAACGCGGATGAGAAGATCCGTATCAAATCTTTGGCTCTTGGAGTAGTGATACCCGACATCACATTCGAGCTGGCGAAGAGACACGAACCTATGGCCCTGTTCAGCCCATATGACGTCGAACGCGTCATGGGCAGACCCTTCGCCGATGTCTCCATCAGCGAAAACTACCGGAATATGGTGGACGATGAACGCATCGGGAAAACCTACATCGACGCACGAGAGTTCTTCATGACTTTGGCCGAATTGCAATTCGAATCCGGATACCCGTACATGGTGTTCGAAGATACTGTGAACCGAGCCAACCCGATCGACGGACGAATCGCCATGAGCAACCTGTGCTCGGAGATCCTCCAAGTGCAGGAGCCAAGCACCTATCATGAGGATCTGTCCTACAATCACGTGGGACGTGACGTGTCCTGCAATCTTGGATCGCTCAACATCGCCAAAGCGATGGACGGTGATTTGGGACGAACCGTGGAACGTGCGATTCGCGCATTGACCTCGGTGTCGGAACATACGGACATCGCGTGTGTGCCATCCATCCGACGCGCCAACGACGAAGGTCATGCCATCGGCCTGGGACAGATGAACCTCCATGGATTCCTTGCCAGAGAATCGATCATGTACGGTTCACCGGAAGCCCTCGACTTCACCGACATGTACTTCATGACCGTTGCATACCATGCCTACCGTGCCTCGCATGAGCTCGCAGTCGAACGCGGAACACGGTTTGCAGGCTTCGAACGGTCCGCCTATGCGAAGCCTGCAGGCGCAGGCAACTATTTCGACAAATATACGAACGGCGAGCGCTCGCTGGCGCCGAAGACCGGGAAAATCGCGTCGCTGTTCGCACGGCGGGGCATCCATATCCCCAACGAGGATGATTGGCGTCGTCTGCGTGACGACATCATACGTGACGGTATCTTCAACCAATATCTACAGGCCGTGCCGCCCACCGGGTCAATTTCGTACATCAATCATTCCACGAGTTCCATCCATCCTATCGCCTCGAAGATTGAGATTCGCAAGGAAGGCAAGATTGGACGGATCTACTATCCAGCTCCGTATATGACCAACGACAATCTCCAGTATTTCGCGGATGCGTACGAAATCGGATGGAAGGCCATTGTTGATACGTATGCCGAGGCAACGCGGCATGTCGATCAAGGCCTGTCGTTGACCTTGTTCTTCCCCGATACGGCGACTACCCGAGATTTGAACAAGGCGCAGATTTATGCATGGCGCAAAGGCATCAAAACGCTGTATTACATCCGCATTCGTCAGCAGGCGTTGTCTGGCACCGAAGTACAAGGCTGCGTCAGTTGCATGTTGTGAAACCTGTGACTTGAAAGGAAAAGAAAAGACATGTCTCGTTTGGTTTACCGCGCGATGCTTCGTCTGACGGCTCCGGACGAATACAGGCGGTTATACGGCCGCGACGATAAGACGACGATTAGAAAGGACGACCATCATGGCGCCGATATCCGTACCTCGACAGAGGATTAAGCTCATTGACCGTGTGAGTGCCATCAACTGGAACAAACTTGAGGATGACAAGGACCTTGAGGTATGGGACAGGTTGACCGGCAATTTTTGGCTGCCGGAGAAAGTGCCCGTCTCCAATGATTTGCCCGTTTGGCGCACAATGAGCGAGGCCGAGCATACGTTGACCATGCGCGTGTTCACCGGTCTCACCTTGCTTGACACCATCCAGGGAACCGTTGGCGCGGTCAGCCTCATACCCGATGCGCTTACCCCGCATGAGGAAGCCGTCTATACGAACATCGCGTTCATGGAGTCAGTGCACGCCAAGAGCTATTCCTCGATTTTCTCCACCTTGTGTTCCACCCGACAGATCGACGAGGCGTTCTCTTGGAGTGAGGAGAACGAGTATCTGCAAAGGAAAGCGCGCATCGTGCTCGACTATTACGAGGGGGATAGTCCACTCAAGCGCAAAGTGGCCTCCACGCTGCTGGAATCGTTCCTGTTCTACTCAGGCTTCTATCTACCGATGTATTTCTCCGCGCATGCCAAACTCACCAACACCGCCGACGTGATCCGTCTTATTATCCGCGACGAAGCCGTGCATGGTTATTACATCGGATACAAATATCAAAAAGGGCTTGAGCTGGTCAGCGAGGACAAACGCGGCGAACTGCGCGACTACACCTACGACCTGCTCAACGAGTTGTATGACAACGAGGTGGAGTACACGCGCAGCCTCTACGAGCCTGTCGGATTGACGCAAGATGTCGAAAAGTTCCTGCGATACAACGGCAACAAGGCGTTGATGAATCTCGGATATCCAGCGCTTTTCCCACAAGAGATCTGCGACGTGAACCCGTCGATCCTTGCCGCGTTAAGTCCGAACGCCGATGAGAACCATGACTTCTTCTCCGGTTCGGGAAGCTCGTACGTAATGGGCAAATCAGTCGAGACCGACGACGATGACTGGGATTTCTGACTGTATCCCAGACAACCCCGAGGAAAGCAGCTATGGGAAACCGTCACGGGCGAGTTCGCGTCGGATCATCCACGCAGATATCTGCCCGTGACGCTGTCAGGACAGGCACGGACCGTTTCCGGTGTTCCCTCGCATACGATGCGACCGCCGGCCATGCCTCCGCCCGGACCCATGTCGATGAGATAATCCGCGTTCGCGATTACATCAAGATCATGTTCGATTACTACAACTGTCGCCCCAGAAGCCACCAACGAGTCGAACACGCGTAGTAATACCAGCACATCCAACGGGTGTAGCCCGATCGTCGGCTCGTCGAACACGAATACCGAACCGGACTGTCCGCGTCCCATTTCGCTGGCCAGCTTCAGCCGTTGCGCTTCGCCGCCTGATAACGCAGGAGTCGGCTCGCCAAGTGTCAGATACCCCAGGCCAAGCTCATGCAGTGTGGCCAGTTTCGATCGAACGGGGCGTAGGAAATCCAATAGAGGCATCATCTCGTCGACGCTTAGCAACATCAATTCCGGCAGTGAACGGGCGACGCTGTCCGCGCAAACCAATCGAATGTCATCGGCGGTCTGTGCATACCGTGTCCCATGGCAATCGGGACACGTGACGTCAACATCGGGCAGGAACTGCACGTCCAACGAAATGGTACCGGTTCCATCGCAAGTGGAGCAGCACAACTTGCCCGTGTTGTATGAGAATGCGCCAGGTTTGAGATTCTTCTTATGGGCATCGGAAGTCTTCGCAAACGCACGACGCAGATCATCGTGAACACCGCAATATGTCGCCACGGTCGAACGGATGTTTGCTCCAATGGGCGTGGCATCGATCAGTTCCACTTTCGAAATGCCATCCGCGTCAATCAGACGAATCGAGCTCGGGGAAACGGTACCATCAGCGGCCGAGCGCAACGCAGGGACCAGTGTCTCCAATACCATCGTCGTCTTACCGGAACCCGACACGCCAGACACCACAGTGAGACGTCCTCGCGGAATGTCCACCAATAACGGATGCACCGTATGCACGGTATTCGTCTCCAAATGAATCCGACCCTTGGCGAACATCGCATCTAAGTCAATCTGCGGCCGCGCCCGCTCATGTATTTTGCCACCATCACGCAGAAAAGGCGCTATCTGAGAACCAGGTGCCGTCATAACATCCGCCACCGCACCCTGAGCGATCACATGACCGCCTTCGGCACCGGCCGTTGGACCCATCTCCACCAAATGATCCATCGCGGCAAGCACACGGGTATCATGATCGACCACAACCACCGAATTGCCGTCAGCCACCAAATCGCGCATCACGCCCAACAGTCCATCCACATTCGCCGGATGCAATCCGATAGACGGTTCATCCAGCACATACAGCACGCCTGTAGTGCGGTTACGCACCGAACGGGCCAACTGCACACGTTGGCGCTCGCCGGTGGACAGTGTCGCACCTGCGCGGTCAAGCGACAAATAGCATAATCCGAGTTCCACGAGCCGCTCGGCCGTATCCTCGAACGATTCGCAGATGGCTGTGGCCATCGCACGCATCTCCTGCGGCAATGACTTGGGTACTGAACGCACCCAACGTATCGTTTCGTCAAGTGTCATCGCCGTGGCTTGTGCCAGATTAATACCGAGAATCTGCGGTTGACGAGCCTGCTGTGAAAGCCTCGTACCGGAACAATCCGGACATGGTTGCTCGCTGAGGAATCTCGACACGCGTTTGATACCCTTCTCATCCTTGGCTTTGGCGAGCGCGTTCTCCACGGTATACACGGCGTTGAAGTACGTGAAGTCAAGTTCGGCGAAATCATTGCCTTTCTTCGGTTTGTATAGAATATGCTTCTTGACGGCCGGGCCGTTGAACACGATGTCCCGCTCGGCGTCGGTCAGCTGGTTGAATGGAATGTTCGTGCGCACTCCCATCGCGCCGCACACCTGCTTCATCAGATCCCACATCAACGATCCCCATGGTAATACTGCGCCGGCGTCGATGCTTTTGGTCTCGTCTGGTACCAGGGAAGCACGGTCGACGGTTCGCACGATGCCTGTTCCGGAGCAGGTCGGGCATGCGCCGGCGGAATTGAACGACAGCTGTTCGGCGGATGGTGGGTGCATGAGTTGATTGCAGGATGTGCATCGTATAGGCAACTCGGCCGCCACGTTCATTGTGGGACGGTTGCGTTCGCCACAATGCTCGCAGACATGTGAGGCGCAACGGGAGAACAACAGACGCAGACTGTTGAGCAGCTCCGTCATCGTGCCGAACGTGGATCGCACGCCGGGCACTGAAGGTCTTTGATGGAGGGCGAGAGCCGCGGGCACATGACGTATGTCGACTACCTGCGCTCGACTCGCTTGGGTGAGACGTCGCCTGGTATACGTCGACAAAGCCTCCAGATAACGTCGGGATCCTTCAGCGTATAGCACACCTAAAGCGAGAGAGCTCTTTCCGGACCCGGAGATACCGGCGATGCCGACTAATTTGTTCAACGGAATGTCGACGTCGACGTTCTTGAGATTATGTACACAGGCACCGCGCACTTCGATGCGGGACGGCGGGAAAGCTCCAGATGATTGTTCCATACCCACTACAGTACCTGTGTGGCGGAAAACACGCGGGCAGGGGAACCCTGTTCGTCATGGTATTGCTGCAATTGTGGTATCTGATCCATATATTCGACCGCAACGGAGGGGATGCCATTGTTTTTCACGGCTACCGTCAGCGTACGTGAATCGGAAGGCGATGCGGTGGAATACGGGGAAATGGATTGGGAAAGGAAAGAATCATATACATCGTATATATCAATGGGAAGAAGTTCGCCGGGGAGCGGAACCAGAGTCTGTTCCCCGGCGCAGGGCGGCTAACAAGCGAATGCCCAGAACATCCGCATAAGGCGTTGATGGGCTCATCCGCCGTGTCAGCGTGTTGAACGATGTATCATGCCGCTCAACGTGATGATAAGGCGTTGGCGCCCTTGCCTTTCGTGGCGAGCGTCACGGCGATGATGGACGCGAGAGCGACGGCGTACAGTACGGTGATGATCGGAATCAGCGCGCTGTATCGGTGGGCCGCATCCGTCGCATGAGAGACGACGAAGGATGCCAACTGGTTGCCGGACAATCCGGCGAACGCCCACGCGCTCAAAGCCAGTCCGTGCACGGTGGACACTGACTTCATGCCAAAGTGCTGCTCAAGCAGCACCGGCAGCGTTGAACACGGCATCGACGGTCAGGATGACGCTGATGCTTCCCGCGATGGCCTTGGCCAGACCGAATCCCGCGACGGCGATGCCGGTGGCGAGACCTTTGGCGAACCACAGCATTAGGTTCTTCACCGGCGTCAGATAGCCGACGCCCAATCCAATGCCCATGATTACGCCATAGAAGATGAGCACGCCGGGGGCATCCTGCCGCGATACTGGCTCCGGTACCGGCGAACCTGCAGGCGAAGCAGACCGTTGAGATCAAAGCCGATTTCTTGATGTCCTTTTCGACGAAGGGTCCAAGGAAGACGGCCGACATGCCAAGGATGTTGATTGGCCATGTAATATTCGTTCCTCTCTGTTGTTTGTTCGCCCTGCGACGAACAAACAACAAGATAATGGTGAAGTATTCCGTGGCCTTGAGCGTGCCGGGAGGCGGCAGAAGTGGGTAAGCCGTTGATTTCATTGGATTTTCCAACAAATGAACATTGTGTATGTTCACCTTGGGGATAAGCATGAGGAAAATCTCATGTGAACCTTGACACAGTTTTCATGGCTCACAATTCGAATGCGCGTTTGATGAAGGCATTGACGGTGTTCCAATACAGTTCGGGATCCACGACGGATGCTTCCATATGGCGTGCGTCGGGAACCATGAGCTTTTCTCGATCGATGCTCGAGCACGCTTCGTAATTGATCTTGAGAAAACGTGAGCTCACGATGTCGTCCTGTTCGCCATGAATGAACAGCATCGGAATGACAGTATGTCTGAGCGACTGCAGACAGGTGGCTTCCGAAAAATCGTACCCTGCATAATGTTTGCAGAACAATCCCGCGGCATCCACACATACCGCGGCAAGCGGTTTCGGCAGACGCGACGAATGCCGAAGGCTGTCGATGAACACCATGCGCGCAGACGTGTAGCCGCTATCGACAATCGCGGACACCACATTGCGCGGCAGACGCGGGTCTCCCGTCGTCATCATCACCGTTGCCGCGCCCATCGAACCGCCATACAGCAGGATACGGGCGTCGGCGTCACTCGACGCGATAAGGTCGATCCAATTCAGTAGATCATTGCGTTCAAGCCAGCCCATGCCGACGTACCGTCCCTCGCTCAAGTCTTGGGCACGCTGTGACGGAACCAATACGGTGAAGCCCATGCGGGCGTAACGATGTGCCCATTTCGCGGTTTCCTCCGGTACACCGGTATAACCATGCATGCAGATTGCGTACAGGTGTGGTTTTGGCGCAGTGCAATCCGGATCGAACAGCCATCCATGCAGTCGAAGTCCATCATCGCTGGTAATCGTCACAGGCTGTTTGGCTTGCGCGAACCATTCTCCTGCTTCCTGTGCCTCACCCTGCTGAAGTTTTTCGATACGCTCCGGCGCAATCAGCGATTGATGGAAAACGGAACGTTTCCATTGCGTATCGATGCAGAAATGGAACAGGTATTTCGCAGTCGTAGCCAACGATGCGATACAGGCAGCCGTCACGGCTCCCGTGGCGATGCAAATGTCGCGAACGATTGTGTCATTGTCATGCTTCATTGCTGTCTCGTTTCCTTGCGATTGACGGATTGTTCACAATTACTATCGATTGTACGTGCGTACGGCGTTTTCGTGGGCTTTGACAGATTTTTTCATTTTTGATGTGAGACGTTTTTCGATAATGTCCGCCTTCGCCGTATACTGGTTAACTGTTGTCTTGGCGAGGGAAGCGTATGGCTTCCGTAATCGACTCGGCGTGTGATTGTAGGCTCCTTGTGGGTTGATTCACGGCTCGTTGATGCGCCGAAACAGAATGAACGAATAAAACATAAGGAGAAATAGCCCATGGCTACCACCATTACCCTCGAAGGCGCTGCCCGTACCGAGTTCGGCAAGGGCGCTGCCCGCCGCATGCGCGTCGCCAACCTTATTCCGGCCACCGTGTACGCAGGCGGCGAAGAGCCGGTCTTCGTGCAGCTGCCGATGAAGGAAACCACCCTGTCCCTGCGTCACACCAACGCTCTGTTCACCATCAAGTTCGGTGACGAGACCAAGATGGCCGTCGTCAAGGACGTTCAGCGCAACCCGGTGAAGCGCATCGTCGAGCACGTTGACTTCTACGAGGTCAAGGCCGGCGAGAAGATCGACGTCGAGGTGCCGGTGTTCGTCGAGGGCACCCCGAAGGGCGCTGCCGTCGCATTCGTCGACATTCAGGAGCTCAAGGTTCGCGCCGATGTCGCCAACCTGCCGGAGAAGATCGTGGTCAACGTTGACGGCCTGACCGACGGTTCCAAGGTCTTCGCCAAGGACGTCGTGCTGCCGGAAGGCGTTGTGCTCGACGTCGAGGATCCGGAAGAGTCCGTCGTCACCGTCGAGGTGCCGGAAGACGCTGCCGATGAGGCTGCTCCGGTCGAAACCGCTCCGGCTGAAAACGCTGAGTGAGTTCAGATAGCTTAAGGAAGCAAACTTCCATCTTACGGTTTTGAACAACCGTAAGAGATGATGAAAAAGCCCATGTGCTCAGACGCACATGGGCTTTTTCATACTCGGCAACACCCGTTCTATGAGCTGGAAGACATAAGAGACTGACGGCGCATCCTGCATTCCTTACGCAATATTGATACAACGGGTGGATACGGACGTATACTCGCCTATACGTTCAGTGAACCCGTATGGCACTGTCGGGTACGAAGGGAGCGATTGCGTACTGCCGGAGACGGACTGCGTGACGATCCGTTTTCCCGGCAGCCATCCTGATGCCGCACATTAATGGACTATATCGAGAATCATCATTTGACGGTGGTAGGCTTCCCACGTGAGATCACACTGATCGACAATGATCTGACGCAGGATTCCAGCAAATACGTGGCATGCATCAGCATTCCAATCGAATAACGACTAGCATGACTGACGATGCATGGAAACAATGCACGAGAGACGAAGTGAGACGGTGCGGAAGAGAGAAACATTTGAATAAGCATATTATTCGGCTTGATGTGGTGACGGTGGTATTCCTTGGCGGATGCGTCGGCACGGGACTGCGGTATGCGAGCTCGTCCATTGCGGACGTGGGCGGCTTCCATGTCGGTACGTTCGCGGCCAATATGGTGGCCTGCTTCGTATATGCGGCGCTTTCCGCATGGCTGGGATCTTCCAGTCTGTTGAAAGGCCGTGCAAAAGAATACGTGAATCGTGGATTCGGCATGGGCATGTGCGGAGGCCTTTCCACCATGTCCACGCTCGCATTGGAAGAATTCATGATGATTGACGATCATGCGATTCCCGGAGTCCTCACCTATTGCTGCGCAACGTTCATTGTCGGTTTTTCGCTCGCCTACGCCGGTGCCTTATGCGGTTCGTGGTTGGCGGAACGAAACAAAGACGAACATGCTGACAAGGAGGCGATTCGATGAGCGCAATGCTTGCGATCGGCGTATGCGCATGCGGTGGCGTCGGCGCGGCCGCACGCTATATCTGCGATTCGTATATCAAGGCATTGTGGCGCAAAACGTTCCCGCTTTCGACGTTTGCCATCAATGTTGTGGCCGGTCTGCTTGCCGGCTTGGTGGCGGGATTGTTCGCGGCGAACACCATAAGCCCCGACTGCCGCCTACTGCTCGCAACAGGATTTCTCGGCGGTTTCTCAACGTTCTCAACCATGATGAACGAGACGGTTACGCTCCTGCGCAATGGGAAAATCGCTTGTTTCATCGGTTATGCTCTGGCTTCGATCGTCGTGCCCGTCATGGCCGTTGCGTGCGGTTACTGGCTGGCCTGAGCCAACGTAAACGTGATTCCAAAATCACGTCCGAATGCAGAGACTGGCTTCAGTCCGCGCGTAGCATGCAACCACGCTCGGGGCTATGGGAATCACGTATACCGATGAAAAGAAGTTCACCAAAGAACGGACGCAGCAACTGTTCCGATCCGTCGGATGGGTGTCAGGCAAATATCCGGAACGTCTGTACAAGGCTCTGATGGGATCGTCCACCGTGTTCAGCGCATGGGACGGCGACCGCTTGGTAGGCTTGGTGCGCGTGCTCGATGACACTGAGATGGTGGCTTATATGCATTACGTGCTGGTCGATCCGGAATATCAGGGTCATGGCATCGCAGGCCACCTGGTGGGCATGGTCAAAGAGAGATATCGCGACTACCTTTATATTGAAGTCATGCAGGAAGAAAGCAAGAACGCCACCTTCTACCAGAAGCACGGCTTCTCAATCATGGAAGACGGCGCGGCCATGCAGATCCGCAATCCAGGAGAACGCCGCTGAAACAAGCATCGTGACGCCAACAATCTTATTGCCCCGTCTAATGACGGGGGTATTGCTTTTTCGAGTATCCACCAATACATCGGAGGGTTGGCTTGCATGCTTCACCCGAAAGGATCGCAGCATGACCGGAAGCGACGAACGGAACACGCAGAACGCGACGAGCGTTGGGAAGGCTGCGTTTCCAGCGCCTTCCGCCATGAAGTCTCCTCACCCCAATAGGCGACAGCGGCATGTTGTACTACGACGTCGAAACTACTCGCCCCATCATTCTCACCCACATCCCGCTGTCAGAGACCTGAACGTCATAATGGTGTTTTGGGGAATGAGGCACAGTCATTTTTTGAACAATTCAGAATACGTTCCGAGTCTATAGAGCATCAATCAGGCGTGAGGGCGGCGACTTTTTCGCAGGATGTTTCTTCCTATCTCATATCGCGAACGCTTGTAATCGAAAGAGATTATGATGTGGGAAAGTTACTAACCAGAACCGGTGCCACAAGCACTGGGATACCAACAACCGCGGGCCGCTTTCGGGTGGCTGCAACAAGAAGAAGTAAAGAATGACTGAACAGAATCATCACGATCCGGCAGAGCTTGACAAGCTCACCGAGAAGTTCACCGTGCTCCCGAACGACAACCCGGCATCCGACGCCAAACGTGCCGAACTCATCGACAAGCCGGCATTCGGTCAGGTCTTCTCCGACAACATGGCCCACATGACTTGGACCAAGGGCGAAGGCTGGGGAGACCGCCGCATCGAGCCGTATGCGCCGCTGAAGATGGATCCGGGCGCATCCGTTCTGCACTATGCTCAGGAATGCTTCGAAGGTCTGAAGGCCTACCGTCATGCCGATGGCTCCACCTGGCTGTTCCGTCCGGATGCGAACGCCGAGCGTTTCCAGAACTCCGCCAAGCGTCTGTACCTGCCGGAACTGCCGATCGACGATTTCATCGGTTCCGTGGCCGCCCTCGTCAAGCGTGACGTGAACTGGGTTCCGACCCGCCGCGAGTACACCCTGTACATGCGTCCGTTCATGTTCGCTTCCGAGCCGTTCCTCGGCGTGCGTGCTCCGCAGGAAGTGGACTACTGCGTGATCGCATCCCCGTCCGGCCCGTACTTCCCAGGCGGCGTGAAGCCGGTCAGCATCTGGGTTGAAGACAAGTGGTTCCGCACCGGCCCTGGCGGCACCGGCTTCGCCAAGTGCGGTGGCAACTACGCCGCATCCCTGCTGGGCGAATACACCGGCATCGACCACGGCTGCGAGCAGGTCTGCTTCGTCGACGCCGCTACCAAGACCTACCTCGAGGAGCTTGGCGGCATGAACATGATGGTCGTGCACAAGGACGGCCACGTAGAGACCCCGTCTCTGACCGGCAACATTCTGCCGGGCGTGACCCGTCGCTCCCTGATTCAGCTCATCCAGGACAACGGCCACGACGTGGTCGAAACCATGATCGCTCTGGACCAGTTGCTCGAAGACATCAAGTCCGGCGAAGTCACCGAGGTGTTCGCTTGCGGTACCGCAGCCATCATCACCCCGATCGGTCGTTTCAAGTCCGAGAAGTTCGACGTGACCGTTGCCGACGGCAACTCCGGCGAATTCACCGTGAACCTGCGCAACCAGCTGCTGGGCATCCAGCTTGGCGAGATCGAGGATCCGCACAACTGGATGTGGAAGGTCTGCTGATTTTTCGCGACTGACTTATAGTTCAAAGTCCGCCGAGGGGCGGGGAACATGGTATTCGACATACTCAAGGCCGTTCGGCCAAGCCTACGGTCGAACACCATGTTTCCCGCCCCTCGGCTTATTGTGTACGATGGGAAGTCGCGAAATCCGAGAGTGAGGGAAGTGAGGGAAGGGAAAAGGATGGGAAAGCATGTCGGTGGCGTTGGAGAGTAATGCCTTCTTTTGGGGGATTGAATATTTGGCGACGTTCTGCTGCGGCATGTGCGGCGGACTTGCCGCCGTGCGCAAAGGCTACGATATCTTCGCGATTCTCGTCACCACATGGCTCACCGCATTGGGCGGAGGAATCATCCGTGACGTGCTGCTGGGCATCGCGCCACCGGTAGGCGTGTCGGATAAAGGACTGGTGATCGTTGCTCTGCTGGCTTCGGTGGCCGTCGCGGTGTGCCATCCCGAAATCAACAGGCTCAAATGGTCCATGCTGTCGTTGGATGCTCTGGCATTGGGATTGTATGCGGTCAACGGTACCAGCAAAGCCATGATGTACCACACGTCAGGCATGACCGCGGTTTTTCTCGGCATGTTCACCGCGCTTGGAGGTGGCCTGATTCGAGACATGCTCATCAACGAAGTGCCGATGGTGATTCGTGACAAACATTGGTATGCGGTTCCATCTGCCGTGGGGTGCGTACTGACGGTGCTTGTCTGCAAAGGCGTGGACGCTGGAATCGTCAGTTTTCCAGCCGAAGTGGTGCTTGATCTGCTGATCGTCGCATTGATGGTCAGCATGCGATTGGTATCGGTGATTTTCGACATTCAGCTTCCGGGAGCGTTGGTGCGTCATAATACATATCTGCCAAGTGAAGCGAAATATTTGAAACGACCGGTCATTCATTCTGATAAGGATTCCGACAAACGCAAGTGTGACAAGCGTAGGTAGCGACAGTGAGATGGTAATTAAACGGAAGACATTTGCGTAACAAAAAATCCCGCAGGAAAAACCTGCGGGATTTTCGTTAGCTGTGAGCTTCTAAAACTCAGAGAGCGTTGATGGCCACGGCAAGACCGGACTTGCGGTTAGCAGCCTGGTTCTTGTGAATCACGCCAGCGCCAGCAGCCTTGTCGAGCTTCTGAGCTGCGACCTTGTAGGCGGCTTCTGCTGCGGACTTATCGCCGGCGGCGATAGCTTCACGGGTGGCGCGAACGGCAGTCTTCAGGCTGGACTTCACGGCCACGTTGCGCTTGTGGGCCTTCTCGTTGGTGAGAACGCGCTTCTTCTGCGACTTAATGTTTGCCACTATTTCTCCAAACGACGTTTTCTATAAGGACATACAAACGATGATGATAACATGGCGCGCGGATAAATTGCCAACGGGCTTAGGAGTGTCGCGACTCACCATGCCGATACTAGCAGTTAGAATCGTTTGCGTCGAATATTTCAAGAGGAGGATGGCGTGGGCCAGCAGCATAACCAGCCCGGTTTCACCGATCAGTCGTTGATTCGCAATTTCTGCATCATCGCGCATATCGATCACGGCAAGTCCACGGTGGCAGACCGTATTCTGCAGCTCAGCGGCATCGTGCCCGAACGTGAGATGCGTGATCGTTTCCTGGATCGTATGGATATTGAGCAGGAGCGTGGCATCACCATCAAATCGCAGGCTGTGCGCGTGCCGTGGACGTTCGACGGCACTGAATATACCCTCGGCATGATCGACACTCCAGGCCACGTCGATTTCACTTATGAGGTTTCCCGCGCTCTCGCCGCATGCGAAGGCGCAGTGCTGCTTGTCGACGCGACGCAGGGCATCGAAGCGCAGACCCTGTCGAACCTGTATATGGCCATCGACCATGATCTGGCCATCATTCCTGTACTGAACAAAATCGATCTTCCCAGCGCGGAACCAGACAAGCATGCCGAGGAAATCGCAGGTCTGATTGGTTGCGATCCTTCCGAAGTGCTGCGCGTGTCCGGTAAAACCGGTGAAGGCGTGACCGAACTGCTCGACCGCATTGTTGCCGACGTTCCTGCACCAACCGGCGATCCGGAAGCTCCCGCGCGTGCGCTGATCTTCGACTCCGTCTACGACTCCTACCGCGGCATCGTCACCTACATTCGTATGGTCGATGGCGAGTTGCGTTCCCGTGAGAAACTGCACATGATGGGTATCGGCATGACCCATGATCCGATTGAAATCGGCGTGATCAGCCCAGACATGATGCCTACGAAGGCGCTTGGTGCGGGTGAGGTCGGTTATGTTATCACCGGCGCGAAAGACGTCAGCCAGTCCAAGGTGGGCGACACCATCACTTCCGCGCTCAAGCCTGCGGCCGATCCGCTCGAAGGCTATCGTGACCCGCAGCCCATGGTCTACGCTGGCCTGTTCCCAATCGACAACGCGCAGTATCCGGAACTTCGTGAGGCGCTCGACAAGCTCAAGCTCAACGACGCGGCTTTGATCTACGAGCCGGAAACGTCCGTGGCGTTGGGTTTCGGTTTCCGCTGCGGCTTCCTTGGCCTGCTGCATATGGAAATCGTGACCGAACGACTGAGCCGCGAATTCGATCTCGACTTGATCTCCACCGCACCGAACGTGCCATACGAGGTCACCGCGGAAGACAATTCCGTGCATCGTGTGACCAATCCGAGCGAATTCCCCGACGGCAAGATCAAGCAGATCGTCGAACCGGTGGTTGCCGCCGACATCATCACTCCGAAGGAATTCATCGGCGCGGTTATGGACTTGTGCCAGGACCATCGTGGACAGATGGGCACTATGGAATATATTTCCGCCGACCGTGTGGAAATGCATTATCGCATTCCGTTGGCCGAAATCGTGTTCGACTTCTTCGACCAGTTGAAGAGCCGCACCAAGGGCTATGCGTCGCTCGACTACCATGAGGACGGCGAACAGTCCGCCGATCTGGTGAAGGTCGATATTCTCATCCAGGGTGAGAAGGTCGATGCGTTCAGCGCCATCGTGCATAAGGATAAGGCGTATTCCTACGGCGTGATGATGACGAAGAAGTTGCGTGAGCTCATTCCTCGCCAGCAGTTCGAAATTCCGATTCAGGCCGCCATCGGCTCCCGCATTATCGCACGTGAGAACATTCGCGCACTGCGCAAGGACGTGCTCGCCAAGTGTTATGGCGGCGATATTTCCCGTAAGCGCAAGCTGCTCGAAAAGCAGAAGGCCGGCAAGAAGCGTATGAAGATGCTCGGCCATGTCGAGGTGCCGCAGGAGGCGTTCATCGCCGCATTGTCGACCGGAGACGCAGGCAACGACCGCGACACCAAAGACAAGATTCGCGCCGCCCAGAAAACCGAAGGCTGATGTTCGAAGCCTACATTCATGTGCCGTTCTGCATACGGCGCTGTGGGTACTGTGATTTCAACACGTATACCGCTGTCGACATGGGAGCGGGCGCTTCGCGTGGCAATTACGCCAATATGGTGATTCGCGAGATGTCAATCGTCCATGATTGGCAGATCGCGCATGGCGTTAACGAACCGGAAGCGGCCACCGTCTTTTTCGGCGGTGGCACTCCCACGATTCTGAAAGCCTCGGATCTGGTCGCCATGTTGAATGCCGTGCGTGACACGTGGGGCATTGCCGACAATGCGGAAATCACCACCGAAGCGAATCCGGACACGGTGAACGCCGATTACGTGAAGGAACTCGCGGACGGCGGATTCAACCGCATCTCTTTCGGCATGCAGTCGGCTGTGCCAAGCGTGCTGAAAACATTGGATCGTACGCATACCCCGGCCAATGTGGCGGCGGGAATCGCAGCGGCAAATGCTGCCGGCATGCGTTCCAGCGTGGATTTGATTTACGGTGCGCCGGGGGAGAGTCTCGACGATTGGCGTGTTTCCGTACGGACGGCGATCGACTTGGGTGTTGACCATATTTCGGCATATGCGTTGACCGTCGCACCGAACACGAAAATGGGACGTCAGATTGCTGTTGGAACCTTGCCTACGCCTGATGATGACGATGAGGCGACCAAGTATGAGATTGCCGACGATCTACTGAGCGCAGCCGGTCTTGAATGGTATGAGATCAGCAATTGGGCACGTCCTGGTTATGAATCGCAACATAATCTTGGCTATTGGCGCAATGTTGATTGGGCGGGGCTCGGTCCCGGCGCACACAGCCATTACGGCAATGTGATGGATGTTGAACAGTCCACGTCGGCTGAAACATCTGAAACGGTCAAATCGTCGGGCTTGCGCAGCTGGGATATTGCGCATCCTCGCATGTGGGGGCAGGCTATCAACGATGATAATGTGCCATGGTCGGGAAGCGAACGAATCTCCAACGAGGAGAACCTCGAAGAAATCATCATGCTTGGTCTGCGCATACGTGAGGGTCTGGATTTGAGTCGCCTTGGAAACATGGTTGATATGGCTCGCATCCAGCCCATGGAAGACGAAGGCCTTATCGTTATCCGTGACGGACGTGTGATTCCAACCCGAACCGGACGCTTGCTCAACGACACCGTCATCGAGCGTTTCTTCGACGCCTGCTCGTTGTAATGCCGATAATCCTCTGACGAATTGGTTTTAGATGATCCATCTTGGTATGGGTGGATACAGTGTGCAGATTGAAACGGGCCTCGGATGCAGGTTGTTGCATTCCAGGCCCGATGGCATAGAGCCTAGAACGAGGCTGTCACCGGATGTTCGTAATCAGCGCATCGTGAGTCCGCCATCGACATGCAACGTCTGACCGGTGACGAAACGAGCGTCCTCGCCAACCAGCATCGCCACACCGCCCGCAATATCATCAGCCGTGGCAAGCCTGCCCAAAGGCGTCTGCGCGATGATGCGCTCGCGGACGTCTTCGGTGGTGGCGCGGCTCGAATCCGTGCCCACGGTCAAACCGGCCGCGATGGCGTTCACCGTGACGCCCCACGCTCCGGCCTCCTGCGCCAGCGAGCGCGTGAATCCGATGAGTGCTCCTTTGGCTGCGATGTAGTCGTGGTAGGGGACGATCGGGCTGTCTACGAGGTTGCTGGAGATGTTGACGATGCGTCCCCATGATTGGCGTCGCATGTAGGGCAGCGCGGTCGTGCAGGTGTTGTAGGTGCCTTTGAGACATCCTTCGAGTTGGGTCGCGTAGTCGTTCCAGCTGGTGTTGCTGAAGGTGTTGCGGTTGCGTGGGTCGAACGAGTAGTGGCTGAGCGCGTTGTTGATGAGGATGTCGATGCCTCCGAAGGTGTTGGCTGTGGTTTGTGCGAGTTCGTTGACTTGGGTTTCGTCGGTCACGTCGGCTTTGCATGTGATGACGCGTCCTTGTGCGTCCGCTTCGTTTTCGATGTGTTGCTTGGTGTGTTGGGCGCGTTCGTCGTTGCTTAGGTAGTCGATGGTCACGTTGGCGCCGAGTTGTGCGAGTCTGAGTGCGATTGCGGCGCCGATGCCTCGGCTTGCGCCGGTGATGATGGCGGTTTTGCCGGTGAGTGTCCGGTGTTCGGATTGCTGGTTCACGTAAGGTCCTTTGGGATTATTCGTAGTCGATGTCGAAGGTGTCGGCGTAACGGTCGGTGTTGCGTTCGATGTCGACGGCTCTGACGAGGTCGAGGATGTTGAATCCGCCGTCGTGGTGCCATCCGGATTTCGCGCGGTTCATTTCTCCGACGGGGCAGATGCGGTCGATGCCGTATTCGCCCACTTGTTGCGCGAGTGCGAACAGTCTGGATGAGCTTGTGGCGATCGCGCAGGTTTGCAGCCACTCGCGGTAGGGTTTCAGTGTGGGCAGCGCGTGTTTGAGTTGGTCCACGGCGACGATGTTAATGGTGCGGTTGAGCGGTGTCCCCAACGAGGGGAGACTGCTGGTATTGGGGTAGTAGAGCACGGTCCAGTCGGTGCCTTGCGGCGATTCGATGACGAACGGTGCCTGTGGGTCGGCCTGTGCGGCGCTGTCTGGAGTCATGGACGTCATGAACAGCGCTTGCATCTCGGTTTGAGAGCGTGCCCTGCGGATGGCGAGGGATTCCGTGTCGGAAGGGGTTGATCGTGGATATTTGCGTTGTTGCGAGTCGAGCTCGCTGGCGAGCAGTTCCGCCGTCTGAGCGGGGGAGATGGCTCCGCCGCGTTCCACGAAGATGGTTTGCGGCGCCAGGCAGCTTTGCTGGTCGTAGGTGGCCACGTCCACGGCCATACGGTGCACGGTTTGCACGTGAGTGTCCGCGCGTAGCGCTTCACGTCCGATGAGTGAGAAGCCGATGCGTGCGCCATAGCTGAGGAACGGTTTGCCCGCGCTCACGCGTGGACGGATCGCCTCGGTGGTGTGCGACGAACCGTAGGCGATCACGGCGTTCGCTTCGCCGATCGCCACGTCTTCAAGCTCTACCGTGCCGCCGCGCCACGGCACTATGGCCAATACGTCGGCGAGATCCGGGTTGATCTGTGTCAGAGAACGAGCGAACAGTACGGGCATCAGCGGTTCGTCGAACGATGATTTGCCGATGATCGCGCTTTTCGTCAGCAGACTCATGGTCATGCTCCATACGGGAATGCCGGGAACATTGCTGGAAAACACGTGGAATGTCAAGTCCGGCCCGTACAGGCGCGTGTATCCGCCGGACTTGTTCGGTCGGTATTCGTCCAGCATGCGCGGGCTTGGCAGTTCGTCATCAAGAAAACGCAATAGTTCGCGTCTGCGGAACATGCGCATGTAACGTTTCAGTTCGATACGCGTCATCGTCGCGTCATAGCCGGTGATGGAGGGAATCAGAGACTCCGCTATCTGGCGACCCTCATAATCGGGATTCGTCCACAATTCCACCGCCTCGCCGATGATGTCGACGATGTGTTCGACGGAATATGCTGCCAATGTCTGCGATCGATTGCAACGCGTTGTCTCGCACAAATCTTGGACAGTCTCAGGCGTGAGTACCGGATAACGCAACGTGACCTCACCGCGGTCGGTGAGAACGCCGCGTGTTTCGAAATCCTCAAATACGAAGCCGCGCGGCGCATGGAAAATGTCGATGACGCTCATGCGTTTGCCGCCATCACCTCGTCGACGGCGATGGAGCAGCCGCGTGCCTCCGCACCCTTCGCACGACCGTTGAGCTCGTAACCGGAATCGGTGCGCACGCCAAGATCTTCGGTCAGAATCGCCAGACAGGAATTCCAATTCGCCAAATCGTAATGCGCGATCACCCCCTGCTCGCCATCGGCGACAGGCGTGAGCGTCGCCGGATCGAGGAACACGGAACGAACCCACGACGGCGTCGCCTTCAGATAATTCGACGAACCATCCGTATAGTACGACAGCAGATTCTGATCGTAAATCTGCGAACTCAACTCCGTCATACCGTACATGTTCACGCAATGCGTGCGTGCGACGCCAAACACCTCAAGGAACTTCGCATACAAATCATCGACGGTCATATCGGTTTTCGTACTCTTGAAACCACCGGTATCGAAAACACGCGAATCCTTCGCCAACGCATAGGTTTTGCCCCGCTCGGCAAGATAGTCAAGCAGATACAGATACGCGGACGAAGCGCCCATCAGCATCACCGGCTCGCCGTCTGCCACCGACTGATCAAGGAACTTTTCCACACCAGCGAAGTCCAAACCATCCTCATGGAAGAAGAAGCCGCTGCCCTCGCTGCCGCACTGCTCCACCGCACGCGTCAGATAACGGGCCAACGAACCATTATGATTCATCTCCCAGGCAGGGGAGAGCACCGCGATACGCATGCGCTCACGGTCAGGCATGATGAAATGACGGAACGGGCCGATCATCGACGCATCCCACACCTCAAGATCAGGATGATAGTTGCGTCCACGCTGACCCGGATGCGTAGTGCCGCTGGTCATGAACACTGCCTCGCAATCATCTTCAGGCACCGAAGTGAGCGTCAGCATCTTGAACCCATCCACCGGCATCGGCGGAATATCCATCCAATCCGACAACATCTGCGGAGTCACCCTACGAGACATGCAATACGCGCGATACTGCATGTTATGGGCAAACTGGAAAGCGAAAATCTTATGTGCGAGCGCGTCGAACGCCTCATCCGGAGCGACCTCGCAACCATACTTTTCGATGAACTCAAGCACGTTTGCCTTGACTTCCTGCGCGTCGGCACCCAACGACATTGATGTCATATGCGGTATTCCTTTCTATAAACGATACTGATATTCGAAAGCAAATCAGATCTGCGACGGAACTTCAGCTTCGCTGTTTCCTTTACGACGATTGATCAGATTCGGCAGGTCGATCAGCAGTGCCTTGAGAATCACCACACAGAACGCCCCAACCAGAATCGAATTGGAGAAGAACACGTGAGCGCCGCCCTCCAAGCCGCTCAACGCGCTCGGCAGCGCGATGCCCAACAGCAGGGACAATCCAATGACCGCCTGGGAACGGTCGTTCGACTCCACCTTGCGCAGCGTATTGAAGCCCGTGCTGATCAGGCTTGCCGCGGCCGGCAGGAAAATGCCGCCGATCACAGGGGAAGGAATCAACGACAATACCGCTCCGGCCTTCGGAATGAAACCAAGAACCACAAATACCACGCCGGCGATGATCACCGGCACACGGGTACGGGTCTTGCCCTCATCCGTGACCTTAAGCAACGCGACATTCTGCGGATACGCGGTAGTGGTGAAACCGCCGATCATCGAAGAAATCGCGGAACCGGCAGCCTCGCCGGCCAAACCATAACGAACCTGACGATCCTCAAGCTTGACGCCCTGGATCTCACTGGCCGCCTGATACACGCCAAGCGCCTCCATAATCGCAACCATATATGCGATGAAGAACGGCACAAACACCGCCGCATCAAAGTCAAAACCGCCATACGGCATAATCTGAGGAAGACCAAACCAAGGCTTCGACGCGACACCGGAAAAATCAGCCATGCCAAATACCATCGAAAGCGCAGTGCCGGCAACCAGAGCAATCAGATAGGAAAGCGCCCTGACCATACCCTTGCCGAACTGGGAAAGCGCCACCACCAGCACGCAAGTCACGATAGACACGGCCAACGTCTTCGGATCGGCAAAACCATCATCGCCGGGAGCGCCACCAAGAAACTCGCTCAACGTGAAACTCGACAGCGAAACGCCAACCAGAAAAATAATCACGCCCGACACCATCGGCGCGAACAGAAAACGCATCTTCTCAATCACACGGGTCAGACACAGCACCAAGAAAATCAGCGAACTGACAAAAATCGACGTACCAGCGGCAGCCAACGAACCAGCAGTGCCCGCAGCGATCATCAACGCATCGAACGCGGCGGACGGACCCTGCACAATCGGCAAACGCACCAACCTCGTGGCCTGAATCAATGTGACCAAACCAGACACAATGAAAATGGCATTCACCATATTTGACGACAACGCCAACGGCAAGCCAATGGCACCAGCCACAAACACCGGATCAAGCCACACATTGGACACCAACACATGCTGCAAACCCAGCAGCACATTCTTCGGAGTCAACTTCTTCGAACCCGAACCAAGCTGCTCAGGCACCTGCGACGCATCAGACACGCCAAATCCCTTCTCTTTCCACGAAACACACGGCCAAACACCAGCCGTCAGCACAGAGAAGACGCGCACGCGCACCGTTCGTAACATCCCTACGCAGGCACTACCCTGTTCAGGTCATAAGGGTCCGGGCAAACGCCCATCTCAGCCACATCGGCTCCCCTGTACTCTTCGGACAACCACCAGCATAACGACACGCATCGATACCGGCAACCACCACAACCCAACACATATCCTCCACATTTTCCCAAGAAAAACAGTCTTGACTTTTCCGAGTATTCGTTATATGGACACGCGAAACGTATTTGATACAGGGGCGCGGTATTCTAAACCACGCATTAAAGAACCGCAAGACTTTTCTTGCCCAAAAACATTGAAGGTGGTTTCGGTGACTTTCCACGCCCCGTTAGATCTCACGATCCATGATTCCCAAGGTATGTACGATCCCGGCGCCGAGCACGACGCCTGCGGCGTGGGTATGGTCACCACCCTCAACAAGCGCCCCGAACGCAAAATCGTCGACGACGCCATCGAAGTGCTCGTCAACCTCAACCACCGCGGAGCCGTAGGCGCCGAAGAAAACACCGGCGACGGCGCAGGCATCCTCATGAGCATGCCCGACGAATTCATGCGCGCCACCGCAGGCGTCGAACTGCCCGAAGAAGGCCACTACGCCGCCGGCATCGCATTCCTCGACCGCGACATCGCCACCTCCGGACAACAAGAACAAGCCATCGCCAAAATCGTGCGCGAAGAAGGCCTCGAAGTACTCGCATGGCGCGTCGTACCCACCAACCCGGACGGACTCGGACTGCAGGCGCTCGCCAGCATGCCCGCGTTCAAGACGCTGGTCGTGGCCGACCCCGAAGGCCAGCTCGCAGGCATCGAACTGGACCGCAAGACCTTCCGCATCCGCAAGCGCGTCGAACACGAGGTGGGCATCTACTTCGCGTCCCTGTCCGCACGCACCATCACCTACAAGGGCATGCTCACCACCATGCAGCTCAAGCCCTTCTTCCTGGATCTTTCCGACGAGCGCATGAAGGCGAAGATCGCCATCGTGCACTCCCGCTTCTCCACCAACACGTTCCCGAGCTGGCCGCTGGCCCAGCCGTTCCGCCAGCTGGCCCATAACGGCGAGATCAACACCATCCAGGGCAACCGCAACTGGCTGTCCGCACGTGAAGGCCGCCTAAGCTCCGAACTGCTCGGCGAATTCAAGCCGCTGCTGCCGATCGCTACCCCGGGCTACTCCGATTCCGGCACGTTCGACGAATGCCTCGAACTGCTGCACCTGTCCGGACGTTCCATGCCACATGCCATCTCCATGATGCTGCCGCCGGCATGGGAGAAGAACGACCAGCTTGACCCCGATGTCAGGGCGTTCTACGAATACAACAATACGCTGATCGAACCGTGGGACGGTCCGGCGCACATCATCTTCACTGACGGCACCCAGGTCGGCGCGCTGCTCGACCGCAACGGCTTCCGCCCCGGCCGCTGGCAGCTTACCGACGACGGCTACATCGTGCTCGCATCCGAAACCGGCGTGCTCCCGGAGAACGCCGAGGAACACATCGTGTCCAAGGGCCGCCTGGAACCGGGCAAGATGTTCCTCGTCGATACCAAGGAAGGCCGCATCATCCCGGACGAGGAGATCAAGAAGTCCCTCGCGTCCCAGCATCCGTACCGTCAGTGGGTCGAAGGCAACACCGTCGAGATGAGCCAGCTGCCCAAGCGCGAGCACGTCAACCACTCCGGCCAGTCCGTGCAACGCCGCCAGCGCGCCTTCGGCTACACCGAAGAGGATCTGAAGCTGCTGCTCGCCCCGATGGCCAACACCGGCAAGGAGCCGCTCGGATCCATGGGCAATGACGCGCCTATGGCCGCGCTTTCCTCCCGCAGCCGCATGCTGTTCGACTACTTCACCCAGAAGTTCGCGCAGGTCACCAATCCGCCGCTCGACTGGGAGCGTGAAAAGATCGTGACCTGCCTTGAATCCGCCATCGGTCCCGAGCCGAACCTGCTGGCCGATTCCGAACTGCATGCCAAGAAGATCCTCATTCCGTTGCCGGTGCTCAACTCCGACGAGATGGCGCAGCTCAAGCGCCTCGACCGCGCCAAGATCCTCGGCGGCTACTATAAGCCGTTCGTCGTCAAGGGTCTTTATCAGGTCGCTGGCGGCGGCAAGGCGCTGAAGGAACGTCTCGACGAGATCTTCCAGGAAGTCGACGAAGCCATCGAAAACGGATCCAACTTCCTCGTGCTCTCCGATCGCGACTCCAACTACACGTGGGGACCGATTCCGTCGCTGCTGCTCACCTCCGCGGTGCAGCACCATCTGCTGCGCAGACACACGCGCACCCAGATCTCCATGGTCGTCGAGGCCGGCGATGTGCGTGAAATCCACCATGTCGCTCTGCTGATCGCCTATGGCGCGGCGGCCGTCAACCCGTATCTGGCGTTCGAATCTGTCGAAGACCTGTCCCGCAAGGGCTATCTCAACGTCGATGCCGAAACCGCGGTGAAGAACCTGACCAACGCGTTGTCGACCGGCGTGCTCAAGATCATGGCGAAAATGGGCGTCTCCACCATCATGAGCTACCGTGGCGCACAGCTGTTCGAAGCCATCGGCCTGAACAAGGACGTCATCGACGAATACTTCACCGGCACCACCTCCCGCGTCGGAGGCGTCGGACTCGACGAACTGGCCGAAGAGGTCGCCATCCGCCATCGCGTGGCCTACCCGTCGCAGTGGACCGCCCGCCCGCACCGCAACCTGCGCACCGGCGGCGAATACAAGTGGCGTCGTACCGGCGAAGACCACCTCAACGACCCTGAAGCCATCTTCCTGCTGCAGCAGTCCACCCAGCGCGGTGACTACGACATGTTCAAGAAGTACTCGGCGCACATCAACGACACCTCCAACCGTTTGATGACGCTGCGCGGCCTGATGAAGTTCAAGTCCGGTCGCAAGCCGATCGACATCAGCGAGGTCGAACCGGCCAGCGAGATCGTCAAGCGTTTCTCCACCGGCGCCATGAGCTATGGCTCCATCTCCCAGGAGGCGCACGAGACCCTCGCGATCGCCATGAACACCATCGGCGCACGTTCCAACTCCGGTGAAGGCGGCGAATCCGAAGACCGCATCAATGATCCGCTGCGCTACAGCAAGATCAAGCAGATCGCATCGGCACGTTTCGGCGTGACCAGCGACTACTTGGTGCACGCCACCGACCTGCAGATCAAGCTCGCCCAAGGCGCCAAGCCTGGCGAAGGCGGACATCTTCCTGGCGCCAAGGTTCCGCCGTGGATCGCCAAGGTGCGTCACGCGACTCCGGGCGTCGAGCTCATCTCCCCGCCGCCGCACCATGACATCTACTCCATCGAGGATCTGAAGCAGCTGATCAACGACGCGAAGATGGCCAATCCGAAGGCCCGCGTGCACGTCAAGCTCGTTTCCGAGTTCGGTGTGGGCACCATCGCCGCAGGCGTTGCCAAGTGCCATGCCGACGTGGTGCTGATCTCCGGTTACGACGGCGGCACTGGCGCGGCTCCGCTCAACGCCATCAAGCACGCCGGCACCCCGTGGGAGATCGGCCTGTCCGAAACCCAGCAGACGCTCGTGCTCAACGGCCTGCGTTCCCGCATCACCGTGCAATGTGACGGCGAGCTCAAGACGGGCCGCGACGTGGTGATCGCAGCCCTGCTCGGCGCCGAGGAATTCGGTTTCGCCACCGCCGCGCTGATCGTCGAAGGCTGCGTCATGATGCGCGCCTGCCAGAAGAACACCTGCCCGCAGGGCATCGCAACCCAGGATCCCGAACTGCGCGCACGCTTCAAGGGCAAGCCGGAACATGTCATCAACTTCTTCATGTTCATCGCCGAGGAAGTACGCGAGCTGCTCGCCCAGCTCGGCTTCCGCACCTTGGAAGAGGCCGTCGGCCATGTCGAATGCCTCGACCAGAACGAAGCGATCAAGCGTTGGAAGTCTGACGGCATCGACCTGAGCAACGTGCTCATGCAGCCGGGACCGGTGCCGGGAACCATCCTGCACCAGACCATCGAGCAGAACCACGAGCTCGACAAGGCGCTCGACAACAAGCTCATCGAGCTCGCGCAGCCCGCCCTTGAGAAGAAGGAGCCGGTGCGCATCGAGATGCCGATCCGTAACGTGTACCGTACGCTCGGCACCATGGTCGGCTACGAGATCACCAAGCGTTACGGCGAGGAAGGCCTGCCTGACGACACCATCGACATGACGTTCCATGGTGCGGGCGGCCAGTCCATCGGCGCGTTCATTCCGCGTGGCGAGACCATCCGCGTGTACGGCGAAGTCAACGACTACGCGGGCAAGGGACTTTCCGGCGGACGCATGGTCGTGCGTCCGGAGGCGGGCATCACCTTCGATCCGCATGAGAACGTGATCGCGGGCAACGTCACCGGCTTCGGTGCCACTTCCGGCCAGATGTTCGTGGCAGGTCGTGCAGGCGAACGCTTCGGCGTGCGCAACGGCGGCGCCACCTTCGTGGTGGAGGGCGTCGGCGACCATGGTTGCGAATACATGACCGGCGGCACCGTCGTGATCCTCGGTCCCACGGGTCGCAACCTCGGCGCAGGCTTCTCCGGTGGCCACGTGTACGTGCTCGACCTTGACATGAAGCAGGTCAACCCGGCTGCCGCCGCCAACGGCGCGTTGCTGTTCGAACCGCTCGACAGTGAGTCGAACGAAATCGTGCACGGTCTGGTCAAGCAGCATGCCGAAGAAACAGGCTCCGCATTCGCGGCCGGACTGCTCGCCGACTGGGAGAACGCATCCAAGCGATTCACACACATCGTTCCGAAGCACTTCCTCGCCATGCAGAAGGCGATGAAGAACGCCGAAGAGAACAACATCGATTTCAATACGCCCGGCGTCTGGGAACAGGTGTACGAGCAGGTTATGGAAGGAGCGCGCTGACATGGGAGATCCACGTGGATTCCTGAAGGTCCGTACCCGTCGCGAACTGGCCGAACGCCCCGTCGAGGAGCGAATCAAGGATTGGTTCGACGTCCACGCCGAATCCGGCCTGCAGCCTTGGACCACCGAACAGGCGGCCCGATGCATGGACTGCGGCACGCCGTTCTGCATGAGCGGCTGCCCGCTGGGTAACATCATCCCAGAATTCAACGATCTGGTGCGCCAGGAGAAGTGGGAGGACGCGTACAACCGCCTGTCCGAAACGAACAACTTCCCCGAAGTCACAGGCCGCATCTGCCCCGCGTTGTGCGAGGCAGCCTGCGTGCTCGGCATTCACCAGCCGCCGACCATGATCAAGAACGACGAATGCACGATCATCGATCAGGCTTGGGAACTCGACTACGTCAAGCCATTGCCTCCGCAGCGCCTGACCGACCAGACCGTCGCCGTGGTCGGCTCCGGCCCGTCCGGTCTGGCATGCGCCCAGCAGCTTACCCGCGCAGGCCACACCGTGGTCGTATACGAGCGTGATGACGCCATCGGCGGCCTGATGCGCTACGGTATCCCGAACTTCAAACTCGACAAGCGACTCATCGACCGCCGCGTGGAACAGATGGAAGCCGAAGGCACCGTGTTCCGCACCGGCGTGGAGATCGGCAAAGACATCTCATGGGACGATCTGCGATCCCGCTACGATGCCGTGGTCGTCGCCATCGGCTCCACCGTGCCGCGCGACATGAAGATTCCGGGCCGTGAACTCAAGGGCATCCACTTTGCCATGGAATTCCTGCCCGACGCGACCCGCCGCGTCTACGGCGTCAAGCCAGTCAACGACATCACCGCTGAAGGCAAGCACGTCGTGATCATCGGTGGCGGCGACACCGGATCTGACTGCCTGGGCACGTCCATCCGCCAAGGCGCCAAGGACGTCACTGTGCTGCAGATCATGCCGCAGGAACCAAGCGAACGCCCGGCCAACCAGCCATGGCCGACCTTCGCGCGCCTGTACCAGAAGACCTCCTCCATGGAAGAAGGCTTCGAAACCCAGCGCGCCGAGTACGTGTACAGCACGGATTCTGTGAACTTCGTCGGTACCGAAGAGGAACAGGCCAAGGTGAAGGTGGAGCACTCCACCGCTACTGAAGGCTTCGTGGCCGATGAGAACGGACATGTGACCGGTCTCAAGGTAGTGAACGTTGCACCCGGCGAAAACGGACCGTTCACCCGTCAGCCCGGCACCGAACGCGTGATTCCGGCTGATTTGGTGCTCATCTCCGTCGGCTTCCTGCACCCGGACACCACCACGCTCGTGGACCAGCTGCCCGTCGACCTTGACGGACGAGGCAATGTGGCGCGCAACGACAAGTTCGCTACCAGCCAGGACGGCGTGTTCGCCTGTGGTGACGCCGGACGCGGTCAGAGCCTCGTGGTGTGGGCCATCTCCGAAGGCCGTTCCTGCGCGGCCGCCGTGGACGAATACCTCACCGGCGCCACCGAACTGCCGGCACCCATCGTCGCATCCAAAAGGCCGATGATGCTGCCGCGCTGAACATAAGCAGTTAACGTAACAGAAAAATCGTCCGATTCTCCGCCAAAACGGAATCGGACGATTTTTCATATCCCCACTTCCCGGAACCTCGAACAATACAGACGTGGCATAAACGTCCGAATGACGTGCCGTTCGGCGAAAAACCGGCAGTCATGCAGTAAAGTGAACTGCAGCACATCGCAACAAAGGAGTGACCCAATGCCAAATCGTGCAGAACGTCGAGCGCAGGCAAAGAACAACCGCAGGGGAGTGCCGCAGCAGTACGACCAAACCCATGGCCGCGCACGTTCCGGAATGCTGGACGAATACCAGCTGCAGGAAAAGTCCCGCCGACTGCAAGACGGTACCGATGGACCTTGGAAGCCGACCGGCGGCACCATCGAAGAAACCGAAAGCCTGCTGACCACCAGCCCGAACTACACGAACCCGAAGATGTTCAAGGCACCGCATTCCGCACGCCAATGGTTCCGCGTGATCAGCTGGCTGCTCATCGCACTGTCCGCAATCGCATTCCTGGTGATCATGTGGCTGCCGTCACATCCCATGTGGTTGGTCGCCACGGTCTCCATCGTCTTCGCTGTCGGTGTGCTTAGCCTGTTCTTCACGGCGGGTAACCCGAAGCATAATCCGAACCTCGATCAGAATGGTACGGCCGTCTGATAGCAAGGCGATGAACGTAAAGCGGGGCTGCATCCGATGGAAGGATGCAGCCCCGCTTTCACATGCGAGTCACGAATGACGGCACTATTCGTTCCTGGTTTATTGACCTCCTTGCCTGCATTTTTAGGAAAGATGCAAAACTTTGTGACACGAATGAAACAATCAGGCGTTTCATTGAAAAATTGCCTTACAGTAGTGATGGAACAACTGCCTGACTCGAAGAGGAGAGCACAGATATGAAGGTTGACATCCTTTCCCGTGAATATCCGCCCAAGGTGTATGGCGGCGCAGGCGTGCACGCGGAGGAGCTTTCCAAAGTTCTGGCGGAACGCGTGGATGTGACGGTCCGTGCGTTTGACGGACCACGTGCCGAGAATGAGATTCCCGAAATCCCGGGTGACAATCCGAAAGGTTCGCTCAAGGTCGTCGGATACGACGTTCCCAAGGAACTCCAGGAAGCAAACGGCGCGCTGAAGACGTTCGGCGTCGATCTGCAGATCGCCGACGATGTGGACGCCGACATCATCCACGCGCACACGTGGTATGCATGCTTGGCCGGATACCTTGCCAAGATGCTGCACGGAACGCCGCTGGTCATCACCGCGCATTCCCTCGAACCGTTCCGCCCATGGAAGCGTGAACAGCTGGGTGGCGGCTACGATTTGAGCTCGTGGGCCGAGCGTGACGCATACGAGCATGCCGACCGCGTGATCGCCGTGTCCGCAGGAATGCGCGAAGACATCCTGAGCGCCTATCCGAATCTTGACCCCGACAAGGTGGTCGTGGTGCACAACGGTATCACCATGAGCCAGTTCGAAACCCCATCCGACGACGATCCGGGCTGGAAGGTGTTCGAACGCTACAATATCGACCGCAACAAGCCCACGCTGCTGTTCGTCGGACGTATCACCCGGCAGAAGGGCCTGCCATACCTGCTTCAGGCGTTGCATTTCGTCGATCCGGGCATCCAGATCGTGCTATGCGCGGGCGCGCCCGACACTCCGGAGATCATGAACGAGGTCAAAACCGCGTTCGCCAAGCTTGACGAGGAGCGCGGCAACATCATCTGGATTGAGGAGATGCTGCCGAAGCCGGAGCTCAACGCGCTTGAGCACGGTTGCGACGCGTTCATCTGCCCATCCATCTACGAGCCACTCGGTATCGTGAACTTGGAGGCCATGGCGTGTGGCCTTCCGGTGGTGGCCTCCGCGACCGGCGGCATTCCCGAAGTCGTCGTCGATGGCGAAACCGGATATCTCGTGCCTGTCGACCAGCTGCACGACGGCACCGGCACTCCGACCAATCCAGACAAGTTCGTGCATGACATGGCCGACGCTATCAACCGCATCATGGCCGATCCTGAAAAGGCGAAGCAGATGGGACAGGCCGGTTACGAGCGTGCGCGCGACCACTTCAGCTGGGAGTCGATCGCCGACAAGACCGTCAAGGTCTATGAAGACGTGCTTGCCGAGCAGGGCAAAACCGCCGAATAACCAGTTCACCACGTAGACGATGCGTGGAACGCCTTCCGCTGAAAGCATTATGCTGGCGGAAGGCGTTTCCATATCTACAAGCCGAACAACGATAGGGGAGGAAGAATGCCGGAGCAGAACATCGCACTGGAACTCGCTGACGTGGAATTTCGTCGCCGTGGACGCGTGATTCTCACCAAGGTCAATCTGAAAATCAACAAGGGCGAGAAATGGGTGCTGTTCGGACCCAACGGCATCGGCAAATCCAGCTTGGTTCAAATGATGAGCACCAGAGGATTCCCGTCGGAAGGCACCGTCGACATTCTCGGCAATCGCTTGGGCAAGGTCGATGTGTTCTCCTATCGCAACCGTATCGGTTTGAGCTCCGCGGAACTGAGTCGCGCGTTCCCTCCCCAAGAAGATCCGCTCGACGCCATCGTGACCGCATTGACCGCGACCACCGGCCGTTGGCGCGACACCTACACCGACGAAGACTATGCCAAGGCGCGTTCCCTGATGCGTGAATTCGGTATCGAATATCTCGAAGGTAAAATGATGTTCAAACTTTCGGAAGGCGAGCGTACGCGCGTGCTGATCTGCCGTGCGTTGATGGCTGATCCGGATCTGCTGATTTTGGACGAGCCGACTACCGGTCTTGATTTGGGCGGTCGTGAGATTGCGCTTCGTGCGTTGAGCCGTGTCGGCGCCGAGCAGTCGGATCGTGCCGTGGTGCTGGTGACGCATCGTCTTGAGGAGATTCCGCAGGGATTCGACCATGTGGCGATCATGGGCAGGATCACCGGCAGCGAGGCCGACGCCTACGCCGACAATGTCGCAGGCAACGATCCGGCTCCGGGCACCATCGTGTACTCGGGTGATCTGGAACACGGTTTCACTTCGGAACGGTTGAGCGAAGTGTTCGGTTTGGAGCTTGAGGTGACGCATGCGAATGGACGTTGGAGCGCGTACGCGCGGTAACGGGTGCTGTGTGCGCCGGAATATGCTGTAGCATGAATAGCGTCGGACAGGAGTCATTCGGTTCCGTGCTGTCGTGATGGTGGAATCCGTGTGGGTATGAAGGAGTGATTGATGCGTCGAGGACCGTTGACGGCGGGTGAGAAGGTACAGTTCACGGATCGCAGATCCAATAAGATCACCGACCAATTGGTGCCGGGCGGTGTGACGCAGACCTCGCACGGCATCATTCTGCATGACGATGTGATCGGGCAGTCGGAAGGGTCCGTGGTGGTGACGGTGAGCGCCAAACGTGAGGCGCAGATCAATCAGGATCATCCGGAACGCGACGCCAACAAGCCTTGGAAGGGAACGCGCGCCATTGGCGGATGGCAGTTCGCGGTGATGCGCCCTCGGTTGGCCGATTATGTGCTGTCGATGCCTCGTGGCGCGCAGATCATGTATCCGAAGGACATTGCCCAAGTGATTCAGCTTGGCGACATTCGTTCCGGCATGAACGTGTTGGAATCCGGTGCCGGATCCGGCGCCATGAGCGTCAACCTGCTGGACGCGGTGGGGGAGCGTGGAAGACTGACCACCATCGAGATGCGTTCGGAATTCGCCCGCGTGGCCGAAGCGAATGCCACGGTCTATTTCGGTGGGCGCCCCGCATGGTGGGATCTGAAAATCGGTGATTTCGATTCGGTCGCCGCCACATTGCCGGAGCATTCCTTCGACCGCATCATGCTTGACATGCTTGACCCCTGGAACCGTCTTGAGCAGGCATACCGAGTGATTGCGCCCGGCGGTGTGCTCGTGGCGTATGTGACCACTACTACGCAGCTAAGCCGTATGGCGGAGGCGTTGAGGGAGGCTGGCTGCTGGACGGAACCGGATATCCAGGAGACTCTGGAACGCGACTGGAAGGTTCAGGGATTGGCGATACGTCCCGACCATCAGATGATCGGACACACCGGCTTCCTTATGGTTTCGCGGGCTATGGCGCCGGGATTTCAGGCGTTGCGCAAGCGTGACCGTGCCACGAAAGACACGACCACCGATATTGATTCGCTGAGCGCCGAAGAACGTGCCGAACAGCTCGAAGATCTTGAGTTGCGGGATATTTCCGATCGCAAGTTGCGTAAGGTGCTGCGTGATCTCGACGCGCAGGTCGAGGCTATCGGCGATTGATACGGTGTTTCTTGCCGTTGTTCTGAGACAATAGTCATAGCGCGTTGCGTTGGTACATACGCTGGATCGTTAAGGATTGGAGCATTCGTCCATGGGAACGAGCCTCAAGAAGGTTGCGAAAAAAGCCAAGGATTACAAGTATGTGTTGCTGGTGATGCGTCACGCCAAAACCGAGCCGTTTGGTGACGGTGGCGACGCCGGGCGTGAGCTGACCGACAAGGGGCGTAAGCAGGCGAAAGCCGTCGCCAAAGGCCTGGCCGCGCACAAGATGGTGCCGACGCGCATTGCGTGCTCCAGCGCCACCAGGGCCAGGCAGACCTGCGATCGCATGCTTAAGGTGTTCGGCGACGACCCGAAGGTCGACTATCGTCAGAGTCTGTACGAAGGTGGGGTGCAGTCGGTATTTGACGAGCTTGCCCAGACCAAGGAGAAGCATCGCGAGCTGTTGGTACTCGGCCATGAGCCCACTGTGTCGATCGCATGCCAATGGCTGGCGAGCTCCGAATCGGATGCAATGCTGCTCGACATGCTGAATCTGGGCATGTCGCCGGCATCGCTCGCCGTGTTCGGATCAAATGAGCCATTCAACCAATGGCAGCTGCACAGTGGCGAACTCATCGCATTGCTGACGGCCAAGGATTTTGAATGATTCCTTCGCCTCTCGGCATGATGCTGAGAGGCGTGAAATGTTGCCATGCCAACTGATATAAATCGTGCTTATAGCGACACTTAAATTTTCTTGATGAGTTATAGCTGGCGATTTCGTGGTAGCTTGAGCGGGTTGCATTGTTCATATCAGATGGAGGATTCATGTCCGTTCTCACTTCCGTCTCCGGTTTCCCTCGCATCGGCCAGAACCGCGAGCTGAAGAAGATTATCGAAGCTTATTGGAAGGGTGTCGCAACGCTCGACGACGTGCGCGCCACCGCCAAGGAGCTGCGCGCCAAGCATTGGAAGCTGCAGCAGGAAGCCGGAATCGATTTGATTCCGAGCAACGACTTCAGCTATTACGACCAAATGCTCGACACTGCCATCCTGCTGAACGTCATTCCGCAGCGCTACCAGCGCCTCGCCTTCGACAATCCCGAAGAGACGCTGTTCGCCATGGGCCGCGGCTACCAAGGAGACAAGGGCGACGTCACCGCGTTGCCGATGAAGAAGTGGTTCACCACCAACTACCACTATCTGGTGCCGGAAGTCGACGAAGCCACCGACATCAAGCTCAACAGCACCAAGCCGTTCGACGAATTCAACGAGGCGAAGGCGCTCGGCATCACCACCAAGCCGGTGCTCATCGGCCCGTACACCTTCCTCAAGCTCGCCCGCAATCCGCAGGCCGAAGAACTCGAATACGACAAGGGCCTGGTCAACGCGGTCGCCGCCGTCTACGCCGAGGTCGTGGCCAAGTTCGCCGAGCTGGGCGCCGAATGGATCCAGATCGACGAACCGTACCTCGTGCTCGACAAGGAGCCGGGCGACGTCGAACTGTTCAAGAGCCTGTACACCAAGATCCTGCCCGCACGCGACGGCAAGATCAAGGTGCTGCTCAACACCTACTTCGGCCACATCGCCGACGTGTATGAGACAGTCAACCTGCTCGCCTTCGACGGCATCGGACTCGACCTCAACGAAGGCAAGGACGAGAATCTCGCCGCCGTTGAAAAGTTCGGCGTCGCAGAGAGCACCACCATCTTCGCCGGTGTGGTCAACGGCCGCAACATCTGGCGTAACGATTACGCCGTCAGCCTTGGACTCGTCGACGCGCTGAAGAAGGTCACCGACAACGTGGCCGTCTCCACCGCAAGCTCCCTGCTGCATGTGCCGTTCAGCACCGAAGGTGAAGACGGTCTCGCCGATGATGTGCGCAAGCATTTCGCCTTCGCCGTTGAAAAGCTCGGCGAACTGCACGACCTCGCGGTTCTCGCCGACGCCAGCGAGGAAGACAAGAAGGCATCCGGGGCATTGGCAGCCAACCAGGCGCTCTTCGACGGTACCCGCGTCGCCGCCGACAAGAACGTGGCGGAACGTCTCGCAGCCCTGACCGACTCGGACTTCGTGCGCCAGCCGGCACGTGCCGAACGTCAGAAGGCACAGCGGGAGGCGTTGAACCTGCCATTGCTGCCGACCACCACCATCGGATCCTTCCCGCAAACCAAGGAAGTGCGCGCCGAACGCGCCAGACTGCGCAAGGGCGAAATCACCAAGACTGAATACGACGAATACATGAAGGCGCAGATCGACGCCTGCATCAAGCATCAGGAGCAGATCGGCCTTGACGTGCTCGTGCACGGCGAATTCGAGCGTAACGATATGGTCGAATACTTCGGCCAGAACCTCAACGGTTTCCTGTTCACCAAGAACGCTTGGGTGCAGTCCTACGGCACCCGTTGTGTGAAGCCTCCGATCGTATGGGGCGACGTGTCCCGCGCCAACCCGATCACCGTGGAATGGAGCGCCTACGCACAGTCCCGTACCAGCCATGTGATGAAGGGCATGCTCACCGGCCCGGTCACTATTCTCAACTGGTCCTGGCCACGCGAGGACATCACCCACGAGCAGCAGACCCAGCAGCTGGCCCTCGCCATCCGCGACGAAGTGCTCGACCTCGAAGCCGCAGGCATCAAGGTCATCCAGATCGACGAGGCCGCCCTGCGTGAAAAGCTGCCGCTCAGGAAGACCGACTGGCACAAGAAGTACCTCGACTGGGCCATTCCGGCATTCCGACTGGTGCACTCCGCGGTCAAGCCGACCACGCAGATCCACACCCACATGTGCTACTCGGAGTTCAACGACATCATCACCGACATCGACGCCATGGACGCCGACGTGATCTCCTTCGAAGCCTCCCGCGGCGATCTCGTGGTGCTCGACGCCATTCACGACGCCAACTTCGAAACCGAAGCTGGCCCGGGCGTCTACGATATCCACTCGCCGCGCATCCCGTCCGAAGCCGAAATCGAGGAACGCATCTACGAAATCCTCAAGAAGATGGACGTCGAAAAGGTGTGGATCAACCCCGACTGCGGTTTGAAGACCCGCGGCAACGCCGAAACCTGGCCAAGCCTCGAAAACCTCGTGGCCGCAGCCCAGGCTGTGCGTGCCAAGCTGACCAAATAAGGCGAAACGTTAGGAACAAGACGACAGCCATGCATTCGCCAATGTTCTCGCTCGAGGTGTTCCCTCCGAAGCGAACCTCCCCTGTAGGCACCATCTACGACACGTTGGATGGCCTGCAGGGGTTGGACCCCGATTTCATTTCCGTCACCTACGGCACCGGCAAATCATCCGACCGTACATTGACCGCGCGCATCGCCCACACGGTAAGCGAATACGGCATCCCCAGCGTGGCCCATCTGACCGCGCAGTATCTGAACAAGGATGACGTCGACCAGGCACTCGACATGTTCGAACAGGCCAAGGTCTCCGGCGTGCTCGCCTTGCGTGGCGACCGCATCGACGGTGCCGAACCGGCAGGAGTATTCGAACATGCCAGCGATCTGGCCGTATACATCCGCCAGCAACGTCCGGACATGAAAATCTACGGCGCCTGCTACCCGGAAAAGCACCCACAGTCGGCAACGCTGGAAGAGGACATCGACAATCTCAAAAAGAAAGTCGATGCCGGCGTGACGCATCTGATCTCACAACTGTTCTACGACAACGAGGACTTCCTGAGATTCCTCGACAAAGCGAGGGCTGCGGGAATCGACGTGCCGATCGAAGCGGGCATCATGCCGGTCATGAACGCGAAATCGGTGCTGAACATGTCGAACAAATGCCAGTCGAAAGTTCCTGAAAAACTCGGCATCATGCTCGATAAATGGGGAGGTGACAAGGCTCTGCTCAAAGAAGCGGGCATCGCCTACGCATCCGAGCAGATCTGCGAACTGGTGGCGCGGGGCGTCGACGGCGTGCACCTGTACACGATGAACCATCCATGTGTCAGCCGACGCATTTGGTCCAACGTCAAACCATTCTTCGTCTGATTTCAGGCGATGCAACAAACATCAAGGGTGGTTGCGGGTATTTCGCAACCGCCCTTGGTTTTATCAGCGGTTACTATAGAAACCATGACTTCCATGCAACACAAGTTCGGGGCGCTTGATCTGATTCGAGCAGGGCTGCAAGATCTCGACAGGGCTCGCACGTTGTTCGACGAGCTGCACAATGACGGCATCGATGACGACAGGATGCGGCTGCTACTAGCCACGCTGGAAAAAGCGTGCGATCCCGACATCGCACTCAGCAACCTGGTGGACATCATCAAAGTGATGCAAAGTCAAGGCAAGGATTTCACCAACATCATCGCCGATGAAAACTCTTTCGTGCGACTGATCACCGTGCTCGGCGTATCCGATGAAATGGGCAAGCTCATGCGATTCCGCCCGGAACTTGTGGAGGCCGCAGCCAACGATGCCTGCGAAAGCCACCTTTACAATCACGAACAGCGCAGAGCGCATGTGCTCAAATCGGTAGGAGCCGATCCCAATGACCACACCATGCCGACCGCAAGCCTGCCACTTGCCGAAGCTGCGACGGCGCTACGTAAAACCTATCGCAAACAACTCGCCGCAATCATGGCGCAAGACGCCACGGCGAACGATCCCATCGAAATCCAACCGCGCATCAGCACCGAACTTTCCGACCTTGCGGACGCGGCGCTTGAAGGCGCGCTCGCCATCGCACGCCATGAAGTGGACGGCAGCGAACATGTGCGTTTCGCCATCATCGGCATGGGCAAACTGGGCGCACAGGAGCTCAACTATGTATCCGACGTGGACCTGATCTACGTGGTGGAACCCGCCGACATGGACACCAACGGCATGGCACTCAGCCGAATCGGCACCAAAATGGCCACCACGCTGCAACGTGTATGCCAATCCGTCATCATGGGCGTCGCAGAACCGACACTCTGGCAGATCGACGGTGGACTACGCCCCGAAGGCAAGGACGGTCCGCTGGTACGCAGACTCGAATCCCACGAAGCCTATTACGAGCAATGGGCGGAAAACTGGGAATTCCAGGCCCTGCTCAAAGCCCGCCCGGTAGCCGGCGACACCGACCTCGGACAAGCGTATATGGATATGACCCGACCGTTCGTTTGGACAGCTTCCAAGCGAGACAACTTCGTCTATGACTGCCAGCAGATGCGCAAACGTGTCGAAGACCTTATTCCCAACCCGCTGAAAGACCGCGAAATCAAACTCGGCAGGGGAGGCTTGCGCGACGTCGAATTCACCGTGCAGATGCTCCAACTCGTGCACGGCCGCTCCGACGAAGCATTGCGTACCAGCTCCACACTCGAATCCCTGCAGGCCTTGGCCGAAGGCGGGTACGTCTCACGCAAACAAGCCAAGAAACTTTCATGGGACTACCGATTCGAACGTGTGATGGAACACCGCCAGCAAATGTGGGCGCTCAAACGCACCCACCTGTTCCCAGACCTCGGCAAAGCCAACGCTGGCGGTCTTGAACGCAAACGAGACATCACCATCGACGAGCTGAACCAAAATCCCGAACTACGTCGACTCGCGCGCGCATTTCACATGCATCCCGAAGAACTCGTCAACAAATACGATGAGACACGTCGTGAGGTGCGTCACCTGCACATGGACATCTATTACCGGCCCATGCTGCCCATCAACGCGGGACTCGACGACGAACAGGTGGAACTCTCCACGAAAGCCACGCAGGAACGATTCGAATCCATCGGATTCGCCGATGCCGACGCGGCCATGCGGCACGTCACCGCGCTCACCGCAGGCATCTCCCGTGCGGCAAAAATCAACCGCATCCTGCTCCCCGCAGTACTGCAATGGCTCGGCGAAGGGCAGAATCCCGACATGGGACTGCTTAACTGGCGCAAACTTGAAGAAAACTTCGGCTCCGAAAGCGGATACCTCGGATTCCTACGCGATTCACCATCCGCGGCACAACGCCTATGCCACGTACTATCCAACTCACGATTCCTCGGCGACGCACTCAACAAATCCGTCGAATCAGTCACATGGCTCGGCAACGACGACTCTTTGCAACCACGTTCGCGAGAAAGCCTCGACATTCAAACCAAGGCGACGCTTGAACGCAATGCCGGCAACATCAACGATTTCGCCAACTCCATCCGAGCCATGCGCAGACACGAAATCGAACGCATCGGTCTCGCTTGGATGAGTGGCGTGATCGACGATGAAGCATCGCTCGCCGGCATGACCGACGTATACGACGCGGCCATCGAAGCATCGCTGCAGTGGGCCATCCAGCATCGCATCAACGACATACAGATCGACGAAGCTCCGGCGGCGATCGCCATCATCGGCATGGGACGGTACGGCGGTAGGGAAGTGAACTTCAGCTCTGATGCTGACGTGATCATCATCTACAGGCCGGCCGAAGGTGCCGATGACGACCAAGCCAACCTTTTCGCACGAAAAGTGCAGGAAGACCTACGTGCGATCCTGCAAGGTCCAACCACATTCGAACCAAAAATCGAACTTGACATGGATCTTAGGCCTGAAGGCAAAAACGGACCGCTCGTACGTTCCTACGCATCCTGCGAGGAATACTATCGATCCTGGGCAAGCACATGGGAGCATCAGGCGCTATTACGCGCACGATATGCGGCAGGCGACGCGTCTCTTGCCGAGGATTTCCTCATGAACATCGCCGACCCGTTGCGTTATCCGAAAATCGATCTTACGGAAACGCAGATCGCCGAAATCCGCAAACTCAAGGCACGTATGGAAGCTGAACGTCTGCCGCGCGGAGTACGTAGGGATCGCCATCTGAAGCTCGGCAAGGGCGGACTGTCTGACGTTGAGTGGACGATCCAGTTGCTGCAATTGCAGCATGCGGGAGACAATGCCAACTTGCGTGTCAACGGTACGTTGCAGGCATTGAACGAGTTGGAACATCGCAAGCTGATTTCCGCTGGCGATGCTGTGGTGTTGCGTAAGGCATGGCGTATGTGCACGGCCGCGCGCAACGGCAGTTATCTGTGGAGCGGACGCGTCAATCAGGCTGATATTTTGCCGGACGATTCATATTCGCTGGGAGGCATCGCCGTGTATCTCGGTTACGATGCGAATCGCGGCCAACATTTCGAAAACGACCTGCTCGCCGTGATACGCAAAGCCCGTGACGTAACGGAACGCCTGTTCTACGGTCGTTCGTGAGTCGTGCCATTTGAACGGCTAGGAGCATGGTGTGGCCGTCGGACCGAAGTTATACGGCTCTGACGGTTATGCTGATTCAGGGTTTCGTGCATGGAAGGATGGAGGTTGCGCCACGAATACTTGTGAACACGCGGTGAACTGGCAGGGTCTGCATTTCAGGCTATAGTTGGCTAGGTCACTTCGAGTGGCCACCTTCAACCACAAGTTGCATGAAAGGTGAGCCGTTGTCTTCAGTACTCGAACAGGCGGTTGAAACGCCGATGGTCGGGAAAAGCGTCATCACATTGGATGATCTTTCCATTCGCCAGATTCAAGAATTACTCCACAAGGCGCAGTACATTGATTCTCATCGTAAAGAAGTGGCGCACACCTGCGACGGCAGGGTGCTCGCCACTTTATTTTATGAGCCCAGCACCCGTACGCGTCTGAGCTTTGAAACCGCCATGCTCCGACTCGGCGGCAAGGTGATCGGCTTCGCCGGCGCCCAGCTCGCTTCCGTGACCAAGGGCGAAACCATTTCGGACACCCTGAAAACCGTGTCCAACTACGTGGACGTGGTGGCGATCCGCCACCCGAAGGAAGGCGCCGCGCTCGTGGCGTCCCGTGCAGCCTCCGTGCCGGTCATCAACGCCGGCGATGGTGGACATATGCACCCCACGCAGACTCTGGCCGATCTTGCGACGATGCAGTCGCGCTTCGGTCGCGTGAACAATCTGACTGTCGGACTGTGCGGCGATCTGACTTTCGGGCGCACCGTGCATTCCCTGATCGAAACCCTGTGCCGTTTCGGCAACGTGAACTTCGTGCTGATCAGCCCGGATGAGCTCAAGACCCCGCAGTATGTGCTCGACCGCATCAACGCCACCGACTCCTGCTCCTACACGGAAGTCAAGGATCTCGTTTCCGTGATCGGCGATCTCGACGTGCTGTACATGACCCGAGTGCAGAAGGAACGCTTCTTCAACGAAGACGACTATCTGCGACTGCGCGACACCTACATTCTCGACGAAGCCAAGATGGCTTACGCCAAGAAAGACATGGCCGTGCTGCACCCGCTGCCGCGAGTCAACGAAATCGCCGTCGAAGTGGATGACGACCCACGCGCTGCCTACTTCGAACAGGTCAAGAACGGCATGCTTATGCGCATGGCATTGGAAAGCTCGGTGGTCGGAGACGAACTGCCGGGATATGAACCGCTTGAATCCAAGGAGGTTGCAGCCTGATGGAGGTCACCAGCATTCAGAACGGCATCATCATCGACCATGTGCCTGCTGGCACCGCGCTCAAGGTGCTCGAATACCTGAAAATTGATCCGGCTAAGACCAAGCTCGCGCTGATCATGAACACCGACAGCCACATGTTCGGCACCAAAGACATCATCAAAATCGAAAGCGAAGAGGAAGCCGAAACCATCGACCTTGACGTGCTCGGCCTTGTGGCACGCACCGCAACCGTCGGCATTGTGCGCGGCGGTAAAATCGTAGAGAAAAAGCAGCCTACACTGCCGGAACATGTGGTCAATATCATCAAATGCGTGAACCCGCGCTGCGTGACTACCACCGAGCCGGCCGTACAGATGTTCCACCTGGTGCATTCCGACCGTCAGGAATACCGCTGCGACTACTGTGACGAGGAAGCGAAGTTCTGACCCATGACCCTCACCCTTCACGACATCAAGGTTTGGAACACCGGCGAAGTCATCGACCTGATCGTCCCATCTGACGCTGATGAAACGGTGGACGCTTCGGCCATGACCATCGCCCCGGGATTCGAAGATCCCCACGTCCACTTCCGCGATCCGGGCCAGACCTACAAGGAATCCATGGTTTCCGGTTGCGCGGCTGCCGCCTCTGGCGGGTATACGAACGTGCTCATCATGCCGAACACCGTTCCCGCCATGGATGGCGTGAAGGTGACGGCGGGGGAACCGGGCGCCAGTGAAGTGCTCGACGCCGGTTTCGACACGGTCATCGACTATTTGCAGCATTACGAACAAGCCCATGATGTGACCTTGCCGGTGCGTTATGACCTGTGCGTATGCGCTTCCAAAGGGCGTGCAGGCAAGGAAGCAACCGACGTGGCCGACTGGATCGGCTACCTGCCTGAACACGATGACGACAACAAGGACGCCTACCAGCTGTGCCACCCGGTGACCGCCATCAGCGATGACGGTTCCGCGGTAACACCGGAAATCCTCGATCAAGTGTTCGACAACGTCAAGAAATCAGGCTTATACCTGATCGAGCATTGCGAACACCACGACACCGGGGCGGTCAATGAAGGTCCCGTATCACGAGAACTGGGCGTACCCGGCATTCCCGAAGATACCGAACTGAAAATCGTCGAACGCGATATCGAGATGGCGCGCAAAACCGGCGTGCATGTGCACTTCCAGCATGTCAGCACTGCGATTTCTTTCGACGCGATTCGCAAGGCCAAAGCTGAAGGCTTACCGATCACGTGCGAAACTGCACCGCACTACGTTGCGTTGTGCGATGAAGCATTGCTGAAATACGGCACTCTCGCCAAGATGAATCCGCCGTTGCGCTCCGAAGAGGATCGCAAGGCAACCATCGCAGCCGTAGCTGACGGCACCGTCGATCTGCTGGCCACCGACCATGCACCGCATACCATGGAAGAGAAGGACCTTGGTTTCCTCGATGCTCCGAACGGCATCATTGGTCTTGAATGCGCGTATGGCGTATGCCACAAGATTCTTGTGGACGGTGGCTTTATCTCCGACGAACGCCTGATTGAACTCATGTCGACTGCGCCAGCCGAACTTATGGGCCACAGCAAGGCCGACGTCACAGCGTTGCTTGACGAATACGCAGACGCCGTCCCCGGAGACGACGACACCAAACGCGTGCTGGACCTCGTCAAGGTTCCTGCAGAAGACCGCGCGGATCTGGTGGTGCTCAACACCGACGAGGCATGGACCGTGAATCCTGAACGATTCCATTCCTCGGCTCGTAACACCCCGTTTGGTGGATGGCAGGTCACCGGCCGTCCGCTCGCCACCATCATCGGCTCGAAACTAGTCTTCAGCCGTATCAACAAGGAGGATTGATGGATCGCCTGATCGAAGCAATCGAAGCCAAGCAGAATCCGAGCGTTGTGGGACTTGACCCGACCGAAGCGCTCGTGCCAGCGCAAATCGTGGCCGGCTTTGCCGAGGAAATCAGCGAACAGGTTGAAGATCCGGCGGAAGCGCCGTCCATGCAGCTTTCCGTGGCCTTCTTCGAATTCAACCGCGCCATCATCGACGCCGTCGCAGACATCGTGCCTGCGGTCAAACCGCAGATCGCCATGTATGAGACGCTCGGTCCGGCAGGCATCGACGCCTACACCATGACCTGCGAATACGCCAAGCAGCAGGGCCTGTACGTGCTCGGCGACGTCAAGCGCGGAGACATCGGCTCTACCGCGGCTGCATATGCTCATCACCTCAGCGGTATAGGATTGGACGACACCGCCTATGATCCATGGCATGAGGATGCGGTGACCGTGAACCCATACCTCGGCACCGATGGCATCACACCGTTCGTCGACGCCGCCACCGCCAACGACAAAGACATTTTCGTGCTTGTACGCACCTCCAATCCGTCTAGCAGTGAACTGCAGGAACTTGAACTCGCCTCCGGTGAACGCGTATACGAGCATGTCGCCGATCTGGTGGAAGGCTGGGGCGCCGAAACCATCGGCAAGAACGGCTATTCACGTGTAGGCGCAGTGGTCGGAGCCACGCACCCAGAGGAAGGCAAGGCATTGCGCGCACGCATGCCGCACACGTTCTTCCTTGTACCGGGATACGGCGCTCAAGGCGGCACCGCGCAAGGTGTGGCCGGCATGTTCGACCGTGACGGCATGGGTGCGCTTGTCAACTCGTCACGTGGCGTTATCGGTGCATGGAAAAAGTCCGGCAAGTATTCTGAATCCATGAGCGCCGACGATGCTCTGGATCTGGTTGCGGAATCAGCCCGTGAGGCAGCCAAAGATATGCGTGACAATCTGCGTGCGGTCTTGCCGTAACCTGCCGACTGGCCAACTGTTCAATCTGAAAGAAAAACAACCACCAAACCATCGAACGTAACAGAGAGGGAGTTCATGACCACCGCAACAACGTTCGTTCCGACCGTTGCCGAAGCGACTGCGGCAGGCTTTTTCCCGAGCCGGCATGAAGTCGAGGTCGTTGACAATCAGGAACTGACTGACGGCGTGTACCGTTTGACGTTCCGTGACGAATACATCGCCAGCCATGCAAAGCCGGCACAATTCGTTGACGTATATTCCAACGATCCAAGCAAGCTGATGCCGCGTCCGTTCGGCGTTTGCGAAACCAACGGCGACGAAGTCAGCCTCATGTTCGCCGTGGTAGGCAAGGGCACCGCAGAATTTGCCGGATTGAAAGCTGGGGACACCATTCGTGTGATGGGCCCGCTCGGCAATTCGTTCAAGACCAAGGAGCCCGCCAATTATGTGCTCGTGGCAGGAGGTCTTGGCGTGCCTCCGCTCGTGCATGCGGCACAGCATATCGCCGGCGTCGAAGGCGCGGTCAGCACCGCGGTGTTCGGCTACCGCAACGTGCGTTTCGGCGACGAATATGCGGGCAAGTATGCCGACAAGGTGTACAGCATCGACGAGAGCGAAGGCAACGTGATCACCTTGCTTGACCGCATCGAAGGCGAGTTGATGGATTCGGGACTCAAGCCGGTGATTCTGACCTGCGGTCCTCTGCCGATGATGAAGGCCGTCGCCGCATGGGCCGTGAAGCGTGACATGGCGTGCCAGCTGAGCTTGGAACAGCGCATGGGCTGTGGCTATGGCACTTGCGTGCTGTGTACGGTCGACACGTTGGACGGACGTTTGAAGGTCTGCTCCGATGGTCCGGTCTTTACTCGCGAACGTTTGGGATGGGGTGAATGAGATGATCGACGATACCCAGCATGAGAACCTGTACGGTTCGTACGAGTGGAAGCATCCCACGCAGGTGGCGGGCGTGCCGTGGAAGAATCCGGTCGCCACGGCTTCCGGCACCTTCCAGTATGCGGCGGTCCGCTGGTTCTACGACGTGAGCCAACTGGGCGCGGTCACCACCAAGGGCGTCTCCCCGGTGCCATGGGAAGGCAATCCCGGCATTCGTACCGCTGAAGGCCCATCCAGCAACATCAACGCGGTCGGCCTGCAGAACCCGGGTGTGGACCATTATTTGGAAGACGACCTGCCCAAGCTCAAGGCCATCAACGCTACGGTCATCGCCAATGTGGCCGGTCACTGCGACGACGACTATGTCGAAGTCGTGTCCAAGCTGAACGATTCTCCGGCAGACATGCTGGAAATCAACGTGAGCTGCCCGAACGTGTCCGCCGGAGGTATGAGCGTCGGCACTGATCCGGTGGCGTTGAGCCGTCTGATCACCCGCCTGCGCAAGCTCACCGACAAGAAGATGATTGTCAAGCTCACGCCGAACGTCACCGACATCACCGTGCCTGCCCGCGCGGCCGTGGAAAGCGGCGCCGACGCGCTGAGCATGATCAACACACTGCTCGGCATGCGCATCAACATTCGCACTGGAGAACCGATCATCGACCATGTGACCGGCGGCGTTTCCGGACCGGCCGTGCTGCCGATGGGACTCGTGGCCGTGTGGAAGACCCGCTCCGCATTACCGAACACTCCGATCATCGGCATCGGCGGCATCGATTCCGGTGAGAAGGCGCTTGAATACCTGTATGCCGGAGCGAACGCCGTGGAAGTCGGTGCGGCCGCACTGTTCGAACCGACCGCGCCATTGCGTGTGGCCCGCGAACTCGACGAGCTGCTCGACGCACGTCCCGAACTCGCAGACAAGCTCGCCAAGGGCGAAACTTGGCGTTGACCTCGATCATTCATCAAAGGAGCATGACATGACTGAATCCCTCGACCACCGTTTTACCAAGTTCCTGCTGGAAGCGCAGGCGCTGAAATTCGGCGAGTTCACGCTGAAGTCCGGTCGTAAGTCGCCGTATTTCATCAATGCGGGCGCATTCAACGACGGACGTAAGATCGCCACGCTCGGCGCATTCTATGCGGAGAAGATCGCGGCGGAAATCGAAGCAGGCAATCTGCCGAACGACATCGACACCATTTTCGGTCCTGCCTACAAGGGCATTCCGCTGGGCGTCTCCACCGCGATCGCTCTGACTTCCGGCCACGGTATGGAAGTCGGCTACACCTTCGACCGCAAGGAGAAGAAGGATCATGGCGACGGCGGCATGATGGTCGGCACCCAGCTGACCGACGGCATGAAGGTACTGCTCGTCGACGATGTGATGACCGCAGGCACCGCAGTACGCGAGGTCATTCCCAAGCTCAAGGCCGAAGCGGATGTGGAGGTCGTCGGCTTGGTGCTTTCCGTGGATCGTATGGAAAAGACCAAGGATTCCGACACGTCCGCGGTGAAGGCCGTCGAAGCAGAGTTCGGCTTCCCGGTATTCGCCATTGCCAACGTGCGCGAGATCTTCGAGGCCGGCCAGCATATCGAAACCGCTGACGGCACCGCGTATGTGACCGACGAGATCAAGGCCGCTGCCGACGCTTATCTGGAGCAGTATGGTGCCTGAATTCTATAGGCGGGTCCTACAGTTGAACATATGAAAAGTGCCTCACACCAATCGAAAGCATCGGTGCGAGGCACTTTTCAATCTCATATCAGAGTGCATCCAGTTGATGAGTGCATTCAGTCGATCAGGTTGTATCCATGGTCGGCCACCACCGACTTGAGCTTCTCCAAATAGTTTTCCGCGGCCTTCGACAGCTTCGCACGCTCGTTCGTGATCCAGCCGACCAGCATGGTCTCATCGGTGTCAAGCGGCACGGTCACGATTTTCTCATTGTTGAGATCGCCGTTGTCGATGCCGGTGCACACGGTGTAGCCGTTCAGACCGATGATGAAGTTCAGAATCGTCGCACGGTCGGTCACGTTGATCTGCTTGGGGGAGTATTCCGGCCAGACCGCCTCTTCGGCGAAGAAGAAGCTGCCCTCCTCGCCCTGCTCGTACTGGATGAACGGGAACGGCTTCAAGTCGTCCATCGTGACTTTCTTCTTGCCGGCCAGTGGATTGTTGCGTGAAATGAACACATGCAACGGAGCACGGAACAGTGGATGGAATTCCAAATGCTTTTCGCGCAACATCTTGCCAATCACGTCTTTGTTGAAATCGGACAGGTAGATGATGCCGATTTCGGAAAGCATGTTCGCCACTTGGTTGATGATGTCTTTGGTGCGCGTCTCACGAATGGTGAACTCGTATTCGTCGGATTTGATGGAGTTGATCATTTCCACGAACGCTTCGACGGCGAACATGTAATGCTGTGTGGACACGGAGCACAGCTGCTTGCGTGGCTTCGCGTTCTTGTAACGTTCTTCGAGCAGCGACGCCTGATCGAGCACCTGGCGCGCGTAGGTGAGGAATTCCGCTCCGTCCACGGTCAAGGCGATGCCTTGCGACGAGCGGGTGAAGATCTCGATGCCAAGCTCGTTCTCGAGTTCCTTCACAGACGAGCTCAACGCGGGCTGTGACACGTACAGCTCGTGCGAGGCTTCGTTCATGGAACCGCATTCCACGATTTTCACAATATATTTCAGCTGAAGAAGAGTCATAAATTCAGGTTAGAGCCATGTACTGACCGTGGGGGAGTGCTTATACCCTCTTGTCTGGATAGTGGACTGCCGATCGCGCAGATCAAGGACGTGAAAAAACCAATTGCAGCTTGACGAGGATCGCACACAGTTGGAAACCCCACAAACCGTGCTCGACAAAACCGGTCAGGTGTTCGCCCAATGGGAGCGGACCGGCTTGACGGGTCAGGCCTACAAGCAAAAGAGTTGTCCCTATCGGAGTGCTCCATATCGGCATAAGCGACAAAAAGGGATTGCCCGGCTTTCTACACACCAGACAATCCCGTTCGTCACAACCTACTACAGTTCGGTCTACTGGTACAGATGGCCGCCCTGCTCGCGGAAGCGCTCGCTCATCTCTTGCATGCCGGCAGCGATGGTTTGCGCGTCGGCGACGAGCTTCTCCTGTGCTTCGGCATTACCGAATTTTTTGCGGATGTTTTGGCTGATGGCCATGGAGCAGAACTTCGGACCGCACATCGAACAGAAATGCGCCATCTTCGCAGGCTCGGCCGGCAAAGTATCATCATGGAACGCGATGGCGGTGTCCGGATCGTAGCTCAGGTTGAACTGGTCAAGCCAACGGAATTCGAAACGTGCCTTGCTCATGGCATTGTCGCGGTCGATGGCATGCGGATGATGCTTGGCGATATCAGCCGCATGGCAGGCGATCTTGTATGCGATCACACCTTGCTTCACATCGTCCTTATTTGGCAGCCCAAGATGTTCCTTCGGCGTCACATAACACAGCATGGCAGTGCCATAGCGGGCGATTTCCACACCGCCGATCGCCGACGTGATGTGGTCGTAGCCGGGAGCGGTGTCGGTGGTGAGCGGTCCAAGCGTATAGAACGGCGCGTCCTTGCAGATCGCCTTTTCCATCTCGATGTTCATGCGCACGGTGTCGAACGGAATATGGCCGGGTCCTTCGATCATCACCTGCACGTCGTGTTCCCATGCGCGCTGCGTAAGCTCGCCCAAAGTCATCAGTTCGGCGAACTGTGCCGCATCGTTCGCATCGGCAAGCGATCCCGGACGAAGTCCATCACCCAGTGAGAATGCGACATCGTACTTGGCGAAGATCTCACACAACTCATCGAAATGCGTATACAGGAAGCTTTCCTGATGATGCTGCAAACACCATTCGGCCATGATCGAACCGCCACGCGAAACGATGCCCGTCATACGATTCGCCGTCAACGGCACGAAACGCAGCAGCACACCGGCGTGAATCGTCATGTAATCCACGCCTTGCTCGCACTGTTCGATCACTGTGTCGCGGAACAGTTCCCAGCTGAGCTTGGACGCATCATCCTCCACCTTTTCGAGCGCCTGATACATTGGCACGGTGCCGATCGGCACGGGGGAGTTGCGCAGAATCCATTCACGAGTGGTGTGAATGTCGTTGCCGGTAGACAGATCCATCACAGTGTCGGCACCCCACTTGGTGGCCCACGTGAGCTTCTCCACCTCCTCGTCAATAGACGAAGTGACCGCCGAATTGCCCATATTGGCGTTGAGCTTGGTGAGGAACTTCGAGCCGATGATCATGGGTTCAGCTTCGGGATGGTTGATATTGCAAGGCATGACCGCACGCCCTGCGGCCAGTTCGCTGCGTACCAATTCCACGCTGCAATGCTCGCGCTCCGCCACATAGCGCATTTCCGGCGTGATGATGTTGTGGCGCGCGTACCACATTTGCGTCACCGGATGATCCTTGGCCTTCATCGGCTTATGCTGGCGACCACGCCATTCCTTGGAAGCCTTGCCACGTTTGATGGCGCGTTTGCCGTCATCTTCCAAATTGCGGCGACGTCCTTCATATTCTTCGACGTCTCCACGGTCAAGAATCCAGTCCAAACGTAGGGGAGCGAGACCCTCCTTCGGATCGCATTTCGGACCTTCGGTGTTGTAATCCTTGAATGGTGCGTTCGGTCCGACGCCAGGAGTGTCAGACAGTTTGATTTCAGTGTACGGCACTTGCAGATCGTAGGAACCGAATTCGTTTTCGAAATGCACCGGCGTGGTTTTGCGAATATGTGCTTTGTCTCGCTGCTTGGAATCGCGTGCGGCAATGTCGACGCGCTGTTGCTTGGCAAGCTTGGAGGCGGCCTTGGCTTCCTTCGCATTGGTGAACTTCTTTTCGCCGGATGCGCCGTCGGCTGTGTTGTCAGTGTTGATTTCCGCTGTTTTCTGGGCTTTCACGCGCGGCGCGTACCCGTGCTTCGTGTCGCCACGTACGGCTTTCCAGCGCGCTACCATATTGCGGGTTGCAGCTTCCGGATCATCGGCTCCTGCAATCGCGGACACCACGAACCAGCCTGCCGCCTTTGAATGCGCCAGCATCTCCATATCATCTGCGGTCACGCCACCGCCTACCACTACCGGAAAACCACTGGCTGAACAAATGGTGTTGATCTGCTCTTCGTCAAGCGTGCGACCGGAACCGTCATTGCCGCCTACGGACGCTTCCGGCTTGGTGACGGAAACATGCAGTGGTGCCGCACCGATATAGTCGATGCAGCCGTCGGGCGATTCGTTGATGAGTTTGACCAGGCTTTCCGTTTCGGCGGACAAGCCCACGATGGCATCTTCGCCAAGCAGTGCACGGGCTTCGCGCGGTTCCATATCGGTCTGTCCGATGTGCACGCCGTCAACCTTGATGCCTTTGCTGCGGGCCTGCCAGACCACGTCCACACGGTCGTCGATCACGAATGCCACGGAATCCGACTTATTGTTGTCTTCGATGATTTGCGCGATATCACGCGCCATGTCGGTGAGATCCTTCGCGTCAGCGTCTTTGACGCGCAGTTGGATGAAGCTTGCGCCCCCGCGCAATGCGTCATCGATGACGTCGGTGATCGGTCGGCCTTTGCAATCCTGTGGTCCTACCACAAAATAGGCGCTCAGGTCGAAGCTGTCTCGCATCGACGCATATGGATAATTGCTCATGATTCCCCCTTGATTATGCTGTTTTGGGTTGGGAAAACTTGATTTCGCAGGCAATGGGTATGCTGACGCGCCCGTATGCTCGGTTATACGGGATAGAAAATGGAATTACGATTGATGATTGCGCGATGCAGACTGTTTGGTCGACGCATCTGCTGCGCAGACTTTTACGGATGCCAATTGACGCTGGCAATGCGTGTGCGCTACGACACTCATTCTTCGCTCCCTACGTTGGTGCTAACCAACAGGTTCAAAGGGTCAGGCATTCGCCTATCTCAGCTCCGTTGGGGAGCCCCCCTGCTTTACGTGTTGGCTATGAATCTACGCCCTGCACTGGACGTAACTTTCATCGAAGCCCACAGGAGAGTTAGGCCAGCCGTCACTTTCGCATGTATCGCCTCCATCCGCGTCACGCCTCCGCCGCGCAACTCACAGCAAACTCTCCTTGCAGGCTAATCTATACTTCAGTTCAATGCATTGCGTGTGAAAGAGGTCGACTACATGTTGGAAACGGAACGGCTGACATTGAGGGCTTGGGCGGAAACAGATGCGGAAAGCTTGTACTCCTATGCGAAAGATCCGGATATCGGGCCTATCGCGGGCTGGCCCGCACACCGATCGAAAGAAGAAAGTCTCAATACGATTCGTCATGTGCTCAATGGCAAGGAATGCTACGCGATTTGCGAGCGCGGCAGCAATAACCCCATTGGTTCGATTGAGTTAAAGCTTAATGGTCATACGGATATGACGGATCGTGATGATGAGTGTGAGTTGGGTTACTGGCTGGGCAAGCCTTTCTGGGGGAGGGGTTATATGCCGGAGGCAGCCAAGGAGGTTATCCGTCATGGTTTTGTTGATCTTGGTATGAGTGCGATTTGGTGCGGCTATTATGACGGCAATCTGAAGTCGAAGCGGGTGCAGGAGAAGGTTGGTTTTGTCTATCATCACACGTGTGATGAGGTACCGGTGCCTCTTATGCACGAGGTGCGTGTCGGGCACGTGAATGTTCTTACCAAATCACGCTGGCAAAATTTAGCTGCCTGCTGATTGTGCTAGAAGCTAACCTAGAATGCTTTGGAAGGGTCTTGGTGGGCTTCGAACGGATGCTGGTCAAGACCCTTTAGAGCTTCATGATGTTTTCCTCGATGCGACGGATGACGTCAATGAAAGCTTCATCGTTGTGCCCGGTTGGATCTGGCAGATTCCAATTATCGTCGAAAGCCTTGCCGATATAGGGACATCCCACGTCGCAGCCCATGGAGATCGCGGTGTCAGGTTTTGGAATATCCGAAATCAGCTTGGAGTATTGCGTTTTCTCCATGTCGATGCCGTAAAGCTCTTTCATGAGTCGTACGGCATCCTGATTGATCTGCGGCTTGGTTTCCACACCTGCGGAATAAAAATCACAATCGGTTCCGCGTAGATGCTTTCCCAACGCTTCGGCAATCTGGCTGCGGCATGAATTATGCATGCAAATAAAAGCCACTTTTCTCATAGCTTTCCCTGTCTGCGATGTTATGATTTCACGATTGCTGTCCCGTATTATACGTTTCGCCCAATGCTCCGCGTTCACATCATCGAATAACACAATGCCCGGTACGACCATGTCATAAGCTGGTCGTACCGGGCATTGGCTTGGATTATTCGCCCCAGACTTCTTCGGCGATGGACCTTACGAGTGCGATCTTGGCCCACTGCTGCTCCTCAGTGAGCTTGTTGCCTTCCTCAGTGGAGGCAAAACCGCACTGGGTGGACAGGCACAAGCGGTCGAGCGGCACATACTGGGCCGCTTCGGAGATGCGAGCCTTAATCACTTCCGGATCTTCAAGTTCCGGTCTCTTGGAGGTGACGAGGCCAAGCACAACCTGTTTATCGCCGGAAACCTCAGCCAGTGGCGCGAAGTCACCGGAACGGTCGTCGTCGAACTCCAGATAGTAGGCGTCCACGTTCTCTTCGCCGAACAGCTTGGCTGCGACCGGAGCATAACCGCCGGACGACAGCCACGTGGAATGGAAATTACCACGGCAGATATGGGTGTTGATCACCAAATCATCAGGCTGGTCTGCGATCACTGCGTTGATCACGTCAAGATTCTCCTGCTGCAGGCGGGCCGCATCCTCATCGCTCCAGCCGAGACGCTCACGCACGCTCTTGTCGCACAGGCGAGTCCAAGTGCAGTCATCGAACTGCACGTTACGGCAGCCGGCGGCATACAGGTCGGCAATGACCTGACGGTATGCGGCCACGATATCCGCGGTCAGCTCGTCGTCATCTTTGTAGAACTCGTCGTACGGGTAGGCGTTCTTGTTGCCGGTAAGCACGAAACGGGTCTGCGCTGGGGAAGGCATGGTCTGGCGAGCAACGGTATTGTCATCTTCAAACTGCCTGACGAACTTGAAATGCTCCACGAACGGATGATCGTGTCCGTCGAGCTTGCCGGTCACCGTGGCAGTGTCGGCGGGAGTGACCTCGTCATGGAAGGCAACGCGATGGGCGGCTGCGACATGGTCCACGCCGTTGAAGCCCCACATGAAATCGAAATGCCACCAGCCGCGACGGAATTCACCATCGGTGATGACATGCAGGCCGGCGGCCTTCTGCTTGGCAACCAGATCAGTGATCAGCCTGTCTTCGACAGCTTTCAATTCAGCGGCATCAATAATACCTGCAGCATAATCTGCACGAGCCTGCTTGAGTTCGTCCGGACGCAGATAAGAACCGACCACATCGGCGCGGAACGGCGCATTCTTGGAATATGTCATGATTCTCCTTCGACTATTGACTTGCAATTAACAATCACAACGACAAAACCAACAATATGCTATCCCACCACCCACAAACACGACGTATTCCATCCGCCTGGTTGACAACGTACTTCCGTCCATCCGCAGAGTTTTCAATGCTGGAATAAATGGGGGTAAATGACACTGCATGGCGTTCCGATATTGGCAGACGCGCGGCCGATGATTGTGCAAAGAATCGCGAAAGGCATGCGGAATCACGACATGAGTGGCGTTGTGTTCGTATATAATCGCAACGGACATGAACGACTGCAAGGAGGCTGCCATGACTGTGCCGCAACGAGTGCTTGACACCATGAATTCCGGACTGATCTACACCTGCGATGACGAAGAGATGATCAAAGCACAGAAGGAACAGATGGAACTGCTATACGACTTCAATGCAACCCGCCCCAGTCAAATGACGCAACGCAACGAAATCGCACGCCAACTGCTTGGCGAATTCGGCGAGGACGCTTATATCGAACCGCCGTTACATGCCAATTGGGGATGCAACACGTATTTCAGTGCGCACGCTTACGCCAATTTCAACCTTACGTTAGTTGATGATGGTGAAGTGCATATCGGCGAACATACCATGATCGGCCCGAACTGCACTATCATTACCACCGGCCATCCGATTCGTCCTGACCTGCGCGAGAAGGTCACACAGTATTCTCTGCCGGTCACCATCGGCCGTAATGTGTGGTTGGGCGCCAACGTTACCGTGCTTCCCGGCGTCACCATTGGCGACAATTCGGTGATTGGCGCATGCTCGCTGGTTACCAAAGATATTCCCGCCAATATGGTCGCATTCGGACAGCCATGCAAGGTGTATCGCGAAATCGGCGAACATGATGACGTCTACTATTGGCGTGACCGCATGATCAACCCACCCTATGACCAGAAGCAGTAAAACAAATCACTATCGACCAACCGTTCAAACAGGTCGAATCATCGTGGACTAGTCGTTATGACAGATCCACGATCCCATAATTTGCGACTGTCAAGCGAAATACCGGGCGCACCATTGCTCCACCACACGGGCAAGGTGCGCCTTCTTTGAAAACTCAGTCCTGGTTGCTCCAATCAATCATGCTTCCCACCATAACGTGCGAAACGTAACGCACGCATGTCCGCGGTAGATGTTTAGATAATTATCTAAATAAGAAAATGTGTGAACATTGCGAAGCGAAGGAGGAATGTATGGCAGGGGAGGGATTCAAAGCGCTCTCCGATCCCACGCGACGGCGCATTTTGGAATTGCTGCGCGAACGTGACATGACGGCTGGTGAACTTGCGGAACAATTCAACATGAGCAAACCGTCGATCAGCCACCATCTGACCACGTTGAAAACCGCGGGACTGGTAACCGACGAACGGCACGGGCAGAACATCATCTACAGTCTCAACACCACGGTGATGCAGGATCTGATCGGATGGTTCATGGGATTCATGGACGGCGATGGAAACGTCAATCAAGCGAATGATCAAACAGACAATAAATAAAGGAGGGTCTTATGCGCGGGAACAACTTGAACGATTTAAAAAACAACATCAACAATGCCGAAGACAAGAACAAGACTGATTCGGGGGAGAAGATCGCTCCGATCGGACGCAATCTGTGCATTGCGCTTGTTGCACTGTGTGTAGTCAACATCATCGCACATCTTGCCTGCTATAGTCGGCTTCCCGAAAACGTGCCGATTCATTGGGGTGCCGATGGTTCGGTCAATGGTTATGGCCCGCGTGCCGTAACGTTGATTCTTGATGTATTGCCGTTGCTGTGCTTGGGACTTTTCCTCGTCATCCCGAAGATGGACCCCAAGGGAGAAAACTACATGAAGGCCAGCGGACTGTATCGTGGATTCGTCATCGCGTTCACACTCATCATGTGCGGTGTCACATGGTTCACTGAAGCCACCGCATTCGGTGTAATCCCAGCTACCGGCGGTCCCGTTGGGCTTATTGTTAGCGTGGTATTGGGCGCGCTGTTCGTCGGCTTAGGCAATTACCTTCCGCGCATGCGCCAGAATTACACTTTCGGCATCAGAACGCCTTGGGCTCTGGTCGACGAGAACAATTGGAAGCGTACGCAGCGTGTGGGTGGCATCTCTTTCATGGTGTTGGGAGTGCTGTTGATTGTGGCGGGTGTTGTCAGCTCTGTTGTGCCTGTGGGCGACATGCTCATGGTCGCAATTATTGTGACGATAGCGGTTGGTGCAGCGCTCGTTCCTTATGTATACAGCTACCTGTTGTTCCGCCGCAGTCGCGGTTCGCGGCAAAACTGAAGTAACGTCATAGCGACGCTAGATACCGTCGCCTTGACACAGAACACAAATCAACGTTGACAAACGCCGTTGGCAATCTGGGAAAGTTTAATGAACGGACTCAGGAGAACCAATTGCAAACAGTGAAGGAATCGAATCTGAATTTCTTCAGTCCAACAATCGGGGTGCGGTTCACATGCGTGCGATCCGCACCCTTTGTTAATTCAAGTGTTCGTTTTGAAAAAGTCAGAAATCCATGCCCAAAGATTTCAGATCGCGGCGAGCCTGACCGGCGTTAGTGAAGCGGAACGCGTGCATGCCCACGGCCTGTGCGCCAGTGACGTTCTTCGCGGTGTCGTCGAAGAACACGCTGGATTCCGGCCTGAGATTGAAACGGCTCAGCGCCAGTTCGTAGATGTCGGCATTCGGCTTGTGCATCTTCTCTACGCCGGACACCACCGTGCCCTGCAGCAGCTCGCCGAGCTGCGGGAAACGTTCGAATGCGAAATGGAACGTCTCATGCGACCAATTCGTCAACCCCCACACGCCGTAGCCTGCAGCCTTCAAATCACGAAGCAGCTGTTCCATATCCGGAATCATGCGGGGAAGCGCATCGCCGTAACGTTCGATGTAATCGCGGAAAATCTCGGCGATCTCTTCGCCCTGTTCACGTACCACGTCGGGATAAATGGCTTCGAAATCCTCGCCATGGTCCATGCGATCCTCATAATCGTAGAAGCCGCACGGATCATTATCCGCGCAAATACGGTCTACAACCACTTGGGGGTACCTGCCTTCAAGGCATGCGCGCGTCTGCCAGTCGATAAGCACGCCGCAAAAATCAAAGACCACATCGGTGACGTTGGCACTGGGGGAGGTCATGAAAATCCTTCCTGCAAAATACGGATTGGCAACGCTAGTGTAGCGCAAAGCCACCGATGTTGGGGCTGGTGTTCGGTAAATTTGTTTTGCAATTAAAGTAATTGCAAAAATGCCGGCTGAATGCCGCCGATAATATCGCTCGCGATGATCGGATGGCCGATTTCCCCGAAATGCTGCTTTTTGGAATGCCCATAGATCTGCGGACGATGCCATCCACGCTGTTCGGATCGCGATGCGATCGCGCCCGCAAGACCATGTATGTAGGCTCCGGCCGCCACGACTTCGGGAACTAATGCCGGATCCTCGGCAAGCATGTCGTCCTGTTGCGCGAGCAGGGCGCCCAACATGCCGGCAAGCACATCGCCCGATCCTGCGGTGGACATCCACGCCGGCGCGCGTCCGGAAAGAATCACCCGCTCGTTGCCTTCGCCGTCCGTGCCGACCACCATGGTCACCGCGCCCTTCAACAATACGGTCGCGCCGGTCAGCTCATGGACCCTGCGGGCGCAGGCGAGCGGCTGCGAGCGCACTTTGTCGACGCTGGCTTCGTTTCCGTCTAGCCGAGTCAACATGCGGGCCAGCTCCCCGACGTGCGGGGTGACAACCACTTGAGCCGGCACTTTGCCTGGCAGCAGGTCCAAAGCTCCGGCGTCTACCACGATCGGCGGCATGCCCAGGGCGCTTTCATTCCTGGCGTCGTCATTGGAGCCGGTTTTTTCCTGCAGTGCGTAATGCTTCAACAACGCGGTTATGGTTTCGCGTTGAATGTCGGTGTCGGCGGCTTCGTCGCCACCCGTGGGAACGCCGGAACCAACCACCCATGATTGGACGCGGCCCTTGCCGATCACCGCCTCGGGCAACGAGGAAAGCACCATGTCCTGCGCTCGTTGCGGGCCGAGATAGCGCACCATGCCAGTGTTGGCGCGCGCCGCCGCCGTGGCCGACAATACGGCTGCACCGGGGTAACGGGCGGAGCCGGTCACCAAGCCGACCACTCCACGCGAATACTTGCCGTCCGAAAGTTGCGGAAGGCGAATCGAATCCGTTACGAAATCGCCGTCCGTCATTTCGGCCGCGGGGACGCAATCATCAATGTCGAAACCGAAATCGACCAAAGTGAGGCGGCCGCATGCGTATGAGGCGGGTGGCACCATCGCGCACGGCTTCATCGCGCCGAATGTTACCGTAACATCAGCAGGAATGTACGGTCCTGGAAGCGAACCGTCATTTACGCCAACGCCGGACGGCGTGTCGATCGCCACGACGAGCGGCAGGGCGGAGGAAGGCTCGTTGTTCGGCAGGGCGGGCCTGTCGGGAAGTTCGCCATCGAATCCCAAGGAGGAAGCGATGGCGCCTGCGATGCCACGCAATGCGCCGCTTACGCCGATTCCGGTCATCGCGTCGATGATCACATGGGAGCCCTGAACGTATTCAACGGCGGCCTGCAGTCGTTCTCCGGCCTCTCCCGCGGAAAAACCCGTGGTGCATCCTGGGATTTCGGCGGCGGGATCAAGTACGAGAACACGGCCTCCGGCATGCACGAACGCGCCGAACGCCTCCTCGTGCAGGGAACGTCCCACGGCGATCGCGGTGACATGCGCGCCTTCGTTCGCCAGTTCCGCGCCGGCGTATAGACCGTCGCCGCCATTATCTCCCGCCCCTACAAGGAGGGCTACCCGCGCGTCCTCGACGGCGAGGTCCTCATCATCGAGCAGTGTCATGGTCACATGGGCCGCAGCCGAGGCGGCCATGCGCATCAGCGGCACGCCGTCGTCAAGCAGCGGACGTTCCATCTCGCGCACGGTATCGGAATCGTAAGCGCTGTACAGCAGTGTTTGCAAACGGTCGGCGTCGTCGGCGATGTCCATAACGTTCCCTTCCTCGTCGTCTATGAGCAACAATCCCTACTGTAGTCGTAATATTGGGAGTCAAGGATTTTTCGGCGTGGAATGGAGACCAAAATGGCATATATCGAAATGCAGCATAGTTACAAGCGTTACCAAATGGGTTCCACCACCATCACCGCGAACGATGATGTGAGCTTCGGCATCGAAAAAGGCGAACTGGCCATCATTCTGGGCGCGTCGGGCGCGGGCAAGTCGACGGTGCTCAACATTTTGGGTGGCATGGACACGAATTCAGAAGGCAGCGTGGTCATCGACGGACGCGACATTTCCAACTATTCCCCGAAACAGCAGACGGCTTATCGCAGGACGGACATCGGTTTCGTGTTCCAGTTCTACAATCTTGTGGCGAATTTGACCGCGAAGGAAAACGTCGAGCTCGCCTCGCAGATCGTTTCCGATGCTCAGGATGCCGTCAAAGTGTTGGAAGACGTCGGTCTCGGCGATCGTGTCGACAATTTTCCCGCGCAGCTTTCCGGCGGTGAACAGCAGCGTGTGGCCATCGCCCGAGCTGTGGCGAAGAATCCGAAGATCCTGCTGTGCGACGAGCCGACCGGCGCGTTGGACTACAACACCGGCAAGCAGGTCCTGCAGATTCTGCAGGACATGAGCCGTAAGAAAGGCGCCACCGTGGTGATCGTGACCCATAATTCCGCGATCGCGCCGATCGCGGACCGTGTGATCCGCATGCATGATGGCAAGGTCACCGCCGTCGACGTCAACGAGCATCCGATGGACATCGCGGAACTCGAATGGTGATGTCGCGACACGCTGTGCGACACTCGATTTGCGAAGACAAAGGATTTGTGTAATATATGTGACTTGTGCACGGAAGCAATTCCGTACAGGAAGCACATTCCTGCGTAGCTCAGTTGGCAGAGCATCCGACTGTTAATCGGACGGTCACTGGTTCAAGCCCAGTCGCAGGAGCTCACCTGAACGGGTAACTCCGGTCGGGATGAAAATTGAATATTCCTGCGTAGCTCAGTTGGCAGAGCATCCGACTGTTAATCGGACGGTCACTGGTTCAAGCCCAGTCGCAGGAGCCACATGAAAGCCCTTGGAAATCAAGGGCTTTTTGTTACTCTAACGAATCAAGCACGTCGTCGATCAGCGTGCGCTCGTGCGGTCCATCGGTCTTGAGCCGAGGAAAGCGCCGCAACGCGTTGGCGGGACTTGCCCCGGCCGCGCGCGCCACATTCGATTTCGACTCGCCGTGCGCCAAAGCCGTTTCCGCAAGACGGTCCACCAGCGAGTCCGACACCTTGCGGATCTGCTCGGCAACCCACAACTGCGCCAGTTCGGGGGAGAGCGCGTAATCGTCCTGCAATTCGCTTGACGCTTCCTGCACGGCCGCCCACAGCACCATAAAAGGCTTCTGATAGTAGGTGATCCGATCGTAATCGGACTCGCTTTCCAGTTGCTGCAACGCTTTGCGCTGTGACGTGTTATCGCTCATACGTTCCATCGTATGCCGAGACACGCCCGGAGCCTGTGGATAACTCATCCTCCGACCACAGGGCCGTTTCAGCTGGACAAGCACAACTTCACACTGTCATGCTGGCGATTTACCACAGCACAACGCAACGGCGCAAACACAGCAACGTGAAGGAGCCATCATGGACGAACGTGAATATCGCAGGCGAATCCGACGGAACAGAATCGCACAGGAGGAAAAGAAGCGCATCCGCCAGCAGTTGCGCCAAACCATGGTCGTATGCGCTCTGGCATGTGTCATGCTGCTCGTGTGCTGCCTATGGTCGGCCGAACCGACGTATGCGAAAACGAATGCGGCGACCGCGTCCGGTTCCTGCGCCGTCCTGATGCGATGGCCGCTGAACGGCGCGCAGGTGGTCGGCAAGTACGATGCGCCGAAACAACAGTGGCTTCCAGGCCATCGGGGTGTCGACCTGCTTGCGGACCCTCAGGAAGCCATCGTCGCGCCCGCGGACGGCGTGATCGCCTTCAGCGGCAACGTGGGAGGCAAAGCCGTGGTCACCATCCGGCATGGAGGCGACCTTTCCGGCCTGACCTCGACGTTCGAACCCGCCATTGCGGAACGCGATGTCGGCGCACATGTTGCGCAAGGGGAGCGTTTCGCGCGTGTGGAGGGCGAATCCGACCATTGCGACGAGCGGTGCCTGCATTGGGGGATAAAATCGGAAGGACGGCAATACACCAATCCGGAAAGCAAAACCCGTACGGTGAGAATCGGATTGAAAGGCCTGTGAAACAGGGGTCGACAGAACCATTGATTTTGTCCATACGTCGTGGCCTCGTCGAAAAAAGTGAAGCTCTCAGGCTATGATGCTACATGTACGACGATTACGCAGGGGAGAAATGCCATGTACAAGGAATACACGCGGCCTTTGGAACAGCAGATCGACACGGATAAGAACATTTTCTCGGTGCTTGATGAACGAGCGAACCGCACTCCGAACGATTCATTGGTCGAGTACAAGAACGAGCATGGCGAGTGGTCGTCGTTCAGCGCCACCGAATTCCGTGCCAAGGTCATCGCCATCGCCAAAGGCCTGATCGCCCAAGGCATCATGCCCGGCGAATCGGTGTCCATCATCTCTCACACCTGCTGGCAGTGGACTGCGCTCGACGTGGCCATCATGTCGATCGGAGCGCTCACCGTTCCCGTATACGAGACGAATTCTCCCGCGCAGGTCAAAATGATCTTCAACGACGCCAACGTCAAAATGGCGTTCGCAGAAGATGACGCGCAACGCGACAAGATCGAATCCATCAGAAACGAATGCTCCAATCTTGGCGACGTCTACGTCATCGGACTTGGCGCGATCGACACGATGATCGAATACGGACATGCCGTGTCCGACGCCGAATTCCAAGAGCGCGAACATGCGGTCAAAGGATCGGACCTCGCCACCATCGTGTACACCTCCGGCTCCACAGGCACGCCAAAAGGCATTGAGCTCACCCATTCCAATTTCGTGTTCATCACCTATTCGGGCATTAGCTCCATGCCCGATATCGCGATGAAGCCGAACCGTCGTCTGCTGCTGTTCCTTCCACTGGCGCACGTGTTCGCACGCTACATGCAGTTCTTCTGCTTCGCAGGTAACGTCTCGCTCGGCCTATCCAGCAACTTGAAGACGATCCTGGCTGATTTCAAAGCGTTCAAGCCGACGTTCATCCTTGCCGTGCCGCGTATCTTCGAAAAGATATACAATGCGGCGTCGCAAAAGGCCGGAGCCGGCCTCAAAGGACGTATTTTCGCAGGTGCCACGCAGACGGCGCGCGACTGGTCGTACGCACAGCAGTCAGGCGAAGGCATTCCGGTTGTCTTGAATCTCAAGCATGCGCTGTACAACAAGCTGGTGTACTCCTCGATCATGGACGTGTTCGGCGGCCATGTGGAATACGCGGTTTCCGGAGGCGCTCCGCTTGATTCATCCATCGCGCATTTTTTCAATGGCGTCGGACTGCCGCTGCTGGAAGGCTACGGCATGACCGAAACCTGCGCTCCGTCAAGCGTCAATCCGACCTCCGGATACAAGATTGGCACCATCGGACTGCCTCTGCAGGGCGTGGCCATGGGTGTCGACGAGGAAGGTGAACTGTGCATCAAGAGCCCGGCCGTATGCGCCGGCTACCACAACAATCCCGACGTCACCAGGCAGCAGATTGTCGACGGCTGGCTGCATACCGGTGATCTTGGTTCCATCGACGACGAAGGCTTCGTCTCCATCGTCGGACGTAAGAAGGACCTCATCATCACCGCCGGCGGCAAGAACGTCTCTCCATGCGAAATGGAAGCGTCGATCATGACGTCGCCCGTGGTGAGTCAATGCGTGATGATCGGCGACCGCAAGCCGTTCATAGCGGCCATCATTGCGTTGGATCTTGGCGAAACGAACGCATGGCTTGCATCGAAAGGCGCGGAATGCGCGGCATCCCTCGAGGAGGCCTCCCGCAATCCGATCGTGCGCGCCGAAGTGGAACGTGCCGTCAACAAAGCCAACGAGCTCGCATCCCGTGCCGAATCGATCCGTAAGTTCGAAATCGTGCCGGACGAGTTCACCGAAGAAAACGGCTTGGTCACGCCGAGCATGAAGGCACGCCGTCAGGCGGTGGTTGATCACTACCGCATGCTGATCGACACCGTCATCTACGTTCCGAAGAAGTAGAATGCGATGATCGGCGGTAGGAATGTGCCGGCCGCAACATAAAAAGCTGGCTTCCGTCGCGGCGGTTCGACGGAAGCCAGCTTTTTCCATCTCTTGTCGGATTTCCTATGTCTGATAATCCGGATTACCTTGTTGCCGGTCTACAAGCCTGCTTCGGCGAGCGAGATATATCCCGGTTCGATCAGCGTTTTCTTCAGATTGCTGGCGCTGACCGCAAGCGCCTCTTCCTGAATGGTCGGCACTTTCATGTCTTCCATGGCGACGGATGAGATGAACGTCATCTTCGCAAGTTTGCCCGACGTGTTGAGCTGCACGCAGGTCTGTGCGATGTCGGATGCTAAGGTCTTGCGATTTTCCAAAGCGGTCATCCACTGTTTGCCGTTCACGATATTCGGTATGGAGCTGACGTAGGCGCCGTAACCGGTGATGATCGGCCATTGCGAGTTCTGCTCGTCAAGGGAATCGCTGGTATCCTCCGTATCGGAATCGCCGTCATCGGATTCAGGCGCCTGCGCAGGATCGGGAACGGACTGTTTTTTCAGGTCTTTCTTGCCGGTGATATTGTCTACGATGCCGGAAATGGTGATGGATGGGTTGATGTCGGCCGCCGAACCGGTATATCCAAGATCGTTGAGCTCTTCGGAAGCATAGCCGGCCACATAATCATTGCAGGAGATGATGCCGTCGATGCGGGTATGGCGCGATGTGTCCTTATCCATGCCGAGACGTCCGGCGAGCGTGGATTTGACCCGCTCACTTTTCGCCGCGTCGAACGCCACGGACACCCAATCGGATTCCGCGCTCGACGAGGTCAGCGTGCCGGATGGGGAAACGGCCTTCCCATCTTTGAAATACGGTCCAAGCACTGACCAAATGCCTTTGAACACGCCTTGCGCGAAAGTCGCGTCCGCTGTGCTGCCGCTTTCATTGGCGGCATCGTAGGGGAGTAGCACTTCGATATGCTTCGGATTGTCGGAGCTGGTTTTGTCGAGCTCGAGCTTGCTGACCAGCTGTTTGGCTTGAAGCTGGCCGATCTGCTCGGCCGTGGTCATCGGCACGTACACATCCGGAGTGAAACCCTGCAGCGTGTTCGACACTAACACGACTTTCATGCCCTCGTTTTGAGCGAGCTGCAATGCGGAAACCAAACGTTCCGCGGATTGGGCGTAGTCCTGGGCGTCTTCGTCGGAGGAGCTCCCATTCCATGTGATGGCGTGCGACACATAGTCTCCATATTGGCGGTCGGATTCGGTGGTGTCGGCCACCGGCGCCACTACCAGAGTGGTTTTGTCGGAGGAATCCGCATCGTCGCTGGTGCTGTTGACGTGATTCACCACGTAATCCTGCACGCTTTGGCTTTGCTTGTCGAGACTTGGCGCCGCTTTGACGGTGATGTTGGCGCCTTTGACATCATTGTCTTTCAATGATGAAACGATTTCCGGCACCAGCTTCTCCCATTTGCTCAGAGGCGTCTGCTGGGAGATGGTGATGCCGTCCGAAGGGGTGAAGATCACCACGTTGCCGGCATCGGTGGCAGTGGCGGTGCTGGGGGAGTCCGTTTCATGCGATTGCGTTTCATTGGCGGATGAGCAGGCGCCCATGGTCATGATGAGCGAGGTCGATGCCAACAGTGCGAACAGACGTTTCGTCACGGTCGTGCGGTGCAGTGTCATGCCGTTTCCTTCATGAAAATCGAATGATGATTCCTATGCTGAGCTCCGATTGTAATATCCGGACGTCAAAAAGGGCTGGATATGCGTGTGAACCATACATATCCAGCCCTTTTGAGCCTGCTGCTGGCCGTTCAGCCAAAGGTTATTTCGCTAGGTCATTCGGCCAGAGCCTTGGCGAGATTCTCGTCCAAAGCGTTCATGAAGCCTTCGGTGTCAAGCCAGGCCTGATCCGGACCAACGAGCATGGCGAGATCCTTGGTCATCTGACCGCCTTCAACGGTAGACACGATGACCTTCTCCAAAGTTTCGGCGAAATACTTGACTTCCGGAGTGTTATCCAAGTCGGCGCGGTGCTTGAGACCGCCGGTCCAAGCGAAAATCGATGCGATCGGATTGGTGGAGGTCTTCTCGCCCTTCTGCCAGCGGCGGTAGTGGCGGGTCACAGTGCCGTGTGCGGCCTCGGCCTCGACGGTCTGGCCGTCAGGGGTCATGAGCACGGAGGTCATGAGGCCGAGAGAGCCGAAGCCTTGCGCCACGGAATCGGACTGCACGTCGCCATCATAGTTCTTGCAGGCCCAAATGTAGCCGCCATGCCACTTGAGGGAGCTGGCCACCATGTCGTCGATCAGACGATGCTCATAAGTCAGGCCCGCTGCGGCGTACTTGTCTTTGTATTCGTTTTCGAACACTTCGGCGAACGTATCCTTGAACTGGCCGTCGTATGCCTTGAGAATCGTGTTCTTGGTGGAAAGATACACCGGATAGCCGCGCATCAGACCATAGTTAAAGCAGGCGCGGGCGAAACCACGGATGGAATCGTTCACGTTGTACTGCACCTGGGCCACGCCGCCGTCGGCACCATAGTTGTACACGACATGTTCGATCGGCTCGGAACCATCTTCCGGAGTGAAGGTGACGGTGAGCGTGCCTGCCCCCGGAACCTTGAAATCAGTGGCCTTATACTGGTCGCCGAACGCATGGCGGGCTACTACAATCGGCTTGGTCCAGCCGGGAACCAGGCGCGGAACGTTGCTCATCACGATCGGCTCGCGGAAAATGGTTCCGCCGAGAATATTGCGGATGGTGCCATTGGGGGACTTCCACATCTTCTTCAGGCCGAATTCCTTGACACGCGCCTCATCCGGCGTGATGGTGGCGCACTTTACGCCGACATGTTCACGCTGGATGGCCTTCGCCGCGTCGACGGTCACCTGATCGTCGGTGGCATCGCGGTTTTCGATGCCGAGATCGTAATATTCGAGATCCACGTCGAGGTATGGAAGGATCAGGCGATCCTTGATATCTTTCCAGATGACGCGGGTCATTTCGTCGCCGTCGAGTTCGACGACCTTGCCTTCGACCTTGATTTTGGCCATGTGTTGCCCTCCTGTCGGGATTGAAGGTGATAAGTTCCTGTCTTATAACGAACGTGTTAACGGCACCTGTTAATGTCCAAAAAACGGTGTGGCGGCAGGTGACACGCTCTTGCATACTGTCATTGCTGAGCATTAGCCTTGAAAACATGTCTCAGGAAATTGAAATCGGTTTGGGCAAGAAGGGCCGTCTGGCATACTCTCTGGACGACGTTTCCATTGTTCCCTCCCGTCGTACTCGCGATCCGCAGGATGTGTCCACCTCGTGGCAGGTTGACGCTTATGAATTCGACGTGCCGGTTATCGGCGCTCCGATGGATTCGGTGACCAGCCCGGCCACCGCCATCGCCATGGGCAAGATGGGCGCGCTTGGCGTGCTCGACCTCGAAGGCCTGTGGACCCGCTACGACGATCCGCAGCCGCTGCTTGACGAGATCGCCGAACTGCCGGCCGAAAGCGCGACCGAGCGTATTCAGCAGATCTACGCCGAGCCGATCAAGCCGGAGCTCATTGTCGAGCGTCTGCATGAGATTCGTGACGCCGGCGTCACCGTTGCGGGCGCCCTGTCCCCGCAGCGCACGCAGGACTATTATTCGACCGTGCTCGAAGCGGGCGTCGACCTGTTCGTCATCCGCGGCACGGTCGTTTCCGCCGAGCACGTCTCCCAGGATCACGAGCCATTGAACCTGAAGAAGTTCATCTACGATCTGGATGTGCCCGTCATCGTAGGCGGCGCCGCCAACTACACCGCGGCCCTGCACTTGATGCGTACCGGCGCGGCCGGCGTGCTCGTCGGCTTCGGCGGCGGCGCAGTATCCGCGAACCGCAACACCATCGGTGTTCACGCTCCGATGGCCACCGCCATCGCCGACGTGGCCGAAGCCCGCCGCGACTACATGGACGAGTCCGGCGGCCGTTACGTCCAAGTGATCGCCGACGGCGGCATGGGCGACTCCGGCAGCTTCATCAAGGCGTTCGCGCTTGGCGCCGATGCCGTGATGCTTGGCTCTCCGCTGGCCCGTGCCGAGGAAGCTCCGGGCAAGGGCATGCATTGGGGTGCCGAAGCCCGTCATCAGACGCTTCCGCGCGGCTTCCGCACGAACGTCGGCACCGTCGGCACCCTGGAAGATATCATGTTTGGCCCCAGCCACAATGCGGACGGCACCACCAATTACATTGGCGCGCTCCGTCGTGCCATGGCAACCACCGGCTATGTCGATCTCAAAAGCTTCCAGCGTTGCCCGGTCACGGTCGCTCCGACCCGCTGAACGAGCTTTGCGGTAAAGCCTGAATAACGGTTCATTGATCCTGTAGCGTCATGCTGCAGGATCTTTTTTGTTATGTTTCCCCGGCTAAGAAAGTCAGGTTGGAATGATTAAGCTATACATCGCAAATGAAAGAGCAGAGGTGAGATGAATGGCAGCGCATAGAAGTGGCGATTCCCGACGTTTGGACCCGTTGTCCGGACGATTCACGGATTACATCGTGATCGATACGGAAACAACCGGATTGAGTGTGCGCAAAGGTGCCAAGCTCATTGAGATCGGCGCGGTCAAAATCCGTAATGATGAGCTGGTTGACGAATTCGACCAGCTCATCAACCCGTTCGAACACGTCCCGTCAAGAATCACTGGTTTGACGGGAATCGACGATGGCATGCTGCTCGGCAAACCGGATGTGCGTGAAGTCATGGATGAGTTTGCACGCTGGTGTTCGGACACAGCCGTGGTCATGGCGCACAATGCGTCCTTCGACATGTCGTTCCTCGACAATGCTGTACAGCTCGCTTACTCGGAGCGAGACGCGCGCTTTGCGCACCATTTCGTCGACACTCTGGACCTCAGCCGTCGACTGCATCCGGAAAAACGAAGCCACAAAGTTTCCACCCTCATCGTCGACTACCACATCGCCGACATGGAGGAGCACCGCGCATTGTCCGACGCCAGGCAGGAGTGGATGCTGTACCGCGCCATGCGTGACGAGGCCGAGCTGCTCGGCATGCTCTGACAGCCTAACGTCGTTCGAACACTTCGATCCGGTATTCTCCCACAGGTGTCTGTTGATTTATGGATGGATTATTTGTTCGGCTTCGTGCCGCAGCAGGCGTCATCTCCACTGGCGGAGAACATTGCATTGGGTGCGAAGTTCAGAGCGAAACCGCTCTGTTGGTGGGAGACGTTGGCTGAATCGGATTTGGCGTCATTCGTGATATTTGCCCTCTGTGAGGGCTCCGTTCCGGCAACGAACGAGGCGATATCTCCTGGAACGCCTGCGCTACGTAACTGACGCACGGTGACTGGAATCGTGCCGATGCTGCTTTCCGAGGTGAACGCGACCACTCCGGCAGGGAAGAACGCTTTGAAGAAGTGGATTGGATTCAACTTCGTCAGTGTTAAGCAGCAGGAAGAATACGGTTTTCGCACCAATACTCTTTAAGCGCATGGACTCTCCAAGGTTCGTGATGCTGGAGATGATGCTGAACAGCAGCAGCGGAACCACCAGTGCGGTAATTGCGTTGGACCAGATGGAACCCACCGCGCCGACATAATCAGTGTGGCCGTTGAAAGCGATTCCCAAAATGATACCGAATGCCGTTGCAAGCAACACGCGTGTGGTGAAACCCGCGTTTTTCTTACGTTTGAGAAACGCCAGGATGACGAACAGGATCGCGGCTACGCCGAGGGCGATCCAATCATATGCGATGCCTGACATTACTATCATTCCCTTCCCAAAAAATGGTGATACATTACGTGAGATACCCCCACGTTCATGTCGGACATCAATCTATCCGCTCCGTCTCCGGCGCAACGCCTTGTAGTTATTGCTGTTTTCCATAGTCGTCTATCAGACGGTAGTCATTCCGAGGCACGCATGCTGACATTCCAGCGCTCCACAAGTCATTCCGAGACGTGGTTGTTTTGCGTTTAGGGAGGGCTCGTTTTAAGATGGAACGTCGGATAACTGGCTTCGTGTCTGGATTTGTGAGAGCCGGAGGAATTGGAGATTAGACATGGCATTAAGTGCCGCGATTATTCTTGCGGCGGGTGAGGGCACCCGCATGCGTTCCAACAAGCCGAAAGTGCTGCACACTTTGGCCGGAAAGACGTTTTTGAACCGTGTGATGGACTCCGTGTCGGCGCTCGACCCTGAAACGTTGGCCGTGGTCGTGCACTACCAGGCGGAACGAGTCGCCGAAGCGGCCCGCTCCTACAATGAGCGTGTCACCATCGTCAATCAGGACGACATTCCCGGCACCGGGCGAGCCGTGCAGTGCGCCATGACGCAGTTGAAGGAGCAAGGCGGTCTTGACGGCTCGGTGCTGATCGCAGCTTCGGATATGCCGCTGCTCGACGCCGACACGTTGAACCAGCTGCTTGCCTTCCATGAGCAAAGCGGCAACGGAGCCACCGTGCTCACCACCATTCTTGACGATCCTACTGGCTATGGTCGCATCATCCGCGACAGCAAAGGCAACGTGCTGCGCATCGTGGAACAGAAGGACGCCAACAGCAGCGAACTGGCCGTGCATGAAGTGAACACGTCCGTCTACGTGTTCGATGCCAAACTGCTGGCTGAAGCGATCGCCAACCTCAAATCCAACAACGCCCAAGGCGAGTTCTACCTGACCGACGCACTCGAAACCGCCAAAGCCAACGGTGCCGTCGGTGCGTTCGCCGCCCCCGACCCGTTGAGCGTCGAAGGTGTCAACGACCGCGTGCAGCTCGCAGCGCTCGCCAAAGCTCACAACAAGCGTATCTGCGAGCATTGGATGCGTAAGGGCGTGACCATTCTCGACTCTGAAACCACGTGGATCGAAGATGACGTGCGTATCGAACGCGATGCGGTGATCCTTCCCGGATGCTTCCTGGAAGGCCAGACTGTGATCGGCGAGGGCGCGCAGGTCGGCCCATACACAACACTTATCAGCGCGGTCATCGATGCCGACGCCCATGTGGAGCGTTCCCGCGTGCAGGAAACCCACATCGGTCGCGCGGCCAACATCGGTCCGTGGACGTACCTGCGTCCGGGCAACGATCTTGGCGAGGAGTCCAAGGCCGGCGCCTTTGTGGAAATGAAGAAGGCGCACATCGGCAACGGCACCAAGGTGCCGCATCTGAGCTATGTTGGCGACGCCGACTTGGGTGAGCACACCAATATCGGCGGCGGTACCATCACCGCCAACTATGATGGCGTGCACAAGCACCACACCACCATCGGATCGAACGTGCACGTCGGTGCCGGCAACCTGTTCGTGGCCCCTGTCGAAGTCGGCAGCGGCGTCACTACCGGAGCCGGTTCCGTGGTACGCCACGACGTTCCGGACGATTCCATGGTCTATTCCGAAAACACACAACATGTAGTAGAGGGCTGGAAGCCCGAATGGGAGCGCTGAATATGCCGGCAGTACAAGATTCCATCGACGCCATCCGCATCGCCGCCGCCGCGGCCGACCGTATGAAGGCCACCGACCTTGTTGCCTTCGACGTCACCGAACCATTGGCCATTACCGACGCGATGCTCGTCGCCACCGCTTCGAACGAACGTCAGGTGTTGGCGGTTGCCGAAGAGATCGAAAAGGACCTGTATCTCAAAAGCGGCAAGCGTCAACCGCGTTCCCGCGAAGGCTTGACCGAAGGCCAGTGGGTGCTGCTCGACTATGGTGATTTCGTGATCCACGTCATGCATCAGGAGTCCCGCGACTTCTATCGCCTCGAACGCTTGTGGAAGGATTGCCCGAGCATCGACCTGCAGCTCGAACATCCGGAGACTTCCGACGAAGAGACCGCGGAAATCGCGGAATAACACGTATGAACATGCCTTCCCGTATAGATGCGGAAGGCATGTTTTCATATCAAGCGAAGCAGTTTTCGCAAACATTCCATAATCGAGAAAGCAACGGAGAGCAGCAGCATGCCTCGAAACGTCGAACTTGAGCATAACAGCGCAGTACCGGAACACGTGCACGCCATCACGCTGGTGCGTCACGGACGTACCGCCTACAATGCGCAGCATCGTCTGCAAGGCCAGATCGACATTCCCCTCGACGAAGTCGGACAATGGCAGGTTCGCCAGACGGCCGACGCATTGCGTGAACTGTATGTTGATCGTCGTCCCGATATTCCGAACCGGCTGGTCATCTGTTCCGATCTGGGGCGTGCCGCAGCCACCGCGCATGCGTTCGCCGACCCGCTGGGCTTGGAAGTGCATCCCGACATCCGCGTGCGTGAACGCAGCTTCGGCGATTGGGAAGGCATTCCGGTTGAGGAACTCGCGCAACGGTACCCGGAAGACTATCGTTCCTGGGCTGAATTCCGTGGCGGCGAACTCAAATACGGTGCCGAACCCAAGGAGGAAGTCGGACGTCGTGGCGTCGAAGCGTTGAACGATTGGGCGTTCCGTGCCGGATCCGACACGGACTTGTACGTGTTCTCGCATGGTGCATGGATTTCTCAAACGTTGCAGACGCTGCTGGGAATGGCGGATGCGCATGGCGATTTCGCCGACATTTTGTCGATGCGCAACGCTCACTGGGTGCGGCTCATTCCATTGGAGATCGGTTCCACATTGCGTTGGCGTTTGATGGACTACAATCACGGTCCCGCTATCGCCGATTCCGAGGAATGGGAGCATCCCAGCCTGTAGCCAGCCTGTAGCCGGCCGATACATGATGTCGGACGCTGGTCTGTCACCGCTTTTTCAAGCTTTTCACAGAATCGCCAGTACTTTCATAGCGAAATTAGCTATCGTCATGGCTTGTGAAAAACTTTTTTAAGGGAATCTCTTTTTCGTCGATTTGCGCGGGTGCGCTGGCGGCGGTCACGTCATTCCTACTTTCCGCGAAAATCGGTATCGCGGGATCGGTGATTGGTGTGGCCGCGGGTTCGGTTGTTTCCGCGGTTGCCACGCAGGTCTACAAGAACGTTTTGAAGGCATCAGGGGAGAAGATCCAACAGGCCGTGCCGTTCCCGTCGAGTAGCGAGACGGTTTCGAATGAGCGAGCTGCGGATGAAACGCAGGTGCTTGGCTCTTCCGAACAGGATGATGAGACGAGGATTATTGGATCGTCTCCTGTTGCGTCGGATGTCACGATGGTATTGTCTGCCGATACGGCTGCGGTAGCGCAGTCCGGTTTACCGCGCGTCATTTCCTCCGGACAGGAATATGCGGATGCGACTCGTGCGCTCGGCGATATTGCCGGGGCAGGGGAGACTTCCGTTTTCCCGAACGGACAGCGTGGCGTCAGCGATGTTGGCGTAGTTACCGGTAAGACCGGAACACTCGGAAGCGCGCATGATGCCCGAGTACAGCATGCTGGGCAGCGTTCCTCGAATTGGTTGCATAGCAAGTACGCTCCGGCGATCATCGCATTCGTCAGTGCTTTGGTTGGTGTGGGAGTGAGCGCGGGATTGATTCTTGCTTTCACCGGCGGTCAGGGGACGGACACCGTGGTGCGTGACGTGGTGCATGAGAAGGTTGTACCTTCGCATGGAAATACCGATGACTATCAGACTGGCGACGGGCAGACCCCCGTGCAAAAGCCTAAGTCCGATTCCACGGATTCGAACGACGAAACCACCACGGACGGCAGCGACAAAACCACCAACGGATCCACCGACTCGTCCACTTCCAACGGCACATCGAGCAATACCAATGGATCCACGTCCGGAAACAGCGGGTCGTCATCCGATAATTCCAGCAATGGTTCCAGCCAGAACGGAACGGATTCGTCCAACGGCACTGGCTCAAACGGAGGCACGTCCGGCACCACTGGTGATGGCTCATCATCCGGATCCGGAAACAGCGGAACCGATGGTTCGACTGGCACTGGCACGTCGGGATCCACCGACGGTACTACCGGCTCGACGGGAGATGCAAGTAGTAACTAATGTCGCTGGTGGCGCACTTCCCATGTCGCCCGCATAAGGTTCACATAAGGTGATTGCGTAGTGCGGTTTTACTCATGCCAATTCCTCAGTGCGGGCGACACGCCGAAATTTGCGTGACTTATGTCTGCGATGTATATTATACAGAGTTTGCAGGGCAGACTTTGGGGCTATGGCGCAGCTGGTAGCGCATCTCCATGGCATGGAGAGGGTCAGGGGTTCGAATCCCCTTAGCTCCACGATTATCGAGGGCCACTCCGTAAGGGGTGGCCCTTTTTGTTGAAACGACGCTGTTTCGCGGACGTGCTTGCCGAACCTCAAAAACGGTTCAAGGTGATAGAAACCGGTTATAAGGTGGTAAAGAAACAGGACTTCCACGACGACGCGGAGAACCTTCGGCAAGATCGTATACAAGCCGAACAGACGGACGCATGAACGACCCGTGTCGGCAGGGGTGTCGGCGACGGACGGTAGAGCCGACATGGGCTTATTGTTAATTTTCATTCATAGATGCTTTGTCTTGTCTTATGAGTGCTTCTAATTTATAATCCTCATAAAATATAAATGACTTTTTGAAAGCAGTGACCGTTATGAGCATGGAATACAGGACTTTGGCGCGGCTGTTCCACGCCGACAGGAGCATGGACTCCTACGCCAACCACGACCGGCTCGTCAGACAACGCCTCGAAGCGGACTCCACATTCACAACCGGAATCGGCACACCCTTGGGCGAACTGTTCATCGCCACGCCGCGCTGCGTGTGCATGCTCACACAGAAGGTGCTCCTCGCCGAACGCCGGGTATCGGCCATGTGGCGGAGCATCCCAGGAGTCATGCGGTGGAACTACATCTACCACGCCATATCCGAGGAATTGCTCGCCACCAACGAGATGGAGGGGGTCAGGTCGACGCGGAAGGAGACGGAAGCCGCCGTGGCCGCAGCCCGGCAGGCCAGGACCGAGGGCGACATGGAGAAGGCCAGGTTCGGCGAGTTCGCGAAACTGTATCTCAACCTCACCAATCGCGACGTTGAACTGCCCAAGACTCTCGAGGACATCAGGGACATCTACGACAAGATAGCCCTCGACGAGATCGACGACAAGAACAGACCCGACGGGGAGCTGTTCAGGAAAGGCGATGTCGAGGTCCAAGGACCGCACGGCACCGTCATCCACAGCGGCGTCAGCAGCGAGGCGCGGATATCAGCGCTGCTCGCACAGATGATGGACCTCGCCCGGTCGGATACCATACCGTTCCTGCAGCGGGCGATAGCCAGCCACTTCCTGTTCGAATACATCCACCCGTTCTACGACGGCAACGGCAGGACAGGCAGGTATCTGCTCGCGCTCTACCTCAGCAACGATCTCACTCTGCCCACCGTGCTGTCCCTCTCCAGGACGATCGCGGAGAACAAGAACGAATACTACAAGGCGTTCACTGAGGCCGAGGACAAACTCAACAGCGGGGAACTCACGTTCTTCGTATACACCATCCTCGGACTCATCGAACGGGCGCAGGAATCCCTGATCGAGGAGCTCGGCGTCAAAATCGACCAGCTCGACAAGGCGACCGTCCTGCGTGACGAGCTACGGAGGGAACATGCACTGTCCACGAACGCGACCCTGCTTCTCTACGCAGTCATGCAGGAGGAGCTGTTCGACACCACCAAGTCCATGACGCTCGAAGATGCAGGCGGCGACCTCATGCTGACGAAACAGACGATCCGCAAATACGTGGATGAGCTGGCGGGCGCGAGCCTCATCGAGTTCACAGGAAGACGCCCTCTCAGATTCAGGGCCTCCGGGGCGTTGCGTACGCGCATACAAGCAAAGCGAGAATGGGGGATGGAATAAAATGCCTTTGTGCTTTCTCTGGCAGATACTGTCTGACATATCTAAGCCAGCAAACAAGAATTGCCACATCGCAAAAAGCCCAGGCTAAATCGGAAATGTCTGAATCTGCATAAATTCTTTTGAGGGAAAAACCCATCAATGGAATAAAGGAATTCACACACAATATCTAAACCAAGTGCGGATATCGGCATGCTGCAGGCTTTGTCTTTGAACCCATTGCGAATCAACTCGACGTGCATATCGTCCAGCAGATACCGCTGATGCCAACCCAAAATCAATCCTTTCTTTTCCATGATTGATTGGATAGCGGATGATCGTGGTCTGATGCCTCAGCAAAGTGCGAAACAGGTGTTATCTCTCCTAAATTCGGTTTCAGATGGAGCGCGTATGTGATGTTATTCACGTTGGGCGAACATGCGTTGTGGGGTTTCTTGTCGTAGTCTGAAAGTATGCCCGCATTCCATGGGCATATAGACGAAAGGACGGCATCATGGTAGATCTCACCGATGAGATGAAGGGATTCCTCAACAGCAACCTCGCATGGGTGGCCACCATCAGCAAAGAAGGCCAGGTCGATCTCGGTCCGAAGATGAGCATGTTCATCATCGACAACAACCATATCGGCTACCACGAGCGCACCGCGGGCCAGACATACCGTAACCTGCTTGACGGCAGTGATCTGGTCGTCGCGGTCGCCAACCTCGAACAGAAGAAGGGATACCGTTTCCGCGGCAACGTCGTGCTGCATTCCGATGACGCCATCTATGACGAACAGGTCAAAGTCGCCGAAGAACGCGGCACGAAAAAGCCGATGACCATTCCGGTTTTGGAGATCACGGAAATTCAGGATCTCACTCCGGGCGCTACGGCAGGCAAAACCATCGTCAAGGACTGATCGGTTCCATACTGAACCAGTCGAAACGACAATATCGGAGAACCGCAGACGGGACTGTATGTCCGGTCTGCGGTTCGCTGTTATCGGAACGGAAGATCGCGAATCTGCAGCATATCGTTCGCGGCGGTTCGACCATGGATTCCTATACGGCAGTTGCATGTATGGGTTGTGGATAAGTGTGGATAAGTGTTCGCTCATCCACTTATCCACAGATTTTCTTAAAGAGGTGGCGGGCGAATATTGGTTTCTGCCATGCTGGTCTGCACGCATAAGCGAAGACGCCTATGCGACAACCAACAACCAAAGAAGGTGAACCATGACACAACACACCATACGCCGCCGATGGACCTCCATGCTTGCGCTGGGCATGATCGCGGCTCTTGCCATGCCGGGCACGGCCCAAGCCACGCCGCAACTCGGCGATTTAGGCGTCAAGCAGTCCATGAGCGTGAAGGCAAGCAACGGGGAAAGCCTCGAAGGCAAGGACCTCCGCGCCATCCAGCTTGCCACATATACCGCCGCAAGCGTGGACGGCAACACGATCGTCGGCTACGATCTGACCACGAACACGGCATTGGCATCCGACATCACCGCGGCAGCCAAAGCGGCCGGAGCCACCGATACGAACCTTACCGTCAACGGCAAAAACGATCCGATGGTGTGGGTGGTGAAGAACCTGACCGACTCGCGCAGCGATCCATGGAGCGGAAAGCTACGCAACTTCTGCAACAGCCTCGCCAAACAAACCAACTTCGCCAAGCAGGATGGAACGGCGGTTTCCACACTCAGCCAAGACAAAGCCACCATGTCGACCGGCAACGTACTCGTACCGGGAATCTACGCCATCGTGGACCGTACACCGGCGACAACCACACTAAGCAGCGGCACCGCCATCAAAACAACCGCGTCCATCATGATGATGAACGGCACCGCGGTCAACGGCGTCAACCAACTACGTACGGCCGGCGGCACGACCCTGACCCTCGGGCAAGTGATCTACAAGGTATCCAACGTGGAATCGCCAGACAAAAAAGTCAACGTCGGCAGTGCCTGGAAAGACAGCGCATCCGAAGCGATAGGCAAGGACCTGACCTACCGTGTGACGCAGAAAATCCCCAACTGGACAGGCTACGAGCACTACTATCTTGCGTTGAACGATACGCTTGGCGCGGGTCTCGACTATGGTTCGCTCACCTCGATCACCGTCGGCGGCAAAGCATTGGCGAGCACGTTCTACAAGGAAAACGTCAACGGCAAAACCATCAGCTGGCTGTTCGGCGTCAACGGAGACATTCTCGCCTCGGACGCATCAAAGGCGGCCCTGCCGGTCGGCGCGACGATCACAGTCACCTACAAGGCCAGACTCAACAGCAATGCGGTCATCGGAAGCCCCTGCAACGTCAACTCCATCGACTTGGAATACTCCCACAATCCCAACGCATGGCAGGACCACAACAACCAGCCCGGCAACGAGGTTAAAGTCTGCACCGGTGAAATCGCATTACGCAAGGTCGACGCCAAAAGCCAAAAGCTCACCGGCGCGAAATTCGCCATCGCCCAAGGCGCCAGCGACAAAACGCCTTTGAAACTCGTGGCCCTCGGCAACGGCACCTACCGCCTCGCCACCAGCGGCGATACCACCACAACCACCACATTCGAAGCCGGCGAAACCAAAATCCAAGGACTCAAAGGCGAATACACCATCACCGAAACACAAGCGCCCCAGGACTACTCGTCGCTCATGCTGCCCAGCGCAGTCGTCACCGTCAACGTTGACGACACCAACATGACGTGGAGCCTCGACGTCAAATCCGACCCCAACAACCTCATCAAAAAAGGCGACAGCCACACCGTGGTCGTCACCAACATCCGTACCATCACCGAAATACCGTTGACTGGTGCGGCAGGCCTCACCATGCTCTTCAGCATCGCGGCACTCCTCTTCATAGGAGGCATCGTCATGCTGCGCATGTGCCGATCAAGCAACGACTAGCCAACATCCGACAATAGGCAACACATGGCGATTCCCCCGCATAGCAAACCACGGCACAAAAAAGCGCCCAACAAACGCAGCATCATCCGATGGTGCGTGGGAACCGCCATGCTCACCGCAACGGCACTCATCATCAGCATCCCCCTGATCATGCGCGCCGAAGACAACATCCAACAAGCAGCCAACGTCAAAGCGTACGCAGCCACCATCACCAACACCGCAAACAAGGCAATCCAAGAAAGCAAACGGCAGGCGAAACTCTACAACGCGCGCCTCGCAAACCAAACCAGCAACCAAACAGACGACGAACCCGCAACGCAAAATCCCGACGAATACAATCGGCAACTCGTCATCCCACCCAGCGACGTCATGGCAACCATCAACTACCCGAAACTCGGCATCAGCCTACCCATACGTCACGGAACAAGCGAACAGACGCTCGCCATCGGCGCAGGGCATTGGGAAGGCACATCCCTGCCAATCGGGGGAGCGGGAACCCATACCGTCATCACCGCACACCGGGGCCTCGCCGACAAACTCATGTTCACCAAACTCGACCAAGCCCGAGAAGGTGACGAATTCACCATCACCACCCTCGGCGAAACCCTCACCTATCAAGTGCAAACAATCCGCACCATCACCCCCGACGATTTCACCTGGATAAACAAACACGACGCCAGCGCCGATCAGGCCACCCTTATGACCTGCACCCCATACGGCATCAACACCCACCGGCTTCTCATCACAGGAACGCGCGTCCCCAACCACGACGAATGCCCGCCAGAAACAGGATGCCTCACCGACGGAACCCTCTCCACCACGGCATTCGCGCTCACAGCCATCTGGGCGACCCTCACCACACTCGCACGGCATAGCTACAATGAAATGCATGATCGACGAAGTACTCTTCCTGCGCCACGGACGCACCGCATACAATCTCGCAAGACGACTGCAAGGCCAAATCGACATTCCCCTCGACATCGTCGGCAGGTGGCAGGCCGACCAAAGCGCTTATGAACTCGCCAAAACATACTATTGGGCGAAAGTCGCGCACATCGCCGACCATAATGATGAACTCGCCCAACCCGCGTACGAGGGCGCGTATCTCGCCGATCTTAACGAAATCAACGAGGCACCGGCCGCGAGCCGACGCATGGTCGTCGTATCATCCGACCTTTTCCGCGCCCAACAGACCGCTCACGCCATCGCCGACCTTCTCGGACTTGACGTAGCCCTCGACCCACGCCTGCGCGAACGCAGCTTCGGCGAATGGGAAGGCATGACCCGCGAGGAAATCCTCGAACAGTACGCCGACGACTACCATTCATGGCGTGCCCACACCGGAGGCGAAACCAAGCATGGCGTCGAAAGCCGCAGGCATACCGGCCAGCGTGGCTCCCAAGCCATACGAAGCATTATCGCCGAACATGCCGATGATCCGACGGCCACCACGCTGCTCGCAGTCGGCCATGGATCGTGGATCGTGGCCACCGTCGCCGTGCTGCTCGACATGGATCCGGACGACCTCAACAATCTCGGAGCCATGCGCAACGCCTTCTGGACGAGCATGAGCGTCAACACAGGCGGTTCCAACGGTCCTGCGGATCCCGACACATGGCAGTGGAAGCTCGACGCCTTCAACCAAGGTCCCGCCATCGCCGCGCTTACCGATTGGGAGAATGGGCCGAAGGAATTGCGAGGCCCCAACATGCCATTGTGGAAGCCCATCGTGCAGTGATCCGCAGTAACCGCAACGATCTGCAGTGACTGTCGCCTGCCGCGGACGCATGCGTCGAACATGAATTCTCGATGAAATCTCAGGCACGCGGCCGGCCAACTCTCAAGGTGGGACTATCCTAAATAAGGTTGTTTGCCCGAATGTTCCAGATCGATCGCAAGAGACCGATCGCCGGAGATGTTGGATTCGGGCTGCCGTACAGCGATAGAACGTCGGAAAGCGCGAAAGGCGGGTGAGAGACATGTTGAGAATGTTCAGAACGATTAACGGCCAGGTGGAGCAGATCCAAAAACCCGAAAACGGATCTTGGTTATGCCTTTCGGATCCGACGGATGTGGAACTCGCCAACGTTTCCATGGAAACCGGCGTTGATCTCGCCGACCTGCGCGCCCCGCTTGATGACGAAGAACGCTCCCGCGTGGACGTGGAAGACGATTACACGATGATCATCGTCGACATTCCAACCGTCGAAGAGCGCGGCGGGCGAGACTGGTACGAGACCATCCCGTTGTCGATCATCATCACGCAGTCGGCCATCATCACCGTCTGCATGCAGGACACTCCGGTGTTGCACCCGTTCATGGAAGGTACGATCCGCGGTTTCAACACGTATATGAAAACGCGTTTCATCCTGCAGATCCTGTACCGCAACGCCACCATGTATCTGCGGTATCTGCGTATCATCGACCGCGAAAGCGACAAGCTCGAACTCAAACTGCGCCATTCCATGCAGAATCGTGAGATTCTCATGCTGCTCGAACTGAGCAAAACGTTGGTCTACTTCACCACGTCGCTCAAATCGAACGAAATCGTGATGGAAAAGCTGACCACGCTGCCGCGCATCAAGCAGTATCCGGAAGACGAGGATCTGCTCGACGACGTCATCACCGAAAACAAGCAGGCAATCGAGATGGCCAACATCTACAGCGGCGTTCTTGCCAACATGACCGACGCGTTCGCGTCGATCGTGTCGAACAATCTGAACAACGTGATGCGCATCTTCACGATCATCTCCATCACGCTGTCGATTCCGACATTGATCTTCTCAATGTACGGCATGAACTTCCAGGAGGGCATGCTAGGCATGCCGTTGACGGACAAGCCGTGGGGCTTCGCCGTGATCATCGGAATCTCGCTGGTCGTTTCGGCCATTGTCACCTGGTTCCTGACGCGTTCGCGCATGTTCAAGTAGAATCGCGTAGAATCGCGCGTATGCTACGTCTGTCACGTCTGTCACGAAATATCGCGGCGCTGGTATGCGCCGCTTCGACCGTATTGGGCACGAGCGCGTGCGGCACTTCCATTTCCGTAGTGACCAATGGTCTCGCGCAGGGGCCGACCATTGCGATTGGCGTGGCCGCGGACCAGCCTGGTTTGGGTTTTCTGCATGGGGGAGAGTATTCGGGTTTCGATATTTCCGTGGCGCAATATGTGGCGAACACGCTGGGATTCGCGAAAAAACAGATCGTGTTCAAACAGGTGCTGCCGTCGACGCGCGTTTCGTCACTTGAAGACGGCACCGTGGACATGGTGGTCGATGCTTTCGCCGCTGATGACGTTCAGGATGGTGAGGTTGAGCTTGCAGGACCGTATCTGACTGTGCATGCGGCATTGTTGGTACGTTCCGACAGTGCGGGAACCATCACCGGAACCGATGATCTTGCCGGAAGGACGGTATGCGTGGCCAAAGGAGGAATACCCTCCTACAGCGTGCGAAATCTTGCGGAAGATGTGACCGTGAGCGAACGCGACACGTATCCGCAATGCGAAACGGCATTGATGATCGGGCAGGCGGACGCCATCGCGGCAGATGACGCCATAGCGGCGGGCCTCGCATCCAACAGGGGAGGCGGATATCTCAAGGTCGTAGGCGAAACGTTCGGCGAACGTTCGTACGCGATCGCGGTCAAATCCGGCCAATCCACGCTGGCCAAACAGATCGACGCCGCATTGCAGTCCATGATGGACGACGGCTCGTGGAAGCAGGCCATAGACAAGATGAAACAGTCGATCGGCTACGTTCCCGACATGTCGCTCAACCCTCCCGCGATAACGCTCTCGGCAGCGTCGGAAGGCTGACGGCCCCCGCCTTGCGTGACGCTTTGCAAAACGCTTCTTGCATAATGATTGACGCCTTGCGAAGTGTCCAGTTGCGCGGCTAGTTTCATGCATTATGAGTGACATTGAGAAAAGCGCGCAGACGCAGTCGAACGAACCAGCCGAACCGTCGTTCCGTTACAACGCGGATTTGGCTCAGGGCATTGAGGAAAAATGGCAGAAGATTTGGGATGACGAAGGCACCTTCTGGGCCGCCAACGTCAATGGCGATCTGAAGGACGGCAAGGGTCGCAACGCCGAAGGACGCCCGTCGTACTTCGCCATGGATATGTTCCCGTACCCGTCGGGCAAGGGCCTGCATGTGGGCCATCCGCTCGGCTACCTCGCCACCGATGTGGTCAGCCGCTACCACCGCATGAAGGGCGAGAACGTGTTGCACGCCATGGGCTACGACGCCTTCGGTCTGCCGGCTGAGCAATATGCAGTCCAGACCGGCCAGCATCCGCGCATCACCACCGAGCAGAACATCGCCAACATGCGCCGCCAGCTGCATCGTATGGGCCTGAGCTTCGACAACCGCCGCTCCTTCGCCACTATTGACCCGGGCTATGTGCGTTGGACCCAGTGGATCTTCTCCCGCATCTACGATTCCTGGTACGACGAGGATGCCACCAACCCGTCTGGCTCCAAGGGCTGCGCACGCCCGATCAGCACGCTGGTGGAGCAGTTCGAATCCGGCGAGCGTGAGATTCCGGGATTCGCAGGCAAGCAGTGGAATGATCTGACCGAAGCCGAGCAGGCCGACGTGCTCAACGACTTCCGCCTGGCATACATCTCCAAGTCTCCGGTGAACTGGTGCCCGGGCCTGGGCACGGTGCTCGCCAACGAGGAGGTCACCGCCGAAGGCAAGTCCGAACGCGGTAACTTCCCGGTGTTCCAGCGTGAGCTGCGCCAGTGGTCCATGCGCATCACCGCATACGGCCACCGTCTGATCGAAGATCTTGACGGCATCGACTGGCCGGAAAAGGTCAAGCTCATGCAGCGCAACTGGATCGGCGAATCCCACGGCGCTTCCGTGCATTTCGACGTCGAAACCCCGAACGGCGTCAAGGACATGGAGATCTACACCACCCGTCCCGATACCCTGTTCGGCACCACGTTCGCCGTGGTCTCCCCGGAGCATCATCTGCTCGAGGATGTTCCCGCCGAATGGCCGTCCGAGACTCCGGAAGACTGGAAGGGCGGCTACGCCACTCCGGTCGAGGCTGTGAAGGCCTACCGTATGGCCGCGGAATCCAAGACCGCCAAGGACCGTGTGGACGAGGCGGGCGAGAAGACCGGCCTGTTCACCGGCCTGTACGCCATCAACCCGATCACCGGAGCCAAGCTGCCGCTGTTCACCGCAGACTATGTGCTTATGGATTACGGCACCGGCGCCATCATGGCCGTGCCGGGTGGCGACCAGCGTGATTACGATTTCGCGGTCAAGTTCGGTCTGCCGGTCACCTACACCGTGCAGCCGCTGCCGGAATCCGGCGACGATCTGGCCAACTATGAGGGCAAGGCTCCGTTCGTCTCCCACGACGGCATCGTCATCAACTCCGCTGTGGACGCCACCCGTGCCAAGGGCGACGCGTTGAGCCTCAATGGACTGCGCGTGGACGAAGCCATCGACAAGGTGAACGCATGGCTGGAAGAAGCTGGTGTCGGCAAGGGCACGGTCAGCTACCGTCTGCGCGACTGGCTGTTCAGCCGCCAGCGTTACTGGGGCGAGCCGTTCCCGATCGTCTACGGCGAAGATGGCACCCCGCATCTGTTGCCGGACGACCAGCTGCCGATCAACCTGCCGGACGTGCCGGACTACAGCCCGAAGACTTTCGATCCGGAAGACGCCGAATCCAATCCTGAAGCGCCGCTGAGCCGCAACGAGGATTGGGTGAAGGTCGAACTCGACTTGGGCGACGGCAAGAAGACCTACTACCGCGACACCAACACCATGCCGAACTGGGCCGGATCCTGCTGGTACTACATGCGCTACCTCGACCCGACCGACACCGAACACATGGTGGAGAAGAGCGAGTTCGACTACTGGATGGGCCCGAACCACAACGAGACCACTGGCAAGTCCGGCGGCGTGGACCTGTACATCGGTGGCGTGGAGCACGCCGTGCTGCACTTGCTGTACTCCCGCTTCTGGCACAAGGTGCTCTTCGACCTCGGCTTCGTGGATTCCGCGGAACCGTTCCACAAGCTGTTCAACCAGGGCATGATCCAGGCATACGCCTACACCGACGACCGTGGCCAGTACGTGCCGGCCGCCGAAGTGGTGGAAGGCCCGGCCGACGCCAACGGAGAGCCGACCTTCACCTGGAACGGAGAGCACGCCAACCGCGAGTTTGGCAAGATGGGCAAGAGCCTGAAGAACATCATCACGCCGGACGACATGTATGCGAACTACGGCGCGGACACCTTCCGCCTGTATGAGATGGGCATGGGCCCGCTGGCCGAATCCCGTCCGTGGAACACGCGCAACGTGGTCGGATCCATGCGCTTCCTGCAGCGCCTGTGGCGCAACGTCGTCGACGAGAACACCGGCGAAGTGCGCGTCACCGATGGTAAGCTCGACACGAAGACGCTGAAGCTGCTGAACAACACGATCGCCGACGTGACCGTGGAAATGGAAGCGATGCGTCCTAACACGGCCATCGCCAAGCTCATCGTGCTCAACAACCATCTGACCAGCCTCAACGAAGTGCCGCGCGCGGCCGTCGAACCGTTGATTCTGATGCTTTCCCCGATCGCTCCGCACATCTGCGAGGAACTGTGGAACAAGCTCGGACACGGCGAATCGTTGGCCCACGCCGAATGGCCGAAGGCCGACGAACGCTATGTCGGCCAGGACGCCGTCACCGCGGTCGTGCAGATCAAGGGCAAGGTGCGCGCCAAGCTCGAGGTCTCGCCCGACATCGATCCTAAGGAACTTGAGAAGATGGCGTTGGAAGCCGTCGCCGATCGTCTGGGCGGCAAGGAACCGCGCAAGGTCATCGTCAAGGCTCCGAAGATCGTGTCCATCGTTCCTGCGGAATGATATTTCGAAAAACGGATCCAACGGCTTCTGGCGAGACCTTTGACGAGGCTTCCAACAGGGTGGGAACCGTTTCCGCATAAGGCGACACGCCGAACATGTGGATAACTCCCATCCTTCGACCACAGGGGCCGTTTCGACTGGACAACATGCCCATGCATCCTCCACTTTGGATGCATGGGCATTATCGTTACCCCGCCGGGCAGGCGCAACAGGCAAGCCGAAACCGCATCGCAGTCCGCGCAACGGCTGCGCGGACTTGGCATGCCCGAAACACGTGGAAAGAACGCGCGCGGGCAGAACGTTCGCAACGAACATGCTGTTCCCGCGATATCCGAAACAACCTCAATATCCGAGATTTCCGCAGCGGCTGAAACGTCCACTGCAATCGCGACAACTGAACAATCGCCTGAACCCGCAAAACCCACATTGCGGGATCTGGCCGGCGTCAAGCCTTCCGACAAACCGACTGAACAGGACCGGCCCAAACGCGACCGTCCACGACTCGTCTTCCAACCAATCCACGCGGTCATCGCCATACTCACCCTGTCGTGCGCGCTCTGCGCAAGCCTGACCATGCTCATCCAACAGGCCGTCCACTACAGTGCGCTCCAACAATCGCAGATCACCCAATCCGAACAATCGAAGGCGAACGGAACCGAGAAAGACAAGACGGCGTCCACGCAAACAACACCAAGCCAGCAGCCATCCACGGAACCCGACAGCCAGAGCGAACCAACATCCGGACCAGCGGAGCCCGCCGATCCGGCTGACGGTCTGCTGAACATCAACACCGCAGGATCCGACGAACTGCAGACCTTGAAAGGCGTCGGTCCCGTGACCGCGCAACGCATCATCGACTATCGCAATCAGATCGGCCGTTTCGACAATGTCGACCAACTGTTGGAAGTCAAAGGCATCGGCGAGAAAACGCTGGCGAAATTCCGAGACCAAGTGTGCGCACGATGAGAGGAAACACGTTCGAATGGCGGGATGGGGAGCAGGGGAGCAGGGATTGGCGTCTGCTGCCGGCCGCCCTATGCGGGTGGGCGGCGAGCTTGGCCACGCATATGGGATTCGACTATTGCGTCGAACGGGATGGTCGGTTCGGCATGCTGCTGCTCGTTGTGGCATTGGCGGTACCGTTGCTGGCATTATTGGGATTATTGGGATTGCCGTTCCTGCGATCGCCTATGCTGCGAGTGCCGGTTGGCGTGCGGCGGGCGGTCTCGGCATGGCATTTCAGCATTATCGTATGCGTGGTCGCGGCGATGGCATGCGCGTCTTCCGCGTTGACCTACGACGTATTGCAATGGAGGGATGTGGCCTCGTACGCGGCCAGAAACGGCGAAAGCGACGTTGTCACGCTGGTACGTACGACATCTCCCGCAGTGAATTCGAACAGACGTGCAAACGATTGCCAGATTGATGCGACGATCTCAACGATCACGGCAAGCCAGGTCACGCAGCCAAGCATGATGCGGGTGCGCGTCTATGCGGACCGGCCGGACTGTGGCACGCTCAAACAAGGCGGCGAATACCGGATGCGGGGCACGCTCGCCATATCGCAATACGGTGCCATGCCGCTATGGCTGACGGACATCGCCTCCGTGGAACGCATACGGGGACCGAACCTCGCATTGCGCACGATCGGCATGATGCAGCAGGCGTTCTTCGAACAGACGTCACGGCTTTCCGACCAAGGGAAAGTGCTCGTTCCCGGCCTGACCTTAGGTATTCTTGGGCAGGATTACGTTCCTCCAGATAGTGGCAATGGCCAGACGGGCACGGGTATTGATTCCACATACGCCAATCTGCTTGAAAATGCCTTCCAACGTTCGGGCATACTGCATCTGATGGCGGTCAGCGGCGGGCATCTTGCGGTCGTCGCCACCCTGGTGCGCGCCGTCTGCTCGTTCCTGCTGCTGCCCAAACGCGTCACGGCCATCGCCATCGGCGCGTCGTACATCATGCTGGCGATGTGCGTGTTCCCATCCGATTCGGTGTCGCGCGCCCTGCTCATGGGTTTGGCGGGAGCGGGCTTCCTGTTCCTCGGCCGAAGAACGCAAGCCCTGTCAACCCTCAGCTGGACCACGTTGGGCATGCTCATGGTCAATCCGCACATGTCACGCAGTTTCGGATTCGCATTGTCATGCGCCGCCGTACTTGGCATCGTACTGTTCGCAGGACCGTTAGGCGCATGGCTCACACCGATCATGCCGGCATTCATCGCGCAAACCATGGCCATGACCATCGCCGCGCAACTCTTCACCCTGCCGATCCAAGTGCTTATCGAACCAGAACTGCCGGTCTACTCCATTCCAGCCAATCTGGTCGTCGCACCCTTCGTGGGATTCTCTACACTTGCCGGACTCGCCAGTCTCGCCATCTCATGGATACTGCCAAGCCTCGGGTTCATATTCGCCAGCCTCGCCTCATGGGGCACCGCCATCATGGAATTCATGGCCCTCAACCTCGGATCAGGAGACCACGCCACCATTCCATGGACCGGAGACGCAGGCGGCGCGCTACTGATCATCCTCGTCGAAATCATCGGATACACGACCGCACGATTCGCCGGAACACTCTTCGCCCGCATCACCACAACGGAACCAAACCTGCCGGGCCGACGCCTCATACACAATCCGATCGAACGGGCGAAAGCATGGGGCGAACGAACCTACAACGCGCTCAAAACCATGAAATGGAACGAATGAATCTTGTCCACCGATACAGCGAGATTGAATACTATGCCGAAACCATCCGCAACAACGCCCTTCCACCTCATCTACGGAGGCGACCCGTACCTCAACGAGCAGACCGTACGCGACCTGCGCCACCAAGCGCAACGCAAACACCCCGACGCGGAAACCATCGAACTCGACGCAACCAACGCCGATCATTACGCCTTCGACGAAGCGGTAAGCCCATCACTGCTCTCCGAACGATCAATCGTCATCGTATCCAACCTGCAAAACGCCGACGACAAACTCGGCGAAACCATGGTCGCCTACTGCAAGCAAGCCGTCAACAATCCAGCCGAAGCCAGCGTCGTCATCTGCCAACACGAAGGCGGCATCAAAGGCAAACGACTCATCGACCAACTCACCAAAGCCGGAGCCGTCAAAGAAACCGTAGCCGACCTCAAAAAAGCCGAAGCGAAACTCAACTTCACCATACAATGCTTCGAACGACGCAACCGACGCATCGAACCCATGGCCGCACAACAACTCGTGGCCGTACTCGGCGACAAAACCGGCGAACTCGCAGCCATGGCAGGACAACTCTGCTTCGACTTCGACGACAATCCCATAACATTGGAACGCGTCAACCAATACCTCACAGCAAATCCCCAAGTAGACGGCTTCCGTGTCGCCGACCTCGCACTCTCCGGACGTGCCGCCGACGCCATCATCGCCATGCGAGCCTCAATAGAACAAGGCACCGCGCCAATCGCACTCATCGGAGCGCTCGCCATGAAACTACGCACCATGGCCAAAGCCTCAGCCGTACGCTCCGGCACCATCAGCGAAGCGGAAGCGAAAACCAATTCATGGGTGCTGAAAAACGCCACCAGACAGCTCTCCGGATGGACCTCCGACGGCATGAGACGATGCATCCAAATGCTCGCATGGGCCGACGAACAAAGCAAAACTAACGGATCGGACCCTGTCTACGCGCTAGAACGATCCATCGAACTGATCAGCAGCAAAGGACGAACCAACTAACATGAGCGAGGCAACCATTACTGACGCCAACGAAAACACCAGCGAAGGCACTGCCAAAACCGTCACCGTCGAAGCGACAACCGGCGAAGCCATGCGCGAACTCGGCAAACAAGTCGCACACCTCACCCACGGCGGAGACGTCATACTCCTCTCAGGGCCACTCGGCGCAGGAAAAACCACCTTCGCACAAGGCTTCGGCGCAGGACTCAACATCAGCGAACCCATCGTCTCGCCAACCTTCACCATCGCACGCGAACTCAAAGGCCAATTCCCCAGCGGTAACTCCGCCCACCTCATACACGTCGACGCCTACCGACTCGGCGGCAACGCCTATGCCCCAGGCCAAAATGCCATCGAACGACTACTCGATGAACTCGAATCCCTCGGACTCGACGAAGAACTCGAAGACCCCAGCGACAACACCATCATCCTCATGGAATGGGGAGAACAGATGGCAGCCGCGCTCGCACCGGAACGCCTCGAAATCCACATCGACCGGCCACTCAACACCGTTAGCACAGACGAAACAAGCAGAGCCGACAACGAACTCACCAGCAACGGCACCCGCACTGTAACCTTCATTCCCGTCGGCGCATCCTGGCAAACCTTCGACATCACACGCAACAACCGCTAAAACACCAGCAGCAAGCACGATTCCAGCATCGGTTGTACAGTAGTTCCCAGCTTGGCATAAGGAGTTTCCACAAAATGCAGACACTGGTGATCGACACCTCATACGGCTCAACCGTCGGCATGGTCGGACACGACCCCATCGTCGAAACCGACTCACGCACCCACGTCGAAAAACTACAGGTGAACATCGCCACAACCGTGGAACAAGCCGGCCTCAAACCGGAAAACATCGACCGCATCATCGTAGGCATCGGACCTGCACCCTTCACCGGACTACGCGCAGGAATCGTTGCAGCCAAAGCGCTCGCCTTCGCCACCGGTGCACAGCTTATCGGGCAGAATGTGCTTTCCCCGCAGGTGCTTGTGCGCAACGCGGAGCATGACGGCCGCCATCATCTGACGCTCGCCGTGAACGATGCGCGACGCAAGCAGCTGTATTTCACATTGTTGGATGGCAGCGGCTATGAGGCCGGTGGCAGCGCAGGCGAAGACCATGACGCAAACGTTGAAAACGGCTGTGTGGAAACCCTGATCGACATGGATATCGACTATCCCGAATCGATTGCGAACCGTGTCAACGAGGTGCTGGAACGGCTTCGCCAGGCCGATCCGAACGTGGAATATGTGGTCGACGTCGTCGGCCATGGAGCGGCGAAATACGCGCAATCGTGGGCAAGCCTTCCCGAAGGCGGCGAAGTGCGCGATCAGGCGCTGCTCGACGAGGGCGCGTCCGGATTGGAACGATTCGCGGCCTTCGCCACTTCGCAACAGTCTTTGGTGAATCCGGAGCCGGTCGAACCGTTGTATTTGCGCAGGCCGGACGTGTCGGTGCCGAACCCGTTGAAGCATGTACTCAACCATGCCGGCGCGGAACGCACGGAGTGACGATACGGCATGATCGTTGACCATACAAGCATCGATGAACAGATCGCAGTGCCGCAGATGGCCGCTTTGGAAGCGGACCTGTTCGGCAGGGGAGCGTGGAGCGAACAGTCGATTCGCCAGGAATTCCAAGCGCCAGCACGCACGTATCTGTTCGATATTGATGATGACGGCAAGACCGCGGATTGCGGGATTGCGGGTTGCGTTGCCGTGGATGAGCCGGTTGCTGGATCGGTTGCAGGCGATTCTGCTAGACAACAGCCCGTTGTGCGCGGCTATGCCGGTTTCTGGTATGACGGCGACGATGCGGAAATCATGACGATCGGCGTCGGCAGACGGTTCCAACGGCAGGGAATCGCGGCTTCGTTGATGGAGGCGTTGATTGCGCGGGCACGTGAGCAGGGGGCCAAACGCATGTTGCTTGAAGTGCGCGTCGACAATACTCCGGCCTTGGCATTGTACGAACGGTTCGGTTTTGCCAAAATGGGATTGCGCAAACGCTACTACCAGCCCGAAGGCATCGACGCGTACACCATGAGCCTTGACCTTGAGCCGAGGATCGTCGGCTTCGCAGCAGCGGAACAATAAACAGAACAACCAAACGGAACAGCAAGCAAAGCAGCGAACGGAGCAGCAATGAGCGGACCAATCGTACTCGGCATCGAATCCACCTGCGACGAGACCGCGGCCTCGGTAGTGCAGGGGCGCACCCTGATTTCCAACGTCGTCGCATCCTCCATGGATGAGCACGCGCGTTACGGGGGTGTGATTCCAGAAATTGCGTCACGCGCCCACGCCGAAGCGTTCGTGCCATGCGTTTCCAAGGCGTTGGCCGATGCGAACATGACGTTGTCTGACGTCGACGCGATCGCCGTGTCCGCAGGTCCTGGACTTGCTGGCTGCCTCGCCGTTGGCGTGTCCGGCGCGAAATCGCTTGCCTGGGCGGCGAATAAGCCGATTTACGGCATCAACCATGTGATCGGGCATATTGCGGTCACACAGTTGCAGTTCGGCCCGTTCCCCGAAGACACGCTCGCCTTGATCGTGTCCGGCGGACACACGTCCTTGCTGCATGTTGAGGATGTCGCACGTCATATCGACGTGGTCGGCACCACGCTTGATGATGCGGCCGGCGAATGCTTCGACAAGGTCGCTCGCCTGCTCGGTTTCCCCTATCCGGGCGGACCGCATATCGATCGTCATGCGCAGTTGGGCGACCCGCATGCCATCAAAGTGCCGCAGGGACTCACCCAAGGCAAAGCGGGCCAGCAGCATCCGTACGATTTCAGCTTTTCCGGCGTGAAAACGGCCGTCGCGCGTTGGATCGAGGAACAGCAGGCGCAAGGCAATGAGATTCCCGTCGATGACGTGTGCGCGTCGCTGGCGGATTCCGTGGCGACTGTACTCGCCAAGAAGGCGATGCGCGGCTGCGAGCAGTACGATTCGAAGACGTTGATTGTAGGAGGTGGCTTCTCCGCGAATTCGCAGCTTCGTGCCAAACTGTTGGAAGTCGGTGCCGAGCATGGGGTAGAGGTGCGTGTACCGCAGCTCAAACTGTGCACCGACAACGGTGCCATGGTGGCCATGCTGGGCGTCAACCTGGTCGAAGCGGGAGTGGCTCCGTCAAACCCGGATTTCGCCATCGATTCGGCCATGCCGTTGACGAAGATCTCCATGTAAGATTAGGCCGAAAGCATCGTATGGAAACGTTTTGCAAGTCGAAACACACATGTGACACGCTGAAGATTTGAAATCCACAAGTTTTGGTGTAGTATTTTTGTCTTGTGCACAGCGCATTCCTGCGTAGCTCAGTTGGCAGAGCATCCGACTGTTAATCGGACGGTCACTGGTTCAAGCCCAGTCGCAGGAGCCATTTGAAAGCCCTTGGAAATCAAGGGCTTTTGTCATATTCATCGTCATATTCGAGGAATCAACGAAGATGCCGAGGTTCTGGCTTATAGGAACTTTTGGCCAATAACCCGGATATTGCGGCAGGCACGTTTTACACGAAATTCATGATTGAGGAGAACGATACTATGGATGAGGTAGCCAAAGCAGATTCTTCCACGGGCAAAACTTAAGATTTTCCCAGCAAGCGGCGTTTACCATGAACACGCAAGCAAGAAAACCACGGCAAATCATGGAAGGGAGTCCATATGTGCACTGGTGTTCGTTTCTCCGACAATGAGGGAAACATGTATTTCGGCCGTAATCTCGACTGGAGCTTCTCCTACGGCGAGACCATTCTGGTCACTCCGCGAGGCTACCGGTATGACTATGCGTATGGGGCCAAAGGCAAGAGCGAGCCGAATGCGGTGATCGGCGTGGGCGTGGTTATGGCCGATCGCCCCATGTATTTCGATTGCGCCAACGAGCACGGCTTGGCCATCGCCGGATTGAACTTCCCCGGATACGCCTCCTTCGCGCACGAACCGGTCGAGGGAACCGAAAACGTCGCCACTTTCGAATTCCCGCTGTGGGTGGCACGCAATTTCGACAGTGTCGACGAAGTCGAAGAGGCGTTGAAGGACGTGACGCTCGTTTCGCAGGTCGTGCCCGGCCAGCAGGAGTCCTTGCTGCACTGGTTCATTGGCGATGGCACCCGTAGCATCGTCATCGAGCAGATGGCTGATGGCATGCATGTTCATCATGACGATGTGGATGTGCTCACCAATCAACCGACCTTCGACTTCCATATGGAAAACCTGCGCAACTACATGTGCGTGAGCAACGAAATGGCGGAGCCGACCACTTGGGGCAAGGCGGAACTGAGCGCATGGGGTGCCGGCGTGAGCATGCATGGCATTCCCGGTGACGTGAGTTCGCCGTCGCGTTTCGTACGCGTCGCCTACACCAACACGCACTATCCGCAGCAGAACAACGAGTCCGCCAATGTGTCTCGTCTGTTCCACACGCTGGTCTCCGTGCAAATGGTTGAAGGCATGTCCAAGATGGGCAACGGCCAGTTCGAACGCACGCTGTTCACCAGTGGCTATTCCGGAAAGACCAACACGTATTACATGAACACGTATGAGGATCCGGCGATCCGTTCGTTTGCCATGTCCGACTTCGACATGGATTCGAGCGAGCTGATCACAGCCGATTGATTCAGGGAATTTCGAGTTCGAAGATTCCAGTTCCGAAGATTCCGCAGCAATCGCACTATGTGAACAGTATAAAAGGGCACAACGTCGTAACCGTCGTTGTGCCCTTTTAATCAGTAAAACTGATGAGATTTGATTAAAAAATTAAAATGGTCGAGGCATGCTTTCAAACGTACTTTCAGGCGTTTCCCTCGTTATGTTCCTTATGCGAGGAAGCGAATCGCGACAGAACACCTGACTTACGTAAAGCGCAATACATTCCCCAGGAACCGAAACCGGCGAATGCCACAGCGCTAAGCAGCTCGCAAATAGTGCCGATGATGCCTCGCGGGCTGAAGAACGTGAATGCCTGATAGTAGAAGAACAGCAGGTAGAAGTTGTAGACGATTCCAATCGCCAAAGCAGACAGAATGGTGACGCCGAGCGTCCAACGATGGTAGCGGAACAACGCGAATACCGCTTCTGCGGCTGCCGCCTGCAACAACGCAATTACCACCAGGCTCACACTGTATCTCGTGCCGAGCACTACCTCGACGAACGATGCGACTAAAAGCACGTAGGCCGAAGCTCCTGGCTTGCGCACGATCAGAGAGCCCAGCGTGGCGGGGAAGTAGAACAAAGCATGAAGTAGCGCCGCTGAACCAGGAAGAATCAAAGTCATCAACGGAAAAAGACCATACGAGAGGCCGTCGAACACCCAAAACATCACTCCCGACATCACGCCGACCGCCGCGCCGACCGCGATATCGACCACACGCCATGTGAGGGCCTTGTGTATTCCTTGGTTTGTTTTCAAAGGCTGCCTTACCTGCTTCGACAGCTTCGCGTCTGTATTATGAATAACGGTTTTAGAGAATGGCTTCGCCATAATGATAATGAATCCTTGCGTTGGTCGATGCCGTGCACCGTGAGTCGGAGATCGCGGCAGTCGCCGTGGGCCGTTCCTCGACCTGCGCGGCTCGGGCAGGAACGACGAAAGGTATTATACGACGTGTTGTTTGCCGAATACGCATCATGGATTTCCCTGTATCCAAAATATCGTTACAAATATTCCAAATCCGCATCATGGATTTCCCTGTACCCAAAATATCGTTACAAATATTCCAAATCCGGGCGTACGGTCCAGTCCAGTACATCTAATCCGCACGATTTCGTTCAACTCAGCAGCATAAGAGCTTTTTGTTGTGAGGTGGCATTCGTCCAAAACAGCGTGGTCTGATGTTCCTTACGATGAACACGTAAGTTACGCTTTGCAGACGCAACTTAGCTAATTGTCAGGATTACATGTTCTTTTGCTATGAGATAGCATGCAACACGCCAATTAGACTTCAAGCACTTTAAGTTTTTACAGTGCAGGGTATGAGCACTACAACATGGCATACGATTCGTGAAGCATCCATGATTTCCGGACTTCCCGAATCCACTTTGCGCTACTACGAGCAAATCGGTATCATTGCCCCGATCGCACGTGACCCAAGTTCTGGCCATCGCGCCTACACCGACGAAGACATTCAATCGTTGGTCACTATTTCCTGCTTGTCTGCGACTGGCATGCCGCTTGACGCCATGCGCGAGTATCTGAAAAACCGTTTCGACGGAACCGAAGGTGCGCGCAGGCAAATGGCGCTACTGGACGCGCAGGCGTTGCGTTTGGCCGCAAAAGCCGAAAGCATCCGCATGCAGCAAGCCTATGTTTCCCTTAAAACATTGTATTGGCGTGCCGTGGCGGAAGGCCATGACGACGAAGCGCAACGACTTCTGGAGGAAAACCACGATGTCATCGAAACAGTGAAAAAACAGATTCGTAGCAAGGCTGACGCATAAGTCGAGGCGTCATCGCAGACGTTACCTTAATTCAATTCGTATAACAAAGGAGCAACTCATGAAGGCAGCGATCTTCAAGGGAGTCAAGCAGATGGCATGCGAAGAGCATGCCGAACCGACCATCATCGATGGGGGAGATGCCATCATCCGCGTGGTACGCGCATGCGTGTGCGGATCCGACCTGTGGTTCTACCGCGACGGCAGCAAGGAACCCAACACTCAGGCCGGACATGAGGCCATCGGCGTGGTCGAGCAGATCGGCGACGACGTGACCGTGGCCAAGCCGGGCGATTTCGTGATCGTACCGTTCCCGTTCAGCTGCGGCAAGTGCCCGGTATGCAAGGCCGGTTTCGAATCCAGCTGCCCCCACGGCGGATATTTCGGAGACGAGGGATTGGGCTGTCAGGCGGAATACCTGCGCGTTCCCGAGGCCGATGGCACGCTGGTGGTCGTTCCGGGCGACGCGAAGAGCTTCTCCGACGAAATGCTCGCATCGCTGCTCACCCTCTCTGACGTGATGTCGACCGGTTACCATGCGGCTGCTTCCGCCGAAATCAAGCCGGGAGACACCGCAGTCGTGTTCGGCGACGGTGCGGTCGGCCTGTGCGGAGTGCTGTCCGCCAAGCTGATGGGCGCCACCCGCATCATTTCCATGAGCCGCCATGCCGACCGCCAACGTATCGCACGCGAATTCGGTGCCACCGATTTCGTGGAGGAACGTGGCGACGAGGCTGTAGCCAAGGTACTGGAAATGACTGATGGTTACGGTGCCGACGCCGTGCTTGAATGCGTAGGGTCCGCATTGTCGAACGACACTGCCATGAAGGTTGCGCGTGCGGGCGCTGTAGTCGGGCGCGTTGGCTTGCCGCACGGCGTGGAAGCCGATATTCCAGGACTGTTCTACCGCAACGTTGGTCTGCGCGGCGGTCCGGCACCGGTGCGCACGTACGATCTGCAGCGACTGCTCAAGGAAGTGCTCGACGGCAACATCAATCCCGGCATCGTCTACACCTCCGAATACACGCTCGACGATATTCAGGAAGCGTACGCGGCCATGGACGAGCGCCGCACCGTAAAGTCGCTGCTGCGCATCAGTGAGGTCTGAGCAATATACCGACGATAGAATAAGCGCAAATCAAACGAAAGGAAGCAAATCTTGTTTGAAGAGCTGCACAAACGGATGAATTCGTTCTGGAATAATGACAGGACATTGTCGCAAACCGATCCGGAATTCATTGAATTCTTCTCGAATTTCGCTTATGACGAAGTGGTGAACGAACCGGGAGCGAACCATCCTGATTTGGATGACAAAACCCGCTCTTTGGCCATTCTTGCCGTGCTGGTCGGATGCCAAGGCTTGGATGCTTTCGAAATGATGCTGCCGGTGGCCTACGAAACCGGACTGTCGTCCATCGCCATCAAGGAAATGGTGTATCAGGCGACCGCATACTGTGGTTTCGGCAAAACCCTGCCGTTCCTGAAGAAACTCAACAACTTTCTCGGCGCGGCCAACGTGCATCTTCCGCTTGAACCGCAAGGCACCACCACGCCGGAAACGCGTGCCAGGGCGGGCGAAGACAAGCAGATCGAAATCTTCGGTGAAGGAATGCGTGGATTCACGCAATCCGGCCCCGAAGATACGCGACACATCAACAAGTGGCTTGCCTGCAACTGCTTCGGCGACTACTACACGCGCGGTGGCTTGAGCACGCGTGAGCGTGAAATGATCACGTTGTGCTTCCTTGCCGCGCAGGGCGGTTGCGAGCCGCAGCTGACGTCTCATGCGAAGGCCAATATGGGCGTAGGCAATGAGAAGGCATTTCTGATTGCCGTTATTTCGCAGTGCATGCCGTATATCGGGTATCCGCGTACGCTGAATGCGATTCGTTGCATCAACGATGCAGCGGAGCAGATGCAAGGCTGATTGCGGTAGGATTTCGTTCGCTTCAGTACGAAAGGGGCTGTTTGCCAGTCACGATTGGATTGCAAACAGCCCCTTATATGTTTTTTACAAGCGCGCTACGCGTGTGCGATCATCACTCGCCCCATACGTCCTTGGCGACGGACTGCACGAGCGCGATCTTGGCCCACTGCTGCTCTTCGGTAAGCTTGTTGCCTTCCTCGGTGGACGCGAAACCGCACTGGGTGGACAGGCACAAGCGGTCAAGCGGCACATACTGGGCCGCTTCGGCAATGCGAGCCTTGATCACTTCCGGATCCTCAAGTTCCGGCTTCTTGGAAGTGATCAGACCGAGCACAACCTTCTTATCTCCGGAAACCTTGGCGAGCGGCTCGAAGTCGCCGGAACGATCATCGTCGAACTCCAGGTAGTAGGCGGCGACGTTTTCCTTGCCGAAAAGCACGTCGGCCACAGTGGCGTATCCGCCGGCGGAAGCCCACGTGGAGTGGTAATTGCCACGGCAGTCGTGCGTGGTGATCACCAGATCCTCTGGCAGATCCTCGATGGCGGCGTTGTTCATGGCGGCATACTGTTCCTGCATGGCGGCGAACTCATCGGCGGTGTAATGCTGGTTGAAGTTCGGATCACAGAACATGCCCCACGTGCAGTCATCCAGCTGAACATTGCGGCAGCCGGCCTCATACAATGCCATGATCAGACCATGGAAGGCCTTGGCGTTGTCGTCGGCAAGCTCGTCGTAATCCTTCTGGGTGTCGCCGTAGAACTCGTGCACGGAAGCGATGTTCTCCGGGCGGAACAGCTCCGCATACAGCTGTGCCGGAGCCGGAATGGTCTGGCGTGCAATGGCGGTGTCGTCTTCGAACTGCTTGATGAACTTGAAATGCTCAACGAACGGGTGGGCCGGGTCGAAGGCGATCTTGCTGGTCAGGCGTGCGGATTCGGCGCGGGTCTCCTCATCGTGGAAGAAATAGCCCTTGTCCATCGACACCTTTTCCACGCCGGCGAAGCCCCACATGCAGTCGAGATGCCACCAGCCACGGCGGAATTCACCGTCGGTGATGACGTGCAGACCGGCGGCCTTCTGCTTGGCGACCAGTTCGGTAATGGCATTATCTTCCACGGCCTTGAGTTCGGCCTCGTCAATCTTGCCTGCTGCGAAATCGGCGCGAGCCTGCTTGAGTTCTGCCGGACGCAGGTATGAGCCGACCACGTCGGCGCGGAACGGCGCGTTCTGGGAATACGTCATTGGATGCTCCTTGTTGTGCTGTCAGTGAAAATACCTAGGGAAGACTAGTCAATCCTTCAGAAAAATGCACGATTACGTCGGGAATATGAGACGGGCGCATTATAGTGTTTTGCGATTGAACGACATATGATTCGGGGGGGGGGTGATATGAGTGATGGGACCGGGCGGCAGGCAATGGCAGCGCAAAGTGGTACGTCGGATAATCCGAAATCCTCCAATCAGGAATCATCGAAAAAGCCGAAAACGCTCGGCAAATATCTGTTGGTGTCGGCAACGCAAACCATTGTGGAATTCGGATCGTTCACCTTGCTGCATGTGCTTTCCGTACCATCCGCCATCGCGAACGGCGTGGCCATCGTGCTGTCGGCTTCGTACAACTTCCTGATGAACCGCAATGTCACGTTCAAATCGTCCAGCAATTTCGGCCGTAGCGTGGCTTTGTTCATGCTGCTGTGGGTTTGGAATTACCTGTTCGGTTCGATCATGCTGGCATGGCTGCCTTCCGCATTCGGATGGAATGCGGTGTTGGTGAAGTTCCTGACTATGGCATGTCAGTTCGCGTGGGGCTATCCGCTGTGCAAGGAAGTGATTTTTCGCTGAACCTGCAAGCGTGTCAATCCGGGTGGCACCCTATGACAGCACCCTATGTATGATTGAATATGTCTTGTATTAACTCCAGAAAGAAATGGAAAGGCAATGAACGAATCGCAAGATTCCAACGACAGTAGTACGAGCAATCCGAACGATATTCGCCAACAGGAGGCAGAACATCAAGGAGCGGCCGTAAAAGCGGCGCTCGGAGCCAACATTGGTGTGGCCATCGCCAAGCTCGCTGCGGCGTTCTTTACCGGATCGTCCGCGATGCTTTCCGAATCGGTGCATTCCATCGCCGACTGTTCCAACGAAATCGTGCTCATGGCAGGCGGTCGCTTCTCCAAGCATAAGACGGACGGCGATCATCCGTTCGGTCTGTACCGCGCCAAATATCTCGCTTCGTTCGTAGTGGCGACGCTGCTGTTTTTCGTCGGTGGTTTCTTCTCCACTTCGGAGGCGGTGAAGAAATTGTTCGCCATTGCCGAAGACCCCGCACTGCGTGACGCCAACCAGATGGAACTGCTGGTGGCGTTTATCGTGGTGTTTATCAGCGCTTGTTTGGAAGGCTACGGCCTGCATCAAAGCATCAAGGAAGCGAACGAGCGTATGGAGCGCACGGGTGTGGCCCATATGGGTGTGTTCCGTTTTTGGAGGCGTACCAAGTCGGCGGAGCTTGCGTCCGTCATTATGGAAGACACGCTTGCTTTGATCGGCTTGGCATTCGCAGGGGCTGGCATCGGTCTTGCGATTCTGTTTGATAATGAGATATTTGATGCATTCGGCGGTTTGATGGTTGGTCTTGTATTGATTGCGGGATCGTTGCTGCTCATGTTCAAATCCGGTTCGCTGTTGATTGGTGAGGCCGTCGATTCGGATACGCGCAAGAAGATTGAGCAGGCTGTTATTTCAACGCCTGGTGTGGAACGACTGCTGAATATGCAGACCGTGCATATGTCCGAGGATGACATTCTGCTGTGCGTCAAGGTGCAGACCAGCAAGCTCGACCGCGATTACGATGTTGAAACCGTGAACAAAATCGAACGAAGCGTGCGTACCGCGCTGCCGTGGTTCCGTTTCGAAATCTACGTAGAGCCCGACCTCTACCGCGCCGACCACAAAATCGTCTCGTAGTGGTGTGCGGTGTACCTATGGTTATGAGACGTAGAGTATGAGGCGACGATACGGTTTTCAGGAGGAGCTGGCATTCCGATGAGTTCGGAGTGCCAGCTCCTCCTTTTCATGTGCTTTCTTGTTATGCGTCTCCTTGAGCCCATACATATGCATCCTTTCCAACATCCGAGCTTTAGCCTCATCAATCTCGGCGCGAGTAATGCCGCTATCCAGTATGAACTGCTCAATGCTATAGCTCATTACATTTCCTTTCGTATGATTCCTCTAATCTAATGGATTACCCCCATATCTAATAGATCGTAAAACCCGTTTTCTTGAAGCAAAGGCGTCTAGGTGGAGGTATGTCTCGGATGCGATTGGTTTGTTTATCTCGAGATGTGAGACACACTTACCCCCCCTAAAGTGGTAGGGTGGGTGGTGCATTCGGGGACGCATGCGCCCCTGTCATAACGTTCCGGGAGACAGGATGGAGAAAATGGAGAATATGGAGAATCCGAAGAAACTGGCCGTTGCGACCATCGCAGGCTTGACCGAGGTGGCCGGTATGGCCGCGCCCGCCATGGCAGATGAGACGGCCGCCGATCCGATGGTGGGCCAGACCCAGTCGGCCGATCCGACGAAGGATGCGCTCGACAAGGCCAACACGGCCGTATCCGAATCCCAGACCGCTTATGATAATGCCCAGCAGAATGTGCAGGACGCTCAATCCAAGGTGGATGATGCGTATGCTTCCGACCCGGCCACGAATGCGGCGCAGTCCGAACTGGATGCCGCCCAGTCGGCTAAGAAGGATGCCGACCAGTCGGCGGCTGACGCGCAGGCCGATGTGGATGCCGCCCAGGCTGCTCTGGCTGAAGTGAACGCCACGCTGAAGACAGCCGAAACCGCATTGGCCACGGCGAAGTCCGACGCGGAATCCGCGCAGGACGCGTACGACAAGGCCCACAAGGTTGTCACCCCGTCGAAGGATACGACCATCACGGTTGATACTCCGGACAGTGCGAACAGTGCGAACAGTGCGAACAGGGCGGCCGTGAAGACCTCCACGCAGGCCAAGCTTGGCGACACGGGCGTGGACGTGATGGAGACCGCCGTGTTTACCATTATGGCCGCCGGTACCGCCGGAGCCACGCTCATGCTGAAGCGTCGTGGTGACGGCCGTTACGGTCTTATGGCACGCCACGCCAAGTAGGTTTTTGCCATAAAATCCTAGAAAATGATGTGCGGATGGGAACGAACGATTCCCATCCGCTTTTTCCTAAAACGTATGTGACATAACTCATCGAAAGCACAAGTATGCAGGGAAAACTATCTGAAGTTTCCAACCCGAATATAAGCGATGCCGGGTCAAAGAATGTAACTGAAAACAAGAAGAAGAGCAGAAAGCCTGCTGTGATCGCCGTGGCTTCGGTCGCGGCCGTGGCTGTGCTGGCTGGTGGCGGCTGGTTCGTTTGGAAGACCTACGCGAACCATGAGCTGGCCGAGGCGAGACAGGCGTGTGTGGAAGCGTCGGAAAGCTACCGCAAGGCGGCGGACTCGTATTCCGGGCTGGTGGATGGCGACGCGGCCACAGCCTCCCAGATCACCGTGAAGCAGGTGGCGGATGCGAAGACCGTGGATGCGTTGGCCGAAGCGTTGAAGGCGAACGAGCCTGACGTGGTCGCCTGCGTGGCCGATTCGAAGGCGGATTACGAGTCGAAGACCAGCCTGATTGAAAAGAACACCGGCTGGTACGGGAAACACGAGAAGAGCTTGGAAGAAGCGGTGAAGGCCGTGAACGATTCGAAACTGGAGAAGACCGTTTCCGATGCGGAACGGTTGTTGAAGAATTCGGACGGCAAGGTCGCCGATGCGGCGACGCGCGACGAACTGTCCAAGGCAGTCAAGGCCAGGGATGCGGACAAGATCGCGGCCGCGTCGAAGAAGGTCAACGACTCGGTGACGGCGAAGACGAAGGCGGACGAGGAGGCGCAGCGCAAGGCCGAGGAGGAGGCCGCCGCACAGGCCGCCGCACAGGCCCAGACGCAGCAGTCGTATTCGGCGCCGCAACAGTCGTACACGCCCTCGTATTCAGGCGGTTCGACATCGAGTGGCGGCGGTTCCAGCAGCGTGCCGGACTTCGTTCCAAGCAGCGGAGGTCTCGGATGCACGACAGACTGCCCTCCGTCCTCAAGCGATGGATTGATTCACCACTGATTTAGATGACTCTTCTTCTCAAGGGACCCTTCGGGGTCCCTTTTTCGTATCCGCAGCCTTCCGGGAAAATGTCCAACCCGACACGCCCGAAACCGTGGTTGCATAGCAGGTGGATGACGGAAACGAATCCGATATCGACGTTTGTCGACGGCCGGGCATGTGAAGTGTTCGGACGGGATTTGTTCTCCTGTCCGACCCCACCGGGAGTGGGGTGAACATCTGCAGATGAATCTCTGAAAGGAGACGGAACATTGGGTTCCAAGAACAGTAACGGAAGGCGAAAGACGCTGGCCCTGCTCGCCGCCACGGCGACATTGGCCGGAGGCCTGACCGCCGGCACCGCCTGGGCGGGCGGCGGCGGAGACCAGGGAGGCACCGGCGGAGGCGGCTCGGCCGCGCAGTTCTGGGCCTACAAGGACGACGCGACGGGCTCGTGGGGTTCCGCGACGGACCTGAACAGCGTGAGCCGCGCCATGGCCTGGAAAGGCGTGACCATGGACGATTCGGCCGGCAAGGCCGCCAAGGCGTTGAGCGACGCGAACGCGGAATGCGTGGCCGGCTTCCGCCAGAGGCATCCGGGCGAGGGCGACGGCGATTGCCGCGTCGTGGCCGTGGGCGCGGCGTCCGGCAACGGGTCCACCACCAGCGTGTGGAACGGGTCCGGCGTCTACGACGCGAAGATATGGAAGGACAACTGGTACAAGTACGTCGCACCGAACACTTACAACTACGCTGGATCTCAGTCTTATCACACCGGCGATGGCTTCAGCGATGATCCGTCGAACAGCGTCGACAAGATCATGGAACGCCATGTCGACTCGACCCGCAGCATCGTCGTGATCGTGCTCGACAAGTACCAGCCCGCCCCACCGAACTATGACCTGACCGTCAGCACGCAGGCCGGCGGCACGTTCACCCAGGCCGGCGCGACCGGCGACGTGTCCGACGCGATCACCACGAGCCGTGGCAACAGTTCGATCAGCGAGAACGTGACGGGCACCATCACCCTGCATTGGACCGGACTGGACGGCACGACCCGCACCGCGTCCAAACAGTTCACGCAGGACAACAACACGACCCAGTCCGTGTCGTTCGGTTTCAGGGACGTGGACAAGACATGGAAATCCTGGCCCGCCGGCTCCTACTATTACGACGTGAACGTCCCGAAGCAGGGCAAGATGAAGGCCGACGCCGGCCATGCGGGCGCGGCCGACGCGAGGGAATCCTGGAAGCCGGTACCGACCCCGCCGTCGAAGAAGCTCACCAACGCGGCCGGCCAGCAGGTCACTTCCGACGCGCAGCAGATCGCGTCCGGTTCCTTGTACACGGCGCACATCACCGCGCAGTCGAACGCGAGCGAGCATTTCTGGCTGTACGACACGATCGACGTGACCGCGCAGAAGGTCCTGATCGGCGGCACCGACGGGGACGATGTTTCGAAGGTCACCGTGACCGACCAGGACGGCAACGCCGTCAAGGCCGACATCACGGTCGATGACAGCCAGCCGGGCAAGCGCATCGTCAAGGCGCACGTGTTGAATCCCGCGTCCGGACAGTACACGCTGAACGTGCCCCAGTCCGCGACCCCGACCGGTTCGGACTACACCATTCCGGACGATAGCCAGGCCTGCTGGACCGGCGACGAATACGGCAGCGCGGACAAGAGCCACTGCCAGACCGGCAACAGCGAACAGGTCGGCAAGGTCACCCCGAAGCCCGACAAGGTGTGGGTGCTGGACTCCAACGGCGCGTTGCACGCCGAGGATCCGGAGCATACGAACGACAAGGGCAGCGACAATCGTACGTTCGTGACCGGCGACGCGATCGGCGCCGTCGTCAACGGACGCATCCCCGCGCACCTGCTCAACCCGTTCACCTCCTATTCGATCACCGACGACTGGACTGCGTCGGCCCAGTGGATCGACTGGACCCATAAGGACCAGGTCAGGGTGTACGTGGACGGCAAGGACGTGACCGACCAGTTCGACATCACGATCGACGCGGCGAAGCACACGACCACCGCGACCGCGAAGGGTGGATTCCTCACGAAGACCGCGTTCGGCACCGTCGACCGCAAGGTCAAACTGTACATCGGCGGCATCGTCAGGCTGGTTCCGAACGCCCAGGCCGCGGCCGACCAGAAGAAACTGACCAACAAGGCCACCGAAACCTGGAACAACGAATCCCGGCCGACCAACGAGCCGCCGGTCTGGGTGCGCAATCCGAAGCCCGACAAGGTATGGAGCGCCGACCAGGGCCAGGCCGCGAACGCCGAGGACTCGGCGTGGGCCAACAACGTCAACGCGGACACGCACACGTTCGTCCAGCAGGACGATTTCGGCGTGACCGTCAACGGCCTGCTGCCCAGGAACCTCGCCAGGAAGATGAGCTCCTACGAGCTTGGCGATGATTTCTCCAAGAGCGCCAGGAACATTGATCTCGACTCCGCGACCGTGACCGTCACCATCGACGGCAAGGATGCGAAGAACCTGTTCGACGTGCACAAGCAGGACGACAGGGTGTGGGTCAGCGCGAAACAGTCGCTGCTCGACACGACCTACAACCAGGCGGCGGACCGCAAGGTCCGCATGACCATCAAGGGCGCGTTCCTCAAGGACGTGCTCAAGGCCGGCCAGAAGGTCCAGCTCACCAACGGTGATTGGGAGAAGTGGAACCAGCAGACCGTGCCCGGCAACGAGCCGCCCGTCAAGGAGTGGAGCCCGAACCCGGACAAGAGCTGGATCAAGCTCGGCGATGACGGCACCTGGCAGGCCGTGGTCGATCCGGACGAGACGAACAAGACCGGAGCGGACACCCAGAAGTTCCTCGACGGCGACCAGGTCGCGTCCGTGGTCAACGGCGTCATCGCGTCCGATCTCGTCAAGGTCACCGACATCAAGCTGACCGATGATTACGCGAACGCCGACTACATCTGGGATCTCACGTCCGACCAGTCGCAGATCCGCGTGTACGAGGCGGACGCCACGACCGACGCGGCGTCCTCCGTCGCGGACATCGCGAACAAGGGCCGTGACGTGACCGACCAGTTCGACATCACCGTGGCGGGCACCAAGGTCACCGCGACCGCGAAGCCGGAGTACCGTGCCGCGCAGGCCGGATTGAAGAATCCGAAGCAGATCAGCCTGCTCCTGCCTGGCGTGGTGAACTTCGCGAACGGCAAGGGCGCGGCCCAGGTCCGCAAGGACTTCAGGAAGGCCGCGGGCGACGAGCTCACGTTCTGCGAGAACCCCGACGGCTCCAAGCTGACCAACTCGGGTTCCGAGAAGGTCAACAACGAGTCCCAGCCGACCAACGAGCCGTACATCTGCGGCTACGTTCCGCCGGTCAAGAAGAAGGTCGTCGCCGAAGGCAGCCAGGGCGGCGCGAACCAGGATGCGAACGACAAGGTCGTGTATCCGGGCCAGAAGGTCGAATACCGTCTCACCACGCAGCCGAAACTGCCCGCCGACCTCGGATACCGGATCGTGTCCATCCAGGACACCGACGTGTACGACCAGTACCTCGAACCCGACCAGCAGACCCTGGAGGTCACCGACCTCGCCACCGGCGACCAGCTGACCACCAGTGATCCGCAGATGGGCGTCGAAGGCGACTACACGGTCGCATGGGACACCGCGGCGCACAAGTTCACCATCACATACTCGAACAAGTACGTGGCCGAACATTGGAAGGCCGGCACGAACCCGCAGGTGCAGGTCCGTTTCGAAGGCACCGTCGCGAAGGACGCGCCGACCGACCGCAAGGTGGACAACCAGTGGATGCTCACCCTGAACAATTCGATCACCCCGTCCAACATCGTCGACAACCTGCCCCCGAAGCATGATCCCTCCAAGAAGGACAACCAGTCCAAGGAGCAGGGCGACCCGTCCGTCAGCATCGACGGGAAGACCATGCTGCTGGGCGACACCGGCAACTACGTCGTCACCCTCGACCTGAAGCAGACCAACAACGCGTACCGCGTGTGGAAGGCCGGCATCACCGATGATTTCGACGACGAGCATCTCGCCATCGACGGAACCAAGATCGAAGTGCTCGACTCCAAGGGCCAGGACGTGACCGGCAAGTTCAATATCCAGATCAAGGACGGCGTCGCGTACGTGTACGCGAAGACCGTGGACACGTGGATTCCGAAGAAGGGCGTCACCGTGAAGGGCGATCCCCAGCCGACGGACCTCGCCGCCTACGCGTCCTCGTCCAAGCATGATCCGCTTTCCGATCCGAGCATCGACCAGAACCTCCTCGGCCAGGAATACCAGATCGTCATGCCGTACAAGGTCGTCAAGGTCGAGAACGGCTACACGGTGAAGAACAAGGCCATCCAGGTCACCAACGACCTGACCCGGGAAACCAACGAGGTGTCCAACCCGCTCAAGGAAATCAACCCCGCCAAGGACGTGACCGTCAAGGTCGGCGGCGAAAGCATCGACGGCAGGAGCGTGTACAAGGACCGCACGTTCCTCTACCAGCTCGACAGCTCCATCATCCCGGCCGGCCGCGCCTACCCGCAGGTCGACCAGTGGAGGATCGTCGACTCGCTGAACACCGAGTACGACCAGTACACGGGCCAGTGGGCCGTGTACGCGAGCCGCGACCTGTACAGGGACGGCAAGGTGATCGCTGCGAAGGGCGACAAGCTCGCCGGCAGCGGCTTCGACGGCTCGAAGTTCGGCGGCGACCTGTTTACCGCCGCGGCCGACGCCAACGGCGTGGTCACCGTCGAAGCGACCGAAGCGTACCGTACCCTCGTGTCCGCGGACAACGAGCATGAGGCCGGCTGGCGCGCGTACATCCAGTGCAAGCGCCTGAAGGTCTCCGACCGCGTCGAAAACCGGTTCACCGAATACTTCAACGACAAGGAGTTCGAATCCAACATCGTATGGACCCGCACTCCGGACATGACCCCGAGCCTGCACCTGGAGAAGTACGACGTGAAGTCCGGCGAAAAGCTCGGCGACCGCGACGACGTGAAGGACGCATTGAAGATGGACGGCGACTCGTTGGAGATCGCGTTCAAGATCACCAACACGTCCAAGGTGGATGATTCCACCGGCGAGGGCGCATGGTTCCAAGCCAAGGACCTCAAGCTCGCCGACGGCACCATCGCCGGCATCGGCAAGGTCGAGGACCTGAAGTACCCGGCCGGTTGGGACACCCTGGTGTTGAAGCCCGGCGAATCCGTGACCGTGACCGGCACACTCACGGGCGTATCCGAAGGCGGCAAGCACACGGACCGCGCCAAGGTCACCGGCACGCCGCTGGTGTCCTGCCCGGTCACCGACCAGTTCGGCGGCCAGCAGTCCACCGACGGCAACCAGACCGGCGACACGAAGGTCGACGGCGACACGTCCGACACGACCGGCCTCAAGCAGGTCAAGGTCGGCGACAGGACCCTGTGCGAGGACACCACCGTGGAATCCAACACGGACGACTGGAGCGGATACCGCGAGGATCTCGCCACGACCGGCGCGGCCATCGCCGGCATCCTGCTCGCCGTCGGCGCGTTCGGCTCCATCGGCGTGACCCTCATGGGCGCACGCCGCAGGACCGCGGCCTCAAGCCACGCCGCGCACTCCGGCAAGTGACCGGGACGGCCCCGTCCATCATGACCCATGGCGGACGGGGCCCGCATAATCCTGCGGGACACGGGTCCTATCCTCCGTAGCCCGCTCCTTTTCCGAAGGGCCATCGCCACCATGGCGATGGCCCTTCTCTCATATGGACACTCCCCCGTCCCAATATCCGGCGTCATCGGATGGCGTGCATGTGAACCATTCGGAAGATCCGACATGCCGGCGTCCGCCGCCGGCATGTCGTCTCCGTGCGCGTCCGGCCAACGGGCGCATGGAAAGACAACCACCAAAGGAGACCAATCCAGTATGAATATGAAGAAGATCTCAGCCGCGTGCGCGACCGCCGCCGCGCTGGCCGCATTATGCGTTCCGGGAGCCGCGTTCGCCGCGGACGGCACGCTCACGCTGAACGCGGGCGATGGCAGCACCCTCGCGGGCCACAGCTTCACCGTGTACAAGCTCGCCAACTACAACGACGTCGTCAAGGACGGCGCGAACGTGAAGAGCGTGAGCGCGAATAATCCCGGCCAGACGACCGGCGACTGGATCGCCGCCGCCCTGAAAGCGAACGGCGTGAACTACGACCTCGCCCAGGGCCGTAACGCCGCGGAGCAGCTCCTGCGCCTGCAGACCGATTCGAACACGCTGCGCAAGGTCGCCGGCACCCTGCAGTCCACCGCCGCGGCCAGCAAGGTCACCGCGGTCAAGACCAACCAGACCTCCACCACCGGCAGTCTGAACCTGACCCTGCCGGAAGGCTACTACCTGGTCGTCGACGCTCAGGGCATCCCGATCCTCGTGTCCACCACCATCGGAGGCGCGACCAGGATGACCAACGGACAGACCCTCGGCTCCACCCAGATCAAAACCAACGTCACCAAGATCGACAAGAAGATCAAGAGCGTGGACGGCACGTGGAAGGACTCCGCGGCCGCGACCAACGGCGAGACCCGCGACTTCAAGGCCACGTTCACCGTGCCGAACAAACTGGCCGTGGACACCATCACCCTCGAGGACCACATGACCGGCATCACCTACATCGACGGCTCGTTCCACGCGAGCGTCGACGGCACGGACATCACCGACCAGTTCGGCGCCATCGGCAAGGACAAGATCACCGCCGCGGCCGGCAAGACCCAGACCGACGGCACCGGCTTCAAGGTCACGAGCCTGCAAAGCCTCGTGGACACCTACCAGGGCAAGCAGGTGACCGTGACCTATCAGGGCAAGGTCGTCAACGCGTCCAAGGCCAACAAGGCCATCAACCAGATCATCCTCACGTCGAACTGGCTGCCGTCCGTCATTCCGCCGGACGTGCCGACCCCGAACCCGGGCACCGACGAGACCCCGGTCCCGACCTACGACGTGGACCTGAAGAAGATCAGCGCCGCGGACGGCAGCAAGACCATCCAGGGCGCGAAGTTCAAAATCCACAACGACAGCCTGAACCAGTGGTACACGTGGGATTCGGCCTCCAATCAGTGGACGTTCGGCACGGACGAGTCCAAGGCGACCGAGTTCTCCACGGACGCGCAGGGCGTCATCAACTTCACCCGCCTGGGTGCCGGCACGTACACCGTGAAGGAAACCCAGGTGCCGACCGGCTACTTCACGTTCGTCAAGCCGAGCTTCACGATCAAGATCACCGACGACGGCCACGTGACCATCGCCGGCAAGGACCAGCCGGGACTCACCGGCAAGGTCACCAACGCCGACGCCAACGCGAGCACACCGACCGCTGTGGTGAAGAACATCGACAACATCACCCAGCTGCCGCAGACCGGCGCGACCACCATGGCCATCATGATCGTCGGCGCGTTCGCGATCATCCTGGTCGCCACCGCGACCGGCTGGGGCGCGTACCGTATCCGCCACGAGAACATGGGCGACGGTCCGATCGCAGCCTGACCCTTTCCCCGGACGATTCCACAGCAGCGGGGGCGGAGAGGCTTCGCCTCCCCGCCCCCGCTGCTCCTTTCATCAGAGGACTTTTCTAAAAACAATATGAAGGAATGAAAAAAGAATGGGATTCTTCACAAGACTCATCGCCGGTTTGGTCGCCGCGTCCACGTTGGGCGCGGGGTTGGCCGGCACCGCCGGTGCGGTGGACACGACCGGCGCGACCGGGGACGCTAAAGGCGTCGTGAAGCTCGCATCCGACGACACGACCAACGGAACCATGAAGACCGTCGCGGACGAGAACGTCCGGTACGGTTCCCTCGCTAATGGCGATTTCTCCTACCGTTGCAAATGATTTTGTTTTAGCTTGTCGCTAAAGCGAAGTCATCTGCATGGCCTCGTTGCCGAGACCAGCTCCAAGACTCACGCGACTCTCGCCGCCGCTTGGTTCGCGCTTCGCCGGATGCCGCATTGTCCCGCCTTTTGGGTGGGCCTGTCTTACGCTTCCTCCACGCGCGTTTAACGTCTCCGGGGCACTCCCGACGACTTGGATGTTGATGGCCGCGTTCAGGTCGCGGTCCATGTCAAGCCCGCACTTGCCGCAATGGTAGACGCGCTCGGACAGGGGCAGCTTGGCTTTCACCGTCCCGCAGTTCGAGCAGGTCTTCGAGCTTGGATACCAACGGTCGATGACGTGAAGCCTCGCGCCGGTGCGTGCGGTCTTGTAGGTCAGTAGGCGTCGGAACTCCGCGAACGCGGCATCCTGAATCGATTGGGCGAGCCCGTGGTTTCCCACCATGCCCGCCACGTTCAAGTCCTCGATGCTGATGTCCGCGTAGGTATGGGCGAGCATGGCGGTGGTCTTGTTGAGCACGTCCGAACGCAGGTTCGCCACCCGTGCGTATAGTCGGGCGACCCGCGCTCCCGCCTTGCGGCGGCGGTTGGAGCCTTTCCGTTTGCGGCTCAGATTCCGTTGGGCTTTCTTCAACCGTCTGAGGTTCGATTTGAGTGCGTGCGGGTTGTGTATCACGGTGCCGTCCGACAATGTGGCGAGCTCCTTCACACCCAAGTCGATGCCGACGCTCCCGCCTTTCGGCGGCGATGGAATCGGCAGGTCGGCGCGTTCGACGGTCAGGCTGGCCTGCCAGCGTCCACCACGCTTGGATACGCTCATGCGCAGCACCTTCGCGCCGTTCACTCGCTTGGACACGTTCTCCATGCAGTGCACGCGGCCTATCTTCGGGAGCCGCAGCGCATGAGGGTCACAGTCAATGAGACCAAACGAGCCCGTCGTGTACGCGAATCTGGGAACCGCCTTGTCCTTGGATTTGAAGCGTGGGAAGCCCATCCTGCGACCTTTCCGCCGCCCCTTGCGGGACTTGGAGAAGTTCCTCAGCGCGTCGGCCAATGATTCGAGGCCGCTGTTGTACGCCTCCTTGCTGTTCTCAGGCCACCATGGTTCTCCCGTGGTCTCGTCCACCGCCAGACCGTTTTTGGCTTGGTTCCACCACCTGCGCAAGGCATAGTACGACCATTCGGGGGTATCGCCGCGTTCGAGCACGTCCTTGACGTGCGCCAGCCCATTGTTGTAGGCGAATCGCGCCGCCCCGGCGTGCGATTCCAACAATCGTTCCTGCCGTGGAGTCGGGTCGAGCGCCACCTTGACCGCCTCAAGCATCGCGCGCCGCCTTCAACGCCGCGTCCGTCTTGTGCTTGGCCGCGCGACGCCCGTACAGCCGGGCGCAGAACGAGGTCAGCACCTCGGTCATGTCGCGCACCAAATCGTCATCCAGCTCCGTGTCATCCACCACGATGATTCGGCGTCCCTGCGCCTTCAGCGCGCTCTCCACCAGTCCCGCGTTCATGCGGGCGAGCCTGTCCCTGTGCTCCACGATCAGCGTGTCCACGGTCGGGTCGGACAATAGCCGGTTGAGCTTGCGCCGCCTGTCGTTCATGCCGGAACCCGTCTCTGTGACGATTTCCGGCTTCTCCACTCCCATACCAAGGGCGAACGCCTTCAACCGGTCGGCCTGACGTGTCAGATCGTCCTTTTGGTCAGACGAGCTGACACGCGCGTAACACACCGTCCTGCCGTTCGCCGTGGGGGTGACGGGTCGGTTCTCGTATTTCGGGTCGTGGATGATTATCGTGCCCGTGCTCATGCGCTCGAATGGGACGGGCATGCGGTTCTCTCGGCACCACTGCCATACCGTCTGCTCGTTGAAACCCTCTCGTTTCGCCCATTCCCTGACACGCATGACTCAAGTATATCATACGAAAACAATCGAAAGCAAGCAATTAAGTTAACTGGTTGCAACCCCTCGTTCTCCGACATTCAGAAGAACGAGCAGGAAGGCCATGCCGATCTGCGCACGTTCCTCAAATCGGATGACGGCACGCTTTGGTACAACATGTCCGTCACCGATCTTTCCAAGTACGGAAAGATCGGGCAGATCCCCGGTTTCGACTCTTCCAGGTTCGCATGGTCCAGTACCGAGAACGGTTCAAGGGTCGAATTGCAGCAGGATCGCAACACCAAGAACACGTATGCGGAGATCGTCGCCCAACAGGACAACACCAGCATCTACCAGAACGTGTCCACCGGCAACGGCGGCGTGCTGTACAAGATCCGGCTCAAGCACGCCAGCCGTCAATCCTCCCATGCCGACAAGATGCAGGTCCTCGTGGGCTCCGACACGGCCCACGCGACGCCTGTGGAGATGACCCGCGTCACCTCTAACGGCCATGGCGACAAGGTGGGCGGGAAGTCCACGACCATCACCACAAAGGTATCCAACACCGATCCCCGAGACCATGGCAGCCAGTGGGAGACGTACGAAGGCTATTACCAGGTGCCCGAAGGACAGAAGAACACGGTATTCATGTTCAAGAGCCTCGAAGGGTTCAAAGAGTATGAGACCCTGCTCGGCAACAACATCGGCAATCTCGTGGACGACATCGAGTTCTCCCGCTCTTACAAGTTGACCTATGACGCGAACTCTTCGGACGCTTCAGGCCAGGTTCCGTCGAACCAGCGTGGCAAGGAGAACACCGTCCAGCCCGCTAAATCCAAGACGACCGGCACGGTGAAGACCGTCGTGGATACCTCTGACGGATTGCCGACCGAATTGGTCAACGGCGATTTCGAATATCCGGGAGCTGATGTCTTAAGCCAGAACCTTCGTGACAAGAAGAGGAACTGGTGGGGTGTCAGCCGCAAGGACAAGATGGTCTACGAGTCCGATAATCCCACCAAATGGGTCTCCCTCCCGTCGACCTTCGATTCGGATAGATTCGCGTGGGATTCCAGCGAGGCCGGAAAAACGTCTGGCGTCCAGGAGGGGTCCTCGCAATGGCATACGAACGAGGTCGAACTTCAAAGGGATTCACGTACGGGCAACATGTACGCCGAGCTCTCTCCATATCAGGCACAGAGCAGCATCCGCCAATACATCCGCACCACGCCCGGTGCCCTGTACAAGGTGCGGTTGAAGCATGCCAGTTTGAGCAGCGAGTATTTGGACAAGATGCAGGTTCTAATCGGGGCGGATGGAAACGAGCAGCCGGTGAGGATGACCCGTGTCGAGTCCCAGAACGGGCTTGACGCCATCGGGGAGTCCACGGCATCCACGACCATTTCGACCCACGCATCGAACAAGGCCGAGATCTCATGGGGTTCCGGGCTTGGATATCATTCGTCACGGAACCATCACGGACAGTGGGCGACTTATGAGGGAGTCTATGTAGCCACTTCCGATGTGACGGTGTTCACGTTCAAGAGCGTTGACTCGCCGTCCTTCAACACCGGAAATCTGTTGGACGACGTGGTTTTCACCAAGGCATACAAGCTCACCTATGACAAGAACTCGGCCGATGCGTCCGGCGAGGTCCCGTCGAACCAGCGCGGCAGGGAGAACACCACCCAGCCCGCCAAGGACAAGACCTCCGGCACTGTGAGACTCGCGTCTGACGACGATGTGGTGGAATACGCCGCCAACGGCCTGCCGAAGCAGCTCGTCAACAGCGACTTCGACCATGATTGGCGGAACATCGTCGGCCAGTCCAAGATGACCGACAAGTACAACTTCGCCAACGTCGACCCGGCGCACGGCGACGTGGAGATCAGCGGCGCCCTCAACGGCAAGGGCGAGGCGTCCAAGCACTGGGTCCACCTCAACGGGTTCGACGCCGCCAAGTTCGGCTGGAAGTCCAACCAGACCGACACCAGGGTCGACGGGCGCGGCGGCATCGTCGAGATCCAACGCTCCAAGGCGAACGACAACATGTACGCCGAGATCACCGCATCGCAGGCCAACACGTACCTGTACCAGGACATCGACACCGCGCACGACTCTCCGACCGTGTACACCGTGAAACTCCGTTACGCGCATCGTAACGGCACCGTCGACTCCAACGAGAAGATCCAGATCCTCGTCGGAGCGCCCGGTCATGAGCAGCCGGTCGAGATGACCCGCATCGCTTCCGACCGGGGCAACAAGGTGGGCGAGAAGTCCACCACGGTGAACGCTCCCAACACGGACGGCTGGCTGGGCTCGTGGGACACGTTCCAGGGTTCGGTGGAAATCCCCGCCGGCCAGCCTGTCAGCAGATTCACGTTCAAGGCGTTGGGTTCCGTCGATGGTGTTACCGGCAACCTGATTGACGATGTGCAGTTCAAGCTCGCCTACCCGCTCTCCTACGACAAGAACGCGTCCGACGCCTCCGGCCAGGTTCCGTCGAACGAACACGGCAGGGAGAACACCGTCCAGCCCGCCAAAGCCAAGACCACAGGCAGTGTGAAGACAGTCGCGGACGACGATTCGTCCAAGTCGTTGACCGTGAATCCGGGCTTCGACGTGCCGGACTATTCGAAGCTCGATGACGGCGGACTGCACTGGATGTACGTGAGTCCCGCCGAAGGCGAAGCGTGGTCTTTTTACGACTACATCAACCCCGCTCAGCCGAGACATCAGGTCGCCGGGCTGAGCCAGGCGACGTTCGGCTGGCAGGAGTTGACCGGCGGCGACTATAAGACCACCTTGTTCGAGCTTCACCGGGAGAAGGACGGCAATGTGTGCGCGGACGTGCATGGCAGCCGTACCATCGGCCAGACCATCGACACGCAGGCGGGTGTGGCGTACACCGTGAGCATCCGCCATTCGGGTCGATCCAAGGGCAACGCTGGCAGCGTGCAGGTGCTCGTCGGACCGGACAAGGACCATTTGCGGCCGTTGGAGATGAGCCGTATGAACGTGTCCCGCACCGGCGCGAAATACGGTGACAGGATCGGCAAGGTTGGCACGGTCGTCACCACGCACTCCGATTCGGTGGACTCCACCGAGGGCGACCATCCCGCGTGGGACCATTCCGACGATTGGGAGACGTATTCCGGCACGTATGTCGCAACCGGCGGCAAGACCGTATTCGCCTACCGTGGCGTCGACAAGAACGGCAACGCCGTCTCCGGTACCGACTCGGCCGCCGACTCCGTGATCGACGATCTGAGCTTCAAGCTCGCCTACAGGCTTTCCTACGACAAGAACGCGCAGGACGCGACCGGCGGCGTGCCATCCAGTCAATACGGCAGGGAGAACACCGTCCAGCCCGCCAAAGCCAAGACCACCGGAACGGTGAGGACGGTGACGGACAAGACCTCCGATGGCCTCACGGTGCATGATCTGAAGAACGGTGAAATCGCCCCTGTGCAGTATGGCGATTTCAAGTTCTCCACGATCGATGGTGTCACCGCGGACCAGATCACCGACGTAAACGGCTTCACCGTCAAAACGAACTGGAATCCCACGGTGGAGAACCAAGCATACGCCGGCACGCTTCTGGGCACCATGTACCAGCCGAACAAGAATGGCGCGAGCCTGGTCCTGCACCATGTGGGACAGTGGCGCGACTCCTCCGGCACGCAACGGTGGCTCAATGCCAAGATCACCGTGAACGGCCAGAACCTCGGCTCTCTGGTGTACTACGAATCGCAGCACAAGTTCTTGGCGTCGTATGGCAAGTGGGACAGGCATACCTCGTCTCGTCCGTACATGGATGTGACCGTCGATTTCCTGCTGGATGACGGTTCCACGCCGCAGGGACTGCGTGGTGTGACCGGATTCACCGACCTTGACGGCGGCACCAGCGGATACAACGAGGGCGTCGAACTCGTCAGCGGCTTCGATGGCGCGTACGTACGCTCCGACGCACATCTCGCCCGGTTCGGCACGAACGGCTGGGCCGGCGCCACGGACGAGAACGAGAACAATGCCGACGCGCATGGAATGAAGCATTACGTCGGCGCCACGTTCACCGGCTCGTCCTTCCATGTCCGCTGGTCGGTCGCCTCGGGACAGGCCCGCGGGTCCGGCTTCCAGCCGGTCGATTCGACCATCGCCTACCGTCTCACCTACGACAAGAACGCGCAGGATGCCACCGGTTCCATCCCGTCCGACACGGCCGCTAACACCACTCAGCCCGCGAAATCGGAGACCGACGGCAAGGTGTCCGACCTCGTGCAGCGCACCACCACGCATGAGGACGGCAGCGTGACCGTGAGGACCGTCGACCAGAGCACGGACGTGGTGTCCGGATGCCAGGTCTACTATCCGGCCGGCCAGAGGATCACGCTTGCCACGTTGGCGAAGGACGGCGACTGCTGGGATTCCAGCATGCTGACCCGTCCGGGCCACACCCAACTGGGTTGGAGCCAGGATTCGCAGGCAACCCAGGCCCAGGCCGAGGTCACGATGGTCGAGGGCGGCATGACCGTGTACGCGGTATGGGTCGGCAACCCGGTCCTCACCTACGACACGAACAAGCCGAACACGTGGAACGGTCAGATGCCATCCACCCCGGCGTCCGTCTCCGTGGCATACAACACGGCCGCCGCGGACGGCTCCGGCTGGCAATCTGGAGACACGTCGAAGATCCGCGGCTACAGATTCCTCGGCTGGTATGCGGGACCGCAGGATGATGCGGGCCTGTACGACTGGAACACCCCGTTGACCGGCAACGTCACCGTGTACGCGCACTGGGAGCGCCTGAAGGCCAACGTCGTCTACGACAGGAACGCCAAGGACGCGAAGGGCTCGCACGCGAACACGACCGGCTGGCAGTATTCGGACGTGACCGTCCCGTCCGACACGTCCAAGTCGTTCAAGCGCGCCGGATACGTGTTCCTGGGATGGGATACTCAAGCCGACGGCAATGGAACCGCCTATAAGGATGGTTCGCAGGTTCCGTTGCAGGACAAGGACATCACCCTGTACGCGCAATGGCAGCCGGTATTCGAACAGTTCACTCCGACTGGCGGCGTGAGTCTGCCGTTGCTCGTCGCGGGCGGCGTCACCCTGCTCGTGATGGGTATCGGATCCACGGTCATGCTCACGCGTCGCATGCGCGGCGAGCAGTGACGGACGGTTCGGCATATGGGAATGAAGGCATCCGGCAAGGTTCCCCAGAAGAATGGGACCGGCCGGGTGCCTTCCTCTTTTTCATCGATATTCGTTGTTCCTCCGGTGGTGTTGACATGAGTGTTATTTCGAGTCGTATGGATTGGGATTGGGTCATCAAGGGCGACCACGTGTATGACACGCGTCGCGAACGCCGGTCCCGGTTGCTGCGGAAACGGCATATGGCGCGCGTGTTCCGCATGCTCGCGGCCGTCACGACCGTATTCTGCCTGGTGGGCGTGGGCACGTTCGCGTGGATCGGCGTGGAACAGGCCGGCGCGTCCCGCAGGGCCGCGCAAAGCGCCGCATTGGCCGACGAGGGCGACCGGTCCGCCGGGAAGTACGCGCGCATGGTCGAGCAGGCCCATGCGTACAACAGGAAACTCGCCGCCACTCCGCAGGTCATCGGCGAGACCTCGACCGAGGATGGCGTCATCGACGGCGACTTCGGGTTCAAGGATGACAAGGAGTACCAGCATCTGCTGGACTTCGGCGACGGGATCATGGCGTCGGTCGAGATCCCGTCGATCGGCGTGGACCTGCCCGTGCGCCATGGGGCCGACTCGTACGCGTTGGACAACGGGCTCGGCCATTTGCACGGCACGAGCCTGCCCGTCGGCGGCGAGAGCACGCACAGCGTCATCACCGGGCACACGGGAGTGGCGGACAAGGCCCTGTTCACCCGGCTCACCGAACTGAGGAAAGGCGACGTGTTCTACGTGAAGGTCGCCGCTCAGACCCTTGCCTACAAGGTCACGCGCATCCGCAAGGTCGACCCAGACGATCTGAGGAGCGTGCGCATCCGACCCGGCCGTGATCTGGTCACATTGGTGACGTGCACGCCGATCTTCCTGAACACGTACCGCCTGCTCGTCACCGGGGAACGCGTGAGCATGCCGGACGACGCGCCCTATCCCGAGGACGCGCCGAGAACCAGCGGACGGGACACGCGCCCCTATCTCGTGTCCGGCGTGACCCTGCTCGCGGGACTGCCGGCCGCGATCGTCGCAGCCAGGCCGAGAACCCGGCCGTTCGGACGACACGGGCGGAGGGGTTGACCCCGACCGGCAATGTCTGGGGTAATCTGGAGTGTGTGCGGCCACACCACTGCCGACAGGACGACATGCCGGTGATGCCGATATCGGATTGGAGGCACGTGGAGTGGCTGACGGAAACGTCGCAGGGATGTTTCCACTGGAGCCGGATCCCATGATCGGGAGATGGCATTGGAGGGTAGATATGAACAAGAAGGCTTTCGCAACGGCGGTCGCATCCGTGGCGGTCGCGGGCACCATCGCCGCGCCGGCCATGGCCGACGAGACCGCGGTCACGCCGGTCGAGCAGGCCCAGCAGGCCGTCGCCCAGGCACAGGAAGCGGTCGACCAGGCAGCCGCCCAACAGAACGCGCAGCAGCAGGATCAGGTGTCCGCAGCCCAACGGCAGGTCGCCGACGCCAAGGATAGCCTCGACCAAGCCAACACCGGCGTGCAGGACGCACAGCAGGGCGTGGACCAGGCACAGCAGCAGGTCGACCAGGCCCAGCAGAACGTGCAGCAGGCCCAGCAGAACGTCGAGAACACCGTCAACCAGAACCAGAACGTGCAGCAGGCCACCAATGGCGTCCAGCAGGCGCAGGACAGCCTCGACCAGGCGCACGACAACCTCCAGCAGGCGAAGGCGAAGGCCGACCAGGCCGCCCAGAACGCCGACAGGCTCGAGAAGGCCATGAACGACAGCCAGTCCATCCGCGACGACGCCGCCAAGGCCAAGGCCAAGGCCGACAAGGAGGCGCAGGAGGCTCAGGCCAAGGTCGATGCCACCGATAAGACCAAGCTCGACCAGGACACCGCCTACAAGAAGGCCGCCGTCGACCAGGCGCAGGCCAAGGCCGACGAGGCCCGGCAGGCCGCCGACAAGGCCCAGTCGAAGGCCGACGAGGCGAAGGCGAAGCTCGACGAGGCCACCCGTCTGGCAGGCGACGCGAACGATCCCGCCAAGGTCAAGGAGGCGCAGGACGCCGCCCGTAAGGCCGGCGAGGCTGTCGACGCGGCCCGGAAGTCGCGGGCCGAGGCCACCGTGGCCGCTGCGACCGCGAAGACCACCGCCGACCAGGCCCGGTCGAAGGCCGACCAGGCGCAGAAGAAACTCGGCCAGGCGAACGATGACGCCGCCTCCGCGAAGGCCATGGCCGATAAGACCCAAGCCGCCTTCGACAAGGCATCCAACGACAAGGCCACGTCCGACAAGGCGCTCGACAAGGCGCAGGCCGCGAACGAGAAGGCCCAGGGCGAGCTCGCCAAAGCGAACCAGAACGCCGCGGACGCGCAGGCCGCCGCCGACAAGGCGTCGCAGGACGCCGATGCCGCACAGTCCGCGTACGACGCCGCTGTCAGGGCCGCCGCCGCCGCCAAGAAGGCCGCCGACGAGGCCGTCAAGAAGGAGGCGCAGGGCGCTGCCGGCTGGTTCCAGACGGACGACGCGGAGCAGGCGTACAAGTATCTGACCGACTCCAGCGTGTCCAAGTACCTCGAGTACACGCACATCGGAGCGAAGGACGACGCGACCAGCCTCGACAACCTGCTGAAGGCCCTCGACATGATCGACGAGTGCAACAGGCTGCGCGAGGAGAACGGCCTGGAACCGTTGAAGGTGTCCGAGACCGCGTTGGCCATGGCCATGGTCCAGGCCAACTACGCCGCCAACGGCCACTACGGCCACAACTACCAGTACGAGAACACCGGCGAGAACCTCGCATGGGGCCCCTCGGACTGGGATCCGTACGAGGGTTGGTACACGGCCGAGAAGGCCAACTACGACGCGGCCGTCAAGTCCGGCGACTATCCGGACCTCGCCGGCCTGTCCGCGTACGACATCAGCCTGAAGTATCCGGACCTGTACCAGAAGATCGGCCATTACCTCAACATCATCAGCCCGGACTACACCGCCACCGGCATGGCCTACAGTGGCTACGGCGCGAACAAGTACAGCCACGGGTTCTCGCAGGAGTTCTTCAACGAATGGAACTCCTACAACAAGAACGACACCGTGTATGACGCGGCCGTGTACCGCACGATGGTCGAAAACTACGTCAACGGCGTCCGCAACGCCCAGTCCACGTACGATGCCGCGTTGAAGAAGGTCGATGAGGCCAAGGCCGCGCTCGACAAGGCCAACCAGACGAAGGCCAGCACCGCCGACGCGAAGACCGCCGCCGACAAGGCCCAGCAGGCCGCAAAGGCCGAAGCCGCCGAAACCGCGAAGATCCTCACCGACGCGACCGCCAAGAGCCAGCAGGCCCAGACCGCGTACGACCAGGCCAAGACGGCGAACGACCAGGCACAGGCCGACTACTCGACGGCCGACACCGCACGCCAGGCCGCCCAGACCGCCTACGATGAGGCCAAAACGGCGAACGACCAGGCACAGACGAACCTCAAGAACGCCCAGTCCGCCGTCGAACAAGCCAAGCAGGCGCTCGACAAGGCACAGGCCGACAAGACCACTGCCGACGAACGCGTGAACATCCTGACCGACGCGGAGAACGCCTTGGCCACCGCCAAAACCAACTACGAGCAGGCCAAGAGCGAAGCCGAACAGGCCAAGCAGACATCGGAGAGCGCCAAGGCCGACCTCAAGGCCAAGCAGGACGCCTACACGCAGGCCAAGGCGAAGAGCGACAAGGCCGAACAGCAGGTCAAGGATCTCGAGGCCGCGTTGGCCGACCTCAGGGCCAAGACCGACGCGTTGACCGCGGCCCAGAGCGATCTCGACACGAAGATCCAGGCATACCAGCAGGCCGCCACGGCCCGCGACGACGCCACCAAGCAGGTCGAACAGGCCAAGACCGACGTGAAGAACGCCGAACAGGCGTTGACGGACGCGAAGGCCAAGCTCGAACAGGCCCGGAAGGACGCGAAGGACACCGACGCGGTCAAGGCCGCCCAGTCCGCCGTCGACAAGGCCCAGTCGGATCTCGACGCCGCCAAGCAGGCCCTCGCCGCCGCCCAGGCCAAACTCGCCGGCGCGAAGACCACGCAGGCCAAGGCGAAGAGCGACTACGACAAGGCCCAGGCCGCATTGGCCGCCGCGATCAAGAACGCGGCCGACAGGAACGGTTCCAAGACCGACGGCGCCTCCGGCCCGCAGATCGAGCAGGCCGGCCTGAAGGCCAGCGAGAAGGCCACGTCGAACGCCGCCGCCAAGGCCGATCAGGTCATGGCGTCCACCGGCGCGAACACGAACGGCATGCTCCTCGCAGCCGTGGCTCTCACCGGCATCGGCTGGACCATGCTCGACATGAAGCGCCGCCGCATGGACGTGACCGCACGCCACGGAAGGCGCTGACCCAATTCCCCCTCCAAACAAACAGGCGGCCGGAACAGGACGACGGAAACCCTTACGACGGTTTCCGGAACTCCCGTTCCGGCCGTTCTCCTTTCCCACGGTCCTGCATTACCGATGCACCACGCAACGGTCGTCTTACCAAGAAACAAACTGGAAGAAGAAAGAACGGCCATGATTCCGCACACCCTCACCCCCCGTGACGGTATCGGACGGGGCGCGTGTGGAGATAACGCGGCACAGGAATCGACAATCCCCGCGCAAGGAGGATGAGATGGACAATATCGTCGTCATAACCATCATCGCCGTCTTCTGGCTCTCCGGCCTGCTGATGACATGGAGCATGTGCATCGTCGCGGCACGAGCCGACCGGCGTATGGAAGAGCGCGGACGCGGATGCCGGCCGGACGACACCAGCCACGGGGAATAGCGGGGACGCATCACCGCCGGTTTCTCCATCATGATGTTGGACGAGTGAGTCAATCCCCCTGTCTGATATCGCAGGCGCGTCATGTGGATTGTCCGGGAACGGATTTTCCGCAAGGGATTCCCATTCCCGGACATGTCCGATTCTAGGGAGGAATTATGGCTGCAACTCTTTGCATCCTCGTGCTGATGGTCCTCGCCGCCTCATGCCTGTACGAGGCTTTCGTGTATCTGGCCGTCAAACAGAAAAGCACCTTCGTGGGCCGTAAAACCAAGGACAAGGTGCTCGCCATGGGCCGTAAGGCCCGTCAAGGCAAGGCCACCCTGTTCATCGTTCTCGCCATCGTCTGCTTCGTTCTGATGATCGTCGCCGGTATTCTGATGGCCCACGCCGGATACAGCGTGTGAGCGGGAAACCGTCAGCCAACATGATGGGCGGCCGACGGGCGTACCGTTCCCATGCCGCCCATCCTTTCGTTTTTCTTTCCGGGGAGTGAGCATGTCCGTCAAGGACGATGACGAATACGACGATGATGGGACGGCCAGCACGGGTGACGATGACGTCGACCCGTTCGTGCCGTTGCTTGAGAATGATGGGCATCGGCTGGGCCGTCCCGCTCGTCGCGGCGTCGGCGTGGTGGGTTTCGTGCCCGCGCCGACCAGACTGTCCATTCCCGAACTGGATTGGCTCACACACGTGCGTGACGGTGGCGACCGTACCGTACGCGTGCCGGACCACCGGTATTCCCGGTCCGACCGCAACGCGGTCGAGGCGGCGCGCGGCCGCCTGTATTCGATGGTGTCGAAGCAGATCGACCAGACGAAACGCGTGTACAAGGCGCGTCAACGCGACGAGGAAGGCATGCTGCCTTTGGGTTCCTCGTCCCCGTTGGACATGATCACCCGTGATTTCAACGAACGTCCCCTAATTCCCTGGCATCAGACCAGTACGGGCCGGGCGGGCGTGCTCACCACGTTCGTGGCCGGTTCGGGAGCCCAGTTGATTCCCGGACCGCCCATCGGCGTGGACGCGCTTTCACGTGAACTGTTCCAATTCGACTGTTGGGGCACGTACGACGTGCACATGACCACCAGTCCGGACTTGTTCTTCAGTGGCCTGCGCGGCCAGGGCAAAAGCTATTGCGCGAAAGTCCTCGCGGTCCGTGAGATCGGTTTCGGACGCAACGTCATCGTCCAGTCGGACCGGCAGGGCGAGTGGAAGGCCATAGCCCAGGCCATTCCCGGCGGGCAGGTCGTCTCCCCCGGCAAAGGCAGTTATCTTAACCCGTTCGCCATGCCGGACTCGTCCCATCTGAAAGGCGACGCGGACCGCCGCGCGTTCCGGCAGGAGGTCCTGTCGGGCCGCAAGAGCGCCATGATGGCGTTGGCCGAGGCCGTGAAGGAACCCGACCGTCCGTTCCCGTTGGACAAAGACATGCTCTCCCTGATCGACCAGCTCATCGCCTCCTATGACGTGGGTCCGATGACGTTGCAGGACGCGGTCGCGCGTCTTTCCGACTGGGATTGGGTCGATAGCGTGTACGAGAACATCCACGGTTTCGAACATTACCGCGATCTCGCGCGCGAGAAGGCCAGCGAGGCGGCACGCGTGTTCTCCCCCATGGTCGAGGGCGGCACGATGAGCGGCATGTTCGACAAGGAGTCCACAATCACGCTGGACCCGGCCGCGCCGATCATCGTGTTCGACACGTCCGGCCCCGTGTTCCAAGATCCCACGTTGAAACGCGTGTACACGGCCGCGGTCAGCTCGTGGATCGACCGGCTGCTGCAGGCACGCGACGGATTGCGCCGCATCATCGTATGCGAGGAGGCGTGGGACCTGCTGTCCAATCCCCAGCTGGTCGACTCGTTGCAGACCCGGCAGCGTTCCGCGGGCCATTGGGGTTGCGCGACATGGCTGATCGTGCACGGCGTCGCGGACATGACCCAGGTGTTCACGGCCGGCAGTGGCCTGCGCGGCAAGGTCGAACAGCTCATGAACCTGATGGAAACGAAGATCATCTACCGGCAGGGCGGCGAGAACATACCCCTGCTGAACCAGCTCATCCCTGATCTGAGCGAGGACGAATTGGAACAGATACCACGTTTGGCGCAAGGCTATGGCATCTGGCGTATCGGACACGAGCATCCACGCATGATACTGCCCATCGCCGGCCCCATGTGGGCGCGCGTGTTCGACACGTCAAGCCTGCGCAGGGCGTCTTGAAAGAACGACTGATCGAAACCCGAAGAAGGAGGCCTCCTATGGCACGACATGGGGACACGGATCGCGGATACGACCGTGAGGAACTGAACGCGGACAACCGCCGCAAGGTCATGGACGCGTGGAAACGGTTCGAATCATCGAAGCCGGGCGTATGGCTGAGCCGGCACACGGACCTGCTGGAACGTCTCTCGGACGAGGAAAGCCATCTCGTGGCGCGTGTCGGCGCGATGGTGTGCGTGTTCGCGTTGATTCTGTCGATGGTCTTGTTCCTCGCCGTCCAAGGCGACGTGCTCGCATGGACGCTGTTGACGCTGCCCGTGTTCGCGGTCGCGTTCATGGTTGTCATGGCCTTGTGGATCTTCTGGGACGCGTATCGGGATTCCGGCGAACGCGCGGCGGACTGGCTGTCCACGCGTCCCGGCGTGGCCACGTGGCGTCAGCTCGCCGCGGACTATGGGCCGCGTGCCATCAACCGTGACGTGGTTCCGTCCGTCCTGCCGCGCATGCTGGCCGACTTCCGCGACCGGAAACCACACGCCATCCACCCCCGCCCCTGGCATGCCGCATGGTATGTGGGCAAGTCGTGGAACATGGAGGTGTGGCTGGGTTCCGAACGGCACATCTACGTGCTGGGTCCTACCCGTTCCGGCAAGACCGTCAGCGTCGTCATCCCCGCCGTGGTCGAGGCCCCCGGTTTCGTGCTCGCGACCTCCACGCGAGGGGACATCATCAAAACGACGCGTTACCTGCGTGAATGCGGCGTGAAGGATCGGGTGACCGGCGCGTCGTATGGTGGCCGTGGCGCGGGCACCACGCACATCTTCGACCCGGAGGGCGTCGCGGAGAACGATCCGGATACGCGGCACAACATGAACTGGACGCCTTTGCAGGGTTGCGACGATCCGGCGGTGGCGATGCGCCGCGCGCAGACCATGGTCGCGATCGGCGGCATGGGGTCCGGTTCGAACAACCAGGAGTGGGGCGTGAGCGCGGCCATGTACGTGCAGGCCATGCTGTACGCGGCCGCGATTGCGGACCGCACCATCAACGACTGCTTCAAGTGGAGCCTGTCGCCGGAGAACGCGCAGGAGGCCGCGGACCTGATCCGCAAGTACACGAACGAACGCGAGATGGACCGTTGGGCCGCGACATTGAACGCGCTGCCGCACGTCGATCCCCGTCAGAAAGGCAGCGAGTGGTTCGGCGTGAAGAACGCGTTCAGCATCCTCGCCGACCCGAACGTGCGCGCCCGCATGAATCTGAGTCCGTCCGATCCGCGACTGATCGACCCGAAACGCATGGTGTTGCGAGGCGACACTGTGTACGTGCTGTCCAAGCCGCGCCGTGACGGCGGCGTGGCCGGCAACGCGGGCATTTTCGTGAGCCTGCTGCTCGACACGTTCCAGGAGGCGTGTCAGGATCTCGCGTTCGACAAGGCGTCCGGTTCGCGAGGCAAGATCGAACCTCCCGCACGGTTCGTGTTGGACGAACTGTCGAACATCGAGAAATGGCCCGGCCTGCGCAACGCCATCACGCAGGGCGGCGGCAACGGCTACCAGCTGATCATCGTGGAACAGTCCCGCCAGCAGATGGCCGACGAGAAGGACGGATACGGCAAGGCCGTGGAGCAGACCGTATGGGAGAACTGCCATCGGATCATGCTCAAGGGCGTGTCCGACGACGAGACGTTGAAATGGTGGATCGGCCAGATCGGCACGCATCACCGCACGCGCCGCGAATCCTCCTGGAATCCGGGACAGGGCCCGTTGGGCGGTCTGACCACGCGTCACGAGCGTGAGGAATCCGTCACCCAACAGGAACTGAGCCTCCTGCCCGTAGGCTACGCGCTCGTGGAACCGTTGGGACAGGCGCCCGCCTTGGTGCGCATGATCATGTTCATGCGCCGCGCATGGTGGCGTGAGGGCTTGGAGGACCTGCGCCCCACGGCCACGAACGCATGGCATGAGGATCACGGCGAAAGGACCATCGCATGAGCGACGTCGAAGAATACTTCACCCAGATGGCGGGCACCGACGCCGACAAGCCGGATGCCACGGACGACGTCAAGCATGACGAGACCATGGGATCAGGCCAGGTTACGGACGTGGCTGGCGGCTTGGAACGCCCGTCGTTCTGGACGGACGACATGGAACGGGAATTCCGGGCAGAGGTCAAGTCCCTGTTCGACGACATGGTCGGCAGACAGCAAGGCGAACTGTCCGTGAGGGACCAGTGCGAGCACGCGTACGAGGAACTGACCGCCACGGTCAACGGCAAGTACAAGGAGCTGACCGGCAAGGATCTGCCGGCCTCCATGGCGCGCAACCTCGACCAGCTGCTCACGCAGATCACCATGGCCCCGCTCAACGAGCCGGAACACGGTCCGGGATTGTGGGCCAAACTCCCCCAGCATTCCATTGCCACCATGGTCGAGGCGCGCCCGTTGGACCTGACCGGCTCGCCCACGCGCATGGACATCGATTTGATGATGCTGCACACCATCCGCATGGGCCGGTTCCTCACCACGCATTACACGGATTGGGCGCAGACCCTTCCCCCATGCTGGATCCGCCACGACGACGTCGTGCAGGAAGTGTATGCGCTCAAATGCTACATGGACCTGGTCGTCGCCAGCCCCAACGGAGGATTGTACGCACCGACGTTGCAGTCGCTCATCCATTCCACGTTGGAACGCGTCAAAGCGTATCTCGCCTCGTCCGAAGCTTCGAACTCCGACCATCGGCATCACCTGTCCGGACCGGAGGAACGCCAACGGGAGCAGGCCAGGAAGGATGAGTACGAGCATTGGTTCAACCGTGACGGCGGATGGAGCGAGGAACCAGGATTTGACCAGTCATGGCGGTTCTCCACCCCGTCGGAAGGCTTGGACACGGTCTGCGACCTGATGACGCCCACCCGCGTCGACGACGTGGCCGCGGCCGACGACGTCACACTGCGCAATCAGGCCGCCCAGTGGCGTTCGGAAATCGACAGCCTGCGCGGCAGCTACGACACGGACCATGCCACGGAGCATCTCGCGCAGGCCGCGCAGGACGAGGAGACGATCCGCCGCGTCTGGCTGTCCTACACGGGACGCGAACGCGAAAGCCGCGATCGGCTCGACCGCGCGGCCACGTCCGCCGCAATGCTGATGCGGGACACGGAACGGTCCAAGCTCCTGTCCGACAAGGACCGTCGAAACCTGAACGACCTGATCGGCCGAGCCCGCATGATCCTCCACGCGTATGGCAAAACCTACTTGGACGAGAACTACAAGCCGTGCAGCATCGGCCTGCAGGACGATCTGACCGCACGCCTGGAACGCATCGTGCAAGGCGATCCCGCCGGAGTGTTCGACCGTTGCGAACGCATGATCGACCAGATGGACGCCACGTTCGCACGCGGAAAGGAGCCAACCGATGACCAGCGAACAGCCTAGCCTGTTCGACCAGCTGACGCCGTCCGACGCGTTGAGGGACGACCTCGACTGGCTCGACTCGCTTCAGGAGACGAAACCGTCCACACCACCGCGCAAGCCGAAAAACCGCCGTTCCAACCGGAAGCATGGTATCGAACCGGTCCAGCATGACGACAAGCATGGAACGACGACCACTCCCCCAACCGAAACGACAGTCCCCGCCACGGTTCAGGACACGTTCGCGTTGCCTCCCGTATCCGAAGGCGCGACAGACACGACGCCGGTTCCACAATCCACAGGCGTCGAAAACGACCAGACGGCGGAACGTCCGGAACCTTCCATGCCGTCCAGCGACACCCGTCCCATGCCGGCGTTCCCACTGCCTCCACGTCCGGCCATGGAGGATGCCAACGTTCCGGACGAGGCGGAGGACACCCTCACCTCCATGATTCCGGTCGGAGATGAAACCCCATCCGACATCCCACCCGTGGCAACGGAAACGGCTTCCGGCGGCATCAGGACGACCGTGAGCCTGCAGGACGTGGCCAACCCCGACGGACCGTCCGAGGACGCCAGGACGATGGTTTGGGTGCGTCGTGGTCTCATCGGCGCTCTGACGTTCATTCTCCTGCTCGTCCTGTTCGCCATCATGGGCTCCCATTCGGCCGCCGTCAGGCAGCAGGCGTCGGCCGAACGGTTGCAGACCTCCATGAGCCAACTGTCCACATGGACCGGCAAGGCGAAGACCACGATCAAGCAGGCGGATCGGATCGGATTGAAGGATACGGACGACATCGATTCCCTCCGCCGTCTGATCGACTCGAACGGCAGGCTCATGCGCTCCGACCGGACGGGACTGTCGGAAAACGAATCGGAAAGGCTCGCCGGCAAGGCCGACAAGGCCACGAAACGCACCCGCACGCTGACCAACAAGATTGGCCGGCTCGTCAAGGAAAAGCCGTTGACGGACGCGAAGAACAAATGCCATACGGCATTGGACAAGGCGTCGAAAGCCTCCAATGATGCGAAACCATCCGACGATGCGACCCGTACGGCGAAAGCCACATTGGACAAGCTCATCGCGCAGGCCCGCAAGCTCGACAAGAAGACGATCATCGACACGTGGACCGACATGGCCGCCAAACTCGACAAGGCCCGCGAAAACCTCGCCCGCGCATTGGACGCGAAAACCAAGGCCGACGAGGAAGCCAAACGCCAGGCCGAAGCGCAGGAGCAGCAGCCGCAACAGGCCGCGCCGATACCAACCCCAGCACCGACGCCCACGCCGCAATACCATGGTTCGTCCGGCGGCTCCGGCTCCACGACCGTGCCCCGCGGCAACAATGGCGGCAATGCGAACAATGGCGGCACCGGCAACAGCGGCGGATCGTCCGGCGGGAACTCCGGCGGATGGTACGTGCCACCGGAAACCCCTGACAACAGTCTGCCGAACAACGATTCAAGCCTCTGAGCAAAGGAAGACCAATGGGAAAGAACAATCCACGCAAACAGTCCTCACCCGAAGCGAAGAAACAAGCCGCCATCTGGTGCGCCATCGCGGTCATCGCCGTGGCTGTCATGATGCTGATGGCCAACCCATGGAAACATCAGTCGGCCACGACGGCGCCCCAAGCCAATTCGGCCGCCCAGACCCAGTCCGATGCGAAACACGAAGCGAAGGCAAAGAAAAAGGGAAAAGCAGCGTCCACGTCCGACAGTCTGGAACAGAAAGCCCAGACCATGTTCACCGGTGACGCGGAACAGATCTCGAACGACGTGCGCGACCTATTGAACGCGCCCGAAAACTCGAACGTCGACACACTCAGCACCCTGCTATACCGGCACGGACGGCAGGACCTCGCCGAAGCGACCGACCTGTACGACGCGATCGGACAACAGAAGGACATCGACACGATCCGCACCCTCGCACGCGAATGGTATCCGCAAGCCATGCGCGCCGCGATCGAAGCACGCCATTCGGACCTCTCGGACGGATTGGACAACACCGCGAAATCCGTGACAACCATCCAACAGGACAACCTGGAGAACACGCAGGGATGCGGCGACATCAAAAACGCGTACGAAACCGCGAAACAGCTCGTGGACTCCAAATCGGATGATTACGACGCTTTGACCAAAGCCCAGCAGGATCTGACCACCGCTACAAGCGGATGCGCCACCAACCTAGATCCGAAAGACCTCGAAAAAGTGTTCGGACAGCCACAGGGAACCCTCAAGGAAGACAAGGAGTAGGAAAACATGACCACCACGAACAACCGCGCATGGAAAGCACTACTGCCACAAAACGGCATGATCGGCATGAGCCCACAGGTCGGCAGGGTGAAAATCCCTCCCATCAGCGTCCGCCAAACGTTGAACCTGACCGGAGGCAGGAAAATCAAAGCGGTGAAGGCATGCTGGCTCGAAAAAGATTCGGCCAGATTCGTCACACTTGTCCCCTCGACGGGAAGACTCCGCCTGGAAATGGACTCGCTGAAAGGCGGCGAGACCATCGAATTCGTGGGACATTCACGTGAATGGCATGACATGTCGGGACAAAACTACTTCGTGGTCATCGTCACCGACATGGACATCATCGAACCCAATATTTCAGAATGTCGGAACCGGTTCAACGGAGCTAATAAGTAAATATACCTTTACACATTAAGTAAATAAGTGTAGACTATTTTTATGGAATGTGAGGCATCATCCGCCGCCTTGGAAGGAACCGAAATGAGCGAACCAATGAACGTGACCGCCGCAGCCGAGCGTTCTGGCGGACGGTGGTCCGTGGAAGTGCCGGAAATCCCCGGACTGTTCACGCAGACCCGGCGTCTCGACCAGATCGACGCGATGGTGCGCAACGCCGCCGGCATGCTTGACCGCGAGATCGGCACCGTCACCGTGGAGCCGAAGCTCCCCGAACGGGACGAGCGCATGCTCGCCGAACTGCTGGACGCGCGCAGACGGGCCAGCGAGGCACAGTCACGTGCCTCCTCGCTCACCCGCGACGCAGTGGGCGTCCTACGGTCCCAAGGAATGACCGTGCGCGACATCGCCGCCGTCATCGGCGTCACCCCGCAGCGCGTCAGCGCCCTCGCCAACGCCTGAGCCAAGGAACCGAAAGGATCATCATGACAGCGATAGAATCCCTGCCCGCGTACAGGAAGGCCGAGGCCGAGGCGGAACGCCGCGGAGAGAATCTCAGCTCCCTCATCGACGCGTTCCTGGCCGGCTACGCCAGGGGCGCCTCTACGAATAGCCTCGCCGCGACGCCACAGCCGGGAGACACCGTACTGCGTGACGAAACGGACTGGCGCATGCTACGCGACGAGATGCATGGGGAAAAGCTATGAGCCTGACCATCGCCTTCTCATCCGAAGCCAAACGCGATCTGAAAAGGCTCTACAGGCGTCACCCGGGTTATGCGGACGAACTGCTCGACATGCTCCACGACGAGGTGCGGGTCCAGGGACGTGTGCCCGACGCCTACGACCCGCACATACTGGACAATCCGCGGGCGGCATACAGTGGAGCTCTCGAGTTCCACTTCATGGACGATGTTCTCGTGATCTGTTATCCGCCCACGCCGCGCGAGTTCCTGCGCATACTGCATATCTGCACCCATGCCGAGCTTAAAGCCGGGCGATGCTCGGACGAATGGCCGCGCGGCTGACAGCCGACCATCATCCCCATGACGGTCTCCTCACTAATACGAACAGTCTAGGTGTGGGACCGTTCCATGCTTGACAACTTGCCCCACGATCTTTTTCGAAGAGCTTTCTCGTCTTCCCCTCTCCCTGCAACTAAGCTGGGATTTGCGGAATGTTCCTAAGAACACGAAGGATGGTCCGGATTCCTTCGAACCTGGATCATCCTATCTCCGTTAAGGTCGACGCAATTCCCTATCCAGGATCACACCTTGCTGAGCATATCGATGATTCCCGAGGCGTCTTGCTTCAGGCTCTCCATGTACTTCTGCATATACTCCCAATCCGGAGAACCATCTGGCTTTGCTGGCAGCGTCAGCTCTGTTTGTTCCATTTTCTCCTTGCTCCATTTGTCGTCGTACGCGTATGAACGTCCAGCTTCCCAGAACAACGGCTGGAGGAACAATGCGACTTCTTCTGTCAGATCGAATTTCGGATAGAGCACGTTGACGTCATCGGATGCCCAGAACGGTTCCGGCTGCCAGAAAGCCTTTCCTGTAGCTTTCTGCCCATTGTACGCGACAGTCATTACCCCGCCAGGATGGAGGTGACCGGTGTTGCCAATATGTGCGGTGACACCGTTATTCTCCAGCGTAGCGCCGATGAAGGGTGTCATTCCAGGTTCCATATTCGCGCGTGTAAGTCGCGTTCCTTTCAGTACCGTGAACAATTCGCCGATTTTGTAAGGAGGCCATTTCGAACTGTCTATTGTTTCTTCATGGAAATGCGCCTCGCCCATTTCATCAATCGCTGATTCCGTCTTGTCGAGCATCTCCTGCATGTATCTCGACATATGAGTCCAATCGGGCTTTCCATCTGACGTCGCAGGCAGATACATCAGTTCGTCAGCCATTACATCTTGACGCCATTTATTAGCGAAACCATAACGCTTTCCGAGATTCTTCAGTATGGGAAGTATGAACAGAGAGGCATTCTCGTCAATTTCATCTTTTGCGGCGAGCACGTTGACGTCATCGGATGCCCAGAACGACTCCGGCTGATAAAACGACTCGCCTACACTACCGTTGTAACAAACGGTAATCATTCCAGCCGGAAAGAGATGGTCCGTGTTTCCGATGCGTGCGGTAACGCCGTTATTCATGGACGACGCGCCGATATAATTGATTTCCCCGGGGATCATCTGTGCCTTTGTGAGTCTCGTTCCTTTCGAAATAACAAACAGGTCGCCAAGCCTAAAGGCCGTCCACTCAAGATAATCTGGTCCTTTCATGGAAAACAGTCACCCCTTCCTCAAACTGATGATTACATTGTCTTCGTCGCCGTCAATCGTCGCCGAATACATTATTCGGTCAAACAGCTGTCCGCTGAACGCTTTTGCGTCGATGCCTTTCTTGTACATGAGATAGTCCATGGCCGTTTTGCGGAAATCCTCCTCTGATATCTCGAAGGGTTTGATGGGCGCCTGATACGAAAGGCATTCGTCTGGACTCTCCCATACGCATGTATCGTCTCCGGATTGCTTGGACACGATATCGATCCAGCACCTCTCGATCGCGGGCCAACGACCGCGCACGTCGTGCCGTCCCTTGTTCTTCACAGTCTCCAGACCGTCGTCCTTCATCCAGCAGGTGAAGAACTCATGTCCGTTCTGGGGCACGCCGGCCTCGAACACGAATATGCTCGTAGTCATTCCGATGCCGAAGAATAGGTCCTCCGGCAGCTTGACCACTTTGCGGAGTCGGTGGTGTTCGAGAATGCGGGCCATTTGCTTTTTGCCCGTCTTCTCGAGTTTTTTATCCGGAAGGACGAACGCGCAGGGCGTATTCGGCGGGACGTTGTCCAGCACGTTCTCGACGATTACCATACAACCGTACTTCTTCTCATACGGGGGATTCATGAGGACTTTAGTGATGTTCTGATGGGCAATCCATTTTCCGGCCTCGCCGGATCTGGCATCCAGCTGTTCCAGATTGGTCTTGCCGTCCTTGTGGATGAGCATGTTCGCGCATGCGAGGGCATAAATCTCTCTATCGAATTCAATGCCGAATAGTTGGTTCTGTTTGATTTCCTTGGCCTTTTCGGTGTTCACTCCGCCGGCCTCGTCGATCATGTTCGCCATCGCTTTGATCAGGAAGCCTCCACTGCCGCATGTCGCGTCGAGCACCCTGTCGTTCTGGTTTACTTCGAGGATCCTGTATATGAAGTCGGTGATGTGTTCGGGGGTGAAAACCTGTCCTGATTCGGTCTTCTTCTTGTAGCGGTTGAATTCGTTGAAGAAGATGCCCATGACGTCCTCTCCCCGCCATGCGTCGGAGTTCAGGCAGTCGGATATTTCCGTCACCCAGTCAATGAAGTTCGAGATCAGATCCTTGACGTGTTCCTGTTCCTTCTCGTCCTCGCTGTTCACGTTGAGGTTCATACGAATCTCGGAGAACACGTCCGCGAGCAGACCGAGCTTCTGATTCTGGTGCTTGTCCCGCAACAGCTCCTTGTTGAGACAGTTAAGAATAGCATTGTGGAATTCGGAGTAGTCCATGCCGCTGACCATTGTCGCGTCGTATCGTTTCGCTACCAATGCGCAGGCGGTGAAAATCATCCTGTGGTAGAGGTTCTTGATGCCGAACTCGAAATGCAGACAGTTGTTGATACGGGCAGTCAGTTCGTAGATGCGCTGCTTGTCGATGTGGTCGACGTTGAACAGGGCCGTGTAGTAGGCGATGTTGTGGAGCTTCTCGCTTCCTTTCTCCTTGTATTCCTCACCGTTCTTGAACACCCTGGTGGATTCCCCGTTGTAGAGGATGCCCACGACGTGCTCGTATTTCGCATTCATGATGCGGATGTTCTTCAGAAGCTCCTTCGCCTGCGTCGCACCCAGTGCGATCTTGGATGCCTTCGTCTCCAGAACAACAGCGGTATCGGACTTGTTGGCCGGGAGATACCAGCCATCCGGCTTGTCGAGTTTCCCCTTAAATCCCAGCTGGTTGAATGTCGTCAGCTGACCCACGCCGGCGGTCACCCCCCCGTGGTTGTTCAGACCCAATATTTCGCGCGCCTTATCCCTGACTTCATCCTCGGTCATGTTCTCTGCCATTTTCTTCCCCTCAATTGGTTTCTTTGTTCTTTTGCAAACATCTGTATATGGTGGTTCGACTGACGCGCATCATGGATGCTATCTGATCCACCGTCACCGAACGGGACTCGTACAGGCGCTGCACTTCCTTGGCCTGTTTCTCATCAAGGCTTGCGGGGCGCCCTCCTGTTCTGCCCCTTGCCCTTGCGGCTTCAAGCCCGGCGCGGGTGCGTTCGCGGATTAGATCCCGTTCGAACTGGGCCAATGATCCAAAGATGTTGAATATGAGTGTGCCGCCTGGAGTGCTCGTATCAATCAATTCTGTCAGTGAGCGAAACTGAACTCCCCTAGTGTCGAAGTCGTTGATGAGTTCAACAAGATTCTGCATGCTTCGTCCGAGCCTGTCGAGTTTCCAGACGACGACGGTATCGCCTTCGCGCAGGAGGTCGAGCATATGGTCGAGTTCGGGACGGTGCGCTTTCGCACCGGAGGCCACGTCGATGAATATCCGGTTGCAGCCGGCTTTTTCGAGTGCGTCCTGCTGCAAGTCGGTGGTCTGGTCGCCGGTGCTGACGCGCGCGTAGCCGTATGTCATGCTTGCCATGTGTGCCATGGTACCATTACCCGTCAGTCGGCTCACCTTATGGAACGTTGATTGTGGAACGGGTTGTGGGACACCCTTCGCTTTCGAATCAAAGCATTTCGCATACCGAAGGAATCTGTTTCATAAACGGACGTTTTCGGAATGCGTATAAACTTACCATCCCTGACTCCGTAAATCATGTCGATGCGCTTCACAAGTTGGTTTCGGATGGAATAAAATCAGCGGTACTTTGCAATGGGTTTCGAGTATGGACCCTATCGTATTAGACGAAAAGACAGGGCCGTTTTGGATTTCTCGGCCCTGTCTTCTTTTTGTTTTCGGACGACGTCACTCGCTCTGCTGCGTTTGATCGGACTGCGACGGAGCCTGGGTCTGTTGTGCGGCTTGCGTCTGCTGGTTGGCGAGCATCTGCTGTTGGATGAGCACGCTGTTGGTCTGCGCGGTGTACTGCTTCTCGGCCATGCGCATGCTTTCCTCATGACGCAGCTGGTCGGCGTCGGCGAACACGCGGGACTGGATCTCCTGTGCGAGGCTCATGAGCTTGTCCTTTTCGAGGATGCTCACGGTGATGTCGTTCGCGCCGCCGGACGGATCGCGGAAGGTCAGGGTGGCGCTCATCACGTTTGCGAAGTTCGCGACGGCGATGAGCAGGCACACGATGGCGGCCAGGGCGTTGGAGTCGAACATGCCGAAGCCGACGAACAGGAAAAACAAACCCCAGACGAGGCTGCCGAGGTTGAATTTCGTGTTCGTGTCGACGCTGGCGATGTTGCGCAGTGGGATGGTCTTGGTGGACGCGCCGAGCGGGATCAGCCCGAACAGGGTGTTCGGTGCCCTGTATTGCACGCGCGTGCTGGACGCGGCGATCGAGGTTTTGAGCCAGAAGATGATCACGCTCGGGCTGAATCGGTCGCCGACGATGTCCTGCTCGCCGGGCGCGTAAGTGAATTCGGTCATGGTCTGTGCGGTTTCGGCCATGTTCTTCTCCTTTGCTTTGTGTTGTGTTTGTTTTTCTTATCCCCTTCCCGCTTCCCGTATGGTGTTTGGGATGAGGAAACAGTCTGATGGTTTCCGGTCCGATGTCCTATTGGCGTATGGCGGACGGAGGTCTGAGTTTTTCGAAGTCCTGTCGGCCCATGCGTCGTTTCGCCCGGGTCCAGAACTCCCTGAGTTCCCTGCCGTCGTATGCCGCATGCCGGCTTCCGATCGTCGTGCATGCGCTCATAATTCGTGTCCCGGATCGTTCGGGCCCGCCACTGCCGTATCCTGGTCGATGGCCGGATCCGGCAGTGGAACGTCCGGCTGGATGCTGGGGAATCCCAGTAGATCCCTCTTCGGAATGGGTGATTCCTCCGATTCGACGCTGAGCCGGTAGATCCGTTCGAATTTCTTGCCTAGGTATTCGCCGTCCGTTGTTTTCTCCATGACGGTGCAGTGCAGCACGTCCGGGATGAAGACCTCGCTCTCGTTGCGCACGCCTCCCCTGCTGCCGACCATCGGCACTCCCTTTGAGGCGCCTTCGATGATGAGGAGGATTCCACCCGCTCCGAGCCAATGCGGGGTGGTGACGGTCGTGGACAGTCCCGGCCCCATGGTCACCCGGTCTCCCTCGTTGAAATCCATCAGGGCGAGATAGTCGTTCGTTTCCGGGGTGTCATAGTCCTTGAAGCTTCCCGTGGCGAGTGTGCGCAGCAGTTTCAGCTGCGGGTCGAACTGTTGGACCTGATTCTGCCGATATGCCTCTTCGGCGGCCTTCCTGCCCCATGGGGTCGGTGGCAGCATCCCTTCAGGATTGTCCTGCGGAACAAGACGCATGTACGACGTCCCATCGGTTATTCCGGTTTGGTGGCTGACGCTCTCCCTGTATTCCGGGTCGGTGTCCAGGGATTGTTCGATCAGGTCGAGCATGGATTCCAGGGAGTTGGTGGAGGTGGCCTTGTCGGCGACGATGTTGAAGTCTTCGAACAGGTCTTTGGAGAGGCTCCCCAGCCGGTATTTGTCCTCTAACGCCAGCCGGCGTTCGTCTTCGAGTTCGGCTTTCAAAAGGTTGTAGTGATGCTTCTTTCCGAAGGACCATGCATGTTCCGGCGCGGTCGCCGTCATTTCCTCTTCCAGGCTCTTCACCGTCCGGTTCCGTTCCCGCAATTGGTCGGACAATGCTCTGATGGTTTCGATCCGTGTTTTCAGCTCTTCGGTTTCGGACATTGGGGCCGATCCTTCCTCTTTTTCGTTCCAGCCGGTTCACGTGTGGTCCTGCCGATATCGGAACGGGCCGGATGGGATTGGCTCCCGTTCCGGCCCGTCGTCCTCTTATTCGAATGCCTACGTCACATGCCGATTCCCGGTCCGGCGGACACATCATCGGATGGGTCGATGCATGGGTCGGGCATTGGAACGTCGGTCGTCTCCGCTGCTGTGGGGAAGGCGGACGGTTCGGATGGGTCGAATCCCACGGTCACGCTTGCGGCTTGGGCTTCGGCGAGGTCGGCCTGCGTATCATGTTCGTCCTCTCCGGCCGGCGCCGTGTCCTGGCCGTTCTTGATTTCCAGGTTCATTTTGGCTATCTGGTCGGTGAGGTCGTCGTACTCCTGCTGGCCTTCCCATGGCGTGTTCAACGCGTTCCATGCGCTTTCCAGATTGGCTTTCGCATTGTCGAGTCTGACGCGGAGGCCTTGCGCCGTGTCGGCGTTGTTGGCGATGATCCGGTCGAGCTGTCTGATGACGTTGTCGGCGCTGTTGTTGATGTCGGGCACGCTGGTGCCGGCCCAATGCTCATGCTCGCCTTTCAAGCCGACGAACGGACGGAACGCGTTGATGCCTTTGACGGCCATGTTCTTCGACGCGACCATGACGGTCAGCCCGCAGTATTCGCCGACTTCCATCGTCTGCCCGTGGTCGAGCCGGTGCGCGATGCCGACGAGATCGTGGATGGCCTGCTTGCGGTCCGCGATCGGACCGTCGCCGAGATCAAGCCCGCATACGCCCTGGACGAGATGCTGGTCGCGGATCTCGACGGCCTTGTGGAATTTCGGCTCGTCGTCCACCGCATCCCCGTGGAGTCTTTCGAGGTTGTCCACGGTCGGCTGCAGTTGCATGTCGATCCTGAAACGGATCGACCTTTGCTGGTCCGCGTGGGCGCGTTTGAGCAGTTTCATCTGCGTGAGCTGGTTTTCGAGCTCCATGCGTTTGGCGATGTTCGGATCTCCGGTGGCGATGGCCTTCATGTCGGCGAGGCTGAGCACCGTGGAGTCCACATCGGACGCTTCGCGTGACGGCGAGCCGGAGCTCATGATCTGGCTGATGAACCGGGCCTTGCGCTCGACCGTCTGGAACATGTAGCTGTCGAACGTGCCGACGGTGACGTACCGGTAGTCCTGCGCTTTGTCGAACATGTTGCCCTGCCTGCGGACACGTCCCTGGCGTTGTTCGAGTTCGGCGGGCTTCCATGGACAGTCGAGGTCGTGGATGGCGAAGAGCCTGTCCTGCACGTTCGTGCCGGTGCCCAATGTTCCGGTCGAGCCGATGAGCACGCGCACCTCGCCTTTGCGGACCTTCTCGAACAGGGCCTGCTTCTTCTGCGGGTCCTTCTCCTGTGCGGCGAACATGATCTCGTCCTCGGGGATGCCCAGGTCGATGAGGCGGCGTTTCAGATCGGATTGGATGTTCCACTTGCCGGACGCCGTGGTGGACGAGTCGCAGAACACGAGCTGCGTGGCCTTCTCTGCGGCATGCTCCTGCCATATCTCGTGGATCTTCTCGGCGCAGACCTGCACCTTGCCTCCTTCCATGGGTTGGATGTCCGGATCGGCCACGTCGAGCAGTTTCGGGTCGAGACTGACCTTCCTGCCGTCGTTCGTGATGTTGAGCATGTTGTCGTCCGACGGGTCCACGGCTCCGTCACGCACCAGTTCCGCCCTTTGCACGAGCGCGTCCACGGCCTGTTTCTGCGCTTCGGTCGCCTCGACGGCGACGGAGATCACGTCGCAGTCGGGCACGTCCAGGTCAAGCTTGTCGGCGGTCAGCAGGTCCGCGTAGTCGTGGAACGTGCTCATCAGTTCGGGCAGGTTGTGGAATTTCGCGAACCGTTGCTTGATCTGGTATCCGCTGCCTTCCGGCTTGACCTCGACGCTTTCGACGATGCTGCCGTACGTGTTGGCCCAGCTGGTGAACGCTGCCACGCCCTGGGCTCTGAGTAGGTCGGGCGCGAGATAGCGTTGCATGTTGTACAGTTCGGCCATGGAGTTGGACACCGGCGTGCCGGTCGCGAACACGATGTTGCTTCCATGTCCCGTCTCGCGCAGGTACTCGCACTTGTCGAACAGATCCTCGCATTTCTGCGCGGCGGCGACGTCCACGCCGGGCACGCTGATCGTGGTGGCGATGGCGAGGTTTTTGTACTGGTGCGCCTCGTCGATGAACAGCATGTCCACGCCGAGGTCCTCGAAGTCGATCCACTCCTTGTTGCCGTCGCCGCGTAGCGCCTGGAGTTTCCCGTCGACGCGCATGCGGTCCCTCTCGGCCTGTTTGACGGTCCGGTTGAGGTTCTTCTCCATCTTGCCGATCTCGTCCTTCAGCTTCTTCGCGGAGAAGTCGTTGCCGACCGCTTCCGCGGTATCGATGCTGTCGAGCATTTCGGCCTTGCGCCGTGAGAAGTACCTCTCGCGGCGTTCGGGACTGACGTGCATGCGTTGGAACGTGTCCTGCCTTACGATGACCGCATCCCAGTCGCCGGCCGCGACCTTCGCCCAGAAGCGTGCCGCGCCCTTGCCTGCGCCGTCGGCCTCCGTCATGGACAGGATGTTCGCGTCCGGGTAGAGCGTCAGGTAGTCCTTCGCCCATTGTTCGGTCAGATGGTTCGGCACGACGATCATCGGCTTGGTGGCACGGCTCAGACGTTTCGCCTCGTGGCATGCGGCGACGCCGGTGAATGTCTTGCCGGCGCCCACGACGTGCGCGACGAGCGTGCCTTCCTTGGATTGCAGGATCCTCGCGACGGCATTGCGCTGATGGTCGTACAGGTCGATGTCGGTGCTGATGCCGGGGAATGTGAGGTAGGAGCCGTCGTATTCGCGCGGGTGGATGCGGTTGAACCGCGTGTTGTACACGTCTTCCAGCATGCGTGTGCGCGCCGGATCGGTCCATACCCATTCGGTGAACGCCTGTTCGACGGTGTGGCGCTTCTGGTACAGCAATGCGGTGGCCTGCGCGTCCCTGACTCTTCTCTTTCCGGTCGGATCGTCCGGATCGGGTTTGGTGAGGTTGCTGGTCGTCGCGTTGAGCGCGCCGGACACGACCTCGAACGGGTTGCGTCCCGCTCCGATGCCCAGACCGTATTTGCGGATGGTCTCCTCGTCGAGTTTCGAGGCGAGCGACGCGTTGACCTGCCAGTTGCCGGTCGTCTCGTCATGACTGACCGAAAGGCTTCTCATACCGCCGTCGGTGATGTCGGGCTGGGTTTCGAGTCCGAACGTTTCAATCATGAAGTCCCGGATCACGCCGGTCGGGATCCACGCTGAGCCGAGCTTCGCGGTGATGTCGTTATGGGTGAGTCGGACTGGCATCGACTGTTCGAGCCGTCCGCGTAGCCTTTGCAGGCTCTTGAGCCGGTCCATGTCGGCCGGTTCGGCCGGATGGTCGCGCATCCACGTGGCGCGCCTGTCCCTCCACTGTTCCAAGCCCTCCATGTCGACCACTTCGTCCAACGGTTTGAACGTCTTCTGATTCCATGAATTGTAGCGTCCGTACCGTTTCTCGACGGTCGGATGGGCCAGTCGGTCCGCATCGGCCGCGTATAGGTATTCGCAGGTTTCCGGATGGGCGCGCAGTTCCTTGGCCAAGGCGAGGTAGTCGCACTTGGCTTCCCTGTAGTAGCCGTGGTCCTCCACCTTCCACAGGCTTGGATCGGTGATCTTGCGCAAGGCATCTTGTACCGGGCCATGTTTGAAGCCGCTGGTGTTGAGGATCGTGGCGACGGTCCTGTCGTCGATGGCCTCGGGGTCGGCCGTGACGGCCTTGTACAGCATGCGCATGGCGCTGTTGGATGTTCCGTCGTCGTCGCTTGACCAGCCGCTGTCGAAGACCTCGTAGAACAGACTGTTGCCTTTGGGCTGTTGGGCGTTCCAGTTTTTGTCGAGCAGTTCCACGCCGGGCTTGCAATCATCCAGGAACATGCAGGCGAAGGCCCTTCTCTGTCCGCGTCCGTACTCTTTGAACTCGTTGGAGAACCATGGGGCTTCGGCCACGGACTTGTTCGCGTGGATCGGGTCGGTGGCGCTCTGCCATGCTCCTGCCTGGATGAGTTCCCTACGGCAGCTTTCCACGCGCGAGGGCGGTGTTATGGCCTGTATCCCGTTTTCGGCGAGCCATGCGCGTACACGTTCCTGTTCGGGCTCGTCGACCATGGCACGCAATAGTCCGTCGACATGGTCGAGTTCGCCTCCCACGTCGCCGGACAGGTATTCGTCCGCCGGCAGTGGAGTGCCGTCGTCCGGGTCGGTGACGATGAGGTCGCCGAGCCGTGCGACGGTTTCGAGATCGTCCCGGGTGCCGAGCAGGTGGCCGATGAGGTCGAGGTCCACGTGTCCCACGCGGTCGAGGCTGACGGCCAGCGCTTCGACGGGTTCGTCCACATGCTCCGGCATGGGAGGCATGGGCGTGACGACCCTCTTGGAGAGCATGTCGCCTTTGGCTTCGAAACCGTCGGAGCCGGTTTTCTCCAACGTGTAGAGCTGGTTGAGGCTCGGATCGGAATTGTTCGGGTCGAACACGCGCAGGTTCTCTTTGGAGTTGAGCCTGCCGTAGGATGCGGTGAACCGGTCGTATGCTTCGTCGAGTTCCCTGATGCCTTGGGCGACGGCGTCGTCGGTGGTGTCCGGGTCGCGTTCGACGGCGAGCAGGCGTTCCGCCTGGTCGCGTAGGCGCAGCATGGAGGCCATGCGCCTGTCCCCTCCCTTGGCGACGCGGGAGTGCGCGGGTACGATCTGGCCGTTCATGTCGCCGTACCAGATATGGTCGTTCGCGTCGACCATATAGCGCATGGCCGCCTGCTGGGTCTTGTCGGGCACGACGATCGGCTCGTTGGCACGTTCGCCGAGCCTGTCGTGCAGGTCGATGCCGTGCTGTTCGAGCTGGCCGGTGAGGATGCGTTCGACCTGTTCTCCCAACCGGGTGATGTCGCCGGTTCCGGTGACGTCGATCTGCGGGCCGAACGGCCCCGAGCCTATGGCCATGGTTCCCGCGACGTATTCGGGATGGTCGACGAACAGTCTGTTGGCGTTGACGCCGTCGCGGAATTCGGTGGTGTCCGTCCACGCTGCGTCCGCTTCGGCCAGCGGCTCGTCACGTTTGCGCAGGATCAGGATGTCGGAGACCACTTCGGTGCCCGCCTGCCGGTCGAACGTCTCCCTGGGCAGGCGGCATGCGGCGACAAGTTCGGCCTTGCGGGCGAGGCCGCGGCGCATGTTCGACGTGTTCTTGTCGAGCGTGTACCGGCTGGTGAGCACGGCGACGAGACCGCCGGGGCGCACCGCGTCGAGACTGTGCTGGATGAACCAGTCGTGGATGACGGTGCCGTCTATCCTGATCGCGTCGCTGTACGGCACGTTGCCGACCGCGAGGTCGAACGCGTCCGTGGGCAGTCCGGTCCGTTCCATCCTGTTGTTGATGATGTCGTCGTCCGCGCACAGGTGGCGTGCGATGCCGGCGCTGATCGGGTCGGCTTCGATGCCGGTGAACCCGTAGGACGATCCGGCCGGTGTGGAGCGGATGAAGTTGCCGGTTCCGCAACCGGGTTCCAACACCATGTCCGGGTGTTTCGGATCCTGGCCGAAACCGGCCTTGCCGAGGGCCTGCCACATCGCGTCCACGACGGGTCGTGGCGTGTAGAAGGCCGTGAGCGTGCTGCTGCGCGCGTCCGCGTATTCGGCGTCGGTAAGCAATTCGCCAAGACGCGTGTTGATCTCGCTCCACGCCGGATCGGCGCCGTCTTCTTCGAACGCCTTCTGGGCGCCGCCCCAGCCCGCGTACGCGGCGAGGGCGCGGATGTCGTCGTCGGTGGGCTCGCGGCCACTGTCGTCGAGGTCGCGCAGCACCTCGATGGCGCACACGTTCGCGCGTGCGCGTTCGAGGCTGGATCCCGTGGCCTGCAGATCCGGGTCGAGCAGGCCGCGGTCGATGTGGGTCAGAGGGCTTCGACCACGTTCCTGATGGCGATCTCCTCGGCCTGATGCTCCGCCATCTTGAGTCCCTTGAACCACGGGTCCCAGTTGCCCGGCTGCTTGAGGTGCTGGTGCGTCTTGCCCCAATGGTTGACGTACTCGGTGATCGTCCGGCCGTAGTCCTTCTGGACCTGGTCCATGTAGGCGTCCAACGCCGGCATCCCCTGTCTCTTGAGCTCCCTGAGCTGTTCCGGCAGATGCTCCGCCATGAACAGGTACCTCATCTTCTTGACCCCCTGGTAAGGGCAGTACCTGACCGTCATTTCGGGTCGTCTCCTTTCTCGCATCGTTTTCTTCCGTTTCACGGGAAGAGTCCAAATTAGACACCATGTCTAATTTCGTTTGGCCATTATTTTCCTCTTGAATTTGCGGGAAGTCAAGTTCAGCCGGCATGTCATCGAAGTCGAAGGCCAACTGCTCCGCTTCCATGGTGGCCGCTACCGTCGGCCGCGCCGGCCCGCCGGACGTAGGAACGCTCTTCGTCGTCAGGCCGTTCCCGCCGTCGGAAACACCCTTTTCCTTCGTGGCGTCCGCTTCCTCCGGAGTCCCGGCACCCATCTCGTCGCGTGCGATACGGTCGAGTTCCTCGTCGGTGAACTGCTCGCGAACCTCCTGGCGCGTGCCGCCCTCCTGCATGATGATCTGCGCGGCGAGCTCACGTTCCTGGGAGTCGAAGTCCACGTCGGACGCCGCGGCGGAGGACGTGGAAGGTGTCGTGCCGAAGGAGTCCCAGGAGTCCGGACTGCCGAAGATGCCCTCCCTCATTCGCGTGAGTTCCTTCACAGTGACCTTGGGGCCTTCGCGCACCAGACCCTCGTCATCGAACCAGTCGAGTCGGTAGGACGTGGGCGAGTCGTTTCCAGCACGGTCGGTGATCTCGTATCCGGCGAATTGGCTCGCGCCGTTCTCGCTTGTCCCCGCGTCCGGGTCGTGCGCGTCGATGTATCCGATGATCGCGTTCTCGAACGCGGCGTACTGGCCGGACAATGCGGCGTCGAGGGCGTCTTCGATCCCACCGTCGGCCGGCGTCCCCATCGCCTGTTCTGCCTGGTCGATCCATTCAGTGGTGAACCATTCGGGACGGTCTTCCGGTCTGATGTTTCCGTCGATCTCACGGAGTTTCGCTATCTGCGCGTCCACGCTGCCTGCCCACAGGTATTTCTCCGCGTGGGATGGTCCGAGGAAATAGTCGACGTCGGCCTTGAGCCGTCCGAGCAGTCGCAGGTTGAATCCGTACGTTCCGCCGGTTCCGGGGGATGCCGTCGGCGTCTGGTTCTCGTCGGTTCCAGACAGCGCGTCTTTCCCGAGTCGTTCGCCGAGGATGGTTTTGGTCTGATTGTTGCCTTCCGCTTGGGCGATGAGGCCGAGCATGTTCGGATTGATTTCGTCGGCGTATTCCGTGGCCGCCGTGTCGATGAGTGTGCGCCAGTTTTCGTTGTCGTCGTCGGGCATGCTGAGAATCAGCCCTATGGGCGCGTGTTCCAGCATTGTTCTCGCTGCCTGTCGGACGACCTCCCTGCCGGGCCGGTCGAGATTGTACCGGCGGCCCATCGGATTGGTGTACGCCGTGAGGAGATCAGGTGAGGTGATGACGCGCCTGATGGCCTTGGCCTCGCCGTCCATGTCGAACTCGCCCGTGCCGATCAGGGCCGAGACGACGTCCGGATGGTTCTCCTTTTCGATCATTTCGGACAGTCGAGCCCTGTCGAGTCTGCCGGATTCGACGGCGTTCTTTCTGGACGGCCACCAGTCTCGTCCACTCAGCCGGACCAGCAGATGGTCTGAGGCCTTCGGCAGCATGCTCGCCGCCAATCGGCTGTCCGTCTGGTTCCAACAGCACAGGTCGATGGTGTTCTGGCTGAGTCTGCCCGATTCGACGAGCATCTGCAATAGTCTTGTGTTGCTTTCGGTGCGGGCCATGTCTTCGAGCAGTCGCGCCGGAGTGTCCTTGTAGCGGATGACGGATTGGCGCAGTTCCGGCAGGCTGCTTGCCGCGAGGGTTTCCAGATCATCCTCGGAGAGGCTGGAAAGGTCCGCGTCATGGGTCATCTCCACGAGCTCGTCCAACGCGTTGTAGTCGCGGTTCCGCCACTGCGGGTCGAGCAGGTGCCTTGCGATCTGCTGCGGGGTGGAGTGTTCGCGCGCCCACCGCAGGTCGGCCCAATCGTCCGACCGCCAGAGGGATTCCGCCTGCCGGCTAGTGTCCTCGTCATTGTTCGTCATGTGCGTTTCCTTTCGTGTTCATCGCATGATTTCCGGCGCGCACTGCGGCCGGCCGTCCTCTTCCGCGGACCACGCCGGGTTGGGGTCTGGGAGCATGTCGGAGAGTTGTTTCGGTCTTTTGTTGCTTCCCATGAACGGTTCGTCCGGCAGACTGTCGCCGTCGAACGCGCGCGCCCATGGGTTCAGGAACATTGGCGGCCTCCACTGGTCGTCCAAGACCGGTCGTGGCTTTTCCGCCTTCTTTCGTTTCACGGCTTCCGTCTCGTGATTCGTTGTCTTGTTTTCCAAGGTCTCGTCGTCGTTCATGAGATGTCCTCTCATATGCCGATTCCGGTATTCGCCGTGATGTCGGCGCCCGGGTCGATGCCAGGGTTCGGCATGGGAAGCCCGGCATCATCCGAGGGGATTAGAGACCAGGGGTCTCCGACTGGTTCCGGCGTGGTTTGTCCCACGGTGTCCGGAGTGGTGGAGGCGGAGTCCGTCATGAACACCCATGGGTCGGTGTTTGTGTCGGAATACCGGTCCTCGATGGCTTGCAGCAGGTTGTCGATGGCCGATAGACGGTTCGGTCCCTGGCCGGTGTATGCGGCCATGGGTCCTTCGGCCGGTTTCGTCCGTTGCCAGTCCTCTCCGGCGAGACGCCAGAGCCATTCGCCGTGCCATGGCATGATGCTGCCGAGGACCTGCCCGTCGGGCAGTTCCGCGTCGCTGATACGTGGACCGTTCGCCCAGGCCGAGCCGGACCGTATGTCCACGTCCCTTATGGTGAATTCCTTGCCGTCGATGCTGAGTCTCTTCGTTTCTTCCATTGGACGCTCCTTTGCTGTTTCGTGTTCCTGTGCCGTTTGGAGTTCCGGCATGTAGTCGATGGGGTTGAGTCGGCATGATGCGCAAAGCTGCGCGAATGCTTCGAGGGTGACGATCGACCCTTTTTTGAGGCGGGTGAACATTGCCGGGCTCACGCCGGCTTTTTCGGCCAGCGCGGTCCATGTCGTGTCGGTTTCGAACCGGTACCGGTTGATGTCCTCGCGGAACCGTTCCATATCGATGGATGGCATGATTGGAGCTCACATTCCGATTCCGGGGCCCATAGGCCCGTTGATAGCGTTCAGGTCGATGCCGGGGTCGATGCCGGGGTCGATGCCGGGGTCGATGCCGGGGTCGGGGTCGGGATCGGGAAGGGTTGGGCCGTCGGATCCGAACAGGGCGTCCATGTCGACGCCGATCCATGGGTCGGGGGCCGGGGTTGGAGCGGCCGCGCGTTCGTCCATGGCGCAGACGCGATTGGTGAGGTCGTCCGGCATGTCATCGGCGTAGGCTCCGACGTTTTTCAGAATCGTCTTCCGGTTGTCCCATACGAGCCGGTCCGCCTCATCCTGGCTCATGCCGACCCAGTCGCCGTCCTTGTTGACCCTCAGATATGGGTCCCTGTCGGGATTCCATCCGCCGTACGTGGCTTTCTCCGTGATCTCACCGTCGGTCAGATGCTCTCCGATGGTTTCGCATGCCGTCATGGATGGCCAGGCGCGGTAGTATCCGAGGTTGCTTTCCGGATCCGTGTCGTGGACGGTGTCGACGATGTCATGCAATAGTCCGATGTTCTCCGGCGTGCGTTCGATGAGATGGTCGCCGTCCAGTTCGAGGGCGATCTGCGACGCGGCGAGGGCGCGGGCGCTGTTGGCGTCGGCCGGATCCTCGTCGCGTGTTGTCCAGTAGGCTCCGTCGGCCTGACCGTCCCCCAATGCCTCGTCTGCGGCATCATCCCAATATTCCGGATCGTTCCAGTTATCGGCCCATTCCTTGGCCTCGCCATCGAAGTCGAAGGTGTTCGTCATGGCGACGTACCGGTCGTGTTCGATTCCCGGCGGAAGCACCGAGTCGAACTGGTCTTCGGTCACCCAACAAAATTGCCCGTATCCGTCGGGCTTGCAGCAGTCATCTCCGAGCTGGTAGCATTCCTCGCCGCTCTCGATCGGCTCTTCGATGGCGTTGTTTCGGGCGAGAACCGATAGCCGTTCGGTTGCTTTGTCGCGCCATGCCTTCATCTGTTCCAAAGTCGGTTTTTTCATATTCATTCCTTTTTGCTCTTGGTCGAGGTGGGATTGTTTGATACGCACGCTTCACTTGCTTCCGTTTCGGACCCATGGGAGCTGGCGAATGACTGGTTGGTAAGACATTTTGGGCGGCGTACAATAATGTCGAAGTCAAGATTTGAGTAACCCTCAAGCAATTGGAGTTTGGATAGGCGCTCTAACTCTTGGCTTCTTTCTTTGCTTATGTCGGCAGCGGCACCGATCTCATGAATGCGACTGTGTCGCTCGCGGATGGCGCGACCGAACGGTCGAATTCTTCGGATAGTGCGGGATTCGTTTCGATCTTCGCGAGGGCGGACGCGGTACCGTATCCGATGTTCGGGTAGGCCGCCTGTAGTTCCTATGGGGAATGCCAGTCGAACATGCCGTCAACCAATTCCATGAGCCCGTCATGATCCATGCGCAGCAGATCGGACTTGTGGCCGATGTCAACCATGATGGTTCCTTTCCGACGGGTCTTTCCCGTCTTCCTTTTCCGTTCACACGCCACCGTGTTTTTCGCCGCCGATATTTTTTTTCGAGGATGAAAAATCGATATCGGTTGGGATGCGTGTGGAAGAAACGCACCATTCGATATCGGGAAGGAATTGAATTGCGTCTTGTGATCGCCGAGAAACGTTCCGTGGCCTTCGCCATCGCGCAGGCATTGGGCGGCGTGCGGCAGGGTGACGGATACGTGTCGGCCGGAGGGGCGCTCATCTCGTGGGCGCAGGGCCATCTGGTCGAATTGTCTGACCCGGAGGAGTATTCGGACATGCCCTGGTCCGCGCATAAGTGGACGATGGACTCCCTTCCCATCGACCCGAAGTCATGGCGGTGGCGTCTGAGCGGCGCGAAGGGCGCGGCGCAACGCTACCGTTCCCTCGTCGAACTGCTCCGATCCGACAAGGTGACCGAACTGGTCAACGCGTGCGATCCGGACCGTGAGGGCGAGGCGATATTCCGTCGTATCCTCATGGCCGCGAAGGTTTCCAAACCGTCCCTGCGCCTGTGGGTCGCGTCATTGGATGAGCAGGCCATCCGTGACGCGTGGAACCGTATGCGTCCCGCATCCGATTACGATGGTCTGGCGGCAGCGGCCGACGCGAGGGCGAAGGCCGACTGGCTGGTCGGTATGAACGCGTCACGTGCGCACACGTGCGCATGGCATCGGAGCCTGTCGCTCGGACGCGTGCGCACGCCAACGTTGAACATGGTCGTCCAACGTGATCTCGCCATCGAATCACACAAGCCGACACCGTTCTGGCGTCTTATCGTGCCGATGGATGGTTGGACGCTCGAAAGCGGGAAGATCGAGGACCAGGTGATGGCACGCCGCATACTGGCCGACGCGATGGGGCTTCCCGCGGAGATCCTGGAGGTGAGACGGCGCCGCGAGCATGCGAAGCCGCCGACCCTGTTCGACCTGACCGGCTTGCAGAAGGCCATGAGCGAACGGCACGGGCTGACCGCCGAACAGACGTTGGACTGCCTGCAGCATTTGTACGAGATGAAGGTCGCGACCTATCCGCGTACCGATTCGAAATACATAACCCATGATGACGTGGACGGGTTGAAGGAACTCCTGCAGCCGAAATACGCGTTGGGTTTCCTGGACCAGAAACCTGTCGAGGCGATCCACGACCTGTATTCCGCCGGAGGGTTCGATCCGATGAGGTGCGTCGCGGACGACAAGGTCCAAGGGCATACCGCGATCCTTCCGACACGACGCCTCACCTATGACGTGTTCCAGCATGACCTGACGGACATGGAACGCGAGGTCATAGCCGTGATATTGACGCGCATGTGGTCGGCCTGCGCCACGGACCGTGTCCACGACACGGTGAAGGTCGAAGCCGTGTTGGACGAGCGTCATGCCGACGGTTCCATGGAACGGGTTCCGCTGTCCGCTTCGAGCGACGTTACCGTCGAGGCGGGTTGGACCGCCATCGAGGGCACGTCGCGAACGGACGATGCGGAGAAGAAGCCTGTGAATCGGATACCCGACTCCCTGGGGAAGGGTCCTCTCCCCCAGTCCGGCGCCCCGTCTCTTACGGAGGGCGTGTCCGCGCCGCCGAAACCGTTCACGGAGGCCACGCTGCTGTCCGCCATGGAGCATGCGAGCCGTTTCGTCGCGGACAGTGACCTGAAAGCCGCCTTGGATGACGACACGAGCCATTCGGGAGGCATCGGCACGCCTGCGACCCGTGCCGGCATTCTCGAGAGCCTGGTCAAAAGCGGCTACCTGCAGCGTAAGGGCAAGCAGCTACGCAGTACTCCCGCCGGGCGGATGCTCGTCGGTGTCGCCATTGACGAGTTGAAGGATGTGAAACTCACCGCGCAATGGGAGCAGAGCCTTGCCGACATCGAACAAGGCAAGGGCGACGAGACGGTCTTTCTGAACGAGATCCGCACGGCATGCGCGGCGATGCCCGGGCGGGTCATGGAAATGACCCGGCGGGACAATCTGCAGCAATTGGTCCGGCAGGCCGGCGAACGTGAGTCGTTCGGACCCTGCCCGCGTTGCGGCAAGCCCGTCGTCAAGACCGGGAGCGTCTGGCAGTGTTCGTCGAACAAGAGCGTGAAGGATGCTGTCGGTGCCTGGAAGCTCAGCGAGGGTTGCGGTTACAAGATCTTCGCGGAGAAGTTCGACAAGAAGCTGACCGATAGCATGGTCCGCCGCACGTTGGAGGGCAAACGTCCGAAAGTGTCCGGCCTGAAGTCGAAGGCGGGCAAAACGTTCGACGCGCGTCTCGTGCCGGACCGGCAGTACGGGATCGGATTGTCGTTCGACGATCTGAACAGGAAAAAGAAGTAGGACATCACATGCACACTTCCCGCCCTCTCTTTCAATCACCTGCATAGCCATGGACAATGTGAGGAAGATCCTGAAGGACAGACACCTCAGCGTAAACGGACTTCTGACTTTGATCCACAGCAAGCATCCCGATTGTGGCATGCCATACAACAGTTCGCGCAGGCTTGTCTCCCATGAGCGAAAGATGACTATCGATGAGGCAATTCTGATTTGCGACGCCCTTAACGTCCCGTTCACGTCCTTGCTCAGTTTCGCGGGAGAATTTCCTCACGGGCAGCTCAAGGGCATGACGGCGGTAGATATCTACCACGCCATTGAACAGGATGATCGGACCGGTCAAATAATCACTAGATACTGGGGATATACTCGAATTGTTCGACAGACGATTTCACCTGCCTGGCATGAAAGGACTCTGGTTTGCTGCCTGAAGACGTATATTATGTATCAACCGATGAGGGAACCCCGGCGACTCGCTCCAACGCTTGGGATATTGGCTTTGGCCTGCAGGCTGCGGACGGACTTACCCCGTCAGACTACGCTATAGAACAGTCCAAGGAGCAGATTTCGGGAAAAGCCTCCTATGCCGAAGTCGAGCATCGTCTACGTGAATACCATTCCGCGGATAGTGAAGAGGCGGAGCATTTTGAAGCTGACATCGTATCCACCAGAATCAGTTCCCTCCTCCAGACTGAATCATTCGTCTTCGCTCCCCCGATGCTCAGGCAGATTCATCGTCATCTTTTTGACGGCGTATTCAAAAATGATTGGGTTGGACAGTGGAGGCAGGTCAATCTGACCAAAAAGGAGCCGGTTCTTCAAGGAGATTCAGTTTCTTACGCTCCCTTCCATCTGATTGGAGAGATGCTGGATTATGATTTCGGTCAAGAAAAAGGACGACAGGCCAAGTATCCCCAAATCGGCAGGCATGAAATCGCTTCCTCTGCATTTGGATTCATTTCTGGAGTATGGCAAATTCATCCATTCCGTGAAGGAAACACTCGAACGACTGCTGTATTCGCGATACTGTACCTCAGACAGCTTGGATTCATAATCGGCAATGAGCCTTTCGCGTCCAACGCCCAATATTTCCGAGACGCTCTTGTACTTGACAATACTTTCGACCCCGACTTCAAGGATCCGGCTCCTCTTCGTCGTTTTATGGAAAAGGCTCTTTTCAATTCACCTATAGAATTGGAAAACCTGCGAGATTCTTATTTTGCCGTCCAAAGTACGCAGAGCGATCCTTTACCAGAGCCCGATCCATCAGTGGATAATGAGACATCTGCCGGCATAGCAACTCACGAACTCAATTAAACTAGGAAGTCAAGCAAAAGCGGACAACATATGGTGGACTGATCTTTTTATGTGTTGTGGATTACACTGCCACAACACATAAAAAGATCAGTCCATGGTCAACACGAACGTCGGAACCTCCCTGCCAAGTTCCTCCAACCCCACAGCCTTATCGAGCAGAGTCTTACGCCAAAAGCTTGCCGAGACCAGAGCCACCGCGTTCTCAATAGTGGTCACGGACGGACAGAATGCACAAGTCGCCGTCCTCAATCATGTATACCAGACGGTTTGCGGAATCGATGCGGCGGCTCCACGCACCCTGCAGTTCCCATTTGAGCGGCTCTGGCTTACCGAGACCCGCGAATGGAGAACGCATCGCATCACGTATCAGCGCGTTGACCCGCTTGAGGGTTTTCTTATCCTGAACCTGCCAATACAGGTAATCGTTCCACGCGTCATCAGTCCAACGCAGCATTATCACTCTCCGACCAGATCATGTAAATCGGTGGAACCTGAGCGTACCTGTGCCATGCCACGGCGGACTTTATCGAACAATCCGGGATTCTGGTAAACGCGCAATGTCTCCATAAGCGAATCGTAATCATCGGCGCTCATCACCACCACGTTGTCCCCTGGATCCTTGTTGGTAATCAGAAGCATATCCGCGTCATCGTTCACGCGACGTAGATATGACTTCAGATCCTTGCGGAAATTGGTGTACGCGACCGCCGTGACCATGCCATCCTCCTTAAACGACAATTACATGTACAGAAAATGGTACAACAAAAGTCGGAAAGACTCAAGCATGATTCATCTATATTGTTTCATAGAGCTTTATAGAAACATATAATGTTTTATATACGTTTAGATTGTTTATATTCTAGGGTGTCCGACCATGAACGACATTCCACCGGCCCAACGCTTGGTCGGGGGATGGAAATGAGACCACCCCGCCGGTTTCGGCTCTCCCAAAAGACTTCTTGCTTGCCATGAAGAACGGGAGAGGTTAGCACAGTGCCTCAATCGGCACTCCCCTGTTAGCCGATATCATCGTTCATGTCGGGAAAGCCTTTTTGCAGGAACTGGAGAATGAAAAAGGAGTCCGCACGGCGGGTCCCATGGTCTGGATGATGGCGGCGCATCTCGACCGTCCAGAATGCGATGCGGGATACAGTGGCACACTTCTTAGCAAAGACGAAGAAAGTGAGCCAAAAAGAACTCCGCATGCCGCAAAATATCAATGCATTATTATGTTTCGCGGAACAGTATGAGGTTATGAAAAATGAAATCATCCAGACCGGCAGATTTGGACTCGATGGGGAAAGTCTAATGAATCTATTCGCCTATTGGATTGGAGGAGCTGCGAACAGTTCTTCCTGATTCGTGTGGATTGGTTTGATTCTTCAATCAGGACTGTTTTTATGTTTTGCAGCACATATTGCTGCAAAACATAAAAGGTCATTCCATGGTTAGCGTGAGCGTTGGAACCTTCACTCCGAGTTTCTCCAAGCCCACAGCCTCTTCGAGCGGGACCGTTCCTCCGCTTACTCGGTAACGAGCAGCGGCTTACGTTGTAGCATGTTCTGGATGAGCGTGCCCATGTCTGCGACCGGCAGGTAACGGGCGATGATGGTCCAGATGATGGCGACTTCGATCAGACCGAAGATGACGGTCACCGTCCCCCAGACGAGTTGCATCCAGAGTCTCGGACCGACGGCCGCGCGGCCGGTCACGCCGGCGATCACCGTGAGGATGATGAGCGCCGGCACCAGTAGCGTGATGTCCCAGCCATCGAACCATTGGCTTACTGAGACAACCCATTCTGTGAGGGTTTTGAGGAATCCTGGAATGGTGTCTGCCATGTCGTCATCCTTTCGTGACCGGTTTCCAGTGTCGTCTGTTCCACGTGCGGCTTGTCCTGTATCGGCTGGTATGCCTGCATGCGTTGCGTTTTCGTGGCCTTGACCGTGGTGAAGGTGTGGTTGATGCGTCCGTTGAGGTTGGCCCAATGCTGTTCCTGCCTGCCGCTTTCCGCCGGAGGTCTCTCCCCCAGTGGACTGTCGGCGTCCTCCACGCCCCACATGGCCCGGTAGACGGCCACGTCGCGTAGGAGATGCTTGTCGGAGTCTCCGGCGGCGGCGAGTACTCGGCCGACCCATGCCTGCCCGGAATGGCGGGCCTCCTGTTCTAGACTGCCGATCTTGGTTTCGATGATCCGTTCGTTCTGACGTACCACGTCAAGGACCGCGTCATGCTTGCGGGAGCGGATTGGCGGCAGGATGCCACCAATCCAGTTGTCATGCACGCTGCCGTTGGCCCGGTCCAAGAGTCCCGCGTTCAACCGTCCCGCGATGGTGGCCGCCCAGTCGGGTTCCACGGGACGGTTCTTCTTTTTCAGATCGGGATCATCATTGATGATTCCGCGGGCGGTTTTGCGCAGGAACTCCCATTCGGGGAACATGGATTGGTCGATGTCGTCGCGGGATTGCATGTGCGCGTCGAGCATGGCTTGGACGGCCGGCGTGTATCGTTCGTCCATGGTGAACCGGCCGCGGCCGGAATCCAGGGCCGGCTCCTCGCGGTATGGGATGCCGGTCTCATCCATCATGCGTCGGACCATTTCGACCATGTCGGTTTTGGCATCCATGTCGAGCGTGAACGCGTCGCCCGTTTCCGTGCCGGCTTCGGGCATCATACCGCGTGCCGCGCGAATGGCGGCCTGTTCCGCTTTTTCCACGGTAAGTTTTCGTGGTTTCTTTTCAAGGCTTTGGCTGATGATCGCGGTCGCCCGTTTCGCGTCGGTCATGTAGGCACGGGACCAGACTCCGCGAAGCCATTCGAAGCTTGGACTGCGTTTGATCTTGTCCACGGTCCTCTTGTCATGTGATTTGCCGAGCATGGCGAGCAGGTGGGGGCCGGCGATGAGTCCGGCCGCGTAATCGTGTTCGCGCAACAGTCGTTTCAGATCGTACCGGTCCTTGTATTCCTGTTCCATGGTTTCGGTCGCGGTCATGACCTCCGTGTGGGTCAATAACGCGTCGAGCATGCGTGTTCTGGCTATCTCGCGGGGATCCTCTTCCGCGCCGGTGAGCATGTGATCGACGTGGCGTTCCTCTTCGCTTTTGCAGCCGAACAGGAAATGGTTTTCCTCCTTGCCGCGTGAGCCGGCGACGTATTGCAGGTTGCATGGAAGGTTCGCGTCGGATGGGAACACCGCGGCGCAACGGTCCACGGTCATGCCTTGGCTGCGGTGGACGGTGGCCGCGTATCCGGCTTCGCATGATTTTCTGAGCCAGTCGCGTGGGATGTCGCAGATGACGCCGTCCGCGAGGTTCATGCATCGTGCGCCGGATTTACCGACGGCGATGATCCGGAACGTCATGTTGTTCTCGATGCTTCTGCCGGACCGGTCCAGTATGTTCTTCGCGTTGACGCGGCATACGATCTGGTCTCCCAAGCCGACGGAGAGATTGTCACGCAGACGGCAGAGTTTGGCCGGGTCGCTTTCACTTTTGCCTTGGGCGCGGCGTTCGAGGATGAACCGTTGGTTGATGTCGCGCACCTGCGCGTTCGTGCCGGCGATCAGAAGCGTGGACTTGCCGAGCGCCTGCCATTTGACGCACATCTGGTACGCGTCCTCCTCCATGTCCAGGTCCTCTCCCCAATGGATCCGGTCGTGCGCCATGTATTCGTCGACGAGCTGACGGCACTTGTCGACGCTTCCCTCGTCCAAACGGTCTCCGCCCTCACGCAATCGGAGCGTCGCTTCCGCCTCGCCCTCCCACCGTCGCCGGGATGCGGGCCCGTCCGGATCGTTCGCCCATTTCTCGGATTTCGAAGTGAATCTCCACAGGCTCGTCAACCGCGCGCACTTGTCGTGCCGGTCGGCGTAGCCGAGCATGCCGCCCGCACCGGAAACGGAGTCGAGCTGTTTCGGATCGCCGGTGAGTATGACTTTCGCGCCACGTGATTCCGCCAGTCTGGTGACCCATTGCAGGTTCCTGGTGTCGACCATGCCGGCCTCGTCCACGATGATCAGCTGGTTCGGCCTGATCGTGTCCGACGTGTCCATGACGCGTTGGGCCGCGATGTGTATGCGAGCGAACAGTCGTTCCAATGGGTTGGACGCGTTGCGCAACCGCTGTTGGAGCATGCCCTCGCGTTGGATGGCGGCCATGATCCGTTCGGGATTGTTGATGGTCAGGAGCTTCGCGATGGTCATGCTTTCGCATCCGATGCTGCCTTTCAATTCGCCCACCGCCTTTTTGCTGGTGGCCAGTCCGATGACGCTGCCAGAACCATATCGCGCCTGCCATGCCTGGGCGACCGCTTTCATGGTGGTGGTCTTGCCCGTGCCCGCCGGTCCGATGATGCTGCTGACCAGACGCGGGTTCTCCAACACGTATGCGGCGGCCTTCTGCTGGTCTGACGCGAGCGGATAGCCGCCCTGCGCGTTCATCTGTTTGTTCCACTGGTCGAGCCATTGGTTTCCCTCGCCGGGCGCGTATCCGAGCTGGACGGTCTTGTCGAGGCTTTCGATCATGTACCGTTCGGCTTGGAGCACATCGACCGTCGTGTACTTGTCGAGGTCGGCGTCCTCGAACACGCTTTGCCCTTGCCGGGTGGCGATGCTCAGATTGTCCAACGCATCTTTCGGCACCTGGTACCGGTCGGGTGTGAGTTTGACGCATTGGCTGAGTGCCTTGTCGGCGATCTTGTTGGCGACGATGACGCGTTGCGTCGGGTCGATGCGCACTCCGCGCAGGAGCCGTTCGGCTTCGGCGCGCACATTGGTGCGTTTCCATACGGTGTGCGCGTGGGCCGTGTTCGCCATCGCCATGCGGGCCTGACGGTCCAGATATTCGTCCGCGTCTCCGGCGAGCTTGGTGAGGTCGGCGAGCTGGCCGAGCAACAGTTGGGCTATGTCGTCCTCGCATTCCGCGTCCACATGCATGAGGCTGGTCTTGCGTGAGTTGACGTCCTTGAGCATCCGGTCGATCTGGATGCCTGGCGCGACTTCGCCGAGTTTCTGATACCAGTGGTCGCGTTTCGCTTTCAGGGATGGTTGGATCTCCGGCTTCGCCTTGCGGGTAGCAAGCCACGCTTCCTTATGTAGTTCGGCTTTCATCCTCCATCCGGCCTGCTTGCCTGTCGAGGTTTCGTACTCATCGATCTTCTTTTCGAGCAGTTGCTCTATTTCTGCGTCCCGACTGCTGAAAGCGTCGATGAGTTCCTGTGGCACGCCGTCGACCTCGTTGACCATGGCTTTGGTGCTGTTGTCCTGTTTGAAGGTCCACGACCAGCCGAACCGTTCGGTGAGCAGATCCTGCAGCAGGTTCTCATGCACTTCGCTGATCTCGACCATGCCCGCATAGATCTTCCGCCCGTCCAATGCCGTCCATACCTTGTCGGACGAGCGGCGCACACGGTTGCTGATGACGATGTGCTTGTGCGGCTGGGGGTCTCCATTCCGATTATCGTAATGGTCGAACACGAATCCGGCCACGCCGTCCGCGGGGACGCTGGCGACGCCTCCCTGTCCCGCGCGGGTGGTCGCGTACTCGTTTTCGAAATAGTCGATGGTCATTTCCGCGGCATTGCGCATGCACTCGTCGATACCATCCCTGGTTTCCTTGTCTCCGAACGCCCAGAGGATGCTGATGCTTTTCGGCTGGCGTGTGGTCAGGTCCCATCCGGCGACGGGCGCCTCCCCGTTGTCCCCCTCGCTTAGTTTGACGTCTCCGAGGTATTGGCCGTTGGATGGGTTGCGCCGTTCGTTGATGAGCTCCCGGACGGTTTTGCTGGATGCGGTGGTGCCGACCTTGCCTCCGACGAGTTCGGCTCCCTTGCCGATCCAATAGCCCGGCGGATTGCCCGCCGCCGTATAGTAGGCGCTCGGATCGGACGGGTCCAACGCGTTGTCCCCGTCGATCGCTTCCCTCGCGTCGCTGAGTGGATACTCGGCGTTCGTGAGTTTGGTCAGATTCATCGACATGTTGTTGTTTTCCCTCTTGTTCTTCCTATCGCGGTATAGGGCCCGTGTATCCGTTGTGCCTGAGCAGACGTTCCGCATCACCGGGCCTGCCCTGCCGGTCGATGTCGTCCATGAGCCCGGCCACGTATCCGTCGGATGGCGCGTTTTCAATGAGTTCCGGATCGCGTTCCAGGATGGTTTTGAGTTGGAACATGCATGAAAGCCGGATGATCCCTTTGGCTCGTCCGGTCTTCTTCTGCGCGTCCAGAGAGCGTTTGCGGATAGCATCGGCTCTTTTCCGATAGTCTTCTTCCTGCCGTACGAGCTGGCTCACGGTTTGTTCCGCCGACTCGTCCTTCTTACGTTCGGCCAAAGCCCGTTTTCTCCGGCCGTACGCCTGCCGGCATGCCGTACCGCAGAATCTGGCGGTCGGCCCTCGCCTCGGCTTGCGAATCGGCTTGCCGCACACCGGGCAGATCCGCCCGTACCGCTTGTCCAAGCCACGTTTCCTGCGTTTAATCTCGGAAGCTTTCAACTTTTCCACCTCACTTGTATGACCACGGGCCAATGTCCCGATTCCAACGTCCGCCCGTGATGTTGTCCTCGCGCCAGATGTACTCAAGGGCCTTCTTGTAGGTGACGATATCCGTCTCGTGCGTCAGGTCGGCCGTGTACTCGTCTTCAAGGTTCTCCCCCGGCACGGCGATCTTGCCATAGAATGTGCGGGGAGCCGCGCCCTCGGCACTCACGTCCGGATCGTCACGCCATCTGCGCGCGCCATGCCATCGAACACTGTCGGCGATCAGATCCATCCCATCGGAGCCGATTTCGATGGCGATCCGGCGGAAATCCTCACCATATTCGACGGGGATCATCGGGTCGATGCGAAACATCAGTATCGCCGTCCTGACGAGTCGATAGACCATCCGGACCACCATCCGGTCATGGTCGGGCACAATCTCGTTATAGTCCGCGATCTCACGGGCCAAAAAATCCAAGGCGTCACGCCGGCCAACCCACGCCCGCAGCAGACAATCATCCCGCTCCATTTCATTGAGCCGGATTGACGCCGCATCCTCCGCTCTTTTCTCCGCCATCCGTCTGCTGGAACTGCATTTCAGATGCCATTTCCGATACTCACCCTTGGCACCGGCCTTACCTGCCCTTTCGCATCTCTCTATGACTGGTTTCCCGCAGAAGCAACAGTTCGGTGCCTTGTTCTCTGATTCGTTTTCCATAAACGGACCACGCGTCGAACTTCGTTAGCTTAACGATATCGGCAGAAAACCCTGACGTTAAGCTTATTCCGACCATAAAACGGCGGTATTCCGCCGTTTTCAGGCGTCAGCCGCGAAGCCGGGTGCAAGACGCCCGTGGTTTCTTTTTCATGTATATAGTTTTTGGTTTTTGCTTGTTTTGGCTGTTGGTCTGTCTGTTTTCTATTCAGTTGTCTTTGCTTGTTCTTTTGACTTGTTCTTTGGTTGTGTGTTGTTTCTTTTTCTGTCTGTTCTCTTCTTGGTTTCTTTTCGTTTTGCTTTTCCCTGCTTGTATTTATCGTGTCTGCTCTTGATTGTTCTTTATCGCTGGTATCCGTTCCGGAATATGACAGCAAAAAGCGCGGCGGCACTCAGGTGCAGATTGCTTCCCGTACCGATCGACTATTGGTTCGATATCGGTCCAATTGCTGTATGGAATGGGAATGGGCCAGCCCGGAGGAATCGGATGAATGAGCCGGAAGAACTTCCGACATCGGATGGTTCCGAACATGGTCCGTTCCCCCGGAGGACCAATTTGTTCTGGAACCATGGCGACCGTTCACCGGTCCATTTGATCTTTTGAACCGATATCGGGATCAATCGGCCCACCTCCGATATCGGATTCGATGGATGAAGGTTTCCGATATCGGAGCCTTATGGTCCACGTCATGTCGATGGATCGTATGATCCCATACTTGGTCTTTGACCGATATATCGGTAAATGGACCGGGGCCGATATTGGTCCGGATAAGTGGTCCAAATTGAGCCTTTGGCTTCATTCCAACGATTCGTTGCTATTTGGACCATTTGGTCCATGGCTCAAATGGTTCAAATGGTCCTGGCTCATTTCTTCTTTTGAACCGATATCAGGTTTATCGGACCGGCTCCGATATCGATGACGACATCCCCTCCGCCGTTTTCTGGTCCGTCACGCCATTGTGATCCTGGCCCATTGAATGGTCCTCGATTCTGATATCGATATGGTTTATTTGGCCTTTTGGACCAGTGATCCACTGCCTGGGTCATTTGGATCAAGGTCCTTTGAAGTCCGATATCGGATGGCTTATGTCAATTGGCTGCTTCATTGCGGCACTCCGATATCGGGCTTCGACCTAATTTACCGTTATCATCATCGTCTCCTTATTTGCTGCTTCGCTCATTCTATTCGAACTGTCTTCCTTTTGAAGCACATGAATAATTAGGGCCCATGACGATCGGTTAGATGTCATGGGCCCTAGAATTCTTGTTTTTCAGAAGGTAGGTTCCTGTGGTTCGGCGAATTGGTCCTGGACCGTGCCGGGCCATGGATCGTCTTTCGCTTCTTGGACTGGCTGGGTCGGCGCAAATTGAGTCGGCTGCGGCTGGAATGCCGACTGTGCGACGGTTTCGTTGGCTTTGGTGATCTGGACCGTCGCATAGCGGATGGAGGTGCCGATGTCGTCGGCGTTGAGTTCGAAGCTGCTGCGCTTCTCTCCTGTCTCGGTCTGCCAGTCGCGTTGCACGAATCGGCCTGTGACGATGACCCTGGTCCCTTTGCGGATGCCGGAAGCGATCATGTGATCCGCCAACGCGCCGTATGCGACGCAGCGGATGAATGTGGTCTCGCCGTCCTCCCATTTGCCGTTCCTCTCGGTGCTGCTGGTCTGCGCGACCCGGAAGGTGATGACGGTTTTGCCGCCGGCCGTGCGTTTGGGTTCAAGGTCTTTGACGATGTTGCCCATAATGGTCATGGGAATCTGGTTGATTGTCGCCATGATGTTTTCCTCCTTTGTGGGATGTTGTTTTCACCTACGCATGTCTCTTTCATGCGCCTGCGGATATCAGAACGCTATTAGAAAGTCCTCCTTCCGTTCATGACCCAGAGCATCTCGCTCGCCGGGAGCCTTCGATGCGAGGAATCGATGTTCATAACAAGGTAATGCGATAAGCTCATTTAATGAACCTGCATGGCAGTTCTGGCTGCTTGGAGCACGCCTCTCGCGATCTCTCCGAAACGGTTCGGGTCGATGAAGCATGCGGAGGGGCCGAACAGTCCAGGGTTGGCTTTCAGATACTTTGCGGCCGCAGTGATTTCGGTGTCAGTGGGTGGCGCTTCGCGTCCGGCGCAGTATGCTTCGTAGATCGCGTCGCCGACGGTGCAGGCTCCCTCGATGATCTGGCAGCAGTCATAGTCGCGGCTGTTCTCGTATGCCTGTGCCTCGTCCAGCATGATGCTCATTGTCCGATCCACTTTCCTCGCATGGTGGCTTCATGGCAGAGCGCCCGGTAGATCATCTGCTCCTGGATTGCGTCGGCGAGGGCGCGGTGCTCTTCGGTGTCGCCGATGTGGTAGTCGGCGATGAGGTCGGTCACGCGATGGTGCCGTTTCTGCGGGTTGAGTTCCCAGCTCATTTCCTTCGTGCATAGCCACCGGCAGTCGAATCCGCTCGTCGTCGGATCGTAGACGCGTTCGGCGGCGTCGAGGAAGCTGACGTCGAATTCGGCGTTGTGGGCGATGATGGTCAACGGCTCCCCTGCCGGCCAGGTCCGGTCGAGCCATTGGTGGAAACGGAGCATAGCGGCGCCGGCGGTCGGCATTCCCTGGAGCATCTGGTCGGTGATGCCGGTGAGCCCGGTGATGAATTCAGACAATGGTTGGCGCGGGTCGATGAGCTGTTCGAATTTCGGCCGGCTGTTCTCGTTGCCTGGCTGGACGAGGAACGCGCCGATCTCGATGAGCGTGGCACCTTCCTCTGGATGAAGGCCCGTGGTTTCCGTGTCGAGCATGACGTACATGTCGAGCGGCTTGTCGAGTGGTTCGATGCGGCGTGGATTGTCGCGGTGGATGTAACGGTCCCAGTACATGGGTCTTTCCTTTCTGCTTGTTTCCTACTTTTCCAGGGTCCAGTTGCCTGCGGCGCCGGTTTCCTTGAGTCCGATCGCCTGGCGTGCCCCGTCCTGTCTTCCGTGCCGGTAGGCGGCCTGGCTGGGTCTTGTGGTCTTGGGGAGTTTCGGCTTGTCGGCGATGAATGTGACGTGGGTTTCAATCCATTGGTCGACCTGGCCGCTGCGCACGGTGACGAGTTCCTTGCCGGTGCCGTCCGATTCCATCTCGAGTCGGAGGATCTGGTATCTGCGGGCGATCTCTTCCTGGAATCCGCGGTAGTAGCCGTTCCTCCAGGCCGCGTTGGCTTTCGCGCGGGGTGTGGTGCGCGCTCTTTCTCGCCACATGGCGGCGCGGCTGGTTTCCATGGCGGTCCAGATGGCTTCGGTCTTGTCGACGTCTCCGCGGGTTCCGTAGATCGTGATGGCGCTGATCACGTCACGGCCGTTTCCTGCCCTGCGGCATCCGTAGGAAGCTCTGCACCGGTTTCCGCGGGCGACGATGTTCGCGAGTTGCGCCATGTATCGGTTGCATGGATTGGTTTCCAATCGTATCCTCCGTTTGATGATCTCGACATCGTCGTGGTTCTCTTCGAGCTGCCATTCCTCGATGGCGTGTTTGTCCATGAGCCGTTGCGCCTGTTCGAGGGCGATGCGCTGCTCGTTGTCGGAGGCGGCCGGATCGTTGGCGATGGCCAGCAGTCGGCGGACGCGTTCCATGACTCGTTCCGTATTCATATGTTCGTGTGGCTCCTTTTTCGGCAGTTGCCTCATTATTGTTACCTGCTGGCTGAAGTTATCCTTGCAGTATGCGGCCCAGCCCTTCCGAACGTAATCCAGATGTGGCCATCGAACGCCTGTTGCACGGCGCGCACGGAATCGAGCATCGATTGGAGCAATCTGGTTCTGGCTTCCATGAAGTCGTTCCATGCCTCGTCCAGATCCTTTGGATCCTGTTGTTCGTTGGACATTGTCATTTGCTTCAGTTGATGGAGAGGTTGATGGTGATGGTGGGCATGTCGATGTCGGGCACGCCGGCGTCGGCCCAGTCCACGTCGGCGCGGCGCATGATCTGGTTAATGCAGGTGCTGTGCGCACAGGCGAGCTCCCACTGCCAGCATTGCGTGTTGCACATGCCGTAGCAGCGATCCCACATGAGGTATCCGTCCTCATCGACGGCTGGTTTGCTGCCGTTGAGCAGGTCGCGCAGGGCGAGGACCTGGGCGCGGTCTTTGGCTTTGAGGATGGTGGACTTCCTCCAGGTCATGGAGGTGACCCAGCCGCCGCCGTCGACGATGTCGCTGTTCTTGCCGATGGTCACGGTCAGCTTGTAGTTGCACATTCTTTCTTTCCTGCCTTTTATGTTTCGTTCTTTTCACGGATGTCCGGCCCGATATGGGCCGGACATGTTGGCTGGTCCGGGTCTCAGCCGGCGAGTTCCTCCTCGAGGTGTGCGATGGTGTTGCCGCCGCCCCCCTGGCCCTGTCGGTCCCTGAATTTTTTCTTTTGGACCGTTTGGTCGAGCGGTAGCGCTGGCCGCCGGAGCGTCCGCGAGCACGCCGAACCCTTTGGGGTTCGGCATTGCGTGGCGCGGGCGTGGAGGCGGTTACGATCATGAGGCTTTAGCCGAACGGTCCAAAAGAAAATAGAAGGGTTGCGGCGCATCGGTGCGCCGCTCCGTTTCCCGGCCCCGCCGCACCAGGCATGGCGGGGCATGGTCCGTTGTCGAAATAGTCCCGAAGCGACAAGCGGAGGGTCCGTTATCCCCGGCGCCCTGGGGCCGGGCCGGGTGGGCTCAGGCGGCTTCAGGGGCCGGAAAATGATGGGGGCCGGACATTCCATTGACTGGAATGTCCGGCCCCCATTCGATACGCTCACCTATCAGAGTGCGTGCCGTCCGCGCCTTTCATCGGCCTTCAGGTAGGCTTCGCCATCCGTTCTGACGCCTACGACGATGATGACCATGGTTCCTTCCTTGAGAACCGGCTTGTATACCACTCTGATTCCAAGGTCCCTGAACTTGATTTTGCATAGTCCGGCCAGATGGGCTCGGTTCGCGTTGCGCAACGGCTTGCCGTATCCGCCCTGGCTGGATGGCAGCGGATTCTCGCTGACCTTGGCGATGCCTTTGAGCACCTGCTTCTGTTCGGCCTTGCCCAGTTTGCGCATATCCTTCGCGGCTTCTTCGAGCCATTCGACCCGCCAGCTCACGCCATCTCCGGGGTCGGCGTGCCCGCGATGTCCTCTTCGGTCAGGCCGAGCTCGGCCATCAGGTCGGCGTTGGGGATGGTCGCCCGGCCATTGTTGTCCTCGATGCGTTTTTCCGCGAGGCGGGAGTCCTCCGTGTCCTCAAGACGATCGAGAAGGTCCTGATAGTCGTTGATACCCATCAGCACATAGGACGGCTTGTTGCGTTTGATGATGATGACGGGCGCGCGGTCGGCCTTGTTCAGCACGGCTGCGGTCCTCCCGTTGCTGAGCTCGCTGACTGGCACGAGGTCGTCAAGCACATCCAACGAATTGAACATGACAATCTCCTTATCTGGTATCTATACCATATTTAATACCATTTTAGCATGTGTTGACTCAATCCATGCATGTCTGCCGTGAATCCGGCCGATTGGGAGAGGTGGCGGACCACCGGAATTTCCGGTGGCCCGCCACGGCGTTCTCCGCATCGGCCGTCACTGGTTCAGCAGCTCGTCGATGCGGCCCAGTCCGATGACCTCGACGCCGGTGGGGATGGTCGTTCCGGCGAGGTTCGCCGATGGGATGATGATGCGGTGGATTTCCAGCCTGTGCGCGGCGTATGCGATGAGTTCGGCCAGGTCGGCGTCGATGGGTGGGATGGTGCCGTCCTCGTTCACGTCGCCGAGGATGATGGTGTCCTCCAACTGGTCCGCGGATGGGATTCGGCCGTCGGCGGCGAGTATGCTGACGGCGCATGCGAGGACGCATAATCCCGGCAGTTTGGGCGTGCCCGTGGGCATGAGGTTCACGGTCGTCCTGCAGGCCGGCAGCTCGTATCCCACGGCCTTGCATGCGGCCCGGATGCGGTTGCGTATGCGACGGTCCTCGTCATGGAGTCCGATAAGCGACAGGTACGGCAGTCCCGGGCTGATGAACGTTTCCAATTGCACGAGGTACGTGGCTGGCATCAGTCCCATGGACATGGTCTTCGAATGCTTTCTCATTGTCTTGTTCCTTTCATCCGGTTCGTCATGTTCGTATCCTTGGGTTCCTGTCGGTCCCTGAAATTTTTTCTTTTGGACCGTTTGGTCGAGCGATAGCGCTGGCCGCCGGAGCGTTCGCGAGCACGCCGGACTTTAGTCCGGCATCGCGTGGCACGGGCGTTCAGGCGGTTACGATCATGAGGCTTTAGCCGAACGGTCCAAAAGAAAATAGAAGGGTTGCGGCGCATCGGTGCGCCGCTCCGTTTCCCGGCCCCGCCGCGCATGGGCATGGCGGGGCATGGTCCGCTGTCGGAATCGTCCCGAAGCGAAGCGGAGGGTCCGTTGTCCCCAGCGCCCTGGGGCCGGGCCGGGTGGGGTCCGGCGGCTCTGGGGCCGGCTGGGTTCGCCAAGGGGCGGTGCCCCTTGGCATCGGCTCACAGCAGGATGTCCAACACGGATTTTTCCCGTCCGCCGAGCATTTTGCTGTTTCCTTGCGGGTTTTGTGGTCTGCCGGCGGTCAGGCCGGCAGACCTGTCGTGTCGGCTTGGTGATGGTTCGCGGTCAGTTCCGGTTCGGCCATAGGTCGCCGTGGATGGCGGCCGCGACTATGGCGGCGAGACTGCATTCCTCGTCGATTGCCAGCGCGCGCATCGCGGTCAGCATGGCGCGTCCGTCCCCCATCCACCACAGTATGTAGCTGATGATGGCGAACGGCTGGACCTGTAGTTTCAGATCGGTGTCGACGGTGTCGACGATGTCGACCAGCATCCGGCTTGCGTTCACGACCTTGTCCTTGTCGGTCTCGTGTCCGGCGTGTGCGAGCGACCATTTCATCATCCGTTCGCACCATTCGGAGAGCTGATGGTTCGGGATGCGCGGCGCGGCCGCGTAGTCCCGCAGTTTGCCCTTGTCGTATTCGGGATTGCCTGCGCAGATGACGGACAGGAGCATGGCGTCGCGCAATGCCATGCTCTTCCTCATGGATTTGGCGAGGATTTCCATGCTGTGCTTGGTGAGCGTGGCCTGTGGGGTGTCTAGTCCGTCGAGCCATTCGTCGAACGCGGCGGCGAGTTCGGATGTTGTCGCGGACGGGGTTTCCTTGATGTCGATGGCTGCCATGATGTGTCTCCTTGTGTGTGGACCGGTCCTTGAAATTTTTTCTTTTTGGACCGTTTGGTCGAGCGATAGCGTTACCGGCCAAAGCGGTTCCAGTCATAAGACGGGCGCGAACCCGCAGGGGGCGCGGCAACGTTGACGGGAGGCGCGACGCCGGTATGATCAATCCGGCGTAGCCGGACGGTCCAAAAGAAAATTCGAAGGGTGCGAGCGGCTGAGCGAGCTCCGTTTTTCGGCCGAAGCCCACCGTGGGGGGCGGAGGCGACACCCCGTGGAGCGCGCCGACGGCGCGCGCAATGGGAAAGCACAGTCGGAACCGCGTGTGAAACGGGTCCACGAACCCATGGCGCCGGGAGCCGTAAGGCGCACGGCATGGGTCGCGGACGCGGGCGCTCCGGTTCCGTCCGTTTCCTTCTCTTGTGGCGTGAAGACCTATAGGGATTCACGCCACATGATGGTTCCAAGGCTTTGCTTTGGCGTGCGGGGATTCTCAAGGGGCGCGGCGTCGCGCCCCTTGAGCCTCGCCGGAAGCGCGTGTGGTGGGTGGGCTGTAACGTGTCTTCGCAGCTTACAAACCGATGTAAATATACCTCTTGTGGTATATTTATTGACATGTGGACCATTGAACTCGAACTTGTCAAGGATTGGCTGAACTCGCTCGACCGCGAGTCCAAAATACAGGTTCTCGCGGCGTTGGAGATATTGAAGGAACAAGGTCCGAATCTCAAGCGGCCGCTTGTGGGCAAGATCAACGGATCGCGTCTTGTCAGGTCGATGAAGGAGCTTCGCCCTGGTTCTGCAGGACAGAGTGAGATACGCATCCTGTTCGTCTTTGATCCCAAACGCAAGGCGATCCTGCTTGTCGGAGGCGATAAGCAAGCGAAATGGAACAAGTGGTACAAGACGGCCATCCCCGAAGCGGAAAGACGTTACGTCGCATGGCTTGAGAACCAGTACGGAAAGGAGACAAAATGAGCTACACCATCGAACAGTTCATGTCTGACAGCGGCGTCACCCGCGCCGAGGTCGATGAGGCCAAGGATCGGATGCTGGAGGAAATGCGCGTGTATGAGCTCAAGGAGGCACGCAAATCGAGGAACCTTACCCAGAAACAGCTCGCGAAGAATATGGGCGTCAGCCAGAAACGCGTCAGCACCTTGGAATCCGGCGATGTGGACCATGTCGAAGTGAGCACGTTGAAACGCTATCTCGAAGGCATCGGAGGTACGTTGCAGGTCATGGCGGATCTGCCGGACGGACGACGGCTGCAGCTGGTCTGATCGTTCCACGGCGTGTAGCCATATTGGTTCCGAAGCGTCGCCATACATGAACGTGATAGCGGCGTTCGCGGCCAAGATCGATCTCATACTGGATCCACCCGCGGAACGGCGTGAGATCGGCACGTGCGCACTATGCTCCACCATGCTCACCGCAGGCAGCCTCGACCAGTGGACGACATGCCCCGTATGCGGAAGGGAGGATCGCGTGAGCACGGTCAAACTCAGGCGGTTGAAGACATTGTGCTACGACGATTCGAAGATCAGCACGGCCGGCGAGGTCGCTGCCGCACGTTTCGAGCCTGTGGGTCTGGATGTTGGGTTCGATCAGTTCGTCCCAATGGTCCCGCACCCATCGTTCGGCCTGTTTTTCGTCCAGTCCCTTCGGCATATGGATCGTGAATCACCGCCACCGATGATCGGATACAGCAAACCGGCGAATTCAGAAAACTCCACCTGCACATCTCCTTTCACCCGGCGATTTTGTACCGAACTGTACCGAACTGTACCGGACCGTCCCCGTCCGTCAGGGTCTGACCGGTCCGAATTTCATACCATAAAACGCAAACGTGTTGCCGAGAGTGAGCGTCTCGTTCCCTGGCCTGTCGTGGTCGATGAGGATGCCGTCCACGGTCCAGCCCTCCGGAATGCGGGTGGGATCGTAGTCGCGGTCGAATGGGTATCCTGTGACCGTCCAACCGTTCGGCAGTCGGAGGGAGAGCTTGTCGGCGGCTCCCCCGATGGCGTCCCGCAATCGCGTGAGCATGGTTTTCCTGTCCATTTCTCAGTCCTTTGTCTCGTTGATGGTGATGCTGGTCATGATGGTTCCTTTCTTTCTATCGGGGTTCGGATGCCGGTTTCCGGCGTTCGAACCCCGGTTTTTCGGGATTGTGGTGTGTGGTTTAGTGGATGGTGATGGCGTGGATGCTTCCGTCCATGGTCTGGACGAACGTTTCTGGCTCATGGAATCGGCGTATCCAATGCTCGGCTTGTTGCGGGGTGAGGCTCGTGTCTTCGCCGCTGTCGGGGTTGAACCCGCAGATGATGAACGTTCCGGCCATGATTTCCACGAGTTCGTCGCCGCCCTCCCCTGTCGCGTCGTTCATGGTGATGCCGCGGTTGAGCGGCATTCCGTCGATCTTGCCCTCCTCGTTGCAGTAGATGCACGCGCCGTCCATGAGACCGAACGCCTCGATGTATCCTCCCACCAGCTTCTGCTTGGCTTCGAGGGTGTTGTCGATGGTGAGTCGTTCGGGCTGTTCTCCGGGCTTGATGGTCAAGATGTTGATGGTGCCGTTCATGTTGTCTGCCTCCTGTAGATGTCGGTCCTTGATTTTTTCTTTTGGACCGTTTGGTCGAGCGGTAGCGCTGGCCGCCGGAGCGTCCGCGAGCACGCCGAACCCTTTGGGGTTCGGCATTGCGTGGCGCGGGCGTGGAGGCGGTTACGATCATGAGGCTTTAGCCGAACGGTCCAAAAGAAAATAGAAGGGTTGCGGCGCATCGGTGCGCCGCTCCGTTTCCCGGCCCCGCCGCGCATGGGCATGGCGGGGCATGGTCCGTTGTCGGAATCGTCCCGAAGCGGCAGCGGAGGGTCCGTTGTTTTTCGGCGGCGGGATTTTGCCGGCATCGGCGTCGTTGCCTGTGATATCGTCGGGATGGGTTGGGCCGTCGGTCTTTTCTAGCTGCATCCGGATTATCCGCTTATCCGAACTCCATGGACGTCGTCGTGGCGCATCTCTTCTTTGCCGCTCTTGCGTGTAGAATCAGCGGTTGTCCATTGTTTTCCGGGATGGCTTCGAGGCCGCCTGGATCCCTCGAGGAAAAGGGGTTTGGAGATCATGGTTTTCACGTGCATCGAGATGGAGACGAGGCGTCGCATGCTTGGTTTGAGCCAGGCCGATCTGGGTGTGATTCTTGGCCTGCTCGTACCGAAGGACCCGTCCGATCCCAAACCGGTGGGACAGCAGACCGTCTCCCGTTGGGAGGAAGGCGTGAACGGCCATGAGGAGCCGCCGTATTGGGTGCAGTCCGCCCTGCCGAAGGTGTTCGACAGGATCAGTGAGATTCAGGAGGCGTTGTTCAGGCGCGTGCTTCCTTTCGTGGAATCATTGGAGGCAAGCGAGGACGGTCTGGTGCATGTGCCGATGTACCGGTCGGATCGGGATTTCGCGCGTGCGATGCCGAAGATGGCGGGCTGGCCGGCGAGCCTGTGGAACAGCGCGGCGTTGAGGGCGGTGGATTCGTTGGACGATGGCAGGGAGTACCAGTTCGATATGGTCCGCTGACTTTTGGCGTTCCCGACGGTTGTACGGTTCAGTCCAATAGGTCTTCGGCGTGGACGCCTAGCGCTTCGGCGAGGGTGACGGCCGTTTTCAGGGTCATGTTGGCAGTGGGGATGCGTCCGGTTTCGAATTCGCTGATCCTGGATTGTTTGATGCCGGTGGCGTGGGAGAGTTCGATCTGGCTCAACCCTTTTTTCCTTCTCAGTCCGGCCAGTTTTGTTGTTTTGTTTGGCATTATGGCTCCAATAGCGTGTGGTAGCTGCCGACGTAGATGGTTCCGTCGTCGATGAGCTTGTGGATGCGGTCCTCGATGACGTCCTCGTCCAGGTTCGAGAGGGCGCCGTATCCGTCGAGCTGGTCTATGTCCCTGTCGTCGACTCCTTCGCCGGTGTCGCCCATGAGACTGCGGATGGTTTTGCGGATGCCATATCCGAAGCCGAGCATTCGTTCCCGGTCGTACACGAATCCGGCGATGGTCGCGTCTATTTCGGCGAGGTCCAGGCCTTGCGTGCTGGTCTTGGGCTTGGTTTTCTTGGTTTTTCCGCCCGTACTGGACGGCTGGTCGCAGTCCGCGATGTACGTGCAGTTGCCGCAATTGTCGCAGTATTCATCGTGGTCGTCTCCGAAATAGTCGAGGATCACTCCCCGGAGGCATGAGTCGGACTCGCAGTATCCGCGCATCGCGTCGAGACGCTCGAACGCGGCCTGCTGCGCTTTGGAACGGTCTTTCGGATCGTCGAGCGCGTTGCCTGCGTTGTCTGCGAGGCGTCTTTCCCAGTTCATGAAGTCGCTTCCGGCCCAGAGCATGACGCTGCGTGCGGGCTTGCCGTCGCGTCCCGCGCGGCCGGCTTCCTGGTAGAACGATTCGAGACTTTCGCAGGGCCCGTCGTTGAGGACCCAGCGAACGTCGGGCTTGTCTACGCCCATGCCGAACGCGGTGGTCGCGCAAATCACGTGCGGCGATCCGGTGAGGAACCCGTCTTGGATACGGGCCTTCTCCTTGTCTGTGAGGGGCGCGTAGAACGCTTCCGCGTCGATGCCGGCGTCCTGCAGGCATTCGACGAGTTCGTCGCAACGGCGGATGGTGGTGCAGTACACGATGCCGCTTCCCTCATGGTTTTGGGCCCATTTCGTGATGAATTTCCTGCGTGCTGATGGTTTGAGTTCGATTGAGTCGAACCGAATGTTGGGACGGTCGAAACCGGTGCCGATCATGATGGGCTGTTCGAGTCCGAGGTCTTGGGCGATTTCCGGGACCTGTCGCTTCGTCGCGGTCGCGGTGAACGCGGCTACCACGGGACGTGACGGCAGGCCCGCGATGAATTCGCCGATCCGCATGTAGCCTGGCCGGAAATCGTGGCCCCATTGAAGCACGCAGTGGGCTTCGTCGATGGCGATGAGATCCACGCGCGTGGATTGCGCGAAGGCGGTGAAATCGTCGGCGAACAGGCGCTCCGGCGCAACGTACAGGATGCGCAGGCCTCCCCCATGGGCCATGTCGTAGATGTTTCGACGTTGCTTCGGCGTCACTCCGCTGTCGATCAGCGCGGCCGGCACTCCCCTCGCCTGCAATGCCTGCACCTGGTCGCGCATGAGCGCGCGCAGGGGAGAGACGACGACAGTGAACGACCCAACACGCAGGGCGGGCAACTGGTAGCAGACGCTCTTGCCGCTGCCGGTCGGCATCACGGCGATCAGATCACGCCGGTTGAGAATCGCGTTGACGGCCTCGAGCTGGCCGGGACGGAACGACTTGTATCCGTACGCCTTGTCAAGTTGGTTCAGGGCGGCTTGGGACCAGTCCCGTAGTTCGTCCTGCAGGATGGTGCCGGACTCGGTGTCGAGGTAGTTGACGTTCATCATATGCGGTTTCCTTTTTCCGTTTCGGGCTCGGCCTGTGCCCTCCCGATAACACCAATATTATCACACTATTGGGATATTTTATGTTGGCGCCGGTGTAACATTTGATGGTGGAAACCGTCGAACGAACAGTAAAACGGCATTTTTCGCGAATCGTTGCAGCGACATGCGTCGAGGGGTTCTCCATCTCAACGGTATGGCACGCAACGCAATCAGTGAAGAAATGCCATTTTTATTTAGTCCTAAAATATGGCACTATATTATTATGTTCGAATGTGAGGAATCCGCCTACAAGCATTGGATCACCAGACCGCAGATCGACTACGTGATCACCCACCCGGTGAAGATCCTCGAGGTCGAATCCAAAAGGAAAGACGATCGGGTCATGGCTTTTCTCGGATACGTCGACGAATTCCGGGAGAAAAAGATCGAGGTCCTGGTGTCGCAACGTTCCCGTAAAGCGTTCCATGCCATGGAATGCAGGACGGAATGGCTGCGTTATTTCGATGAGTGACCGATTGGAAAAGGAGAACGACATGACAGACGAGAAGACATGGGACGAACTGTCCGACTACTACGCCGGCCACACCCCAGAAATCATCCGTGAGATCCAGGTTCCTGACCATGCTCTCACGGCAGATGATCTTGACGACATCTTCGCCGGTAGGCCTCTCGCCGACCAGCCACGTCCCAAAGCCGATATCCTTGCGAAGACCTATCTGACCAAGGAAATCGAGACCGAGGCCCGCAGTGTCATGAAGAGCGAAGGCATAGGCATGTCCGCACTGTTGCGAAAGGCGCTGGTCAGCTATCTCGACAGTCATTCGAAACAGGCCGGTCTGGCCGTGTGATCCGAATGGTGACAAAAAACCTGGCTGTGGTATGGGTCGGGGTGGAACGAATTCAACGTTCCACCCCGATCCGTATCCGTTATCGCCGGTATCTCAGGATATCCTTCCTCACGTATATGGATGTTTCCTTTCTGGTTTCCACATGGTTTTCATGATTCTTTGTTTCCGTTGTTCCATCCGCCTGCTTCTCTGCAGGATTGCCGTCGATGTCAGTGAACTTGTTCCAGAGCGCTATTGGGTAGGTGGTCATGAACATGCTTATCAGGATTCCACTGTTGCACGAGATCAGGGCCGCCATGCCGGGGACGATTTCTGCCAATATTCCGAAGGCAAGGAACAACCTGTAAAACATGAGGAGCGGCCGTCCAAGACGAAATGCTTTTTCGCTGTCGAGCATTCCTCTCCCCCAACCTTCGTCCTTGTATGCCAGATTGGCCATTAGAGCCAGCGTCAACAGGCTCATGAACGCCATGACGAACGCGAAGGCTCCCGCTTCGGTTTCGCCGTACGCGTGAAGGAAGAGGAACAATATGAAAAACAGGACGAATGCGGCCAGATGGCCGAGCCACATGCCGCGTCTCGGCCAAGCGAGATGTACGATAAGCGCGATTGCCGTGAAAAAACATACGGACGCGATCACCTCCATCGCATCCGGAACGCTGCCTTTCGAAACGATGGCCCAGATAAGACCGGCGCCAAACGGGACCAGGAGGACCGCCAATAGGATATAGCTCCATTTCGGCAAGGTGTTTGCTTTTACATCACCGGACATTGTGAAAAAGCTCCTTTCTGATGTTGGAAAATCATTTCATTTTCGAGGCTAGTCGAGCCAATTCGGCTTATATTTGGTTTGCGGGAATTTCCTGGTCGATTCGGCTGGAAATCTTGTAAGATCGACCGATTCACTGGTTTCCCTTTCGTTGTATCCGTCCTTTCCTCATGCCATGCACGTGATTATTCGGGGATTGGAGGTTCGGTCTTGCCACGTTGCTATCGGTTCGACGGGTCCACTGGCATGGATCTGCGTCCCGCCGCAGTGTTGGAGGCGGACGCCGCGCGTATAGATGAGTTGCGCCGCCGGCGCGATCCGATGGCCGTGACCACCCGCATCCGCATGGTCGACCAGCCGCCGGAAGGATTATTGCCCCTATCCCTGTTCGGCCGGACGCCTTTGCCTGATCGGACGGCATTGCATCCCCGTGCCATGGAGACGGTCGCTCCGGACATCGCCGGCCTGTACGTAGATTACATGACGCGAATCGCGATGGGCGCGCCCAAAAGGGTCGCGTTCCGCATTCCCCTGTTGGGCGCCCGTCTGGTCGGCCAGGGTAAGTATGCGGAATCGTTGCTGTCCAGAATGGTGGATTTCGCTTTTCCTTCGGCTCGTGCTGCGTGCCTGCTGCTTGATTTCGACGCGGCCTCACGACGTGGACCGCAGTATTGGAGACCGCGGCGGATGGTTCCGGATGCGGCGACGTATTTCAATCTGACACGCATGGTCGCCAGGTCCCGCGCGTTCCTCGACGAGTATGGTCCGGTGGTATGGGAGGGATTCGATTTCGAGGGAGGTTATACGGACCGGATCACGAGCGGGTCCGGTGATTTCCTCACCGGGGACACGTTGTGGGATTTCAAGGTGAGTGGTTATCCTCCGAATCCCCGGTACACGCTTCAACTGCTCATCTATTGGCGGATGGGATTGCATTCCGTCCACCCTGAATACCAGTCGATCCGGCGGTTGGGTTTCTTCAACCCCCGCCGGAACGAGGTGTGGCTGTTGGACGTGGACCGGATTACGCCGGAGCTCATCGATTGGACTGACCGTGAACTGATCGGCTATCCGGCCTGATGGCAACTCGTTCAGTGTGCGAGCTCCAGACGGTACCCTTTCCTTTGGTTGACGGTTTCAATGAACTGGCTAAGGAACCTTCTCCGTTCATTGTTCATTCCTTTCCTTCGCCGCTTGCCTGCGCCATCGGCTCACGCACCGTTCGATGCGTTTGCGTCCGATGACTTCCGGACCGACGCCCGCGCTTCTGAACACGTCCACCGGCCTGGCACCCAACTCGAGCTCGTATTCCACATAGCGGATGAAATACCTGTTCCAGGTGATCCGTTTCTCACCGCACTCGTCAACGGCGTCGAGACCACACAGGTATTGTCGTTCCTCGGCATCGAATGGCTTGTTGCATGGCCTTGCCTTCGGTTTGGCCCGGTTCATTCTGCCCTGTTGCAACGCTTCCTGTTTCAAGAGTAGTTTCACGCCTTCCGCGAGGACCTGGGTTGGCGTCATGTGATGCATCACCGCATACGATTCGATTTGTCTTTTGAGTGAAACGGGCAATCCGAGACCAGTGGTCTCATCGTCATCGTCTGATGGCTTGCCGTGTGATCGTGTTGCTTTTCCCGGCCTGTTCATTGTCCCATCCCGTCAACGGAGGTTCTGGTCCTGATGAATTCGGATATCTTGTCAAGGCAGATCACGGCGCCGGCACGGGCCTGTGGATTTTCAGTCAGGATCCGGTCGTAGCAGAAGTCACCGGTGCCCAAGTCTACGGCGATGATGCAGTCGTCGCTGTCGGGCCTGTCGTCGTATCCCATCGCTTCGATCCATATGGCTTCCGGTAGGATCGGAATGGTATCGCCGTATTCTTTTCCAAGGCTTCTCAACGCTGTTGCCATGGCCTTGCAGACGTCGGCGACCAGGCCGGTGTCCGGTTCCGCGTGCCGGTCGAGGAAGTATTCCGCTCCGATGTCCTCGTCGGACAGTCGGGTCGCGCGCATGCCGGCGACGGCCATGCGCGCCATGGGCACGGTGTGCCCCGTCACGGCTCCGAACCAGCATCTGGTCCTGTCGCTCATCGTCTTCCTCCTTTTCCGTGCCTCCATGCGAGGACGATCGTCACCACGCAGAAGATGATGGCAGTGGCGACCAGGCCCAGCAGGACGAGCCACAACCACCCGTATCGTGGCAGCAGCGCACATTCCACGCAGATCATGATCGTCGCGACGATGCAGGCCACGATGATGACGGTCGCTTTGACGATGGGGTCATGATTCCTGTTCATCAGGCTTCTCCTGTTCCTGTTGTTTTTCGAGTTTCTTGCGCCATCGTGCGGCGCATCGTTCGATGCGTTTGCTGCCGATGACTTCCGGACCGCATCCAGCCCGGCGGAAGATGTCGCTTGGAGCGCATCCTCGCACAAGTTCCTTTATCGCGTATGCGATGAACGCCCGATTCCAGGTGATCCTTTTCTCGGTGCACGCGTCCACGGCGTCTAGACCGCACAGGTATTGGCGCTCCTGGTCGTCGAATGGCTTGTTGCGCGGCCGTGCCTTCGCTTTTGGTCTGTTCATTGTTCTGTCCTCCTTGCCGGCCTCTGGTCCGGTTGTGTGGTTTTCGTTCATATGCCGAGTTCTCCTTGGATGACGGCGTGGCTGCCGTCCGGCCCGTAATCGGGTTCGTCCAACTGCCAGGTCTTCCCCTCGCTTCCGTCAAACGGGTGCTCTTCCACGATGGTCAGTCCGCACACGCCGCAACGCATCAGGCATAACCGGCTTCGGGTCGTGCGGCCTGTGATGCTCCATGGCTTCCATAGGTGGGGCCGGTGCTGGTTCCATTGACGTCGACTGTCTGTGCCGGGGCATGCCTGGAGGGTTCTCAGACGGTTGTTCCCGCAGAGGAACAGCATGTCTCCGATGTCGGTCCAACGGTCCGTCCAGTGGATGATCTCACCGTCCCATCTAACGGGCAGCCGCTCGTCCAGGAGCGCGCTTTCCGATCGGAGGGCCGCGTCGGCCTCCCCTATCGTCGTGTCTCCGCTCGCCGTCATGGTCTCTGGCCGGCTTGGTATTCCACGCCGGCCAGGAACGCCTGGCCGATGATATTCAATGTGTGGTCGATGCCGTACCGGTCGTTCCGGTCCGACACCATGTATTTCCTCCTTATCCGGCGGGCGTATTCGTTGGCCGGTTCCACCGCGTCGGCCAGCGTGTCGGCCCATATGCGTTCTTCCTCGCTCATTTGTCTTCCTCCTTGTCGAGTGCCTGTTCCGCTTGGATGCAGAAGTCCAACGCGTCGTTCCATCCCGCCCGGTACGCGATGACCCATGCCTGCGCCGGCGACTCGTCGGTAAGGCGCGCCGCGATCAATGTCCTGATGGCGTTGCCTTTGACGAATTCGTCGGCGCCGATCCTGTCCATGTCGTTGGCGCCGTCGTTTTTCCTGAGCCTGAGCTGGATGGCTTCGGCCATGAGTCGTGTCGCCGTGGTGTGCAACTGTCTGGCGCGCTCCTGGAGCTCGTTCTTGAGCGCGGCCGGCACCATGAAGCTCACCATGGCCTTCCCGTCGTTTCCCTCTCTTTTCTCTTCCATGGAGAACAATCCGTCGTTCACCGGCCACTTCCTTCCTTTTTCCCGCTCAGCATGACGATCTGGAGGCGGATCTCCTTGATTCTTCGGTCCAGGTCCTCGACCGCGCCCCTCAATTCGATGTCCTTTTCGACCAGGCATCCGGCCGTCTCCCTCACGAATCGCATGACGTCTCGTTCGCCGCATTCCGTCGCGTGTCTCATCGCCACGCTTCCGTCAATCCATCGCTGACGGTGAGTTCCGCCCACGCGCGGTTCATGGTCTGGGCGAATCTGAGCGTCATGTGTCCGCTTGACGCGTGTTTGAGGAGTTCATGATATAGGGTTTCCGCTGTATCGCAGGCCTCGTCATGGCCGATGGGTTCGATGTCGGGATCGTCTTGCATGGGCATGCCGAACTCGTCCATGACTTTTTTCAGCGCGTCGGACGCGGCCGTCATGCCGTGCAGTCCGTCGGCGAACATGTCCGCCATCTGCGTCGTCCTGTCGAGTCTGGCCGCGAATTTTACCGCCTGTTGCATGATTGTCGCTCCCATGTCTTCCCCTTCCTTTCATTGGGATGATGGTCGTGTAGGTTGTCGTGAGGAGGATGGGGACGAGGGTTATCGCCATGATGCCGCATACGACTCCTGTATGCCGGCTGATGAACGTGGCCCGCGGGTCGATCCGTGACCAGATGATGGTCATGATGTAGCAGGCGCAGCAGATGGTGAACAGGTTCATCGCGATGGTCGCGAGGGTCTGGAGCGTCATGCGTGGTTTTCGTCCGTTCCTCATCGGTCCTCGTCCTTTTGGGGATCGGTTTCCCGAAAAGGGTTTTGGGGAGGAACACCTTCGGGGGAAAGTGTACGAGTCTGTTCTTTTATTGTTTCCCCCGTCGGTTTCCTTCATTGATTCCACATGTCCCCATTGCGATATCGGGGGTAATGTTCGTCAGAGAATCTTCCATGGGTGCGGGCGTCCCATGATGTTCTGGTAGTCGTTGGCATCGAGTTCGTTTTCGAGGATGGAGACGGTCTCGTGGTATTCGCGCATCGTCTTCACCGCGCGTGCCTGCTCGCGTCCTGCTGCGCATAGGAGCGCGATCGCGGTCGCGAACGGGATGATGGCGAGGAACGGAGTGCTTTCCACCATCGACAGGGTTATGACGAGGCAGGCTATGGCCATGACCGCTTCCAGGTCGCGGTTGTTTCTCATCGTGTGTGCCTGGGTCGATTCCAGTTCGCTTTCGCTTTTCATGCGGGCCGCGTCTTCGAGGTCGAGGCTGCTTGGACGGTATGCGTTCGGATCCGGATTCATTCGTGCGCTCCTTGCCTGGCTTTGGTTTTTCTCCTAATCCGGTCACGCATGCGTTGATTGTTATCGGTACATGAAATCACGAATGGATGGCCATCTCGCATGGGCTGACCGTCCGTGCGTGCAGGCCGATTATGTCGTCTTCAAAACGCGACAGCAGTCGGTCATGTTCGTCGGTTTTGTCCGGTTCCCAGAGGACATCCGTTCGCATTGTCATATTGGTTCGTCTCGCCGAGGGCCGAGGGTGGATATCACTGGTATCGGGCCCGTAGATCCATGGGGATGCGCGCCATGATGTCTTCGTCGGTGAGCCATGCCTCGGCCGTGGAGAACGACAGCGGGGAGGATTGGGACGGCCATGCGCGCCGGCATAGCGACAGCAGCTGCGTGCCGTCGATGAGGTGCACGCCGGTCCGGGCAGCATAGTCGACTGCGCCCTGGGTGAAGGAGCTGGTGGTCACGACCATCATCTCCTGGGCTCCGACCGTGGCGTTCGCGCCGTGGAGCTTCTGCACGACGGGCCGTCCCACGTGGTGGTTCCGCGCGTAGCATTTGCATTCCACGATGGCCGTGGCACCGGTCTCGCCGCGCATCGAGATGTCATATCCGCCGTCGTTGGTGGGCGGTGTCGTCTCGGCCATCCAGCCGAGGGTGCGGAACATGTCCGCGCAGAAGTCTTCGAAATCCGTGGGACGGTCCTCGAACGCCGAGATGATGTCGTCGATGTTCCCGCAATCGCGTCGGCGCATGGCGTGGGATGCGAGCCGGGAGCGTTTCAGTCTTTCCTCCTGGCATGGGACGATCACCTGTCCGTTTCGGCGCAGGGCACGGACGAGGTCGTACGCCTCGAACGGGTTCTTGCCGCGCAGCTTCCAGCCGTCGAGGAGGATGAGCGTCCGGTCCTTGATGACATGGAAGTCGTTGGTTCGGCGGTCCCTGGTGCCATCCTTCTTCGCGCTGCGCCATTGCGGGTATCCCATCGCGAACGAGCCGACGTCGTCCGGATGGAGGTCCACGCCGACACGTACCGAGAACGGGATCCGGACCGAATATTGCCGTCCGACCGTAAGCCGTAGGATCGCCTGAACGATCTGATCCAATACGAGCACGTACAGAACAACCAGGACAACCAGAAGAAGCGGCTCCCATGGCACGCCGGTCTCGTCCAAAGTCTGGATGATGGAATCCATGTTTCTTTTCCTTTCATAACGTGGGATGTTCCATTCCGCCCCCGCAATCACCGCATTGCAGGACGGTTCCTCTGAGTATCCCGGTTGGAATGCGTTCCGGCAGGTCCGTGTATCGGACCCGTCGTCCGTGCGCGTCGGACAGTGACCACCCGTCGACGTAATGCCGGGACCCAACGGCCTTTATGCAATGGGTGAAGATGGTCGGATCCGTATGGCGGTCTCCTGGTATGAGTGGGATCGTTCCGGCCTTGTTCGTAGTGTTCTTGTTCCGGCTCCCAGTTTGGAGCATGACGTCTCCATGGGATTGCGTCACGTCTCCATGATGTCGTGATGTCGATCGGCTATTAGGCTTGTTCTGGTTTTCCATCTGCTTGCTTTTCTCATTCTGCTGGCTCATGCTCATTCCCGATATCGGCTGGTATGGTGAAAGCGTTCGTCTTGGGAATAGGAGGTTTTCCATGGGATTGTTCGAAGGATTGCAGAATCTGTTCCGTGGCATCTCCAAGGGTCGGTCGGATGATTCGGACAAGCTCCCTGTCGTTTCGTCCGTCGGGTTGGATGAATCGGATGGTACGTTGCGCTTCACTGTCGCGGATGACCAGATGCAGGTGGATATGATCTGGAATCTGCTCACCGAACAGATCGGAGAATGCCGGAATCAACAATTGCCAAAACCGTTGCCCAATCCGGATGACCTGTTCCGGCCGACGCTTATAGGGGCGTGGGCCGAGGACCGCCTTGTAGGAGGAGCGTGCGTCATGCCAGACCTGGAGGATTCCGCATATTATGCCGCTGCCGGGCACAGTGATGCAGCAGAGTTCCTTGCCGTAAGGACCGCCATGGTCCAAGGGATCGCGGTGCTGCCCGAGTGTCGGCATATGGGTGTCGGTGCCGAGATCAAACGGCATTGCGGCTTGTGGGCCGCACAGCACGGCTGTGTACTCGTGTTGTCCATCGTGACGAACGACGCCGCGGCTCGCATGAACGAGAAAGCCGGCTATCAGGTTTTGCCACCGTTGGTCACGCTCGTCGTTGAGGCGGTGAATCACGGCCGGTCCGTCACCTTCATCGGGCTTCCGTTCGATAGTGACTCTCCCGCCTGTACGCGTTGGGCTTTCGGTTTGGTTGGCCACGTTGATGGGCTTGCGGTCCGGGTTGGCATGGGAGGTGTGGCCGAGGGATGATGCCGTGATGTCGTGTAGTCGTAGGATTCTTCCTTGACCGTCCGCTAGGTCCGATATCCTCCCTCCTCTTGCGGGCGCTTCGAGCATGATCGTGTCCGTCATTTGCCTATCCTCCTGTTGCGTGGATTACGGTTTCATGTTGGTCACGCTCCAATTGTTTGTTATTAGTCGTTCACACTTATCTGTTGTAGGGTTTTGATGATCAGGGAGAGTTTCGCGTCCAGATCCAACAGTCGAGCCTCCGGAACCGGAGTCGGAACGGCGTATTGCACGCCGAGGATATGCTGCAGGGCCTCGCTTTCCGATGTCATACCCACTGCCATACGATTCACTACCTGACGTTGATGTTCCTGCACTGTCCTTGTGTAATGACGCATCACGACCTCTTGGGTGGAGTCTCCGATGTTGTCCATCGTTTCACGGACCGTGCCGCCGTTCTGCATGAGCAGGGTCGCATGAGTGACACGCAACGTACGGAACGTCGCTGTCGTGCATCCCGCCTGTTCGCGCGCTTGACGGAAATGATTGCCCAGGGTCGTCGGGGCGAGTGGTCCCTTTCCCCGACGGGACTGGAATAAATACGGGCTGGATTCGTCTTTTCGATTGGCGATATGCTCGCGGACCAATGGCACCAGCAGGTCAGGCAACGGGCACACGCGTTTGGAATGCTTCGACTTGGTCGGCCCTAATCTTAATTCTCCCAGATCGTGTTCCCCACGGCAGACCGAATGATTCACCATCATGGTTCGGGCTTCAAGATTGAAATCGGATACTCTCAACGCGCATGCCTCGCCGATTCTCATCCCACCGGCCCATGCGGCCAAGAGGACACTTAACCTGTCGTATTCCGGCATCGACTCGTATAGGGCGGCCAGTTGCGTGCCCGTCAATGGCGGCACCTCCCACGATTTGGGTTCCGGATCAGGTGGAATCGGTAGGGTGAACGGATTCGACGCCAGCAATGGCATTCCTGTACCGAACTTGTCCGAACATGCGAGATTCATGATGGCTTTCAGTCTCTGGCACATGCGAGGGAACACCCACTCGCCTTCCGCGTGCTCGCCGAAGTACCATTTGGAAATCACGTCCGGAGTGATTTGCTTGACCGTCATGCCGCCGAACACGTCCTTTAAATGACCCACGTCCGTCCGCAGATTACGTCTCGCCGCGCCACGCAGCGCGGTGCCATCCGGCTTGCGATGCGTATCCACATACCAGTCGGCAAGTTCGTCGAATGTCATCGATCCCGCTTTTTCCCGACGATCCCTGTCGGTCGGATGGACCCACTGTTTTAAACCACGACGGTGCATTTCGACCAGCTCATGTTCGCCGGCAAGCCATGACTCAGCATCCCGCACACTTTCAAATGATCGTTGCACCCGACGTCCATCCACGGGTGACGAATAGCGTGCAAGCCATGCGCTGATCGACCCGTCGGATCGTTTCCGCGCAACGATCGTTCCGAATCTTCTTATCCTTGTGACTTCCAGATCTGGGTCCGTCATATCAGGTCCTTCCACGCGTCAGCGTCGGCAGGGACGCCCGATTCGGGGAGGATTGCAAGGCAATGAGAGCACGAGCGTCGTCGCCATTGAAAGAGCATATGCATCTCCGGGAGACGAAGCCCCCTCGATGCAAAAAAGATAGCGCATGACAGTTGATTCGGCAAAACCGGTCAGACCTATATGCATGGCGTTTTTTTGGAACCTTAAAATGCATCTGAAACGGCACCTGGGAATGAAACCGGAAGGGAATATGTTGTGACGTCTTCGTCTGTTCCCTTCCGGCATCTCTAGAGTGCAGAAGCGTTCTGTTATATGGTCTTTCCTGGTACTTCATTCGTCTTGGGAGCCAGTGACATCCACCAAAGAAGCAACATAAGTAGCATGAGATCTTTCGAGTCCAGGTGAGGCCTGCTCTCATTCTCATCCGGCTTACGCAGGTAACGCGCACCGGCCGGAGCGGAAAGTTCATGACGGGAAATATCAGTTGGGGCAAAATGCCCCAACTGATATTCAGCTTCAGAATCGGCGAATAAGTAATCTTTCAATGCTGTCGGCGATGCAAGCATGTACGACGGAGGGCTAAAGCGTTTTGGCTTCGGAGCCAATCATCATGGCAGCATAAAAACCCTGTCTCATTTTGAGAGAGGGTTTTATTTTCATTGGAATCATTGGGGTTTGGCTTGTTTATCGTCTTCGGAAACCCCGGTCTCATTTTGAGAGAGGGTTTTATGCTCGTGGTCAGAAGCCTCGGCTTGTGAGGACGGATGTCCGCGTCATCGGCCAGGAACCGGTCGGATTATTCGGACATGTTTCCTGTTGTTCCAGCCGTCGGATTGGATGGAGCGCATGCCACGTCAGAACCATCCCCGTCGCGGTTTTCCACCGCGTCCAGGACGATCAGCGAGGCGGCCATCTCGCCGGCCTCGCGCGTGGCTTCCACGTCCACGCGGTTCAGGGCTTCGTAGGCTTCCTTGCTGGCGTCGATGTTGTCGAGGATGGCTTGGGCGAGATGCGCGCGCCATGCGGTGATGTCCGGGAATTCGGCGAGGCATCCGCATTGGATGGACCCGTCGGGTGTGACTTGTGGATCGTCCCACCCGTCCTCCATGCCGATGTCTCCCAGATGGTCGGCGAGGACGTCCATGACGGCCTCGCGTCTGGTGTCGGCGGGTTTGTCGACGATCTTGTCCACATGTCTGCCGAATGATTCCCATGAGTTGAAATCCTGGTCGCAAGCGTCGCAGTGCACTTTCAACGGTTCGTAGGACAGGATGCGTCCTGCACCGTGCGCGTTGGTTTTCTCTCGTTTCCCGTTCATCGTGTTTTCCTTTCGTTCTATTGTTTTACGACTACCGTTTTTGGTTTGGACGTGGATATTCGAGTCGTGTTTCGGGATTGAACCGGTGATGGACACCGTCTGTGAATTCAGCGTCGATCATTGGAAGAGCCGTCTCATGCGGCCTTGTCGAGTCCGTCACGCTGGTTGAGTTCGTCCGCGTGGCGCATGCATGCGAGCTGCCATTCGGATGGACGCCCGGATCGCAGGCTGCCCTCGTGGTCGTATTCCGCCTCGTGTGGCTTCATGTCGTTCAGGACGTGTTCGCACATGAGCGTGTGCACGTGGCGTTCCGAGTGGTAGTCCGGTATGGGTGTGGGCTTGGAGATGGGCTTGCGGTCGCGGGTCCGGGCTTCCGTGTCGCGTTCGCGTTGGTTTTCGAGTTGGCTGACGGTCCAGTCGTTGGCGATCTGATCCCAGTTGTCGGCCAGTCGGCGGGCGGAGTCGATGCGACGGAGCCAGTACGTGTTCGCGGGCAGCCAGTCGATGACCGCGAGGATGAGCGCCACGGCGGCCGCATGGTCGCCGTCGTGGGCTTTGGCGACCCGGTTGACGAGGTTTCCGATCTTGGCGTAGTCACGTTTGGTCGGCGTCGAGGTCGTCAGCGACAGCTCGGAGCGGATGGCCGTGAGATGGTCCATCACGGTTACGGCTTCGGAAGATCGTTCCGTCTCATTTTTCCCGTCCTCCCCGGTGGGGCGCTTCCCGCTTGCGGGGAGCTCTCCCGTAGGGAGAGAGGGGTAATTGTATTTCAATGTATTATTGGGCGACATTTTGTCCAGATTTTTGGACATTTTGTCTTCGTTTCCGTCGTCTTTCTCACTCTGCGTTTCCAGGGGCGACAGTTTGTCAAAATCTGTGAGAATCGGCTTGTTTCCGCCATTCTTCAGGGGCGACATTTTGGCTTTCGCTCTTTTTGTTTGTTTCCTGTCCGCCGTTCCGGACATTTTGTCCGAGCTTTCACCGTCGTTCTGGTCCGTTTGGTTCAGGGGCGACATTTTGGCTTTCGCTCTTTCCGCGCGTTTCATGGCGGCTCTGACCTTGGACGCGGACGGGTCTTCGCATGGTTCGGTCGGCAGGTTCGATTCCTTGCAGATCACGTTCCATACGATGGTCTGGTAGTTTCTCCTGACCGGTTCGCCGGTCTTCGGGTTGATGGCGCTGAAGTTCTGCTGTCCGGGTTCGATCAGTCCGAGGTCGAGAAGCTGGTCGATGCTGCGTTGCACGGTCTTCTCGCTCAACCCGCATGCTCCAGCGATGGTGCCTATCGCCGGCCATGCGGCCGTCCCGTCGTCGTAACGGGCTTTGAATGCGAGATATGACAAGACCGCTTTGGTCGCATTGCGTACCTCGTGCACGTGTTCCTGGACCCATACCATGGTCACTACCGTCATGATCTGTCAGCCTTTCCGCTATGGTCCAATCGCAGGATCCAGACCTTGGGTCGACGGTTCGCTGGCACGATGTCACCGTTGTGAACCGCGGCGAGGTTCTGGTCTCCCAATGCGATCAGTCCCTTGTCCTGCAGTGCTTTCAATGCCTTGCGTACGGTACGTTCGCTTAATTCGGTCTCTGCCTGGATACGCGTTACGTGCGGCCACGCGCAGTTGTCCTCTTCACGGGCCAGATATGCGAGATGGAGCAGCGCTGCCTTTTGCGATGCGGAACCAAGATTCTGGCCATACGCCCATGAGATCGCTCTGACGCTCATCGTTCCGTCTCCTTGCCGTCGATGTTGAGACGCCATGCCTTCCACGGGCCTTCCTGCGCGTGCTCACGGTTCAGGATGCCGATCCGGCGTCCGACCGGACCGTCCGTATCCTCGTACGGCGTGATGTATCCCTGACGTTCCAGGCTCGCGAGGACCGCGTCGAGTTCGGCTGGAGTCATGTCGCATGCCGCATGCCGCAACACGCGGGAACCCACGATGGCCAAAGCCTCCAATGGGGTCCGATACGTGTCCCTCGCCATGGCGATCAGCACGAGTTTCTCGTCCGGTGTGTCGGGATCAGAGTTCCAAGCCCATTCAACGGTCTTCATTACGGCTCCTTGCTTCCAAAATGTTTAGGTTTTCCAAAGTCTTGAGGGGGTGCCGTCCACGCGTGTCCGTCATCATCGATAGACGCCGCGTTGCGGCCGGCATGGACCGGGACGGTGTTGGGGAGAGAAAACAGAACCGTCCCGGCCTTATCTCCACGTCACCGGGATCCGGTAACAGCCGATGAAGGATCATCTTGTCCTCCTGACCGTCTTGTTTCCCGTCTTGTATTTGTTGATGGCGGCAAGGATGTACGGGTAATCCTCGATTCGTGGGTTGCGGCCGCGGTGCGAGTTCTCCAAAAAACGACGGATGTCGCCGCGCAATGCGTCGGCGCCACGTGTCACGGTGAGGCATTGGCGTACCAGCATCCGCCACAATGTCCGACCATCCCGATCCTGTCGCACGCATTCGTTTTCCAGGTATTTCATGTCGTCCTTGTATTCGTCGCTCGCCAGCCCCTGTGGCTGGTCTTCGCCGGTGAGCCATTCCTGATAGCTGGACCTGTCGCCCGCGGGAGCGGCGAGAACATTGGAATCCGGATCGCCGAACACGTCGTCCTCCTCACACAGACGTCCCTCCGACGCCGCATGATCCTCCCTACGAATCAGACTCCTTGCCTCGTCCGCGTCCAACGCCTCGCCCTGCGACGACGTGTGGGCGGACCGCTTGCGGCGGGTCTGGGGAGCATGGGTCATGCCGCCACGGTATTTGGGGCGTTCCGTCCGCATCCATTCACCCAGACGATTGCCGAGCAGAGTGTTAACAAAAGCGCCCAAGGGCTTACGGTCCTCATAGGACGCCCACCGGCGCAGACCGCCCTTGAGCAGTTCCACGGCCACATCGCACATGACCTCGTCCACCGCCCAACCGTATCCCCATTCGGAAAGCTTGCGCGCGACCCTGCGACGGTTCTCGTCCAAAGCGTCCTGCACCTCCTGCGGGGTGACGCCGTACCGGTCCTCGAATTCACCGGCGCTCATGCTGTGGTGTTCCATGTTCAGAACCTTTCCGGATGCTCTTTCCTGATGCGTGCGAGATACCTTTTGGCGGTGCTACTGCTCGCAGCCAATCCAGCCTCCACCGCCTTCGCCGAGGTCGGAGTCTCGTTCTGGGTTTTGAATTCGTCGAGCCATGCGAGCCATTCCTCGTCATCGGCGCCGGCCTTGTTCCGACGCGTCTTCTTAGGCTTGGTCTTGACGGCATCGTCCGTAGCCGGTTCGTTTCCAGCTTCCGTTTCAGTCTGAGCGTCCGCCGGATCCTTTTCCTCTTCCGGGTCCACGGCTGTGACCGGAATCTCCGATGGAGTAGTGTCCTCGACTGGTTCCGCTTCCGGTTCCGGCGTGGTTTCCGTTGGAATGTCCGGGGTGACCGTGAAGGCCTCGACCAAGGTTGGAATGGTAACGTGGGATTCCATCACCGGCTGTGGAACGTTGGAGTCGGAGGTCATGATGGTCGGAATGGAGGCGTCGGCGACGGGCGCTTCAGCCTCTTCGGCTTTTGGGTCAGCATCGTCCTCCATGTCGGGCACGATCGTCTGGAAGTCGAACAGGTCGGGAATCATCGGCTCGGTCTCAGCCTCGGGTTTGGTTTCGACGACCGGCGTAGGCATAGGAACGGGCGCGGGCTGCACAGGCTGGGCTTTCACGGGCTCAACCGGCATACGGGTCTCCCGCGGTGCGGCTTCCGGCACTCGTGTGGCGTCAGTAGTGGGGGAGAAGGTGTTGATCTTATCGAGCCGGTCCCCGGCGATGATGACGATCAAGTGAGTCGCGTACAGGAGTGCGACAGGTGGAATGCTCATGATGACCGGCGGCACCCATGACGGCAGTCGGAACCCGGTGCTGATCATCGCGTGCAACGCGTTGCCCGCGATGGAAAAACCGCTGAACAGGACGAGTCCCACCCATGGGTAGGCGCTGCCGCGGATGTGTCCTTTCTTGAAGCCCCACGTGGCCCACGTGCACAGGAGGATCGTGCCGTCCACGCACACGGGACCACCCCAGCTCAGCCAGGGGTTGATGCCGCATGAGACGAACACGAGACGCAAGGCGTCGAAGCTCAATACGAACGCGATCAGGCCGATGATGATGCCGGCGGTGATACCGGGCCACATTTTGACGCTGGACCTTTCGGCCTTTTCCTCTTCGTCCTTGGTGTATTTCATGATTCAGTCTTTTCTTCTCCAAAAACCGGTATTCGATCCCGGGACTGCGGCGTCCCGGGAAGATTCAATGAAACGTGGCGTCGGAGTGGATCCATGCCCCTATCCACTTCGACACGTGCGGGGCAAGGTCAGCCCACGACTTCCTCGCAGACCTTGCCGAGTTCTTCGCAACCATCGACGAAACGGCTCCAATCGTTGTCGGGATCGTCATCGTCCGCGCCATCGAACACGTTGTCGAGGTCGATGTTCAGCAGACGGAGCATCTTGCCCGTGTTGCTGATGATGTCGAAAATCATCGAAGCGTTGTTGCCGATGATCTCATCCACGACGCTGGAACCCGGCTTCCAGTAATCGCTCTCAAGCTGGCGCACGATGCCTTCGATACCGTCGTTCGCCTGCGTTACCGTGACGCCGAACGCGTCGATGTAACTGCGGATCTTGGCGTCCGCGTTGCCCATGTCAAGATCCAATGGCTGGTCGTCGGAGGCCTGATCGAATTCGGTGTTGTCGACGACCGCGGGTTCGAGGCCTTCACTGATGCGACGCATCTTGTCCTTGCGCAAGGTGTCGGACACGGTGGATTGGGACACGTCGAGCATGTCGGCGATGTCGGTCTGCTTGGCGCCTTCCTCGGAGAGCTCCACGATCTTCTTGCGGCGTTCCTCACTGGACATGCTGCCGGTGTCGATGGTGTGCATCCTGCCTCGCGCATCACGCACCTTGCCTGCCTGGGTGATACCAGCCTTGGCCCTGACGCGACCCACAGTTGTGCGATCAACTCCAAGAAGGATGGCGATGTCAGTGTTGCTGATATCTCCGGTTCCATCGGCATTTGGCTCAACAAGGCCCAGGATCAGGTTGTCGCGCTGTTCTCTTGTCAATTTGACTGCGGAAGCCTTGAAGTAGTCCTTGCAATAGGCCTTCCAGCCCGCTGCGCCTTGCGGATAGCCAAGAGCAAGCCAAATGTGACCATCATGCGCTTTACGCACACCGGCGATCAGGTTGTAATGGGCCTCGATTGTGTCACGGTACTTCAGCTGGAGATCCTGGGTCAGAGCCTCGGCCTCTTCGCGAGTGAACGCGCATTCATCGTCGGACAGCTGATGTTTTTCCGTCTCCGGCAGCTTCTCGGACAGAAGAACGATCGGATTATTCTCATCGTCAACATCCGGAGTTTTCAATTCACTCCCAGCGTTCACGATTTCGGGGGTGATTGTCGGCGTGTTTTCTTGGTATCGGGTTTCATTCGGTGTGGTGGATGTGGAATAATCAGACATTGAGCTGGTCCTTTCCTCAAAGTTGGAATTGATTGCATTGCTGGTTTCGTTGAAATCGTTCATTGTGATCTCTTCTTTCTGTGATTGGTTCCTTGGCTGGTGACCGTGGAACCTTGGTAAAATGGGAAATGCTGGATGGGATTGACTCGTCGCCCGTATGTGAGCTGCAACTCATGTGCGGGCATTATTATTTGTTCGATATCGACCCATCGTTGAGTGGTTGGTATGAAGCCCGGCGAAAGATTGGAATGGATATGGATGAGGATGGTGTTCTCGGACCAGATCATTCCGTCATGCCGAAGTTCTTGTTGGAGCATGAGGTCTCCGTGTCGGAGATCGCTCTTGCGGCCGTGTCCTTCGAAGATTGCAGTCTTGACGGTTCCGTTCCGTTGGATCGGGTGACAGTGGCTTATGACTGTTGGCTTGGAGCGTTGGATGCGCTTCATCCGGGTCATGACTTCCGTCGTTTCGGTCTTTCGGATTTGGAACTTTCGGACGACGACCTGCTTGGTCGTTTGTTGTCGACTGTGTTGTTCGATGATGGTGGTTCCTGCCGGTTCATACGTTCCGTGGTTGCCGTGGTGAATGACTACCGGGCTCACCGCGGTTGACGGTGCGTATGCCGATCTGTCGTTCTGTCTCTTTTCTGTTATTGGTTTGGGAAATGCTGGATGGTTTCATCCGCCGCCCGGATGCGAACTGCAATTCGTCCACGAGCTTGTTTGCTTTTAAACTAAACTCATTTTTTCTGGTCTCCCTTCCGCTTTTTCGCTGCAATCGTACGGAATAAGATCAAGAACAAAATCTGCAGAAAGACCATAGTGATCATGCAAATAAAGGAAATCCGTTTTTTGCCACTGGGCTTTCAAATTCACTTTCTGACAGATTGAAGATTTCGTCTGATCCATAGCTGCAGCAATTGAACTGTACGAAATGCCTTGATCTCGCAGCCAACGTTTCATATTCGACATCACTACCTCCTTCTATGTATCAAATGATACTAAACGTTGTTTTGTTTTTCTAAACCATAGCATAGCGTTCAGATTTTGTAAACGCAAATCGGCGTGTTAATCTCATATACATCAGACGTAAAAAAGTTTAGAAAAGGACGGAAGATGACTGCGGTTAATTCAGACCAAGTCAACGACAGCTCCATTGATGGTGAAGCAGACATCGTCGAACGGGCTATCAGATACAACACCCAACGGTATCTAAATTTGTTAAGCCTTTCTCAAAATGATCTAACTGGTCCATTAGGTATAACCAAAGGCGCCGTATCGCAGCTTTTGACGGGAAACAGCAAACTGAAATTCCGACAGGTATATATCCTTGCTAGAACTTTTGGCGTTACGGTTGAGGAATTAATGGACCCAACCTATATGCTGGAATCTGAAGAACTTTCCCGTCAATTGATAGAAAATCGTCGCAAAACGAAAGCGGAATATCTAACCGTGCATGATGCACGGTTAGATATTCCCAGTCGTGAGCTTTCCGCTCCGGCCGGTGCGCGTTACCTGCGTAAGCCGGACGAAAATGAGGGCAGGCCGCATGGTGCAATCGGACCGCGCGCGTTCGTCATGCCGTTGATGGATGTGGACCAAATGAATTTGGGTCCCCGCTTCTCCGCGAGGACCCGTTTCAAGCTCCCCCACCTGGACTCGAACCAAGACAAAGGGTTCCAAAGACCCGTGTGCTGCCATTACACCATGGGGGAATGGCGGAAAACCTTGCGGTTACCGCCAAGTGTCTATTATGCCACATGTCGCCAACACCGCGTGTCTCGACGTGTCGCACTAATAAAAAACGTTGTTTAAGGTGCACAAAAAGTGTTATGCGCACCTTAAACAACGGTACTCGCTTCACTGATATGGGAGTTACCCCACAAACATGCGGAACGTACGCTAAGCATGCCCGCACAACGCGTCATCAGGCGAACAAGAAGCCCTGTCCGTGATGCTCCGGATATGTGTCGAACAACTCAGCCACAGAGCCGTCTTCGAACACAGCACGGATGGCGCTGGCCAGCAGCGGCGCGATCGACAGCACGGTCAAACCGTCCCAACGCTTCTCTTCAGGAATCGGCACGGTGTCGGTAAGCACGACTTCGCGGGCTCCGCTGTTCTTCAAACGTTCGACGGCGGGACCAGACAGCACGCCATGTGTGGCGACGACAGTCACCGACTTGGCACCGGCATCCTTAAGCACGCTGCATGCACCGGCAATGGTTCCGGCGGTATCGATGAGATCGTCGACGAGCACGCAGTCCTTACCTTCGACATCGCCCACGACTCGGTTGGCGACCGCTTGGTTCGGACGGGTGATGTCACGCGTCTTGTGGACGAATGCGAGCGGACCACCGCCAAGACGCTGCGCCCACTGCTCCGCAACACGAATGCGGCCCGCATCCGGAGAGACGACGGCAACATTGTCAAGCTGGTTGGAGAAACGGTCGCGAATGTAGTCGACCAGCACCGGCATAGCGATAAGGTGGTCGACAGGACCGTCGAAGAAGCCTTGGGACTGCGCCGCATGCAGGTCGACACTCATGATGCGGTCGGCACCTGCGGTCTTCAGCAGGTCGAACATGAGACGGCAGGAAATGGGCTCGCGGCCGCGATGCTTCTTGTCTTGGCGCGAGTAGCCAAGCAGTGGGCAGACCGCGGTGATGGAACGCGCGGATGCACGCTTGAGCGCATCAATCATGATGAGCTGTTCCATAATCGATTGGTTGATCGGGGCTGCGTGGCTTTGCAGTACGAACACGTCCGCGCCACGCACGGATTCGGTGTAGCGCACGTACATTTCGCCGTTGGCGAAGTCGTATGCTGTGGTTTCCAGAACATCAATGCCAAGTTGTTCGGCGACTTCCGCCGCCAGTTTCGGATGTGTTCTGCCTGTGACAAGGATAAGGTTTTTATCCGGCTTTCCTTCAAGGATTGCGCTCACCATGTCTCCAAACGTCTGTTTTCGCGTCAAGTGGACGTGACCCATATTAACCATCTGCGCAGACCGTCTCACCCGCGCGTGTTCACCTGAAATTTACCGGTACAGTCCGTGCTTGCCAATATATTGCACCACGCCGTCCGGTACGAGGTACCAAACAGGCTCCCCATGCTCCGCACGTCGCCGCACATCGGTCGAGGAAATCGCCAGTGCCGGTATTTCCAACGTATCGACCTTGCCTTCCGGCAGTTTCACCCCTTCCGGCGATGAGTACCCGGGGCGGGTCACGGCCACGAAGTGGGCCAGATCCCACATTTTGTCGGCGTCTTTCCATTGCATGATTTCCGCGACCGCGTCAGCTCCGGTGATGAAGAAGAGTTCCGCGTCGGGATGTTGCGCACGGATGTCTCGCAACGTGTCGATGGTATAGGTGACTCCCGGACGGTCGATGTCCACGCGTGATACGGTGAATTTCGGATTGGACGCGGTGGCGATGACCGTCATGAGATACCGGTCTTCCGCGTTGGTGACGTTCTTGTCGAGTTTGAATACGGGGCGTCCCGTCGGCACGAAGATCACTTCGTCGAGGTCGTACACCCACGACACTTCTGAGGCCGCCACCAAGTGGCCGTTGTGGATGGGGTCGAACGTGCCGCCCATGATGCCGATGCGAGGCCTGCTATGCCAGTTGCCGCGTGCTGAACGTCGGCCTGTGGCCACCGCGGAACCTGCTGATTCCACGGAAAGGTCGGACATGCGCCGTTCCGGTTCCACCACATAGCTGATGGCAAGTTCGGAATCGGCTTCGGCGGATTCGGGCCGCATGCGTTTCGGGCCGGTCATGAGGCATCCTCGTTTTTTTGTTCCTGATCGGCGTCCGCGGTCTCACGGCCGATGCTGTCTGCCGTTGGCGATGCGTTGTCCGGGTCGATTTTGCCCATATCCTCATCCCACTCGTCCTGCACGACGCGCCTGATCTCCGCGAAAGTCGGCAGAGGGAAGTCCGGCTGATAGGCGCGACGCACTTCCGCCACACGTTCGGTGACGCGAATCAGCGTATCGGTCATGCCGTCAATATCCTGTTCGCGCTCCATGGCGCTGAATTTGGCGATGTACTGTTCCATGAGCCGCATCTGCTCATCGACGCTTTTAAGCTTCTCTTCGTCGAGTTCCACCACGTCTTCGGCATCGACTTCCGGCCAACCGATCAGCACCGCGTCGGCGTATTCGAGTGAAGCACGCTGTGCCGCCGATGCGATGCCGTCCTCGATCTGCACGAGAAACACGTATCGTACGATGCTTAATCGTTCGGATGCGAGCTTCAATCCCAGATAGGGGTCATTGAGATCCGCATTCCATGGGTTCTTAGCGTCAGTCATTGTTTCCTCCATCTGGCCGTCATTATTGTTGTGTTCGTTCATGCCCGTACCTGGCCTGTTCCGTAGCCGATCCACTTGGTCGTGGTCATTTCGCGTAGTCCCATGGGCCCGCGTGCATGCATTTTTTGCGTGGAGATACCAAGTTCCGCGCCGAAGCCGAACACTCCCCCATCTGTGAAACGCGTGGACGCGTTGACCATCACCACCGCCGAGTCGATGCGTGAGGTGAATTCCTCAATGGCCGAATAGTCTTCGGCGATAATGGATTCGGTATGCCCTGTGGAGTGGCGGTTAATGTGGCTGATGGCCTCGTCGAGTGAGTCGACCACTTTGACGCCGATCTTCAACGCGAGATACTCGGTATCCCAGTCTTCCTCAGTGGCATGTATCAGTTTCACCCCGTCAATACCGGTTTTGTCGATGATCTCGTAGGCCTGTTCGTCGGCATGCACTTCGACGTCGGCTGCGGCAAGCGCTGTGGCGATTTGCGGAAGGAACGCTTCGGCGATGTCACTGTGCACGAGGAGTTTTTCAGTGGCGTTGCAGACGCCGACGCGTTGCGTTTTGGCGTTGAGAATGATGGGGATGGCTTTGTTTTGGTCGCCGGTTCGGTCGACGTAGATGTGTACGTTGCCCGCTCCGGTTTCGATGACGGGTACTTTGGAGTTTTGCACGACGGCTTGGATGAGGCCCGCTCCCCCTCGTGGAATAAGCAGGTCGATGTGGCCTTGGGCCTGCATCATGGCGTTGGCGCCTTGACGCCCGTATTCGTCGACGGAAGCGATGAGTGCGGCATCATATCCGTGTTCGTGCAATACGTCGGCGATGATGTTGAGGGTGGCTGCGTTGGTGCGTTCGGCCGCGTGTCCTCCTCTGAGGAGTGCCGCGTTGCCTGATTTGATGCAGAGTGACGCGACGTCGACGGTGACGTTGGGTCGTGCTTCGTAGATCATGCCGAGCACGCCGATGGGCACGCGGGTTTGTTCGAGTCGCAGACCGTTGTCGAGGTGGTATCCGCGCACGATTTCACCGATCGGATCCTGTAGGGTGGCTACGTGGCGCACACCTTGTGCGGCTGCGTTGACGCGGGGTACGTCAAATTTGAGCCGGTCGAGTTTGCCTGCGTCCATGCCATGTTCGGCGGATTTCTGCATGTCGATGGCGTTGGCTTCCGCGATTTCATTGGCGCGCGCGTCGAGTGCGTCAGCGATGGCGTTGAGAAGTTCGTTTTTACGCTGCGTGTTGGTTTGGGCAAGTTGCGCTTGCGCGATTCGGGCGGCGTCGGCTTTGGCGCACACCTCGTTGAGCACATCGGGCTCCATGGCGTTGGATTGGGTCTGTGGGTTCGTCATAATTTCCTAGATTAGCGCGAAATCGCGCCTTGTTCCGTAGCTTCGACCATTATTTCGTCGTAGCATCGGAAACAGGGCGCGATTTCGCACGTCACGTGTCCTCAGAGATTTATATCCGAAACCGTTCTCGATCAACCGTTATTCGACATGGAATCAGTGGATCTGATCGAGACCCGGATACAGCGGGAAGTCTTCGGCGAGCTTGTCGACGCGAGCCCTGAGGGCTTCCACGTCGGCATCCTTGCCTGCTGCGAGTGCGGTTCCGATGATGTCGGCGACCTCTTCGTATTCCTTGTTGCCGAAGCCGCGGGTGGCGAGGGCGCTGGTGCCGATGCGCAGACCGGAAGCCACGCTTGCCGGACGCGGATCGAACGGAACGGTGTTGCGGTTGATGGTGATGCCGCACTGGGCGAGGAGGTCTTCGCCCTGCTGGCCGTCCATTTCGCTGTTGCGCAGATCAACCATGACGAGGTGGACGTCGGTGCCGCCGGTGAGGACGCTGATGCCGTTGTTCTTGACATCGTCGGACATGAGGCGTTCGGCGAGGATCTTGGCACCGTCGAGGGTGCGCTGCATGCGGTCCTTGAACTCCGGAGAGGCTGCGACCTTGAACGCGACGGCCTTGCCTGCGATGACGTGCATGAGCGGACCGCCCTGCTGACCCGGGAAGACCGCGGAGTTGAGCTTCTTGGCATAGTCCTGCTTGGCGAGAATGAAACCGGAACGCGGACCGCCAAGAGTCTTGTGAGCCGTGGAGGATACGACATCGGCGTACGGGACCGGGCTCGGGTGCAGTCCGGCCGCGACAAGGCCCGCGAAGTGTGCCATATCAACCCAGAACTTGGCTCCGACTTCGTCGGCGATTTCCTTCATGGCCTTGAAGTCTTCGATACGCGGGTAGGCGCTCCAGCCGCCGATGATCATGGCCGGGTGGGTTTCAAGCGCGCGCTGGCGGATGATTTCAGGATCGATGCGGAAGGTTTCAGGATTGACTCCGTAGGCTTCGGCATGGTAGAAACGTCCGGAGAAGTTGATTTTCATGCCGTGGGTGAGATGTCCGCCATGATCGAGGGCAAGACCGAGCACGGTGTCGCCCGGCTTGACGAGCGCCTGGTAGACGGCTGCATTGGCCTGTGCGCCGGAGTGAGGCTGCACGTTGACGTATTCGGCGCCAAACAGGCTCTTGGCACGCTCACGGGCAATGGTTTCGATCTTGTCAACCTGCTCGCAGCCACCATAGTAGCGGCGTCCCGGATAGCCTTCGGCATACTTGTTGGTCAGCACGGAACCCTGAGCCTGAAGCACGGCACGCGGCACGAAGTTTTCGGAGGCGATCATCTCCAAGCCGTTCTGCTGTCGAGACAACTCAGCGTTGAGTACCTCGGCGATTTCGGGGTCTGCTTCGGCGATAGGCGCGTTGAACATGTCGTTCGGAGTTTGCGCGAGAGGCGATGCGGTCATTGAGCTCTCCTTGGCTTGGAGGATAAATACGTTGCCCGTACGAACGTGCAGGCTTAACGATGAAGTGTACGTGCACAAATCGCATGAGGGAATAGGGCGTTTCGAAACATGGAAGCAATCACGAAACAAGCAGGAAACAATCACCACCCATAAACACGCATCGTCCCATTCCACGGACGCCAAACACGCTTCTTCCCGCCCATAACGCTACACTCAATATTGTTTGACGTTCATTGTCCGTTCTATTGCTAAGGAAATCCAGTGACCACGTTCCACAGCACTCGCAGCACCACCGATTCACTCACCTCCAAGCAAGCCATACGCAAAGGCATCGCCGACGACGGCGGCCTGTTCGTAACCGACTCACTGGGCGAAACCCACGTAGACGTCGCATCTCTCGCAGGCAAGCCCTACCAGCAGATCGCATTCGACGTGCTGAGCGTGCTGCTGCCCGACTTCTCCGAAACCGAACTCAAGGCATGCATCGATGAAGCGTACGGCGCGCAATGGTCCGACGAAAAGATCACCCCGGTCAAGCCGCTCGGCGATGACTACGTGATGGAACTGTTTAACGGCCCGACCTCCGCATTCAAAGATGTCGCATTGCAGATCCTGCCGCGTTTCATGGCACGCACCACCCCGGCCGGCGGCGACGGCAACGAGAAAATCATGATCGTGACAGCCACCTCCGGAGACACCGGCAAGGCGGCGCTCGCTGGTTTCGCGGATGCCGAGGGCACAGGCATCACCGTGTTCTATCCGGAAGGCAAGGTTAGCCAGGTACAGGAACTGCAGATGAGCACGCAGGCTGGTTCGAATGTGAATGTCTGCGCGGTGAAGGGCAATTTCGATGACGCTCAGTCCGCTGTCAAACGCATTTTCGGTGATCGTGAGCTTGCCAATCGTTTGGCTTCCGATTCGCATGTGGTACTGTCTTCCGCAAATTCGATCAATGTGGGACGTTTGGTGCCGCAGGTCGTCTATTATTTCTCCGCTTACGCGCAGCTGCTCGAACAGCAGGTCATCAATGTCGGTGATGAGGTCGAGTTTGTGGTGCCGACCGGTAATTTCGGCGATATTCTCGCCGGATATTATGCGAAGCTGTTAGGCTTGCCGGTCAAGCATCTGGTTGTTGCGTCCGATAAGAACAATGTGCTGTTCGATTTCCTGACTTCCGGCACGTATAACCGTCAGCGTCCGTTCTATCAGACGATTTCCCCGTCGATGGACATTCTTATCTCCTCGAATCTGGAACGCATGCTGTATTACATGTCCGACAAGGACACTCGTCTGATCGCCATGCTGATGAACGATTTGAACCAGTGGGGCGCCTATGAGGTTCCCGAACCGATGCTGGCCAAGATTCGTTCCCTGTTCGGCACCGGCTGGGCCGATGAGGATCAGGTGCGTGAGATGATCGCGGATTGCTGGAACAAGAACCATTATGTGATCGACCCGCATACCGCGTGCGGTTATTACGTGATGCAGCAGATGCCTCGCGATCCGCTGACGCCGCGCGTGCTGCTGAGCACCGCCAGCCCGTACAAGTTCCCGCGCGTGGTCAACGAGTCCTTGGGTTTGGATGCTTCCGGCACGGATTTCGAATGCATGGACGTGCTTGCCGAGGCGACCGGCACTACCGCTCCGGCCGCGTTGCGCGGTTTGGAGACCGCCGACGTGCGTTTCGACCATGTCGTTGACATCGACGGTATGGAAGGTTTTGTCGAGCAGGCCGCCAAAGCTCTGTAAAAACTCTGTAAGCGAAGCATACTTTCACATCGTTAAAGCCATCTCCATCGGCCGTCCGCAATATGTGGACGGCCGTTTTTCGTCAAGGCTGCTACAGTTGCATGCTCGGAGGCGAACAAGCATGACAGCACCAACGATACCCGCATCTGAATCGGTACGACAGAAGCAACCGGCACAACAATCGAACCAGCCCGAACAGCCCCGGCGTAAGCATGATCGTCTCATCACCCGTGATATGGCGTTGGTCATGCTTGCGACGTTCTGTTTCATGTCGAGCAATATGCTTGCCAATCCGATCGTTGCCGGATATGCGGAATCGTTGGGCGCGGACGGCATGCTGATGGGTGCGGTGGCCGGGTCGATGAGTTTCATCTCACTGTTCTGCCGCCCTATCGCAGGCAATCTTTCCGACAAAACCAGCAAGCGCACACTTGTGGCGGTTGGCACGGTGCTCTATTTCGCCGCCGGACTGCTGTACTATTTCGCAAACTCCCCCATCATGCTCATCATGGCTCGCGTGATCAACGGCGTTGGTTTCGCATGCTGCTCGGTCTGCCTGGCCACGTGGATGTCGCTTTTGCTGCCGATCCGGCATATGGGTGCCGGCATGGGATTGTATGGCACGATGAACGCGCTGGCTATGGCGGTCGGACCGGCATTGGGTATTCGCGCGCAAAAATACATCGGTTATCGTCTGACGTTTTTGAGTTCGCTGGTGCTGGCGGTGATCATGCTGCTCGCCACACTGATGGTGAAGAATGGCGGACAGCCGGTACGCAAAAAGCAGACTTCCATAACGGAGAATCCCTCCACTGCCGTAGACATTGACGGTTCTGCTAGCGCAACCAAAAAGCATCGTTTTTCGATCCGTTCGATTCTAGAACCGCGTGTGGTGCCGTTGTCGCTGACGTTCATGATGTTTGCGATAGCGTATTTCGCAAATCAGTCCTTCATCGTGAGTTATGTTCAGTCTCGTCATCTGCCGGTATCATCCGACCTGTTTTTCATGTTTTACGCGGTCGCGTTATTGGTGTTGCGACTGGGCTTGCGCGACCTGTTCGACAGCAAGGGCTTCCGTTTCTGGCTGACGGTCTGCTCGTTGGGCATGCTGGCGATGCTCGCATGCATGACGTTCCTGTTCAATGATTGGATGCTGTTGTTGGCTGCGATTTTCACCGCTGTCGGCTACGGTCTGATGAGTTCAGTCACGCAGGCGCAGGCCGTGGTAATCGCAGGCCGCGAGCGCAGTGGTATTGCGAATAGTACGTATTATGCGGGTATTGATTTGGGTATGTCGGTTGGTCCGTTTGTGGGTGGTTTGGTGTATGGGCATTTGCCTGCTGTGTGGTTTTATCCGGTGTTTATGTTGGCGATGCCTGTTGCTTGGTTGATTTATTTGTTGTGTGTGAAGCGTGTTTCGCGGTAGTTGTTGGCATCGTGTGCGAGGTTTCTGCCGTAAACCAGTCCAAGCGCGTGTCGTTCTAACTGTTTTTGCGGTCGGTCGTATTTTCCATATACGGCAATATGACCGACCGACGCCCATCCTGGCTCGTGCAAGGCGTCCATGCCGAAGGGGAGATGTCAGGATCGGTCCTTGCCGCCGTGTTCCGTTCCAGCCTTTCCGGCTATTTGACTTGGTGGATTTTGTTGCCTTTGACCATGTAGGCACGTCGGGCCATGTCGATCATGGGCTGGTCGAATCGGCTGTCTGTGTAGAATTCGTCCACTCGAACGTTGTCTCCGTAGAGTTCGCGGAATCGTTTGGGCTTGTTGGTGTTGAAGTTGAGGTAGTTTACGTTCAACGTGTTGTCGTCGATGGTGGACGAGACCAAATGTTGCACGCCAAGCCTGCGGCAGGCCTCGCCCACGGTGATGTCGAACGAGGCGGTGAGGATCGCATCGTCTTCGCGTGGCTTATACCAGGGTTTGATGCGCTTCATGTTCTGATCCCAGAAGGCGTTGACCAATTCTTCGAATTCCAACGATTCGGCAAGTTCGCTTATATATCCGTGGCATAGCTTGCCCACACCGTATTCCATTTGATCGAACGTGGCTCGTCCGAGCTTGTATTTGATGGCATAGCGCAGTACCGGGGCGATGTACCGCAATACTTTCGGATTGTATTTGGCCGAAAACAGGTACAGGTCGAACAGGCTTTCTCCGTCATAGATGGTTCCATCGAAGTCGAATACACGCATGTATGCAGCTCTCACTTCCTCGTATGCGCGCATTCAATACGCGCCATTGCACCTCATGCTAAAGTCCGAAGGCTGATTCCTTCTTACACCAAGGTGAACGGCCGGCGACCGCAATGTGCACAAATTGCACATCTCAATGCACATTCGGTTCATGTCACGTTTGGAAGGAGGAACACACAGTCGGACCGCTATTCGCCCCATAGGAGCCGTTCGCGCTGCTGATACTCCTCATTGAACAACGGCTGGGCCTTCGTGTCGATGAGCTTGGCGAATTCCAGATCCTCATCTCGTTCCACCCGATGCTCAGCCATATTCCATTGGTCATGGTACGTGTAACGCAATGCCTCGGCATCCGTTTTCAGAACATGCGACCGGTAAAGGTCCCGTTCGAATAGAAGCGTATCAACCAGCCATCCTGGCTCGTCCGGAAACTTACTGATGCCATTGACGTACTCCGCACGATACGCGTCATGGACAAGGACAGGCAACGCATCGATACGCAAAAGCTCCTTGAACATGATAAGCCGTCCGATTCGACCGTTGCCGTCCGAAAATGGGTGAATCTTCTCAAACGTCCAATGGACACGGGCGATCTGATATGGCTCGTCCTCAAGTTTCGTGCACATATCAAACAGCCTGTCCATAAATTCGGGAACATCCTGCGGCAGCGCGGTCCTTGTCGGAGTGACAGGATTGCCGATAAAGTTCGGCCGAGTCTTGTAGCCGCCCACGTTGAAAAGCGAGTCGGAGACCTGTCTGGTGCCCTGCTTGAGAATGGCATGCAGGTGACAGACCATATCCCGGTCCACCGGCTCATCAGCATGGTCGAGAATCCAACGGAACGCAGCAAAATGATTACGGGTTTCCAACGCATCATCAGGATTGACCTGTTCGCTGCCATCCGTGGTATAGGTACCGGTGGCAAATAGCTGCGCGGTCTGTTTGGCAGTAAGGGTGGAACCTTCCATATGATTGGAATTCCATGCGAACTGGATTTGCGTGGTCGTGTAAATGCCGTCACCATATCGAGTATCACGCTCTCGGATAAGACGCTCCACGATACGTTCCGCCATAACCCCATCCTTCCTTCATTCCGCTCGACTATCCTCCCATGGTAATTCATTTAGGCTAGAAACCGTGGTGGATGTCGTATATCCTGCAGGTTGGTTCCATGTCGAACGTGACCGTGTCGAACTGTTCGGGATGGTGTACGAACGTATCGATCAGTTTCCATTGGCGACGGCTGATGCCGATACGATAGTCCGGGCGGACCATAAGCACCGGCGCTTTCGGCTGGAGTTCCTCCAAGAGCTGCGCGCGCTGTTCGAAGCATTCATCATCGTCGATCCATACGATCGGCGCGGGTTCATTCTCTTCGCATTCGATGCGTACGCGTCGTTGGATGGTCTGCCATTTGCCTGCCTCACGTCCCCATTTGGTGACAGGATCGTACCAGGTGATGACATCGACCAGCATGGGATCCCATCCGAGCATCGGGTCGAGAATCTGACTGCAGTATGGCTGCCAGGTGGACAGCCACCACAATTCCACAATGCCGTCAACTGCCAACGCGTACATGGCGTCGGATAGTTCGCTGGACCAGTGGATGCGCCATGAGCCTACGGGCGTGTGGGCTTTTTCGTTGCCGTTCAGGTGGAACGCTTTTTCAGGATTGTACATTTTCGCGTAGGGACTGTCGGGCTTCGCCCAGGTCATAACTTTGTTCACGCCGCCCCTGCGCAAAAGCTTGTCATCCGGAAAGGCGTTGAGCACCCCATCGAAATCCGTGAACACCACAGGCTTGGAAAACATTTTCAAATCCGTCATCACCACTCCCCTTTCAATCATCAACTATCTTCTTATATTGACCTTACGGTTTCCTCATTACGTTTTACCTGACAAATACTGACAGCACCGCCATCGTTTTATTTGCTATACTCGGATTGGTTCGGCACGGACGCCGAACGACCGCAGGCACGAGCATAGGCAACCGCAAACATGGTCCATAGATGCGCAAAACATGATGCGCGGACGCATCCAAAAAAGCGGTCACCATCACGCAAAGGAGCGAAACATGGCAGACGAATCATCGAAGATTCCAGAGAAAACCGTCGAACAAATCTTCGACGAACGTTATCCCCTCGACAAATGGGAGGATTCAAACTACTCGATACTCGACAAATTCTCAATGCGCGGCCGCAAAGGCTTCGTCACCGGAGCCGCAGGCGGTCTAGGACGCAACGCGGCGGCCGCGCTCGCCCAAGCCGGAGCAGACGTCGCACTAGTCGACCTGCCCAGCCAAGAAGACAAGCTCACCGAACTGGCGAAAGACATGAGCGAACGTTTCGGCACCAACGTCATCGCGCTCACCTGCGACGTCACCAACGTCGAACAAGTAGCCGAACTCAAAACACAATTGGTGGAACAGCTGGGCACCGTCGACTTCGCGTTCCTCAACGCCGGAGTCAACGTACCGGGCGACGATCAAGACGCCACCGAAGAAGTATGGACGCGCACCATCAACATCAACCTCAACGGCACCTACCGTACCGGCCGCATCGCGCATGAAATCATGCGCGAACACGGTCATGGCGGCTCACTGATCTTCACAGCCTCCCTGTCCGGACACAACGCGAACTACATGATGGGAAGTCCGACGCCGGTGAACGCGTATGGCGCCACCAAAGCGGCCATCATGGAACACTCACGTTACCTTGCTGCCGCGCTCGCCAAGGATGGTATCCGTTCCAACACCATCTCCCCCGGATACGTGTGGTCTGGAATTTTCAATGGCCGTATCGACATGCCTGGCCACGACGCCATGCTCGAGGTCGTGCCGATGCATCGTTTCGGCACGAATGACGAGATTGCCAGCACGGTGCTCTTCCTCGCCAGCGACGCGTCCTCGTACGTTACTGGCATTGACATTCGCGTAGACGGCGGCTACAGCGTCTTCTAATCACCGTACCCCATCTGATAAATGGCCGGTCGCAGCTAATGTGCTTCGACCGGCCATTTATCTGGTGATGGTTTCTAGAACATACCGCTACACATGCTTGCGGCGTATCAACGTACCGGCAGTGGTTCCGGCTCCTGCAAGGAGAAGCATGACCGCGATAATGGGAACGATGTCGGAGCCCGTGCGAGGCAAGTCCGCAGTCGGTTTTCCATCGGCCTTGCTGGCATTCTTGTCTTTCGAGGGCTGCTTGTCATTCGGCTTGGCCTCGCCACCGCCCGGCTGGTCATCAGGCTTCGTTTCCCGAAGCTTCAGACCGTCCAATGCCGTGTTAAGGAGCGTGGCGGCATTGGAGACAAGACCGTTCTGTTCGCTGCTGAACGTGGTGTTGTTCCACAGCGAGAGGACCTGCTCGTACGCTTCCGTGAGAGATGCGACCGTATCGTCCGTGTATTTGCCGAATTCGGCAAGCTTGGCCTGTGCCGCCGCGATCGGAGCTTCGAGCGCGCTCTTGTCGAGTTCGGTCGGATCATCATACATGGCCTGATATCCTGGGATGGTCAGTTTGGCGAGCTGATCGTACATCTTGGAGCAGAGGCGAGCGTTGAAGTTCATGACACTGAACCCTGCGCGGGACAAGTTCATCTGTCGGATTTCCAGATTGTCTGGATCGTAGGCGCCTTCGGCGAACGTCATGTCGGCCGATTCGCTGTCGGACGCGCCCTTGCCTGTTCCGCTGGTGTCGAGCGCGCTGCCCGTGGAGTAGTCGAACGGGGTGCCATCCTTGCCGCTCCATGCGTTGATGATGAGGCTCGACGTGCGGAACGGGTCAGATCCAACTCCTGCGTAGTTGTAGACCGCAATGTCCTTGCCGGAGGAAACGGTGTCGCCGTTCTCATCGACGAAGTAGATCGGGTTGCCGTCGACGTCGAGCGGATACCCGTCGGGACCCCACACGTTGTCGGTGATCACTGCGAGACCGTCACGGTCGGTATAGCTGCCCATGCGGGATTCGCGATGCCATGCGTTGCCGGTCGTGGCCGTCGGATGCAGAAACAGTTCGGCTCCGGACGCGGCATAATAACGACCGAGTTCCGGATAGAAGTGGCCGTCTCAACAAATGTCGATACCGGCCTTGAGCGGCTTGCCGTCCGAGCCGGTCCACTCGGGCATCTCGAACATGACCGGCGTGCTGCCAGGCAACGACCATGCGGTTTCCTCGGATCCGGCGCGATGCATCTTCTGGTAGGAGTCGGTGTGCCCGTCAGGGAACGCTATGGCGGCAGAATTGTAGACCTTCCGCACGCCGTCGCTGTCGGTGATGAGACTCTCGGTGATTTCAGCTTGGGAGGCCGCCATCTTGTATGCTGCGGAGTCTAGGTCGCTTGAGGAAACGTAGCCGGTGAGTGCCGCGACGAAGGCCATGGTGGCGCACAATGCGACGCTGCCCACCGCCGCAACCGCCATGTTGAGCTGTCGTTTGAACCATATGGATTTCGCGGTGACGTTCGCTGCCGCGTCTTTGTTCTCCGTTGTCGTACGGTGCGACGTGGATGTCCCTCTCTTCAACGCGCCATGCTTCCCCGAAATTTCCCCGTTCTGGAAAACATCATAGGAGATAAACGGAATTGTATGACAGTTCGTTTTCCACTTGGCTTCTGAATTCCGAAGAGTAGCTAAAGAGTACTCATGCCCGATTCTGCGAGCGCGATCATTTGACGTTTCCTTTGTTGTTGAACACCGTTTTGCTCATATCTCGCTTATGTATGGCAGATTTGCGAACGTGTCCGGAGATATCTTGCTTATATATGGCAGGTCAGTCCGTCAAAGCAGTAGGTAGGGGGGCATGAAAAACCTCATTTTCGCGAAACCGACTGCCATATATAAGCGAGATGCCTCATGTCACATCCCGAAATCTGCCATACATAGGCGAGATACAGCCTGCTTTGCTCAGCACAAGGCCGACAGATCCAGAAAATGCGCACGATGACACGTTTCAAACCATACTTCGCGCAGGATCTTTTTCCGATTTGTTCCCTTGACAGGTCTGACGCCTACTGTTTGGAGTTCGCGGCGGCGCGCAACGAGTCAACGAACTGTGCACACGCAAAGGCGGGTATGATGACGTTTATTCTCGCTTGGTATCGGCACTTGAAATCCGAAGAACAGTAAGGAGATAATCATGTCCGACATCAATCCGTCAGTAGCCTCGGCAGCACAGAACCCTCCTGCATTCGCACGACTCGAAGCGGGACTAACGGCCCCGGACTTTACACTTCCCAGCGACAACGGCGGTAGTGTCACGCTCTCCGCATTGCGCGGCCAAAATATCATCCTATACTTCTACCCTGCCGCGATGACTCCCGGCTGCACCACCGAGGCCTGCGACTTCCGCGACAACCTCGCACGCCTAAGCTCCCGCGGATTCACAGTGCTCGGCGTTTCGAAGGATCCGCTGGACAAGCTCATCCGATTCCGCGAGCGCGACCATTTGACGTTCCCTCTGTTGTCGGATGCTGATTTGACCGTGCATCGTTTGTATGGTGCGTACGGTGAGAAGAAATTGTATGGCAAGGTTTACGAGGGTGTGATTCGTTCGACTTTTGTGATTGACGGTGATGGAGTGATTCGTGTTGCCCGATACAACGTGCGCGCGAAAGGTCATGTTGATTCTCTGCTGCGTGCGCTTGATAAGCTTGATGGTTCCATTTTCTAATCTGGAATGCGATGCCGCTTTGTTTATAGATCAGCTTTTTCATGCGAATGACGCAAGCAGTGTCAGTAGCGGGTAGATGTCGAATTCCTGATAGTGGTCGTGCAGTGTGCCGATATCTTCGAACATGGGCTCTTCGGCGAGCCTTTCGAAGGTCTCGTAACGGCACGGGGCACGGCCTCGTAAGAGAAGAGAAAAAGCGCGATGAGACTCAGACTTCCGACAATAAATCATCGTCTTCCGACATGTCAGCCCACGGCTTGCGTGTGCGGTTTGCTTGATCGTGTTGGCGATGCGTTGGCTGAGGAGCGTGAACGTTTGGAGTTGAAGGCGATTGAAATGCTGAAGGGACCGAAGTGTCTTGTGCAGCCGGAGCCGGTGGATCATGCTTGGTGGGATGATGGTTCCGGCGTGTACAGCATCGGCTGAGGGAGCCGGTAGGCTGGGTATGTAAATCCAGCAGAGAGGAACGTGCCATGGTGACGCGTCGTAATGATGAGCGGACGGTTGCGGGAAGGCATCGCATGATGAGGCGTGCCGACCGTGAGGTAACCGAACCACAGCAGATCGATGCGATTATCGCAACGTGCAAGATCGTGAGTCTTGCATACACCGATGCGGAAGGCATCACCATCGTGCCGTTGAATTTCGGATACGTGTTCGATGCGGAATCCAATCATCTCACCTTGTATTTCCATGGTTCTGCGACCGGACGTAAGATGGACGCGGTCAAGGCCGCAAACAACGCGCTTCCCGTGGCGTTCGAAATGGCGACCGACTGCGAGGTGGTCGAAGGACGTACGTTGTGCAATTGGGGCGAGGCGTTCAAGTCGATCGTCGGCAATGGCACCGCATCCATCATCGACGATCTTGACGAGGCACGCCAGGGGCTCGCACTGCTGATGAAGCAGCAGGCCGGCATGGAACATGCGGAATTCACCGACCAGCAGGTACGCGCCGTCACCGTATGGAAGGTGGAAGCGGACTATCTCACCGCCAAAGTACGCGAAAAGCCCCAGCTGCATACGCACTGACCTCATACCGCACCTTGACGCAATGATGCGCTGCTTCCAAGCCCGAGGATGGGAATTGGGAACAGCGCATCAGATGTAAAACGCTAGACCGAAGTCCGGCTGCGGCCAAGTTGCAAGTCAGGCCGTAACCCGGTCGAGATAAGGTTTCAAATCAAGCCTTCCGGCGGGAACGCCGCGCGTAGCTTCCTCCAAAAATCGCGGAGGACACCATCACGACGGTCGCCACGATGGCGGGCGTCACGTTTGAACCGGTTTTGGCGAGCTTGACCGCATCGCCGCCGTTCGCGGACGATTTCACCGGATGCTTCCGCTGGCCGTTCGCATCATTCGCACCCGGAGCCTTCTGCGAATCATCTGGTGTCGATTCATGGCCCGGCGTTTCAGGCTGACCTTCCTCATCCGTCAGTCGGGCATCAACCGTGGTTCCCTTACCATTCAGGCAGCTTTTCAGCTCGCTTTCCTTATACCAGGTCGAACCATCCGCAATTGGCGTGCAGGAATCGTTGAATCCGATTTCCTTCTCGTTGTACAGCATTCTGACCAACGGCTGATACGGCTGCCCCGAGACGTCCGTACCATCACGCACGACCACATCCCACTGCACATTCGCAGCCATCGGCGTCACACTTTCGCCACGCCACGGATTATTCTCATACGTGTACAGTTCACTCGCCTGCTGCTGCGATCCAGGCAGCTTCAGCAATGCCGCAAACGGAATAATGGTTTCGGCATGTGCGAATCGGAACGTCGCGGCGGTGCCGGCCCGCTCCCTCGTGTCGATCGCATTGAAGAAATCGTCGAGCAACGGCTGGGCAATGCGGTAGGTCTCATCCTGACCTGCGCGCCCCGGTCCCTTCTCATAGAAGTCCTCGGCATCAAGCGACCAAGCAAACGTCTTAGCCTCCTGGGCGTGCTGACCTTGGAAGTACTGGTCGAAATTGAACGTGTGGGATCCGGTGTTCTCCTGTTCCATATCGGCCGCGATGATGTACAGATTGTACAAATCCATTGCCGCATCCTGTTCCGACGCGATCTTCTTCTTGGCGTCACCGCACGCGTTCGCATCCTTGGCAGGGTCGGCGCCAGCAGCGCAATTGGCCGCACCCTTTTTCGTGCCGTCAGCCGTGTTGTACCAGATGCGCTGGCCTTCCTCCTTGCCGATGGACGCGAGGAAATCGTCAGTGAAGATTTGAGAGAGCAGATTATGCGAAGCGGTGGTCATGGACGGATCGTTCGTCACGTTTTCCTCAGCTTCGGCGATGCCCCCATCATTCGCGACGAACTGCTGGTAACGTTCCGCGCGCTCCTTGGCCTCGCCCGTTTTCTGCGTACCATCCGGATTATCAGTCTTATGGAAATACAACGTGGTGGTGTTCTTGTCGAAATTCTTGCCGGAATTGTTATCCGCAGGATTATTCGGTGCTACAACCGCATTCGCCAGCAAACCGTTGGAAGCCTGATCGAATCCTAGTTTGAAATTCTCTCCGGATTCGGTTGCACGAGGCTCACCCGAGCTCTGGTATGAGACGCGCAGTCCCTGCTTTGCGGCATTGGCGAACAGATCAGCATCACGCTGGTATATTCTCTCACCAATGCCCTGATGCTGTATGGCGCCCTGACCAGAGAGCATGCCATACCCGTTGCCCACGTTGGCCGCAGTAATGGCATTGACATTGTTGATGAATTCCTTGCCAACCTCTGGGCTAACGAATCCAGCATAATTGTTTTCCGCAGCAGACTGAGCCATCAGTGCCAGCAAAGCGTCATACTTGTAGCTCGACAGGCCACGCGAGCCATGCCTTGCCACAGACTCGGTGTATGCAAGATGGTATCTGCTCGGAATTGCTGAATATGATGTGCTCGCCGGCGCAACATACGGCTGCTTGCTGCTGTAATACCGGGCGGTTCCTTCCCCAGCCAAAGCCGCTGGCGTTGCGAGCATGGCCGCTGCCACTACAGCGCTTGTCAACGCGAGCATGCCACCGCCCACCGATTTGGTACCGCGTTTGCGCCAGGCTCCTGCCTGCCGCTGTTCCTTTGTTGCCGTATGGTTTTTCGCCATTATCCTCATTCTTCTACCTCTTCTGCTTTGCCACATTGAAGCTGTCAGACAAGCCAGCCTGGGCGACAAAATAGGCTCGGAAGGCGAACACGCAACGCCTTAAACGTGAACGATCGACAAATAATCCGCGAACCGTCGCTTAGAACTCAAGTAAGTTGCACAGCCGCAACTCCCCCACCCCATGGATTCACGATGCTCGACGTATCACAGAACCTGCTGGACAAGTTCCACCGATTTCGCTGCGGACACCCCCAATCAACGCACATCATTATGGCTGGCCGATTGTCGACTTGACACGTGGAAACGTCCCCGCCTTTCACGTCAGGACCGAAAACCCAAAGTATGCAAGAATCCGGACGTTACAGGATGCGGACGTTTTCTTGGAGACTGAATGAAAGGATTATCGTATGTTCGGTCCCGAGGAACGACGGCGCGGAGGGGTCCTTCGGACGCATGAAGATGGAGTCCGTCCATCCCGGGCATTGGGAGGAACGTACCCGCGACGAGGTGCTCGTCCCGGTCGACGACTGCATCCGTTGGCACGACCACGAGCGCATCAAACGGTCGCTCGGTTGGATGAGTCCGGTACAATACCGTCAGAGCCAGGGAATGGCTGCGTGATCATCTCCAAGAAAACGTCCGCAGCCCCTCTGCCATTTGCGATCAGTCATGGCACGCTGATTCCAATGGGTTTCAGCAGTACGCTGGATGACGCATTATCGCAAAGCGTCGAACACGCCATCAATATGATTGCCGCCATGTTCGAGATGCCACGTCAACAAGTGTACCTGCTGCTGTCGGCTGCCATCAACTTCAACGTGACGCAAGTCGTTGATATCACACCAAAGGCGTTCACGGTCTGATTGATCTGTCGATGTTTCAACAACTACCCGACTATGAACGGACGATACGCGATATTGGAAACAGCAGATGGACTGCCATGCGGCGCATGCCTTATTGGCCCAGCAGGCTCAGACAAGTCACTGATTGGTCTAGCCAAAGAACTCTATAAGGGAATGGAATAACAGATGGTTTCCCCAACAAACAATCATGCAGCAAGATAGCAACACCACCCAGGCGACGGATCGCGCCGAAACGGACGCTCTCTCCTTCGGCGCGAAGAAAATCGCAATCATGATTGGCGTGGGACTCATCGCCGGTTCCCTACACTGCCTATGTTGATGACCATGCCGTTGGCGTAGCTGATCTACCTGTGTTTCCGCCGTATCATCCATCCGACTCGCGCATAACCGTCCATACGGGAATCCTCGAACGCAAGTAAATGTCGCTTCCGTCAATCGTCGACCGCAAGAGGCGTTCATGGAGCGGCGGATTTCCTTATATTCCAACAAAACCCGTACTGTTATGCGACACGTAATAACAGTACGGGTTTTCTGTGTTACTGTTATATATAACAGCTAAACAGTTTGCATCTAACTGTTCAGCCGGGAGATATATCACCTACGAAACATACAGAAACAGAGGCACAGATTGAAGCTGATCATCTCATCCGTGTCCGGAGAACCGATTTACGAACAGATCAAGAACCAGATCAGGTCCGCGATCATGTCGGGTGAGCTTACAGCAGGCGAGGCGCTTCCCTCACTACGCAAGCTCGCCAAGGAACTGCGCGTCAGCGTGCTCACCGTGACCAGAGCGTATAACGAACTGGCCGACGAGGGGCTCGTGGAGAATGTGCAGGGCAAAGGCACATTCGTGATGGAACGAGGCAACGAACTCATGAAGGAACGTGCGCGTGAACGCATCATGGACAAGCTCCGTGAAGTTTCCATCGAGGCCAAAGCCGCCGACATTAGCCTACTTGATCTGCTTGGCATGTTCGAGAAAGCGTACAGGGAACAATCATGAACGATTCCTCACTCCCCCAAGGAACGCGGCCAACCTTGGCCTTGAGCGTAACCGGATTGACGAAGCATTATGATTCCGGCTTCACATTGGATGACGTGACCTTCGACCTGCCGTCCGGCTACATCATGGGTCTGGTCGGTCCGAACGGAGCCGGCAAATCCACGTTGATCAAACTGATCCTCAATATGACCGCGCGAGACGCGGGACGAATCGAAGTGCTCGGCCTTGACGCGATGGCCGATGAGGAGCGGGCCAAAGAGCAGCTGGGCGTAGTGCTCGACAGCAGCTATTTCATCGAATACATGACGGTCGACGCGGTGGAACGGACAAGCAGCCCAATGTACCCGCTGTGGGACCACAATCTGTTCGACGCATATCTCAGACGGTTCGGACTCGGACGGAACAAGAAGATCAAGGATCTGTCGCGCGGCATGCAGATGAAGCTCATGCTCGCCGTGGCGTTGAGCCACGATGCGAAACTGCTGATTCTCGACGAGCCGACCAGCGGTCTGGACGTACTGTCCCGCGACGAGCTCATGGACATCCTGTCCGATTATGTTGCGGATGGCGGACACAGCGTAATCTTCTCCACGCATATCACCGCCGATTTGGAGCGTTGCGCGGATTTCCTCGCGTATATAACGAACGGCATGCTGTATTACAGCGGGCCGAAAGACGAGTTCGAAGACGCGTTCCGCCTGGTCAAGGGCGGTCCGGATGAGCTTACGGATGGTCTACAGCGGGCAATGGTCGGCATCCGCACATACGCAACCGGCTTCGACGCGTTGGTCCGCACGCAGGACATCCCACACATCGGCGGCACCGACGGTCTCCTGACACAGCATGCTTCGATTGAGGATGTGATCAGACTGACCAACGCCGCGGCACATACGGCAATCGGCAATACCAACAAAGGAGACGTACGATGAACACGACAGCGAACGCGGACGCCATGACCGCCATCCTTAGGCAGATTTCCTTGGACTGGAACCGCACCATCAGCTACGGGCGGTCGTACATAGCCATCTTCTTCGCGTACGTTCCAGGCTTCACATGCCTGATGGCGGCCACAGGGTCCACTCTCGACAGCGTTGCGGGAGCCGCCATCGGCGGGGCGGCCTCCGGCTTCCTGATGCTTAATATCACCCTGTTCTCCTATGAACAAATGAACAACCATCATTGGATGAACGGCATCGTGCCCATCAACCGCAACCACCAGATCCTCGGACGATTCGCATTCCTTATCGCCTGCGATCTGGTGGCGGGATTGGAAGTGGCCGCCAGCATCGCCTGCGCCGGCACCATCATGCACGAGCCAGTTAAAGTGACGGATGCGATCGACTTCGCCGCGATGACCGTGCTGACCCTCGTGCTGCTCAACGCCATCGTGCAGCCGTTCCTGTACCGGTTCTCCCCTTATCGCGCCATGGCCGCCATTATTCTGAGCATCGGCGTGATCGTGGGCACGGTCATCGGACTGCGCAAGGCATTGCCGGAATTCGAAAAGACCGTCGAACAGCTGGCCGAAGCGATCAGCCGGCACCAAGCCATTGCATTAGCGACATTCTTGATCATCGACGTACTCGCCTTGGTGTTCTCCAGCAAGATATCGCTGCATATTTACGGTAGCAAGGACATCTGAACCGAGCCAGCCGGTAGACTCTTATGGAACGTATTTGGGGTCTTCCGAATCAACGGAAAGCCCCAAATGCATATATCCCCGCACGACGCCGGTTCCTACAATACGGCAGGCGCGTCATGGAAGTCGAACATGACACCATCCGCCAGACCGCAAATAGCCGGCCAATCGGCATCGGACGAATCGTCGTGCATGGCCCATACCTTCATGCCAACCGACTTGGCGGAACGCATGCCGATCAGCAAATCCTCGAACACGGTGCACTCCCCCGGCTCGACTCCGAGGCGAGATGCAGCCAACAGATACACGTCCGGCTGGTCTTTGCCGACGTCGCCGGCATCATCGACACTGACCACTTCATCGAAGTAGTCGAAAATGCCAACATGCTTCATCGCCGGCTCTCTCAGCATCGGCGGCAGCGATGTGGCAACGGCAAGTTTCGCTCCACTCTCTTTCAATTGAGCGAGATATTCACGTGCATACGGTTTAGCTTCGACCACTGTGGCATACATGACGCGGGCCATATGATCCCACTCATCCATCAGCTCTTCGGGAGTGTCGGTAAGGCTGAAACGCGCAATCGTATATTCGGCGATCTGGCGGAATTGCATGGCCGCGACTTTCGTCATGTAATCGTCCGGCACGTCAATGCCTCGTTTTGAAAGAAAATCGATGTCAACCTGATCCCAAACGCCCATGGAATCAAGCAGCGTGCCGTCAAGATCGAAAATGGCGCCCTTGCCTTGATTGCCTGCCATCGATATCCTCCTTTATTATTGTGCATCTTACGTTAATCGAGAACCGATGATTTGAGCAGTTCTTCGGCATGTTCCAGCGACGCTTCGCTTTCACTGCCGGAGAGCATACGGGCGATTTCGTGCACACGCGCCTCCCCACGCACTTGATTGATGGTGGTGGCGATTGATCCGTCATCCATTTCACCTTTGGCGACCACGTACTGTTCGTCCGCCCAGGATGCGACCTGTGGCAGATGGGTGACGACAATGACCTGCGCGGATTGAGCGAGTTTCGCCAATCGCGCGCCAAGCTCCACCGCGGTTTTGCCACCGACGCCTGCGTCGACCTCGTCGAAAATGAACGTCATGGGAGGTACGGAACCGCCCGCCACCACATGTTTTTCCGCCGCAACGAGTTCAAGCGCGAGCATGAGCCGGCTCAGCTCGCCGCCGGACGCGCTTTTGCCCATCGGCATTTGCGGCGAACCCGGGAACGGCGTGAACAGAAAATCGATGCCGTCAGCGCCGGAAGCGTCCAAATGTTCACGTTCCGATACACGGATCTCTAGTTTCGATCCGCTCATGGCAAGAGATTCGAGTTCCGCAGTGACTTTGGCGGCAAGTTCCTTCGCGGCGGCGGCACGTCTTTTGCTTACCGCACGCGCCGCCTTCAACGCCTCACCGAACAGTTTTTCACGTTCCGCCTGCAATTGACTAACTTTTTCCGGAGACGCGTCCAGATCCTCCAAGTCGAACACCGCTTGATCTCGCCACGCGATCACGTCCGACAATTCCGGGCCCCAACGACGAACCAATTCGTCAAGCTCATGGATCCGCCCGTTGATGGCGTCCAAGTCTTCCATGCCGAGATCATTGTCGACTTCGCCCGACAAGGTGAACACCACATCAGACAAATCAGTGCTGATGGAATCAAGCCGATCGGCCAGTTCCGAAAACACGCCGTCCACATGAATGGCGCGAAGCGCTTGCGACGCGCGATCAATCAGATCGGTGGCGCTGGATGATTCAACATCGTCAACAACCTGCGAAGCATCCAACGCGCTCAACGCACGGTTCACCCCTTCGGCGATCTCGGCCGCGTTCTCAATGCGATCACGCCGGGCACGCAACTCGGCCATCTCCCCCGGCTGCGGATCGATGCGGTTGATTCGTTCGATGGACTCGCGCAGGTAATCCGCCTGCTGGCGCATGGACGACTCCTGGCTCGACAATCGCTCCAACCGCTCATCCATGGCACGAAGCGCATTCCAAGCCTTGCCGTATGCGACCAACGCCACATCATCGCCGGCATAGCGGTCCAAAAACTCACGTTGCCGCGCCGAAGACGCGATACGCAACTGGTCCGCCTGACCATGAATCGTCACCAACTCCGCTGCGATCGACCCCAGTACGGAACGAGGCACACTACGACCAGACAGCATGCTGCGGGAACGACCGGAGGCAGGAACCTTGCGAGACAGGAACAGTTCTCCGTCTTCAGGTTCGAAACCCGCCTCGTGCGCGGCTGCGACCGCGGCCGGTGACGAAGCGACCTCGAACACGCCCTGCGCCCACGCCTCACTCGCTCCGACCGACACGCGCCCACCGTCGGAAGGACCGCCGGAAATCAGCCGAATCGCACTGAGCAGCATCGACTTGCCTGCACCCGTCTCACCGGTGATCGCCGTCATACCGCCGGCAGGCGCGATCAGCGCGGAACGGATCGGCCCAAGATTATGAATCTCAAGTTCTTCAAGCATCAGTGTTTTTACTCGTTCGTTTCTTTATCTTCCGGAAACACATGCCCATGATGCACTCCCCCGGTTTTACGCGCCTGCTCGCGCCAACCGACAACAGGAAGATCGAATTTCGTGACCAGACGATTCGTGAACGGCACGCCGGAAAGACGGGCCAGGCGCAATGTGCTCTTCGATTCGCGCACCTCAACCCTAGTGCCCCGCGGCAACGCGCATTGGCGACGGCCATCGCAGCAGATCCAACCATCCGACGTGGAATCCTCAAGGATATCAATGGCGAATGTGGAACCGGAGCCAATAATCAATGGGCGAGCGAACAGGGCGTGGGCGGCCAACGGCACCAACTGCAACGCCTTCACGTTCGGCCACATGATCGGTCCTCCGGCGGAGAACGCGTATGCGGTTGAGCCGGTCGGAGTCGACACGATCACGCCATCGCAGCCGAAGGAGCTCATTTCCACATCATCCACACGAATCGACAGTTCGACCATTTTGCCACGGTCTGCACGCTCCAACGTGATGTCATTCAACGCCCAATCCTCAATCGGCTCGCTTGCTCCCGGCAGCCACACATCGACATGCGCAATCATGCGTTCGTCAATGGAATAATCATGCTCGGCAACCCTGCGGATCGCCTCACTCATCTGGAAGCTTTCAAACTCCGCCAAAAAGCCGACATGTCCCAAGTTCACGCCAAGAATCGGCACACTGGTGCAGTGCACCAGTTCAGCCGCTCGAAGAATGGTGCCATCCCCGCCGAGCACCACCACGATCTCAGTGCGTTCGGAAACCACCGGCGGCTGCTTGCCGAAATCCGGCGCCTCGATATTGTCAATGATCGACACTTCGAAACCGGCCTGGGTCAGCTGCCCGACAGCCTCCTCAACCACCGTGCCACTCTCCCTCAGACGACTATGCGTCACCACCACCGCATGACGGGTACCGAACATCGTTAATCCCTTTCCAGCAAAAGGAAACGCCCTATGGAAAACGCCCATGAAGACGTCACCGACCTCCAGTGTAATCGAACAAATGAACGAAAACCGGCAATGCGCGTCGAAAACATGCCAAAACCCGCGAACACGCCTCAAATCCGTCTCCGATGCAAGCCACGAATCAGGAATGTCAGCCGTCAAATAGCCTGTTAGTCGCACATATGCTTACAATAGCTCACAGGAACGAAGACCGAACATCGTAAGAAAAGGAGAGAGGAACGGCATGTCAAACCTCGTCTTTGACGAGTCCTCCTCCAATCGTGAGGCCTCACATGGCTACGCATGGTGGTTCTCGGGAGATACTTTCGAGAAGGCCATGGCGGAAGACCGCAAGCCACGCAAGCGCGGCCTCACGCGCCGACTCGTCAACCATCCAGGCCGTCTGACCATCTTCTACTTTCTGACGCTCGCGGCGTTGTCCACTACGTTGCTGATGACGCCCATTGCCACGCCGAAAGACGAAACCACCACGTTCACCACCGCGTTCTTCACCGCAGTATCCGCCATTTCCACATGCGGAATCTCCATCGTCAACTCCACCACGCATTGGACCACCTTCGGCCAAGGCGTGCTCATCTTCGCCGTGCAGATGGGTGGCCTTGGCGTCATGACGTTCGCCTCCTTGATCGCATTGGCCGTGAACCACCATCTCAAGGCCACGCAGCGCATGCTGACCGCCAACGAACTCGGCACTACGAAGCTCGGTGAAATCAAAGGCGTGCTCACCGTAGTCATCACCACCGCATTCGTCATCGAAGGCATCACATTCGTCGCATTGTTCCCCGGCCTCTACAAGGTCAACCACGGTAATGTGCGCCACACATTGTGGGAATCGTTGTTCTTCGCGGTCATGGCGTACAACAACGCCGGCTTCACCCCCGACGGCGCCGGTCTGCATGTCAACAACTGGGCGGTCGGCCTGCCGATCCTAGCCAGTGCTTTCTGCGGAACCCTTGGCTTCCCGGTATTGCTGAACCTGATGCGTTCCTGGCGTATGCGTCGTCCTCCGAAGCGTTGGAGCCTGCACACCAAGCTCACACTGACCACCACGTTCTGCATTGTGATCGCCTCGTTCACGTGGTTCCTGCTGATGGAATGGAACAACAAGCTGCTGTTCGCCGGAAACGGCATCGAGCCGCGCCTCTGGCACGCCATGGTCGCGGCCGTCATGCCACGAAGCTCCGGATTTGACCTGTCGTGGATGCCAGGCGTCAGCGACGCAACCAAAGTGTTCCTGTCCATCGTCATGTTCATCGGCGGTGGCAGCACCTCGACCGCAGGCGGCATCCGCGTCACCACGTTCGCGGTGACCCTGCTGACCTGTCGTGCCGCATTCACCGGACGCCACGACATCAACGCATTCCACCGCCGCATCCACACGCAGGCGGTTATGACCGCCGTGGCCGTAAGCACGGCATGTCTCATGCTGGTCACCGTGGTGTCGATGGCGCTGATGATCATCACCGGCTGCTCGCTGTGCGACGCACTGTTCGATACCTGCTCCGCGTTCGGACTGGGTGGCTACTCGGTGGGCGTAGCCAGTGAAAGCAGCCCCACGGTGCTATACATTCTCGCCGCAACCATGTTCATCGGGCGGCTCGGACCGCTCACCATCGCCTACGCGATTTCGCGTCCACACAATCTCGAGGCCGTCCGCTACCCCACCGAGCAGATCGTGGTCGGCTGACGATACGGCTTCATATACTTGCAGTTGCCTGCAATCACACATGAATATAGATTTTTGAAGATGGAATTTCGAAAGGTGCATAACATCATGGCCAACAACACCAGAAGCGTTCTCGTAGTTGGTTTGGGGCGTTTTGGCAGCTCTGTGGCCACCACGCTCGACATGATGGGCCAGGATGTGCTCGCCGTCGACAAAGACGGCGAACTGGTGAACCGTTGGTCTTCGCAGATTCCCACCGTGCAGGCCGACATGACCGATGTGATGGCGTTGGAGCAGATCAACGCATCCGATTTCGACACGGCCGTCGTGGCTATCGGCGACAGCGTCGAAGCTTCCGTCATTACCGCCGGTAATCTGCTCGACGCCGGCATCTCCGACATTTGGGCCAAGTCCGTGTCGAAGGAACACGCCCGCATTCTGCAACGCATCGGCGCACGCCACATCATCAACGCGGAAACCGACGCCGGCAAACGCGTCGGACATCTTGTGTCCGGCAACTATCTTGACTACATCGAGCTTGAAGGCGCATACAACGTCGTCAAAATCCATACCCCCGCGCATGTGGTCGGCTACACCATCGAAGACGCTCGCGTGCATGAACGCTTCGGCATTACCGTGGTCGGCATCAAATCGCCGGGCAAGGAATTCGAATACGGTTCGAAAGAGCTCATCATGCACCGCAACGACGAACTCATCATCATGGGCAAGCAGAATCAAATCGACCGGTTCCTACGCAGCTGACACGCTCTTTCCATATGGAAAAATCCGGAATTTCATAATCATGATTTCCGGTTTTTTTTACTTATCTTATTTGCCTTGATTACACTGCAGACACGGTTCTCTCAACCGGTCGCTGTTTCACTGCATGACCGCGTACAGCAGATATTCGATATTGCCATGCGTGCCTTCAATGGGAGATACTGTTGTGGCGCGCACGTCAAGCCCGTTGCGTTCCGCGCATGCCACGACGGAGGACAGCGCCTGTTCGCGTAATTCCTGGCTTTCGACAATCCCGTTTTTCCCAAGGTTGCCTTTGCCGACCTCGAACTGCGGTTTGACCAGCAGCACGATCTGCGCCTGCGGTGCGGCGATTCTTGCGATCACCGGAATCACATATGTCAGCGAAATAAACGATACGTCGGAAACAATCATTTCCGGACGATACGGCAAATCCTCCGCATACACGTCGCGAATATTGACGCCGCTCATTTCGATAATACGGTCGTCATGCGCGATTTTCGGATCCAATTGCCCATGGCCGACATCCAAAGCGATGACCTGCGCGGCATCATTGCGCAATAGCACGTCGCAGAAACCGCCGGTGGACGCGCCGATATCCAAGCAACGTAATCCTTGCGCGGAACGCAATCCGACGTCGGCGAACCGTTCGAACGCGCCGACAAGCTTGTATGCGCCACGGGAAACGTAGCCGTCTCCCCTATCGGCGGCGATGACGTCATCACCACCGACTTTCGCCGATGCTTTGGTGACGGTGACACCGTTCACACTGACTTTGCCATCCGCGATCAGACGTTGCGCCTTGGAACGACTGTCGGTCAGACCACGTTCCAACAACGCAACGTCAAGACGAACAACCTGAGTGGAATCACTGTTTCGCAATGGTTTTCCAATAATCGGTACGAATTGTTCGTTAGGAAATACGGAATTCCGGAACGATCACGCCACTCACATCTCGCCCGCTGTCGGCCGCGGCCCACATGGCGCAGCATGCGGCACGCAACCCGTCGACGCTGGTGATGTCGGTGACATACAGGCGGTCGCCGTCAACGCGGGCCTTCGCATCGCGGCACAGCCATGCGCCCTCATCATGCACCACTTCAGGAGCGGGCTCGTTCAAGCCCCGCAGATCTTTGGCGATGTAGGTCGGGCGAAGATACGCCGGAGCGAACATGAGTTCGCGCGGATCGGTGACGCCGGTCAACACCGCAAGGGAATCGTACCCGCCCCGATTGCCCGCCTCGATATCGGTGTCGAGACGGTCGCCGATGGCGAGGCACTGTTCCTTGTCCACCGGCTCGCCATCATCATGGGCTGCGAGAATGCGCGCCTCGTCATACATGGCGGATTCCGGCTTGCCTGCGGACGAAACCGGTTCCACACCGGTGGCATTGATCACCGCCATGATCATGGAACCGCATCCCGGCGCGATGCCAAGCTCACGAGGAATGGTCAGATCACGATTGGTCACGAAATAGGTCGCGCCATGCTCAACGGCATAGGCGATTTGGGCCATTTCGTTCCAAGACATGTCGGGATACCATCCTTGGATGGCGGCGACCGGCTGCGCTTCTGCGGAATCGACGACTTCAAGACCTTGCTTGGCCACTTCCTCACGCAGATGCTGGGCGCCAAGCACGAAAACCTTCGAACCTTCAGGCACGGCACGTGCCACCATGCGCGCGGCGACAACCGACGAGGTGATGACCTGCCAGGATTCGACATCCAAATCGAACCCCTTCAGCTGGTCTGCCACCACGGCCTGAAGTCGGGACGAATTGTTGGTGGTGTATTCCACCGCCATGCCCAAGGATTCGGCCTTGCGGATATTCTTGGCAGCATGTTCCACCGGGTTCTTACCACGGTAGACCACGCCGTCAAGATCAAGCAGTGCCAGCGAGTATGCTTCGCTGAGCGGCTGATTCGTGGACTTCAGCATGCGGGCCACGTCACCTCACTTGTTATCTTCGGAGGATTCGGAAGAAGCATCCGAAGACTCTTCGGCCTCTTCAGCCTCACCGTCATCATCGGCGTCATCTTCCGCAGCATCGTCAGCTTCTGCCGGCTCGTCATCGGATTCCGCGCCTGCTTCCGTCTCTTCGGCCTCAAGCTGGGTTTCGTCGTTGGTTTCGCCGTTCTCGTCGATGGCTTCGGATTCGTCTTCCTCATTCTCAGGGTCTTCCGGAGCGTACTGCGCGTCATCTTCGGAAATGCCAAGCACGTCCATGAGTTCGTCGTTCAGCTCCTGCATGTCGTATTCGACAACCAGATCGTCGGAAGTCTCATCATCCTCAACATCGGCGTACTGCAGTTCGAGCTTGTCGAGCAGACGATCCAATGCGATGGCCTCATCGGTACGGCCGGCCTCTTCAAGGAAATACTGTTCGGCCTGCACCGCACGCATGCGGTATTCGCCGGCCAATCCCTTGGAACGGCCCAGCGTGTGCACGATCTCGATGGCCTTGTCCCACATCTTCAGATCGCCCAGAGCGCCAGCGTACACCAAGAACATTTCAGCCTTGGCTTCACCGCGCAGATACTTGGCGTCGTCGCTCACAGCCACTTCGATGGCCTTCTTCGGCTCGCCCACGCCACGCTCGCAGTCGGCGATGAACGGCAGATAATCCAGGAAACCGTTCATACGGAACGCGGTGCGGAACTCACGCAAGGCAAGCTTGTAATCACCCTGACGGTATGCCACGAAGGCGAGTGTCTCGCGGGCGAAATCGATGCGGGAAGCCTGGCGGGCCACCCACTTGGCATGTTCGAGGGCCAGCTCCGGGTTGCTCTCCTCAAGCGTGTACGCGGCAAGAATGTGCAGACCAATGTTTTCCGCATGTTCCTTCGACAGGCCACGCAGGCGTTCGCGATCGTCGGTGGTGAGCATACGCCATTCGATGCCCTTCGGCATCTTCGGCTCATCAGGACGACGATGCGTGTACGGGTTCTGCGAGGGGAAGCTCACCGTGCCATCGGAATTGCGGCGCGGCTTGGCCATGTACTCGCCACGCTTCTCCTCACGGTAGGCCATCTTCTCTTCGCGGGTGAACTCACGACGCTCCTCGCCCTGCTGCTGGTCGCGATCCTTGTGGAAGTCACGGCGCTGATCGTCACGACGGAAATCCTTACGATCGCCATCACGGAAATTACGGCGTCCGCCATCACGACGATCATTGCCACGGTGGTCGTCACGACGGAAGTTACGACGATCACCATCACGATGGAAATCACGGCGATCATTATCGCGGTGGAAGTTACGACGGTCGCCATCTTCACGACGGAAGTTACGACGGTCGCCGTCACGGTGGAAGTCTTTACGGTTTCCGTCACGTCGATCGTCACGACGGAAACCGGAACGCTCGCCATCGCGCTGATAGCGAGGATTGTCTCCACGACCGCCACGATAATCGCGATGATCGTCACGACGCTCGCCGTCACGGTTGAACTTGCGCGGACCGTTATGGAAGCGACGCTCCTGGCCTTCCCCCTCACCGTCACGACGGAAATCGCGGTCGCGGTGGAAATTGCCGCCATTGCCCTTGCGGTATCCGCCCTTATGATCGTCGTTGTGGAAGCCGCCGGACTTGTGGCCGTAGGACTTGCCGCCATTGCCACGCGGCTTGAATCCCTTGCCGCCGCGATCGCCCGGCTTGCCCGAGCCGTAGGACTTGTGGTTGCCGTAGGACTTGCCGCGCGATCCGCGCTGTTCTTCTGCCATGCTGTTCCTTATATTCCTTGTATTCCTTGAAAATGGTCTTCGTTTGTTCTTTGCTTACGTTTGTTTACGCCGCTCGCGATTGCCTCACACGTTTTCGACGACGCCGAGGGCCTTCTTGCCGCGACGAATCAATGCGAAACGTCCATGCAGGAAGTCATTTTCGTTCAAAACCTGCTCTTCGTCTTTAACACGGGCGTTGTTCAGATACACGCCGCCAGCCTTAATCGTCTTGCGCGCTTCGGAAATCGACTTGAACAGTCCGGCCTTCATGCCGGCTTCCGCCACACGGTCGCCCACCGCGGCCTTGGCGAACTCGCCGTCGATCTTCACGCCGTCAAGAGCAGCTTCGAGCGTGGACTCGTCAACGCCCGCAAGATCGCCGCCACGGCCGAACAGCGCACCGGCGGCCTCGATGGCCTGTCGGGTGGCTTCCTCACCATGAACCAGGCTGGTGACCTCCCAAGCCAAGGTGCGTTGCGCCTCACGCGCGCCCGGATTGGTCTTGCTTTCCTCCACAAGACGTTCGATCTCCGCCTTCGGCAAGAACGTGAACACCTTCAGCAGGTTCTCCATCTCGCTGTCAGGGCGGTTGAACCAGAACTGGTAGAACTTGTACGGGCTCAGCATAGTGCCGTCAAGCCAGACGGCGTTGCCTTCGGACTTGCCGAACTTCTTACCCTGAGCGTCGGTGATAATCGGGCTGGTGAACACGTTCACATCCACGCCACGTACCTTGTGGATCAGGTCAAGACCGGACGTGAGGTTGCCCCACTGGTCGGATCCGCCAAGCTCAAGCACGCAATGGTATTCGTCGAACAGGTGCAGGAAGTCGTTGCCCTGCAGCACCTGGTAGCTGAACTCGGTGAATGAAATGCCATCTTCAGAATTCAGCCGACGGGCAACGGTGTCTTTGGCGAGCATGGTACCCAAACGGAAGTTCTTGCCGACGTCACGCAGGAAGTCGATGACGTTCATGGAGGCGATCCAATCGTAATTGGACACGAAACGGACCGGATTGCTGCCTTCCACTTCGAGAATGCCGCCGATCTGCGCCTTCAGACGCTCGGCCCAACCAGCCACGACGTCTTTCGGATTGAGCGTACGTTCGCCCGATTGGCGAGGATCGCCGATCAAGCCGGTGGCGCCGCCGACCAGGGCAATCGGATGATGGCCTGCTGCCTGAAGGTGACGCATGTTGATGAGCTGCACCAGATTGCCGATATGCAGAGAGGCAGCGGTCGGATCGAAACCGCAATAATAGGAAATGGGATCTCCGTTCAACGCTTCGGCGAGTCGATCCCTGTCAGTGGACTGGGAAATCAACCCGCGCCATTCCAGTTCATCGAGGACGGACTCGAAACCGGCCTCCTTGAAATCGATGACGTGAGCCATAGCTGTGTTTTCTCCCTATTGAATTGCGGATGATACTGCGTTTTACGCACCCTACAGTTTCGCAGAAGATGAAGACAGGCGCACGCGGTGTTTCCCCATCATCCACCAACCATCGTGCATACAGGTAAAGTTAGAAGGAGCATCCCCATATCAAGAAGGGAGATACCTGCATGGACCGCAAAGGCATGAAGGTTGCGGCTAAGAAAGCCCAGAGAAAACATTATTGGATGATAGTCGCCATTTGCCTGTTCGCTTCGGTGTTCGGTGTTGCGTACACTTCATCGACGCTCTCGGTCAGCACCAACATTTCGATCAGCACCCCGCAAACGGAGGATTCCACGCAATCCAACGACATGTATGACGTATTGCAGGATCTTGCCGTAGGCAATGAAAACGATGCCCGTGAAAAGGTCAAGCAAAACCAAGAGCAGATCGTCAACAACGATACCGATGCCACGTTCGGCCGTCGCCGCGGAGTAATCGCGTCCCTGCTCAACTCGTTTGCATCCGGCTCGATGGTGATCGCCGTGGCCGACGCCATTAATTCCGTCACCCATAACGGCGGCGTCTCCATCGCCGTTATGGTAATACTCTCGCTGGCCGTCTACATTTTCGTCTGGCTGTTCATTCAAGAAACATACCGCATCGTCATGGCACGTATGCTGTTGGAAGGACGTTCCTATAACAAGCTTCCGGCAAGTCGCTTCTTCTACCCCATTCACACGCGCAAATGGCCGCGCATGGCATGAACCATGTTTGTGGAAAACGTGTTCCTGTTCCTTTGGAGTCTCACCATCGTCGGCTTCTTCATCAAGCAATATTCCTACCGTATGGTGCCGTACATCGTTGCGGAGAATCCGAATATCGAGGCTTTGGACGCCATTCGCTTGTCCCGACGCATGATGAAAGGGCATAAATGGGAATGCTTCGTGGCGGACTGCTCGTTCCTCGGCTGGTACCTGCTCAACCTTATCACCTTCGGCTTGAGCGGCATCTTCTATTCCAATGGCTACAATGCCGCGTTCTTCGCGGAATACTATGTGTACGTGCGTTCGATGGCCAAGACTACCGGCATTGCAGGCAGTGAGATGCTCAACGACGAATACCTGTACTTCAAGGCCGACCCGCAGACGCTCCATACCACGTACGCCGATGTCGCCCAATCCGTAGCACAGCTGGAACAGAATCTTGTTCCAGCGCCCAAGCCGCATGGATTCACAGGATTTCTTTCTGAGTGGCTTGGCATCCGCATTCTGCATGCCAGCGCAGTGAACCGCTATGAAGAGTATCGTGAGGATCTTCACCAGATGCAGATCGGCGAGAATATTCTGAATGGCTCCATTTATCCGGGGCGTCTTGCGCCTGCTCCGATGCCGTTCAAATTCCGTGAATCACGTACCATCAGCGCCGACCGCAGCTACTCACTGGTCAATCTGATCATGATGTTCTTCATCTTTTGCTTCGTCGGCTGGGTGTGGGAGGTAGGTCTCGCATTTATTTCCGAAGACATGTTCGTGAACCGTGGCACGCTGCATGGCCCTTGGCTGCCCATCTATGGCACCGGCGGAGTGATCATTCTGGTTCTGCTCAAAAAGCTGCGCGAAAAGCCAGCGCTTGAATTCGTCGCGGCTATGGTGCTGTGCGGCTGCTTGGAATACTTCTCATCGTGGTATCTGGAGATGACGCATGATGGTCAACGCTGGTGGGATTACACCGGATACTTTCTAAATATCAACGGCCGTATCTGCGCCGAAGGATTATTGACGTTCGGCCTTGGCGGATTGACCATCGTATATCTGCTGGCTCCGGCCCTCGACAACCTGCTCAGCAGAATCGATGCGCGAAAGCTTGGCATCGTGGCCGCCGTGCTGCTCGTGCTGTATTGCGCCGACCAAGTGTATTCCGCGCAACATCCGAATGTCGGTGCGGGCATCACCGACTACAAGGGATCGGACACGTCGCTGGAAGCGCCCACTCCATACGAAATCCGTAAACGATCCGATGGACTGTCATAGCGTGATTGTCATGCAAATCGCATATCGCAAACAATAATAAAATCGCCTGTCGTTCTTTCGAGCGGCAGGCGATTTCATGCTGTTGCTTATTGCGCGATTATTTGCGACGCAGCATTTCGTGCAGAGTTTCGATGATCTTGCTGTATTTGATGGAATCCGTGAAACGCAAACGCGGGAATGCGTTAATCATACGACGCTGCTGCTTGTTCAGGATAGATGCGGCAGTGGCCTGCATATTGGCAAGAATCTCCTGCGAGGAGTCCGACCAATCCTGGACCTTGTCTTGCACCTTGTCGCGGAATTTGTCTCGGAAAATGTCTTTGCCCCATTGCAGGGAATCACCGGCTTTCTCCGCATATGCCTGCACGGTTTCGCTGAACTTCGCAAGATTGTCGGCCAAATCGATGATGCCAAGCACTGTAATAATGGTATCCGCGACGATAAACGCCATGAAAATCACGCACATCCAGTGCACTACTGGCAAAGGAATCATCTGTGTAATGCGATTCACTTCAGGCTGTATCACATCGGTGATGAGCACACCCAGCAGACCGAACACAATCGCTCCAAGCAAGCAAATGCGCCCTTGAATGTTGAATCGGCGATGACTGTAATCCCACCATCGTGCGTGGAATAGCTTTTCCATGCCCCATGACGTGACATATTCAAGCATGCATGCACCCGATTGAAGAAATGAGAAAAACCGCGAAGGGATTATGCAGATCATGCAGCAGCACAATCGCAAGAACGGCTCCGCAACCGTAGATCGGGCAGATGGGACCATTCAGGAAGCCACGATTCACCAAGCGACGTTCCGAAACGGACACGAGAATCGATTCATATACCCATCCGGCAAATGAATAGAACAGGAACCATAAGAACAGGTATTCCAGCATGAGCATGCTTTCGCGCCGTCACTTTCCACTTGTATGCATATTGACTTTCGGCTTGTAGAAGCGCTCAAGACTGACCGTTTCCCGTGTGGCGCTGATCTTATCCGCGACAGTCACCAAATACCCTTCAAGATACCGAGGCGGTATCGGCGTCAAAGGAAACATATGATTCTCGATGCTGTCACGTTCCACTCTATTGAGATGGAAATCGCGCACGGCATTGCGCATGGCGGTGCCACCATGGGTGAAACCATGCATACGATGACGGCCGCCATCATGCGCATGCCAGTCGTAAAGAAAATAATCGTGCAGCAAAGCGGCGCGAATCAACGAATGCAAATCCACCCTATGCCATAAGCGCAGCCTGTCAGCGATCCATACGGCCAGACAGGCCACACGGATGGAATGAGCAAACGTGGTGACCACGCCATGCTGGTAACAGACTCTTTCGATCTGCATATGCTCATGGCACAGTATCTCCTGGCCGTGAAGTCGAACAAGCTGCTGTATCTGCGTTCGTGTCAGTGGCACCGCTTTGCCTTTGCTATGTACTGTTGCTGTAATTATTTGAGCAATGATTCCGGCGTCTTGTATGCCGGGCCGTCGCTGACGGAGTTGGCGAAGGCACGCAGCTGTTCGATGGCGGTTTTCGCGGAAACGATCTGCTCGCGCACGCGCAGCGGAGACGTGCCTCCCTTGCCATTGCGGGCGGAAACAGAACCTTCGGTGGATAGCACTTCGCGCACTTCGGGAGCCTTGTCGGCCGGAAGGAATTCCTTGAAGACCTCGATGAAGTCATCGTCGGCCAGGTCCCACAGTTCCTGGCCGCGGTCTTCGGCGATCTTCACGCATGCACCGGAAAGCTCGTGCGCGTGGCGGAACGGCACACCGTTCTTCACCAGCCATTCGGCGATGTCGGTGGCGAGGGCGAAACCGGTCGGCGCTTCCGCTTCGAGGCGTTCCTTGTTGAAGACCATGGTGCCGACCATGCCGGTGAACGCGGGAAGGAGCACTTCCAGCGTGTCGACCTGGTCGAACACGGCTTCCTTGTCTTCCTGAAGATCACGTGCATAAGCGGTGGGCAGGCCCTTCAGCGTGGTGAGAAGACCAGCCAGATCGCCGATGAGACGGCCGGACTTGCCTCGTGCAAGTTCCGCAATATCCGGGTTCTTCTTCTGCGGCATGATGGACGAGCCGGTGGAATAGGCGTCGTCAAGGCGCACGAACGCGAACTCCTGGGTGTTCCAGATGATGATTTCTTCAGACAGTCGGCTGATGTCGACGCCTGCCATGGCTGCGATGAAAGCGAATTCGGCGACCAGATCACGACTGGCGGTGCCGTCGATGGAGTTCGCGGTTACCTTGGAGAAGCCGAGTTCGCGGGCCACGGCCACCGGCTCCAAGCCGAGGGTGTTGCCGGCGAGGGCGCCGGAACCATACGGGCTTGCATCGATGCGCTTGTCCCAATCGGCAAGACGTTCCACATCGCGCAGCAGCGGCCACACGTGGGCCATGAGCTGGTGTGCGAGCAGCACCGGCTGGGCGTGCTGCATGTGGGTACGCCCCGGCATGACGGTGCGTCCGGCCTTTTCGGCCTGTTCGGTCAGTGTTGCGGCAAGGCCGAGCAGCATTTTGGCGATGACGCGGCTGTGGCGACGGAGCCACATGCGGATCAGCGCGGCGATCTGGTCGTTGCGGGAGCGGCCGGCGCGGAGCTTGCCTCCAAGCTCGTCTCCGGCGATCTGCAGCAGTCCACGTTCCAATGCGGTGGCTTCGTCCTCATCGTCTTCGATCGGAGCGAACGCACCGGAATCGACACGGCGCTGCAGCTCGTCGAGAGCGTCTTCCATTCGCTGCAGCTCGTCGGCGGTCAATAGTCCCGCACGTCCGAGCGCACGGGCGTGGGCTCGTGAGCCTGCGATGTCGTCGTCGGCAAGACGCCAATCGAATTGGGTGGACTTGCTCAGTCGCGCGAGTTCCGGAGACGGGCCGGACTTGAACCGGCCGCCCCACAGGGCGAGGTGTTCACCATTGGTTGTGCTCTCGGTCATTGTTACTTCATTCTCCTTGCAGATATGACTGAGGGAGAGGATACCAGTCAGGATGGTCCTAACGGTACGCTCTCCCCCATTATCAAGACGATTCGGCGTAAAAAACTCGCTTACTCGACGCTGTTTTCCGGAACCTCGATGCCATTGCCGAACTTGACGTCGCGGGCTGCGGCCACACGGCTCGGCAGACCGTAGATGTCGATGAAGCCGTTGGACGACTTCTGATCGAAGCTGTCGCCGGAATCGTAGGTGGCCAGATTGTAGTCATACAGCGAGGTGTCGGAACGACGACCGGTCACGACGGCGCGTCCGCCATGCAGGATCATGCGGATTTCGCCGGAAACGTACTTCTGGGTGTCTTCGATGAAGGCGTTCAGGGACTGCGTTGCCGGGGAGAACCACTGCGCATCGTAGACGAGTTCGGCCCAGCGCTTGTCGATATCGCGCTTGATGCGGTGCTGCTCGCGTTCGAGGCAGCAGTTCTCGAGTTCCTGGTGGGCGGTGATCAGTGCGATAGCACCAGGAGCCTCGTACAGCTCACGGGACTTGATGCCGACCAGACGGTCCTCGATCAGATCGATACGGCCGATGCCCTGTGCGCCTGCGCGACGGTTCATCTCTTCGATGGCCTGCAGCGGGGTGACGTCGTGACCGTCGATCTTGACAGGAATGCCCTGCTTGAATTCGATGACGACCTCATCTTCGACTGGCGGGAATGCCGGATCGTCGGTATAGGAGTAGCAGTCCTTGGTCGGGCCATTCCACGGATCCTCAAGGAAGCCGGTTTCAATGGCGCGGCCCCACACGTTCTGGTCGATGGAGAACGGGCTCTTCTCGGTCTGCACGATCGGAAGCTTGTGCTCCTTGGCGAATGCGATCTCGACGTCGCGGGTCAGCGACAGGTCGCGGATCGGGCTGATGGCCTTCAGTGTCGGATCAATGGAGGAGATGGACACCTCGAAACGGACCTGGTCGTTGCCCTTGCCGGTGCAGCCATGGGAGATGGTGTCGGCGCCGAACTGGTGGGCGGCGCGCACAAGATGCTTGGAGATGAGCGGGCGGGAAATGGCGGAAACCAGCGGATACACACCCTCATATAGGGCGTTGGCTTTCAGCGCCTTCATGCAGTACTCATTGGCGAACTCGTCGCGGGCGTCTACCACATACGCTTCAACGGCACCGCAGGCAAGCGCGCGCTGCTTGATGGTTTCGAGGCTTTCGCCACCCTGGCCGACGTCGAGGGATACGGCCACGACATCCTTGCCGGTGCGTTCCTTCAGATATGAAATGGCGACGGAGGTATCCAGACCACCGGAGTACGCCAGAACGAGACGATTTTGATCGCTCATGGTTTCCCTTTCTAACATCAAACGTTATTCATCAGTATATGCAATGCTCTGTATATTTATGCATATACGGTGCGTCGTGTCCACTATATGGCTATTCAGCCTTTGGACACGACGTCCAACAGCCATTGCGCACGCTGTTTCGCATAATCGTCATCGGCGCAAATCACCATGACGGTATCGTCCCCGGCAATGGTGCCGAGCACTCCATCGATGGGCTGCTTGTCGATCACACTTGCCACATACTGGGCCGCGCCAGACGGCGTGTGGACCACCACCAGATTCCTAGCCGCCGCGACCGAAGTGACCAGTCCCGAAAGCACACGATTCATCTGCTGTTCCGTTTTTGCATCAGGATTGGCCGACGCGCTTTCCTCCGGCTGTCTGCCCAGCGCATAGGCCACGGTTCCGTCAGCCAAACGGGTTTTGGTGGCATGGATCTCGTCAAGATCGCGGCTCAGGGTGGCCTGGGTCACTTCGATGCCCTGATCCGCGAGAATCTGGGACAGCTGCGACTGCGAGGTGACGATGCGCGTCAGCAACGCCTGCTCGATGGCGCTCAATCGAGCGGCCCGTGTGGCAGGACGTTGCAGCGCAGGTGTTTGGTCCGTCATCAGGCCAGCAGGCTTTCATCTCCGCGGGCCTTGCCGGCAAGCCAAGTCAGCAGTGCCTTCTGCGCATGCAGGCGGTTACCGGCCTCATCCCAAACCACGGACTGTGGCCCGTCGATGACTTCGGAGGTGACTTCCTTGCCACGGTATGCCGGCAGGCAATGCTGGAAGATGGCGTCTTCCTTGGCATAAGACATGAGTTCGGCGTTCACCTGATAATCCCAGAACGGCTTGGAACGGATGGCGTATTCCGATTCTTCGCCCATGGAAACCCATGTGTCGGTGAACACGCAGTCGGCGCCGGCGACCGCTTCCTTCGGATCGGTGGTCACCAACACGGAACCGCCGGTTTCGGATGCGATGGCTTCGGCATCGGCAACGATCTGCGGATCCGGCAGATAGCCGTTCGGCCCTGCGACACGCACGTTCATGCCGGCCACGGCGCCACCAAGCAGATAGGAGTTCGACATGTTGTTGGCCGCGTCGCCGAGGTAGGCGATGGTCTGGTTTTTCAGATTGTCGACGCCACCACGATGCTCGGCAATGGTCTGGAAGTCGGCAAGAATCTGGCAGGGATGGAATTCATCCGTCAGAGCGTTCACCACCGGATGGGTGGAATACTTGGCCATTTCCTCCACACGATCCTGGCCAAAGGTGCGCCACACCACGCCGTAGGCCATGCGGTCAAGCACACGTGCGGTGTCTGCCACCGGTTCGCCACGGCCCAGCTGGGATCCGGACTTGTCGATGACCAGCGGATAGCCGCCCAGTTCGGCAACGCCAATGGAGAAGCTGGAACGGGTTCGGGTGCTCGGCTTGTCAAAGATCACCGCGATGCCTTGCGGTCCGGCGAACGGCTGATGGTAGAAACGGTCGTTGTGGAATTTGATGGCGAGTTCGAGCACTTGCTTCTGCTCTTCATGGTTGAGATCGTCATCGCGCAACATGTGGCGCAGTTCAGGAGTTGCCATTGTTGGCTCCTTTCAAAATATCCAGTCTGCTTTGATTGCCGGCTATGTTCAGTCGTTGGGAAGATCAGTTGGAATCTTCGCGAGGATGGAGATGGCCTGATCGATGTCCTGTTCGGTCACCACCAGCGGAGGGGCAAGACGAAGCGCATCCGGCGCCACCGCGTTGACGATCAAACCGTGTTCCAACGCCCAATTCATCGCCGCATGCGCGCATGGATGGGCAAGTTCGACCGCGTCAAGCAATCCACGTCCACGCACGGAGACGAAGAGCGGATTGACGCAAGCCATGATGCCGTCACGCAATTGCTGGCCACGCGCCTCAGCGTTGGCCACGAGACCGTCTTCCTCAATGGTCTCCAACGTGGCCATCGCGGCGGCCGCTCCGAGAGGATTGCCCGCAAAGGTGGAGCCGTGGGATCCTGGGGTGAACAGCGCGGAAAGCTTGGCACCGAAGGAGATCATGCCACCCATCGGGAAACCGCCTGCAACGCCCTTGGCGAAGGTCACAATATCCGGAACCACTCCGCCCGCAAGATCCTCACGCTGGAATGCGAACCAGGATCCGGTGCGTCCGATGCCTGTCTGGACCTCATCGATGATGAGCAACGCGTTGTTGTCGTCGCACATCTGACGGGCCTTCTTCACGTAGTCGGCGCCGAGCGGACGCACGCCGGCCTCACCTTGGATCAGCTCCATGATGACGGCTGCGACAGGACCTTTGCCATATTTGCCGGGACCGGTTTCGGCAAACGCGTCATGCAATGCGGTCTCGTCACCGGCTTCGACGAATTCGATATTGGGAACCAGCGGTTCGAACGCTTCTCGGATGGTGGGCTTCCACGTTGCGGACAACGCGCCCATGGTACGTCCATGGAAGCCATGGGTCATGGCGATGATACGCGCCGGTTTGCCTCCAATGGCAGGCGATGCGCCCGGCAAGGTGCGGCCATACAGTTTGGCGAGTTTCAGTGCTGCCTCGTTGCCTTCCGCTCCGGAGTTGCCGAAATACACATGAGATCCCTCGGGGGCGCCGGCAAGCTCAATGAGCTTCGACGCCAGTTCAATCTGCGGTTCCGTGGCGAAGTAGTTGCTCACATGAGCGGCTTTGGCTGCCTGCTCGCTGACGGCCTTCACCCATTTCGGGTGGGCGTATCCGAGCGCGTTCACCGCGATGCCCGCAAGGAAATCGAGGTATTCATTGCCATCGATGTCCCAGATGTGCGCGCCTTCGCCATGATCCATAACACGCAGCGGAGTACCGAACACGTTCATGTGCACCCGGGAGTACTCCCCCAGCCACTTGGCGTCCTCGCTGCCGAGGTTTTCCAACTGTTCAGTTGCCATACGAACTCCTCATTTCAATACCGTCTTCGGGAACGACCATGGTTCCAATGCCGTCTGTGGTGAAAATCTCATTCAGGATGGAATGCGGTTTGCGTCCGTCGATGATGTGGGCGCGTGGCACGCCTCCATCGATGGCTCTGACGCAGGCTTCCATCTTGGGGCGCATGCCGCTCTCCAGATCCGGCAACATGTCGCGTAGGTTCTCCACGCCGATGCGACCAATCAGAGAATCCCTGTCCGGCCAATCGGCGTACAGGCCATCCACATCGGTCAGCACGACCAGCTTGCTGGCTCCAAGAGCGGCCGCAAGCGCCGCAGCCGCGGAATCGGCATTCACATTCAACACTTCGGTAGCATCATCCTCATTTGGAGCCACCGAGGAAACAACAGGAATGCGTCCGGCATTGATCAGGTCCTCAACCGCGGATGCGTCGACGCTCACCACGTCGCCGACCAAACCAATATCGGTTGGCGATCCATCGATGATCGGCTTGCGCTGCATGGCGGAAAACAGCGCACCATCCTCGCCGGAAAGACCGACCGCGAACGGACCATGGGCGTTGATCAACCCGACAAGTTCACGGGAAACCTTGCCCGTCAAAACCATACGCACCACATCCATGGCCTCCGGCGTGGTGACCCTCAGACCTCCCTTGAATTCCGACTTAATGCCCAAAGCCTTAAGCATGTGCGAGATCTGCGGGCCTCCGCCATGCACCACAACCGGATGCAAGCCGACCTGTCGCAGAAACACCATATCTTCAGCGAAACAGGCTTTGAGATGATCGTCGATCATCGCATTGCCGCCATATTTGATGACGATGCGCTGTCCGGCGAATTCCTCAAGCCATGGCAGTGCCTCAATCAGCACTTCCGCCTTTTGGTCGGCGCGCAAATCGGTATGCACGTCAAAATGGAATCCAGGTCCTTTGAGTTCCTTGGTCATTACCGTTCAATCAGCTTTCGTAATCTGCATTAATGTGTACGTATTCGTGGGTCAAATCGTCGGTCCAGACAGTTGCTTCCGCATTTCCCGCATGCAGATCGATGTCGATGTGCACCTCGCGCGGAGTCATGTCGACTTCGGATCGGTCGCGTCCGGCTCCGCCGTTCTCACAGATACGCACGCCATTGACGTCGACCGTGACTTTATTGGAATCGTAGGGAGCGACTTCCGGCGGCACGGTACCCAGCGAGCTGACGATACGACCCCAGTTCGGATCATTGCCGAAGATGGCGCATTTCAGCAAATTGGATGCCGCTACCGCACGACCGCAAGCAAGCGCCGCATCTTCCGTGGTGGCGCCGGTCACCTTGACACGGATGTCATGGCTCGCGCCTTCACCGTCTCCGACAATCTGACGCGCCAAGGAGGCAGTCGCCTGCGCCACAAGCTCGTTGAACTCGTCGGGATCCGGTTCGATACCGGATGCTCCAGACGCAAGCAAAAGCACGGTGTCGTTAGTGGACATGCAACCGTCAACGTCAATGCGGTTGAACGACATTTCCACTCCAGTGTTCAGAGCTGCCTGAAGCTGTCCCGCGCTTACCACGGCATCCGTGGTGATCACGCACAGCATGGTGGCCAGCTGAGGCGCGATCATGCCTGACCCTTTGACCATGCCGCCGACACGGAACCCATTGGACCCTTCAAGTTCAACGGTTTTCGGCTTGGTGTCGGTGGTCATGATGGCATGGGACGCATCCGCACCGGCCTGAGCGGTATCGGCAAGGGCCGCGAACGCTTTGTCTGCGCCAGAAAGCACATGGTCAAGAGGCAGAAGCTCACCGATCAGGCCCGTGGAGCAGACCGCGATATCGCTGTCTTTGGCACCTACAAGCGCCGCGACCTTTTGGGCCGTGGCCTTGGACTGCTCATATCCCGGCTGGCCGGTGCATGCGTTTGCGCCTCCGGAATTAAGGATGACGGCTTTCACATGACCGTCGGCCACGATCTTGCGCGTCCACTGCACGGGAGCTGCGCAGAAACGGTTCGAAGTGAACACTCCGGCAGCCATATCCAGCGGACCGTTATTGACCACAAGAGCCAGATCCTTCTTACCTTCGACTGCGGAAATACCGGCTTCCACGCCAGCCGCGGAAAAACCTTGCGCAAACGTTACGCTCATGGCGCCACTCCAATCTTTGTCAGGCCTGCATCTTCAGGAAGTCCCAGTGCTACGTTCAACGACTGCACCGCCTGTCCGGCCGTGCCGCGGTTGAGATTGTCAATTGCCGCGAAGGCCAGCAAACGCCCCGCCTTACGGTCGATGGCCACCTGAATATGGGCCGCGTTCGATCCGATGATATTGGCGGTGGCCGGCATGACGCCTTCCGGTAAAACAATCATGAAATCCTGATCCGCATATGCGTCAGTCCAAACCTGCCTGATTTCAGCATCTGACATATTCAATGCTGTATCGGTTAGTTTGGCGGAAACCGAAGCGAGAATGCCACGGGCCATTGGCACAAGAATCGGGGTGAATCCCAGCGTGAACTCGTTTGCCGCGGATGCGTTCTTTCCTGCAGCATGGGCGAAGTTCTGCAAAATCTCAGGAATATGACGATGAGTACCGCCGACAGAATACGGTAATGCGGAACCGAATGCCTCAGCTGCAAGCAAATTGACGCGCTTCAGATTCTTCCCTGCGCCGGAGTAGCCGACCACCAGATCGGCAACAATATCCGCCGGTTCAACAAGCCCTTGGGCAATGCCCGGCTGCAGCGCCAATGTGGTTGCGGTCACATTGCATCCTGGACCGGCAATACGCTTGGTTCCTGGAATCACCTCACGCTGGTGCTGGTAAGAACCATCTTCGGATATGCCGGTAATGAGCTCAGGCATGCCGTAAGTCCAGTGCTCATAGAAGTCGCCGCCGTAGAACTCATCCCATGCGGTTTTTTCCTCAAGCCTATGGTCGGCTCCCAAATCCACCACCACGGCATTCGGATCAAGCTGGGAAGCCAATGCACCGGATGCCCCATGAGGCAGCGCAAGGATGATCACGTCATGCCCGTTCAGTACCTCCGGAGTGGTGTCTTCCACCACAAGGTCGGCAAGCTGCGGAATATGTGGCATATGCTTGCCAAGCTTGTCCCCAACGGATGAATGCCCGGCCACGCACGTCACTTCGAAATTTGGATGGGCCGCGAGGATACGGAGGGCCTCGCCTCCCGCATACCCTGTCGCGCCGGCCACGGCTACTGTGTATTTGGCCATGTCACGCCTCTTTCCATTGACTCACTGAAAACACATTCAGCATACACTTTATGCACTACATTGCATAATTATGCATTCATTTCGTGTCGCATAGTGGTCATTGCGAGACTATGACAATTATTAAAAGACTAGAAAACACGCCGAATCAGGCAGCGATCGACTCGTCTCCCTGCCCCGATCCCGCGCCGCCAAGCATATTCTGCAACGTCTCGTTATACAGGTCGGCAACGGAAAGACCATGCATCGCCAACCAAATCACGGCCAAGGTGTACAACACATTGATGATCACCGCGGCGAGAGCCAAGCCATACCCTTTCATATGGAGCTTCTTGGTACGCCACATCGAAATCGCGCCGACCAACGCGGGAAGGACCGGCACCGGCATCAGCACGGCAAGCACGAGAGACATGATCGCATAGGCATCCCAATGGCCGTATGCGGGATTCTGCCGAGGATCGTTGAGATCCAGATTCGGCAGATAGGGCATATTGCCCTGCTGCGGATATTGGTTCGGATCATACGGATTCGGCCCATACGGGTTGGCGCCGTATGGATTCCGTTGTCCGTTCGCATTGTACGGAGGCATCGGTTGCTGCCCATTTGAAGGGTATTGCCCCGTTTGGTATTGCATATTCTGCTGCTGTACAGCATCCGCAGGTTGCGGTTCAGGTTCAGGCGCACCATACACGTATGGATCGTAACCGGCCGGCAGCTGGCTACTCATCGCACCATATTCGGGTTGATTGATCTGACCATACTCCGGCTGTGAAGACGCAGCGGCATCGGAAGATGACGAAACCGGAGCAGCATCAGCCGTCTCCTGACGTTCGTCGGTGTTGGTCGGCTGATACTGCTCCGGTTCGTTCATAATCATCCTCTGTTCTTGGGAAGGTCGGGATCAGGCGCGCAGCTGCGCACCAAGCTTGGACGCTTCATCCACAATACGCTTGCGGATGGCTTCGCTGTCTTCGGAAGCGAGAGTCTTATCCGGAGCGCGGAATGTGACCGCGTAGGCCAAAGACTTTTCGTCCTCGCCCAGCTGGTCGCCGGTGTACACGTCGAACAGCTCGATGCTTTCGAGGCTGCTTCCAGCGGCATCGACAATAACCTGCTTGAGCTCGGCGGCCGTGACATCGGTAGACACCGTAAAGGCCAGATCCTGCTTGACCGGCGGGAAGGTGGAAATCGGCTTGGCCTGCACCGGCTTGCCGCTCAACGTGGCGAACAGCGCGGTCAAATCCAACTCGAAGGCCGCGGAATGGGCCGGGAAGCCCAACACCTCGTTGACATGCGGGTGAAGCTCGCCGACCATACCGACGAATACGTCACCAGCCATCACACGAGCCGCACGACCCGGATGCCATTGTGCCGGCACATCTTCAGCCTTCGGCTGATCCAGCGTGAGAGCTGCACCAATACGGTCGGAGATGCGCTGCACCGCCTCAACGGCGTCAGACCAATCCACTGCGCGGCGCTCGCCCAGCCAACCGGAGTCAACGGCGTTGCCGGTCAGAATGCCAGCAACATGCATCGGCTGGTCCGGAAGACCGGCATCAAGCGCGGCAAGCTGCTCGTCCGTCGGCTTGACTGCACCCGGCAGTGCCGGAATCGCCGGAGCGTTCGGATCCCACAGATACACGTGGCCGATCTCATACAGCGACACATTCTCCACGCCGCGACGTAGATTGCGCTGAACGGTCTGTGCCAACGTTGGAATAATGTCACGACGCAGGAACGGACGATCACCGGCGAGCGGGTTGGCGATCTCCACGCTGACGTTCTTCGTCTCAGCGACGTCCAGCGCGAAGTTCTTGTAATCCTCATCGCCGACGAACGGGTAGCTCAACGTTTCCACCATGCCGTATTCGGCAAGTTCATCGGCAACCTGGCGCTTGCGCAGCTGCTCAGCAGTCAGACCGACCTGACCTTCGACCGGTGCCGGCGGCACGGTGACGGGAATCTCGTCATATCCGACAAGACGCGCCACTTCCTCAACCAGATCGCACGGCTCGTTCAAGTCGGGGCGCCAACTTGGAGGCGCCACGGAAAACTCGCCGTTGCCGCCTCCTGCGACGGAGCAACCGATGTCGGTAAGAATGTCGCTGATGGTGTTCACGTCCGTGTCAAGTCCGGCCACACGAGCCACTTCCGAAGCCTTGAACAGGATCGGACGGCGGTTAGAGACGGTATTGAAGTCGGTCGGGTGCTCGCTCGGCTCGCCATTGCCGTACCTAACCATCAGTTCGGCGGCCATTTGGGCGGCTGCCGGCTGCAGCTGGTCGTCCACACCGCGTTCGAAACGACGGGAGGCTTCGGACGGAATCTTGTGACGGCGTGCGGAACGCGCGATCGACACCTGATCGAAGTGCGCGGATTCCAGCAGGATGTTCTTGGTTTCGGCAGTGACCTCGCCATACATGCCGCCCATCACGCCTGCGATGCCAAGCACACGGGAGCCGCGTTCGCCATTCGGGGAATCGGTGATCAGCAGATCCTCGACGCTCAAATCGTGATCCTTGCCATCCAACGTGGTGAGCTTCTCACCTTCGTTGGCGCGACGCACCACGATCGGTCCTTCGATCTTATCCAGATCGTAGGCATGCATCGGCTGTCCCAAGTCGAGCATCACGTAGTTGGTGACATCCACTGCCAAGGAGATGGAACGCATGCCTGCGCGGGTCAGGCGGCGACGCATCCAATTCGGCGTATGGCTGGCCGGATCGAAGCCCTTGACCGCGCGAGCGTAATAGCGATCGCATCCAACCACACCGTGAATCGGATTATTGTCGTCGACGATCACTTCGATGTCGGTCTTGGTGCCTTCCGGCAGGCCCTTGGTGATCGGCGCCTTCTCGTTCAGGGCGACAGCCGGATCGGTGTAGGCCGCACCGGTGGAATGATGGTATTCGCGAGACACGCCACGGTATGAGAACGCGTAGCCGCGATCCGGAGTGATGTTGATCTCCAGCAGCGGCTCGTCCAAGTGCAGCAGGTGCATGGCGTCGTCGCCCGGCTGGAGCTTCTCATACTCTTCCGGGGTGAAGCCGTACTTGCGAAGCAGGATGATGCCATCATGGCTATCACCCAATCCAAGCTCGCGTTCGGAAGCGCACATGCCGTTGGAGATATGGCCGTAGGTCTTGCGCGGTTCGATCTTGAAATCGCCCGGCAGCACAGCGCCAGGAAGCGTTACGACGACCTTTTCGCCGGCAGCCATGTTCGGCGCGCCGCAGATGATGCCGCGCGGCACCTTGTTGCCGTTCTCATCGGTCTCGTTGTATTCGTCGCCGACGTCAACGTGGCACCAGTTGATGATCTTGCCGTTCTTCTGCGGTTCCGGAGTGGCGTCGACCACGTAGCCGACGACGATCGGACCGACCAGCTGGGAGGTGTGGATCTCTTCCTCTTCGAGACCGACCTTCACCAGATCTTTGGCAAGCTGTTCGTACGTAAGGCCTTCCGGAACCTCGACATGGTCCTTGAGCCAATCAATGTCAACCATTGGCATGGGTCAATCACTCCCCCATCACAAACTGTTCGCTGAATCGCACGTCGCCTTCGACCAGGTCGTGCATGTCGTTGATGTCGTGGCGCAGCAGCAGGGTACGTTCCACGCCCACGCCGAAGGCGAAGCCGGTGTAGACCTCAGGATCGAGGCCAGCGGACTTCAGCACATTCGGGTTGACCATACCGCAGCCGCCCCATTCGAGCCAGCCTGCGCCACCCTTCTTGTCAGGGAACCACAGGTCGAGTTCGGCGCTCGGCTCGGTGAACGGGAAGTAGCTCGGACGCAGACGGGTCTTGGCTTCCGGGCCGAACATGGCCACGGCAAGCTTATCGAGCACGCCCTTCAGGTCGGCCATGGTCAGATGCTTGTCGACCGCAAGAGCCTCCACCTGGTGGAACACCGGCGTATGGGTGGCGTCGAGCTCATCGGTGCGGAACACGCGGCCCGGGCATGCGATGTACAGCGGCACGCCACGGGTGAGCAGACCACGCACCTGATCGGAGGAGGTCTGGGTGCGCAGCACCATGTTGGATCCGACGAATCCTGCGGCGTCCTTGGCCTGATTGCCCTTGACGTAGAAGGTATCCTGCATCTGGCGTGCCGGATGATCGGGGCCGAAGTTCAGCGCGTCAAAGTCGTACCATTCGGTTTCCACTTCAGGACCGTCGGAAATCTGCCAGCCCATGGAAATGAAGAAGTCTTCGACATCCTCCATCAGTTTCGGCAACGGATGGCGCGCGCCAAGCGGCTTGCGATTGACCGGAAGAGTCATGTCCACGGTTTCGGCGGCAAGCGCACGGGCCTCTTCCTCGGCCTTGACCTGCTGTTCCTTGGTGCCATACGCACGACCAAAGTCAGCGCGCAGCTTGCCCATGATCTTGCCGGCGTCTTTCTTCTGGTCCTTCGGCAGCGCGCCGATGGCCTTGCTGGCCTGCGTCATCGCGGATTCCGCTCCGGCGTACTGCGTCTTGATGGCTTTCAATTCCTCCATGCTGGAGGCGTTTTCGATTTTCGCGATGCCCTCGGCAACCGCATCGGTTACCGCTTGGGCGTCGAATACCGCACCTTCTGCCACGAGATACCTTTCTCATTTCCCGTTTGTTTTACGCGAAAAACGCGCAATTTCAACGTTTTCCGACTTTACATTCTTTCAACATGACTCGACATAGCCAAGCTCAGCAGCATTACCGCCGAACTGGTGCCGAGGTTCAAGGATTCCGCTTTGCCATAGAGCGGTATGGACACGATCCTATCGGTTCGTTCCAAAACTTCCTTGGTCAATCCGCGTGCCTCATTGCCGAACAACACCGCTTTGGCGCCGGCAAGCGTTTCCGGCGCAGCGATTACATCCGTCAGGGATTCCGGCTGCCGGGAATCCGTGCCATATACATCGGCCGCATACACTGCCAACTCGTGAGTATCGCACCATGCGAAGAAGTCGTCCGTTCCCATGGTCAGAATCGGAAGGTGGAACAGTGATCCCACGGTGGAGCGGATCACTTTCGGATTGAACACGTCCACGCAGTCGTCGACCAATACCACGGCGGAGCAGCCGGCCGCGTCGGCGGAACGAATCACGGTTCCGGCGTTACCGGGATCGCGGACCTGCCAAAACGCGGCGACCATCGCATGCTCGTCGAAATCGTCCGGAGCGGCGGACGAATCGAGGAAAGCCTGCATGTCCGCGACGGCAAGCACGCCTTGCGCGTCGGCGCTCATACGGTGCATCACCGCATGAGTGACCTTGTGCACATACACGCCGGATTGCATGGCCTTGCCCGCCATCTGCGCGACGACAGGTGTCGCAAACGAGGCATCGGGCTGTGCCGACTCGACCTCAACGTAGAGATCCTCGACAAGTCCTGGATGCCATGTCAGCAGCTCGCGCACCGATTGCGGGCCTTCCACCATGAAACGGCCAGACCGTTTCCGCCCTTTTCGATCGGCGAGCTCGGACACGCGGCGGACGCGCTCCGACTTGGGGTTCGCAATGACTTCGGATTTTATAGGCATACGCGTTAGCCTAACACCATTGCCGCAATGAATGCCCCGTCCATGTCGCGTTTTTAATTCAGAAAACTTTCCAGATTCATTCCATCAGCAGTCGCAGCAGACCAGCCAGAGGGCGCAGTCCGGTCGCGATATGCAGGGTCCGACAAATGATTCCAGCGACTCTGCCGGCTCGCAGGATTCCAATACCGATAACAATTCTCCGGATTCGCAGCAGTCCGGCAACGCACAGAGCGATGCCCCAGCGCTGGCAAAACCACTATGCTGTTACTGATTTCCGGGCTTGCGAATCCCACAGAGGGAAAAGTGTTGTGCAACGGCAGCGATTTGTCACAGCAGGATCGTCACCCTTCGCCTTGCCCCGTATTCGACATGTCATGAATTTGGCAGGTCGGGTACGGGGCTTTTGCACATCCATGAAAGATATGCACAGCTTGCGAGTGTGTCTCACCGCTTTCGATTGGTTTGCGAACATCGGTTCGTTACACTGATTATCTGACTTATTGTCTGATTACGGTTGGGCGCGCGACATCATCCCATGAATGTTGGAGGTACAAGCATGAACGTCACGGTGTATTTAGGAGCTCACGAAGGCAACAACCCCGTATACAAGCAGGCCGTGGCGGAGCTGGCCATATGGATTGCCGAGAACGGGCACCGTTTGGTGTATGGCGGTTCCAACGAGGGGCTGATGGCAGTCATCGCCGACACTGTGCTTGAGCAGGGTGGCGAGGTGACCGGCATCGAGGCGCAGATGTTCGTGGACAAGGGTGTCGCGCACAAGAATCTGACCCAGCTCACCATCGTGCCGAATATCACCGAACGGCGTACTCGCATGATCGAGCTTGGCGACGTGTTCATCGCCTTCCCCGGCGGCACGGGAACGTTGGAGGAGATCAGTGAGGTTGTGTCGAAGGTTTGCCTTGACCAGTTGACGCAGCCTTGCATTTTCTACAATCTCAACGGTTTCTACGATGACATGAAGGCGTTGCTGCAGCGCATGATCGACGATGGCTTCTCCACAGGGGAACGCCAGCATGGTATCTATTTCGCTTCGGATCTTGCCGAGATAGAGCATATTATCGCCATGCACAAGGCATAGGCGGCTCAGTAAGGTCGTTTTTATTCGACAGGTTTTTCAAGAAAACGGGGACGCCCAAACGACCCTCATAATCGGCCGGAATATCCTCCAACCGGCCCATCACAACCAACATGCATCCACATGCCCCGCAGCGCATCCGGTCAACTCCGGGATGCTTCGTTTGCCGAACTTACTGATCGGATGGAACCCGTATCCGTCGGCCACGCGAAGAATGGATTTGCGTTTTATTGTCTGCATGATTTACAGTTTCGTTACCATGAACATCCCGTTTGTCCTGCTGTACATTTTCCTCGGCGGCGTGCTCCTGTTCTCCGCCTATTCGCTCTGGGAGAAAGACAAAAACAATCGGAGGTAATGCAGAATGGACAGCAAGGCACTTCTTTCCTTGAACCATTTAAGCGTCTGGTACACCGCAGATCACCCCTTACTTTCTGATTTGCACTGGATCTAGGGGCAGCGGAAGATCAGTCATTTCAGTATTTCACATTCCGGGAATATCTAACGTATGTGGCGGCGTCCTATGGTGTCCCGCTGCCAGATGTGTCTGACCTCATAAGGGGATTTCACTTTAAGGACTATGCCAATGTTCTTCTATCGGTCGCGGATCTTCTTCCACTGCCTGCCATAGCGCTTGCCCGCGGAGTAGCCGCGCGTGAAATGCTTGTACTGCCGCTCCGCTTCCTTGCGATGCTTCTCACAGTATTGCTCGCCGTCCTCGCAAAGGTTCGGGCAGCCGGGGTGGCGGCAGGGGCGTCTTGGTTTTCTCGGCATGCGTGCCGCCTCCTTTCGGACAATAGAAAAGCCCCGAAAGGATTGCTCCTTTAGAGGCTTGAAATAGGTCGTCCGGACCGCGTTCTCCTTCTTTCGGCTTGTTATCTACGATGGGCGCCATGGGTGCTTATAGAGAGTGGTTCGCGGTAACGCTACGCTTGCAAGACGGTTGAAACCTGAGTATTTATTTAATCCAGTTAGGCGTAGTGCTTTGTGATGCACATTGGCAATAAAAATCTTGAAAGACGATAAGCGGCTATGCGGGAATTACTACATGAGGATGATTTCCTACGATATACCCTGCAGAGCAAAGGCAAGGTATATTTGTGGGAAACGAGTAATCAATATGCATGAACGGCGCATGTCACCAAGGAGATGGTTTCGACATGGACAAGGATTTCCTTGCGATTTTTAATGCCATAAAGGCTGATGGGGCGAATGCAGACTACACCAAGCGCGGCATCGATCCGCTCTACTCCGTCGGGGCTGGCGCTCGCATCGTGGTCATCGGGCAGGCACCAGGCGCGGTGGCGGAAGAGACGCGCATCCCCTGGAACGACAAGTCAGGAGAGCGTCTGCGCGATTGGCTGGGTGTTTCTCGCGAGACGTTTTATGATCCTGAGCGGGTGGCACTTCTCCCCATGGACTTTTATTTTCCGGGACATGGCAGGTCGGGCGATCTACCGCCGCGCAAGGGATTCGCCGAGCAGTGGCATCCTGCACTCTTGGCGCTCATGCCCAATGTTCGGCTCACTGTGCTTGTGGGCGCATATGCCGTCCGCAGGTACCTGCATCTCAAGAATTCGGACAGCCTTACAACCGTGGTGCGCGATTATGATGCCTATATCGGCCGGGGATTCTTCCCTTTGGTGCATCCGTCGCCGCGCAACCAGCTATGGATGAGCAGGAATCCTTGGTTCGAGGCCGAGACCTTGCCTGCACTCAAGGCACGGGTCAACGCGGCGCTTGAACAGAGGTAAGTGGTTACGAAATCATCTGTGACGATAACTTCCAGCCATACAAGGAGGTTCATTCATGCAGAGAAGGACGTTGGGGACTCGTGAGGCGCTTGAAGGCATCCTCGAAGATGCCGCGACGCCAACGAGAGCGTTCGCGAGTGACTATGGTTATGACCTCGTCAGTCTTCTGCTGCCCGGTGATGAATGCTCGTATGTGATGGGCAACCCGCCGTTCATCGGCCATCAGCAGCACACGCAGCAGATCAAGGATGATATGGAACTGGTGTGCGGCAAGGCCGGAGGCTCGCTGGATTATGTGGCTGGATGGTATTTTAAAGCTATTGATTTCCTTGACGGGAATCCCTCCGCGCAATTCGCGTTCGTATCCACGAATAGCATCACACAAGGCCAGCACAAGTCGCCCCGCTATTCAAGCATGTGGTCGAACGAGGGTGGCGTATCCGGTTCGCTCACCGTACGTTCTGCTGGGACGCTCAGACTACGGACAATGCGAACGTGCATGTCGTCATTGTCGGATTCGACAGAGGCACAAACGCTCCTGCGTTGTATGAATACGACGACATTAACGGTGAACCTGTGGAAGCACGTCCGGCTCATATCAACGGTTATTTATTGGATGCGTCTGATGTGTTCGTGGAGGCGAGGAGTCAGAAGACCGGTCCGTAAGGTCTTTGCCGTCCCGGATGGAAGAAATTCTGTAGGAATAAGGAGAGCCTCCCCAATTTGGAGAGGCTCTCCTTATAACCAATCTGGCTACCTTCTGATTACCCTTGGAGTCCAAAACAGCTTGATTTCAAGGGAAACTGGGTATAGGCCTCAGATGTGGAAGTACAGCTCGTACTCCAGCGGGGTCGGAGCCAGGCGGGCCTGGTCGATTTCACCACGCTTGATGCCGATCCAGGTTTCGATCAGGTCGTCGGTGAAGACGTCGCCTGCGGTGAGGAAGTCATGATCTTCCTCAAGGGCATCCATGGCCTCTGCCAGGGAGCTCGGAACCTGCTTGATACCTGCGTGCTCTTCCGGCGGCAGCTCGTACAGATCCTTGTCGACCGGCTCCGGAGGCTCGATGTGGTTCAGGATGCCGTCCAGACCTGCCATCAGCTGTGCGGAGAAGGCGAGGAACGGGTTGCAGGACGGATCCGGAGCACGGAACTCGATGCGCTTTGCAGCCGGGGAGGTGCCGGCCAGCGGGATACGGATGGCGGCGGAGCGGTTGCGTGCGGAGTACACCAAGTTGACCGGAGCTTCGAAGCCCGGGACCAGACGGTGGTAGGAGTTCAGGGACGGGTTGGTGAAGGCCAGCACGGAGGAGGAGTGCTTGATCAGGCCGCCGATGTACCAGCGGGCAAGGTCGGACAGACCACCGTAGTTCTTCTCATCGTAGAACAGCGGCTTGCCGTCCTTCCACAGGGACTGGTGGCAATGCATGCCGGTGCCGTTGTCGCCTGCGATCGGCTTCGGCATGAAGGTTGCGGCCTTGCCTGCCAGAGCGGCGGTCTCGTGAACGACGTACTTGTACTTCATCAGGTCATCGCCTGCGTGCTGCAGAGAGTTGAAGCGGTAGTTGATCTCCTGCTGGCCAGCGCCGGCGACCTCGTGATGGGAACGCTCGAGGATCAGACCGACCTTCTGCAGGTTGGCGACCATGTCGTCACGCAGATCCTGGGTGTGGTCGATCGGCGGAACCGGGAAGTAGCCGCGCTTGACGCGGTTCTTGAATGCGATGTTCGGGGTGCCGTCGTCTTCGGTGTCGACGCCGGAGTTCCACGGAGCTTCGATGGAGTCGACCTCGTAGAAGGAGCGCTGCATGCTGTTCTCGAAGCGCACCTTGTCGAAGATGAAGAACTCGGCTTCCGGAGCGAAGGAAGCGGTGTCGGCGATGCCGGTGGACTTCAGGTAGGCCTCGGCCTTGCCTGCAACCTGACGCGGATCGCGGGAGTACGGCTCGTCGGTCAGCGGGTCGACGATGGAGAAGGCCACGTCGAGGGTCTTGTGCTTGCGGAACGGATCGACGAATGCGGTGGAAACGTCCGGCACCAGCTTCATATCGGATTCATTGATGGCCTGGAAGCCTTCCACGGAGGAGCCATCGAACGGCATGCCGTCGGTGAAGGCGTCCTTCAGGAATTCGCTTGCCGGCACGGTGAAGTGCTGCTGAACACCGATCAGATCAGTGAAGCGAACGGAGACATACTCGATGCCTTCCTTGTTGATAAGGGCCTCAGCATCAGCCTTGGTTTCAAGTGCAGTCACGGGACCGCTCCTTTCGAATAAGTAACTTACAGGCTCTTAGTCTAGGAACGCGCGTTTCGCTCACTCGCCAATTGGGTTACGAGAATGTTTCGTAATGACATATTCGAAGGATGATTTCGCGAAAAACTGGGGTTCAATTGTTACGAACGCTCGTATTTGCCTCTGCAAAACCGTTCAATTTGTGGACATTCGTGTCGTCATGTCGCTTGCGACGTCCATTTCTTTTCTCAAAAACCTTACCGCATGCGCGCAGGCCAGCGGAAGGTAACGGAGATATGAAAAAAGGAACCTCGATAACGTGTTCATCGAGGTTCCCATATGTAAGCCGGCTTTACGATTCCAGGAAAATCAGCGGCCACGCATAGCACGACGGCTGATGCGCTGCGGGTGCATCGGGTCGACGCCCTTCGGAATGCCCATGCCGTTCTTCATCTGCAGAGTGCGCAGACGCTCGTTGAGGATGTTCAGCTCGGTCTTGGTAAGCATGAAGCGGCTCTTCGGATGGATGGCGGCCACCAACTTGTTCTTGTGGTGGGTCGGCAGGTAGCTCTTGCATTTGAGCACGGTCTTGCGCAGATTCTTCAGGCTCGTCTGATTCTTGCCCTGGCCGACGTAGATACGGTAGACGGGAATATCGGAACCGGCGGTCACACCCTTGATATTCTGCTCCTGACGGTCCATGGCACGCTTGACGCGATTGTAATCGCCCTCGCCGAGCAGATAAATGCCGTTGTAACCGGTGCCGCGCCAAATGGCGTCTTTGGTCTTCGGATCAACCCACACCGGCTCCTGCGGAAAGTTGAAGCCAGCCTTGTTAATGTTGCCGAGCACGCTGATGGCAGCACCCTGACGCCCTTCAAGCTTGGCGTATCCGACTTTGTCGGCACGGTTGGTGAGCATCATGGTGGCGAACAGCAGGCCAAGCATGACGGCCAGGATCATGGATGTGATCCATCCAATCACCGACCACTTGAATACGATGCCAAGTACCACGAACACGATGATAGGCGCCACGAACACGCCTCCGCACAGCCACGGAAGAGCCTTGTCTTCGGCATGGGTGTACTTGAAGATCTGAATGATCTGTTTGATGGTGCTCTGCTTCTTCTTTGGCTCTTCTTTGTCTGCCATCGACTTCCTCACTTGGTTATGCGGTTACTCACACTGGAACGGTAGTTTATCAGGAACCATGCCATATCGCATGATTTCCGCTGTTTCCCCTTTATTGACGAGGATTATCGGGTGTGCAAAGGCCTGCCATCCGCTTTGAGCAGCGCCTCTCCGAACGATTCGCTGAACGTAGGATGCGGGTGAATGAGCTTTGCCGCATCGGCAAGCGGTACATGGTTACCAACCAGCTGTTCGGCTTCCGCGATCAGATCGCTGGCTATCGGACTGACGATGTGCACGCCAAGCACAAGAGGAACGTCGGGAGCGTCAGCCATCGCACCGCTGACGATGGTCATGGATCCACCCTCCCCACTCATGAGCATACGCGAGTTGGACAGCATCGGATATGCGGTTTCCTGCGGATCGACAATAGTGTCACGTGATTTCGCCTCGCTGAGCGTAAGCCCGACGCTTGCCGCCTCGGGGAAGGAAAACACGACTTGCGGCACGGTTTCGTCGACGACAGGTTTGGGATCAAGTCCCGCGATGGTTTCGGCGATGGTGATGCCCTGCTCGAACGCACGGTGCGCCAAGGCATGCCCCGGCGTGATATCTCCCAAAGCCCATACGCCTTCCACGTTCGTGCGCCCGTACGCATCGGTCAGAACATAGCCACGTTCATCCAATGCGATGCCGTTGGAAGCGAACCAGTCGGCATCGGTGTTCGGCATGCGGCCAATGGCAGCAAGCACCACTTCGCCATACGCGGTACGCTCCTCAACGTCATCACCCTGCCTGTAGTGCACGGTAGCACCCAAGTTTGCTCCGGTGTCCACATGACTTACCGACGTGCGCGCCACCACATTCACGCCATGGCGTTTGAGCTCACGTGTCAACGTCATCGAAGCCCGCCTCTCCCAAGACGACAGCACGCGATCCTTGCGAATGAGCAAGGTCACCTTGCATCCCGACGCATTCCACAATGATGCGAATTCCAACGCCACCGCGCCAGCGCCGATAATCACTGCGCTGGATGGGAACGTGTCCAATTCCAGAGCCTGCGTCGAATCAATCAACGCTCCGGAAAACGGATCGTCAGGCAACGGCAGCGGGCGCGAACCGGTCGCGAGAACAATATCGCCGCCTGAGATCGTAAGTTCCGATCCTACAAGTTCCCCTACTCCCGCCTTGATGGAACGCAGAACCTGCGTCTCTCCCAAGGCCGGCGCAACATGCACCTCATGACCATTTTTCAGCTGTGCCTCGCCACGGAACACGGTGACGCCACGGTGCGACAGCAATCCCGCCAATCCCTTCGTCATCGTCTCCACCGTGGACATACGGAAGTCACGTAACCTGCCGAAGTCAATGCTCTGCAATGCGACATTGACGCCCATACGCTCCGCCTGACGTACGTTCTCTACACTATGCGCGGCCGTCAGCAACGCCTTCGATGGAATGCACCCGCGATTGAGGCAAGTGCCTCCCAACGTGTCGTCGCGTTCTACCAATGCCACCGTTTTGCCAAGTTGGGCAGCGCGTAGTGCCGTGGAATATCCGCCTGGTCCCGCTCCGATGATGACGATGTCGAAATGCTGTTCAGTCATGCCTGTCCTCGTTGATTCGTGCGTTACAACTGGTTACATGGTAATGGAAAAGCCGCCGGTTTTCGCCGACGGCTTGAAAAAACGATGGCCGCGATTCCCGGCAGGAGCCGATCACTCCGGCCAGTGTCCACGCTTATCGTAACGCGGCTTCGGCAGACGCCAACGGCGCATCTGGATCGCACGGCTCCACGCATAGGAACCAGAACGCATGCCCTTGGACACGGATTGCTCGCCGAACTTCTCAATGAGTTTCTTCTTGAGCTTACGCCACATGATCACCACGTCAATGATCACCGCGAACAGGTACACATACATGAGCACCATCAACGGCAATGCCAGCGCAGGCCACTGATATGTTACGAAAATCGAACCGATCAGAATGACGAACGCAACCGGAATGAAGAACTCACCGAGGTTAAAACGAGCGTCGACGTAGTCACGGATGTAAATGCGCCATGGCAGACGCTCTGCCTTTGGCATGTGGTTGATGTCGCCCTTCTGCATGGCATCGTACTCGGCGTTCTCACGCTCGCGCATACGCGCCTTGGCGGCCTTACGGCTCGCCTCGCGATCCTTGGGAACCAACGGGCGAAGATTCTGCGCCTGAGCATCCTTGCGCTTCGGCGTCGGACGACCCTTGCCGGAAGTGGTTTCCGCAACCTTGGTCTCGACAGGCTCCTGCGCCGTCTCTTCCTTCTTGTTAAACAAACTCATGCCTATAGAGCGTAAAGTGACGTATCGACGCCTTGGCCCTGCCCTGTCAACAATTGGACGTGCCGATTGAGACCGATACAATGGTCATTCGTTACACGCATATGATCACGCTGCGTTGTTGTATGGCAGCGCGTCTTTGTAAGGAGCAATATGGCAGCTTTACCTGTCGAAGAAGTTCGATCACGAGTCGAAGCGGATTTTGACCGCATCGTCAACGTGCTTAACAAGAAAATCGCATTACAGTCCATTTCGGCAAAAGGCATCACCGCGGATCATATGAAACGATCCGCCGAATTTGTGGCCGAAGAGCTCAGCAAGGTCGGCGTAAACGCCCAAGTGGTGCAGTCCCACAATCCTAATGGCACCCCGGGCGCTTGGGAAGTCATTGGTTCGAAGATTGTCGATGAGGATGCGCCGACCGTGCTTCTGTACGCGCATCACGATGTACAGCCGGTACCCGACGCCAGCGCATGGAACACCGACCCGTTCGTCGGCACTGTAATCGACACCCGCCTGTACGGGCGCGGCTCGGCCGACGATGGCGGCGGAATCGCCATTCATTCCGGCGCATTGCAGGCGCTCGGCGACGATTTGAAGGTCAATATCAAAGTCTTCATCGAAGGCGAAGAGGAAATGGGATCGCCAAGCTTCATTCCCTTCATCGAGGAGCATAAGGACGAATTCGATTCCGATGTGATCATCGTCGCCGACTCGGGCAATTGGTCCGCTGAAATCCCCTCGCTCACCACGTCGCTGCGAGGCAATACCGATATTGACGTGCACGTCAAGGCGCTGCATCATCCGGTGCACTCCGGTCAGTACGGCGGACCGATCCTCGATGCGAACACGCTTGCCTCCATGCTGATCGCTTCCATGTATGACGAGCATGGCGATTTGGTGGTACCGGGCGTCGCCTCAGAAGATCCAATCGGCGGACTGCAGCGAGATATGGATGAGGCAACCGTGCGTACGGACGCCGGCATCGTCGATTCCTACCGTCTGGCCGGCACCGGTTCTTTGGCCGCACGTCTGTGGACCAAGCCGAGCGTGACCGTCATCGGCTTCGATGCTCATCCAGTGGAGGGATCGTTCAACGTGATCTCCCCTGAAACGACGTTCCGTCTCAGCCTGCGCACCGCTCCAAACCAGCGTCCGGAAGAGGCTCAGGAAGCACTTGCCAGGTTCATGGTCGAGCATGCTCCGTTTGGCGCCGAAGTGTGGGTCGACAAGCTTGATAATGGCATGGGTTGGGCCATGGATCCAAATGCCGAGGCTACCAAAGACGCCATGGACGCCATGGAAGAGGCGTTTGGCGTGGCTCCGGTCAATAAGGGCGAAGGTGGCTCGATTCCGTTCATTCCGGAATTGCAGCGTATTTTCCCGGACGCGCAGGTACTGGTCACCGGTCCCGAGGATCCGAAGGCCAACGCGCACAGCCCGAACGAATCCATCAGTCTTCCCAGCCTGAAAAACAATGTGATCACCGAAGCGCTGCTGCTTGACAAGCTTGCCAAGTAGCGGATATCACATATCTTTTGAGAAAAACAACGGGCAAATGCGAAGGGCGTTCCATTCCATACAACGAATGAAACGCCCTTCGCAAATCCGCCGCGCATTCAACAAACCTCGTACTGCGCAGCCCTGCTCCGATTAATTGCCAGTGCCGGTAAAAGCCCAATGCCAGTAACCGGTGAAATAAGCGCAAGACAACGCAATCACTGGCACTGCCACACAAATCGCATAAAACAGCCAGTCGACGGCGTTCAAACGTGATTCCCGGGCCTGACTACGTGGAGCATCCGATCCGAAAGCACGCGCCTCCATGGCGGTGGCAAGCTTCGTGCCGCGTCGAATCGACACAACCAATAGGCTGAACGCTTGGGAAAATACGCGCTTGATGGCGCTACCGTCGCCTAGTCCACGAGAGCGGCGGGATTGCCCAAGCGCACGCCAATCATCCTGCAGCAACGTGAACATGCGCATGCCAGCCAAACCGCCATATACGAATCGTGACGGCAAATGCAGAATCTGCACCAAACCATCGGCCAGATCGGTCGGGTCAAGGCCAAGCGCGAGGATCACGCCGGGAACGGCAATGGCCGCCACACGTAGGAACGTGGCCACCGCCAAATACAACGATCCCTGCGAGACCACAATGACATTACCAAGATTGACCAGCACGGCACCGGAGGTTTTGCCATACAATGACACGGAAATGAAGCTTCCCGAAGCTGCGACCCATACCGGCCAGGTTTTACGAAGCACCGTCCATGGAGCGACGCCTCCAATCCAGAGCAGCAGCATCTCCAACGCAAACGCCACCGATGCGGAAACCACATCCAACGTCACGAACATGGGAATGCACAATATCAGCGCACCGATGAAACGACTGACCGGATTAATCTTCGCTACAAACCATGACGGCGACGCCGGCTTGGCGTCATCATGACGTTCCCTATGCGGCACCACGCTGATAGTTTTCAACTGTTCCATCTCACTCCCCCTCGCTTACGAGAATGCGACGCGCACCCAGCGCTTCGATCAACGGCTCGTCATGAGTGACCATGATGACGGAACAGCCCGCGTCGCGCGCGCCCGCTATCAGCCTGACCATTTCCGTCCATGTGGTGAAATCCTGACCGAATGTCGGCTCGTCCATCACCAACACCTTCGGCGCCGCGGCAAGCATGGACGCCACGGAAAGGCGACGCTTCTCGCCGCCGGATAACGTGAATGGATTGGCTGGGGCGAACCGCTTGAGATTCAGCCGTTCTAGCATCATATCGGCGATGGCGTAGGCCTCGTCATCGGTTTTCCCCATGGATTTAGGACCGACTGCCACTTCGTCGCGCACGCTGGACGTGACGAACTGGTGTTCCGGCTCTTGGAACACCATGCCGATTCGCCCAAGAAGATCCCTGCTTTTCCATGTGAAGACGTTGTTCTCCCTATGTGCGGGAACCATGCTTTCATCCATACTTACCCGACCGGAAATCGGCTTGAGCAAGCCAGCCAAAGTCAAAGCGAGCGTGGATTTTCCCACGCCGTTTTTGCCGGTCAGGGCGGTAATCTCGCCGGCATGGAACGCGAGGTTCACACGCTCGCCAAGAGCGAATTCACGTCCGAAGCTGAGATCCTCGGTTCGCAGAACAACATTTCCCGACGATTGATTGGATTCGGGAATATGGCTTTCGACGGTGCGCCCCGGAACCCAGGCACCACCTTTTGTCAATACCGGCGCCATGCTGCCAAACACTTCTTCCGGAGTGCCGTCGGCGATGACTCCGCTGACATGCGAATCGGATTCCGGCTTACCAAGCACAATGACACGATCCACCAAATCAAGCCATACGTCGATATGATGCTCCACCACCACCAAGGTTTCATGGGTTCGGTCAAGCACACCACGTACCGCATCATGCACTTCCTTGACGCCTTCCGGATCAAGGTTGGCGGTCGGCTCGTCAAGCAACAGCAGCCCGGGATGCATGGCGAGTACACCAGCCAAAGCCAGACGTTGACGCTGCCCGCCAGAAAGCCTGCGTGTGGAACGATCGAGTTTCATATAGCCAAGTCCAACAATGTCGAGTGATGAACGGACCCTGCTCCAAATCTCATTTTTTGGCAGATTCAGATTTTCACAACCAAAAGCAGTATCATCTCCCACACGTTCCAGAATCGTCTGCGCATCGGGATCCTGCAATACCAATCCTGAGCGCCCACGCGAATGACGGGCATCCGTTCCGTCAATCAGCAGCTCACCCTCGAGTTCGCCTTCATCATCACCGCCGAGCACGCCGGCAAGACCGGCCATCAACGTCGATTTTCCGGCACCGGAAGCGCCCAACAGCAACACGCACTCCCCCGGCTGTATGGTGAAATCCACATGCCTTAACGCAAAATCCTTACGTGAGGCATGCCGCCATCCCCAATCGCGCGCGACCACCCCGGCTGCGGAAAACGGTTTTCCTGCATCAGTACCCATGAATCGTTCTTTCATTCCTTTTGCATTTGACATTCGCAAGGCGAACACGCATCAAAGAAGTCCCGTATCCACTCACCGTGAATGCGATACGGGACTTCACAAACGAATCGTCAGACCAGTTCCTGCGTGCGGCCGGATTCGAAACGGTCAAGCACGCCGGTTTTGGCGATGGCCACCTGTAGGAAATACATCACCATCCCGGCGAGCACTGCACCGGAAATGATGGAGGTGCCTAGGTAGATACTGGCACGCACCGTGCTCCAGGCCGGGTTGGTGATCCAGTAGTACAGACCGCAGCCTATACCTGCGAGGGCGCCGGCAATGGTGGTGGACAGCAGGTCCCACTTCCTGTAGGCAAAGACTGCGAAGCCGATTTCCGCGCCAAAGCCCTGCATGATGCCGACGATCAGTGAGCCGCCGACACCCCACTGGTTGCCCATGGTGAGCTCAAGCGCGGCGGCAAGGGTTTCCGCGAACAACGCGGCACCAGGTTTGCGCACGATAATGGCCGCCAAAGGACCTGCGAACAGCCAAAAGGCGTTAAGCAATCCTTCAAAACCAGGGGTCACCGCTCCGAAGAGAGCCAGTGGTGCGGTACAGACAATGTCCCAGCCCCAGAAGATCACACCGGACGCAACGGCAATGATGGCAGCCACGACAATATCGACTACACGCCACTTGTTGTTGTGCTTGCGCACTACGGAAGACTGCTTTTCTTCAATCATAGGATATGTGCCTTTCTCTCTTTGACAAGGCACGGGAATGGAGAGACGTCCGTGCGCCGGCATTACCCGGTATACGTTCATACGGTCGAAGCGTTTGCTTCCTCTCAGCCATACGGCCCCCGTGTCTGCGCTTGATACTACACAAGGCACAAGATTTTCACAAGGGCCGTTTCATTTTCGCTTCGTTTCCGGTATGGAATACGCTCGGTTTTTTGCAATGGCCTGTCTTCGCGGGTTTCCCTCCCATACTGAATGCAGTACGGGAACACGGTTCCATAGAGTTTTACAGGGGCCTGCGCATCAACGATTCAGCTAGGTTCCTGAATGTCTCGCCAATATCGTCGGCACGTAATGAGCCATCCTCATTCAGCACGGCCGGACGTCCGGCCTCACCAGTCTCCCTCAATTCCGGTTCCAACGGAAGCTGAGCTAGCAAAGGAACGTCATAACCGAGGCTTTCGGTCAGCTGTTCCGACACGCGCGCGCCGCCGCCTTCGCCGAAAATCCGCAGACGTTCACCCTTGTGCTCGTAATAGCTCATGTTTTCCACAACACCACGCACTTTCATCGGCACCTGCAGCGTCACCAGGCCGGAGCGGACCGCGATGTCGGATGCGGATGGCTGCGGCGTGGTGACCACCACCAGTTCCGCGTTCGGCAAGGCCTGGGCCACGGAAATCGCCATATCGCCGGTGCCTGGAGCCAAGTCAAGCAGAAGCACGTCGGGCTCACCCCACCACACGTCTGAAAGGAACTGTTCGAGCGAACGCTGCAGTCTCGGCCCTCTCCAAAGGATCGCGCGATCGGCGCCCGCAAACATGCCGATGGAAATCAATTTCGTTCCCCAAGCGGTGACGGGCATGAGCATGCCATTCAGATTGGTGGGTTGCGCGTGCACGCCGAACAGTCGCGGCAGCGAGAATCCATAGATGTCGGCATCAATGGCAGCCGTATCATAACCGAGCGCCGCGAAAGTGGCGGCAAGATTCGCGGTGACGGACGATTTGCCGACACCGCCCTTGCCGGATGCTATGGCGAAAATACGGGTTTTGATGCCCGGCTTGTTGAAGGGATTCTGCTTGCGCTCGGCTTTGAGACCGGCAACGAGTTGGGTGAGCTTGTCTTGGCTCATAGATCCGACTTCGATGCGCGGCAGCAGCGTTGCATCCGGGTAGGATGCCACCGCTCCGTTGATCTGGTTGGTGATGGTCTGCGATAATGGGCAGCCTTCTACCGTCAGTTCGACCTCCACACGAACCTCATAGGTGTTCGCCTTACCTTCCACCGGTATCGCATCGATGGCTGCGATCATGCCCAGATCAGTCACAGATCGACCCAGTTCCGGGTCGATTACTTTGCTGAGTCGCTCATAGATGCGCGCTTCGATGGTGCGCTCGTCGGTCATGGTTCCTCCTTTAGCCGCGTACCAGACTAGCGTCTGGAGACGCGGCATGCCAGAGCTTTCTTGCGATTACGTTGCCAGTTTGACGTGCCGGTATCACACCGTTCCATTTTCCAGCAGTATTTTGAACTGGTCCTCGTTTAGCATGGGAACGCCTAATTCCTCTGCTTTGGCGGCTTTGGCACCGGCGTTTTCGCCAATGACCACCCAATCGGTTTTCTTGCTGACGGATCCTGAGGCTCTTCCACCGCGGGAGATAATCGCTTCTTTGGCGGAGTCACGCGAGAAGTCAATCAACGAACCGGTGACAACCACTGTTTTACCTTCAAGCGTCTGCGGTAGTGTACTGATTTCAACCTGCTCCGCACCGACTCCAGCAGCCTTCCATGCTTCCAACACCGTGCCGCGCCAATCGCCTGGTTCCTTGGCCGACGCGAACCACGTGACCACCGATTCCGCGATCTCCGGACCGATGCCGTCTATCTGTGACAGTTCGTCCACACTGGCGCGTTCGATGGCGTCAAGCGATCCGAACGTATTGGCGATAACACGTGCCGTAGGAGGACCAAGTCGCCTGATGGACAGGGCCACAAGCACACGCCATAAGTCGGCGTGACGTGCCTTGTCAATTTCGTCAAGCATTTTCCTTGTGTTTTCCGCGGGGCGTATATATACCGGCTGCACGCTGGATGCTCCGGAACGCGACACCTTGGTTTCCTCTCGGACCACCATAGCATCCTCAGGCACATCATATCCGGGATATTCCGCGGATCCATCGACTTCGTCCTTACGCTTTCTCGCCACTGTCGGAGTCGTCCAAAACGCCGGAACCTGATGCCACAGGCCTGATCCGCCGATACGTTTGCGCGTTTTTTTCGGTTTACCGTTCTTGCCGACGGTTTCATGAATTTCGATGATTGGCGCTTCTCGCCATACGCGAACATCCTGCAAATCGGAGGATGTCAGCGAGAACAGGCCGGCCTCGCTGGACAACACCGGCGTTTGCCGGGCCGGCAGCTCCAGCCCTTCCACCGGCTCGTACGGTTCTGGCTCCTGCCCCGGTGCCACCACGATTTCCGTGATGTCCGGCGCGTAGGTCGCCACCGAATCAGGGCGATCCTCTTCTGGATTCGTCAACGCGATGGCCGATTGGTCACCCAGATGTTCGATATCGAACGCCTTTCTGGACGCCAGGTTGATGATGCGTTCGGTTAACTGCGCCGGGCAGGACTCCACGTTCGGGCAGCGGATGTCCTTGTCCCCCTCTTTGGCTGGAGCGAGTTGTGCCCCACAGCTCGGGCACTGCGAAGGCATCACGAAACGGCGCAGCTGGTCTTCGTGCCCTTCCCTACGCTCCAACACTGGACCTACAAGTTCGGGAATCACATCGCCTGCCTTGCGTACCACAACGGTGTCGCCGATAAGCACGCCTTTACGTTCCACCTCGAACGGATTGTGCAAAGTGGTTCTCGACACCGTTGAACCCGCAACATATACGGGCTTCAGAATAGCCACCGGTGTCACGCGGCCGGTACGCCCCACTTGCACGGTGATGTCAAGCAACTCCGTGTTGACTTCCTCCGGCGGATACTTGTAGGCGATGGCCCAACGTGGCGCACGCGAGGTCGCGCCCAGCGACCGCTGCAACCCCAGATCGTCCACTTTCACGACGATGCCGTCGAGCGCATGCTCGATGTCACCGCGATGCTCGCCGTAATAATCGATCATGTCGAGAATCTGGCTGAATGTGGTGACCTCACGGTTATGTGGCGAAACGGGTATGCCCCACTTCTTATACAACCCATACGCTTCGGATTGGTTGTTGACCGCATCATGGTCGGCACCACGTTTGGCGCCCCACTGGAGCGTTCCAATGCCATGCGCATAGAAGCTCAGCCTTCTGGTGGCGGTGATGCGCGGATCCTTCTGCCGCAGGCTTCCGGCAGCCGCGTTACGTGGATTGGCGAAAGGCGCGCGCCCAGCATCCTCGTTTTCTTTGTTGAGCGTGTTGAAATCGTCCCATCGCATGAAGACCTCACCGCGGATCTCCACGAATTCGGGAATGTCTTCTTCCGGTCCCGCAAGATTCTGCGGAATGGTGGAGATGGTGCGCACATTGAGCGTGATATCCTCGCCGATCACGCCGTCACCTCTGGTCAGACCTTGCTCGAGCACGCCGTTACGGTAGATGAGGTTAAGCGCAAGACCGTCGATTTTCACTTCGCATGTCATCGGCAAAGGCTTCGTCTCAGGCCAATCAAGTCCCCGAATAACACCGTCGTACCATTCATGCAGTTCCTCAAGCGAAAAGACATCGTCAAGACTCATCATGCGAGACGGGTGGCGTACCGATGCGAAATCATTGGAGAAGGTGCCTCCGACACGATGCGTCGGCGATTGCGCGGAATCGAGGGATGGGAACTGGGCTTCCAACGCCTGCAGACAACGTATTCTCGCATCATAGGCGGCATCGGACGAGACCGGCGCGTCATCGATGTAGTATGCGATCTGGTCGGATTCCACCCACGCCGCCACACGCGCCCACAATCGAGCCGCGGCTTCAGCACTGATGGACGAGACATCAAGTCGGGTCAACCGCATGGCGTCGGCATCGGTTGGCTGCAATGCGGCGATCCAGCGTTCACTGCCCGGCGCATATGAGCTGACTCCCCCGTCGGGAACCACAGCGGTTGACGCGGAGCCCGTATCGCCGCCCATTTCAGAAGCGTCAAAATCCCATGCGAGTTGTTCGGAATCGTCATGCCTTGTCATTGTCATTGCCTTGTCACTGTCTTCAATGTTTTGCCGGTCAGAGCCGCCATGCACACATTATCGCACAAATGTTCGATTTACTGCATCGCCAACGTCTGTTTGGCGCACTGCGGAAAGCACGCCGTTCAGTTGTTCAACGACCTCAGGAACTGCATCTGCACCACGTCGGCACCGTCGCGCTCCTCGTCATCCATCCTTGAAGCGGCAACCGAAAGCGTACGTGCCGGCACGAACATGCCTTCATCCACACAGACCCGCGCGGCCTTGCGTACCAAGGATGCGACCTGGGTATTGGGCCATACCGGCAGTCCCGCTTGGGTAAGCACGTGCATGGCTTCCGGAACGTCGGTGGGCACCGGAATGCATTGCGATTGCGCGCGTCCGATCAATTCCTGCAGCTCGCTCTCCAGCATGGCGATTCGCCCGGGGGCAATCTCCTCGCTCATGATGTACGCGGCGGCCGCGATGTCGAAGTGGTCGCACATCCATTCCGCATAGGCGAGTCTGTAATAGGCGAACGACGCATCCTCACGGTCAAGTGCGACGTGCAACGCGTTGAGGCAAGCCGCTCTGGCCGGATCCCAATCCTCGGCGCGCGCCAGTTGAACCGCCAGCTTGAGATGGGAAAGCGGGTAGGCCGGCGCATATCGCACCATCGCATTGAGATGCGGCAACGCGGCCTTCACGCCTTTGACCTGTGCAAGCACGTCGGCGAGTTCCATATGCGCGTAGAACAGATTGTCCGGAATCAGCACGGTCCGTTCGCCTTCCGTGGCGAACATGCGATTGTAGATGACGCGTTCCGCATACGAGTTGAAATACCGCGGCACGCCCGGATTCGAAGCGAACAGTCGGTCCATTCGCTCCAACGCCGCTTCGGCCAGTTCCACGCTTTGGTCGACCTGTCCTGAGAACAGCAGGTCTCTCGCCTTGATGCGTTCCGCGTCAAGCTCGTCGGCCAAGCGGAAGGAGAAGTCCGGAGTGTCTTTGCCATCGATGAGCGCACTCGTCACCTGCGGAGCCAACGACGTCAATTCCGGGTCGGCAATGGTGTTGATGACGTCCATGGCCTGCTTTGCCTTGGCCACCGATTCCAGATGGGAGTCCTGCGCGATTCTGTGGAATTCGCCAACCGCGCGCTGCAGCAGGTCGACGCGCTGAATGGACAACCCCGACATGTCACGGCAGCCGAACAGCTGTGCCGTGTCATGGTCGAATATGGCGTCGGAAAGCTCAGGCTCCTCCTGACTTCCGGATGGGGAGAAACGACTATCGCGCAAATCGAACGTGGCGTCCACTGGCTTCAATGCGCCGAGGCCGTCCACATCCATTTCCGCATCGAACATACGGTATGTGCCTGTTGGATCAGACAATCCGCACTCGCCCAGACGCTCCATGAATTCGCTTCTGGTGAAGGTGACCGTCACCAGATTGCGTACGGTCGGATTCTTGCGAAGCTGGCTTAATGGATCATCACCATTCCCATCGAAATCGCCGAAGCCGATCAGTCCCGCGTCAAGAGCGCCATCATGCACGCCCTGTGCGGAACCGTCGTCCATGCTAGAGGAATCGTCCGCAATCTCGTCGGGAACCGCGAACGTCACTTCGTCGAAGTCGATATCCCGCATCAGATCCTCGAATTGGCTGTTCAACGCATCATCCGTATCCTCGGAGTTGACGCCATCAACGCCCATGTCGGCGGATCTCGGCGCCACCGGACGGGACGGGTCTCCGTGGAAATCGCCGTCCTTCGGATCGGCCTTGGACCCAGAAACACCCATATCTCCAGTACGAATGCGTTCGAAAGCCGCCAAAGCCTCGCTCATCAGCTCGCTGATGGCGGAATCCTGCTCGGCCACGGCCTCTTCCAAACCAATCGAATCGATATGCATCGACACACGCTGTATGCCCGGATCGGCGCCAAAACTCAACGCGGCCATCATCAGTCCAACACGCAGATTGTAGTCCGCGCTCATGCGGGCGCGTTCGGCGTCCGTCATATCCACCCATGCGTGGCGGGACACGTCATATTTGGTGGATGGCATCATGGAAACGCCGGCAGAGGTGAAACCGATGGCCATATTGCCGTCTCGGAGACTGCATCGGAAGTCCACGTCGAAGCGGTATGGCAGGCGCATGCTGCGCAATAGTCTCGACATTGTCTGGCGGTATACCCATTCCGAACCGCCTTCGGCTCCGAAGGCGGTACCATCCTCGCCGTCCTTCGTGTTTTCGGCGATGGAACGTCTGGTTTCCGCGGCGATGTCCACCAGGCGCATGACGGCTTGGACGCCGTCATCCTGCTGTGAGTCGAGGATCGCGCCGAATTCGTCGTCCGGTTTCAATGCGATCAGCGCCGGATTTTCCAGTAGCGCCATGTCGATTTGCGCGGCTTCCGCGCGGGTTACGGTGTCTTCTGTGGGCAGCTTGCCGATACGGGCGTTGCGTTCCAGCCATGAACTGACTGCGGCGAAACGGTTGAGGTTGCCTTCGATGTTCAGCGCGCGCAGCGATGCCGAGAACGGCAGTGTGGAATCCCAAGCGAAGAAATAGCAGCCCGAGTAGCTGGACGTGTATAGGTGCAATGGTTCCGCGCCGTGTACTGCTTCGAGCCCTTGGTCTTTGTCAAGGGCGCCTGCCTCGCGCATGAGGTCGGCGAAATAATCCTCAAGTCCGGATGCGCGCATGCCATGGGAGCGTGCGCTCATCGTGTCTCTGATGGATCGGCGGATCGCGCCCATCGGCGCCTCTCGGTTGAGCCTGCGGAAGATGTTGCCCGTGCCGAATCCCACGAGTAGCCCGTTCATTTGCGGCAGCATGTAGGCTGCGAAGAATGCGATGGTGATGGCATCCCTGTATTCCAGATCGAATCGCATGGTTTCCGGCAGGTTGGCACGCATCTGTTCGAGCGTGTAGCGGTTGCCGACTTTCAGCCAGGATGCGAGCCACATCATGCGGCCATCGGGCATGCGTCCCACGACACCGCCTTGCGACGCGCGCACCATCTTCGGCGCGCCGTTTGTCGCGTGTCCGAATCGTGGACCGTCTGGCAGGGTGAGGGTTTCTTCTTTGACGAATATGAATCGTGGTTCCAGATCCTGCACGTCCATTTCGGGATTGGTGCCCGCGAAGACGCGTGCTTTGCTGTCGGCGAGCGCGATTTGCGCGAAGTGGTTGTTGTCGGTGAATAGTCCGATGGAGAAGGCTTTGCCTTGGGTTTGTGGCAGTTGCGCCCAGCCGAGTTGGAGTGTGCTTGGTATGCCTTCGAAGCCTTTGATGATGTGTCGTTTGATGAGTGGGTTGAGTTTGATGGCGTTGCGGGTGAGTTCATCGACGATGTCGTCTGGCGTGTCGAGGGCTTTGCCGAAGGGGTTGGCGTCGGCGGTGTTGTGGGGGTGTTTGTTGTGGTTGATGAGTTGTCGTACCCCTTGCATGGCGTGGTTGAGCATGGTCCGTCCTTGGTGTGGATGGTGTGCTGATGGCGATGCTGGTGTGAGGTGTGACATGTGGGCCATTCTTTCAATTCAATGCGACATGCAGCCTTTAGAATAAAGTTCGTGACTTTTTCGAAACAGCGTTTTCAGGCGCGTCATCGTGTGTGCGCAGCTATTGTAGCCGCTTTTGTTGTGGTGGTGTTGGTTGAGTGCGTGTTGTGTAATGTGCCGTTTTTCCGCTCGTTGGCGGCGTCGGGTGATTCGGCGGCTGCGTATAACACGTTGGGGCCGGGGCTTGAGCGTCGTGATGACGGGTTGTTGGAGGTTACTGATCCGACGCAGGCGTATTTGCAGGTGGCTGCGGATGGTTCGTCTGAGTATGTGCGGATCGTGCCGGTGTCCGATGAGGTTATGGGTGGTGTGCCTGCCGGTTCGCGCGTGTTGCGTACGGTGCGTGTTCGTGCGGATGCGGATCGTGTGGCTGGTTCGTTGTGTTCGGTGTCGTTGGATTCGTCTCGTTCGTTGTATGTGAGGGCTGCGGCCGGTCGTACGGTGCGCGTGCAGGTGGTGGAGCCGAAGGGGTCATTGATTCCGTTTGATGCGGTTCGCGCGAATGTGCGTGTGCCGTTTTCGGTGAGTCCGTTGCGTGTGGCGTTGTTGGTGTTGGTGATGGTGTTGGTGGCGTTGTGGCGTCCGGGCTCGCGCCTGTGGAAGGTGCCGTTGAATACGTCGAGTGTGCGTCAGCGTGTGACGTTGGGCGTGTTGTTGACGGTTCCTGGGTTGGTGACTGTTGCGGCGGTGGCGTGGCAGTTGGTGTCTGCGGTGCCGTTGAGTTTTCATACGGATGGCATGTATACGTATGATTACGATCAGTATGATCATGTGGCTCGGGCGTTGCTTAATGGTCATGCGTGGCTTGATTTGGATGTGCCCGACGCGTTGCGCGATGCGGATAATCCGTATGATGTGACGACTCGTCAGCAATTGCTTGCCGATGGTGTGAGTCCGGTGTATTGGGATTATGCGTTTTTTGATGGTCGTTGGTATTCGTATTTTGGCGTGGTGCCGGCGTTGCTGTTGTTTGTGCCGTATCGTGCGATAACGTCGTTGTGGGTTGATGGTGGTCTGATGATGCCGTCTGGCGCTGCGGTGCCGCTGCTGATGTTTGTTTTTTTGGTGTTCGCGTGCCTGTTGACGATTCGCGTGATCGAGCGTGTGCGTCCGCATGTTTCGCTGGCTGCGGTCAGTATGTTGTGCGTGTTTGTGGTTTTGGCGTCGAACGCCCCGTACTTGTGGTATCGGACGAATTTTTATTCGGTGCCGATTGCGGCGTCCTTGTTGTTGAGCACGTTGGGCTTATGGCTATGGATGGGTGCGGCGCACCCGAACGCGGCCGATGCCGGTGGCGATGGTGGTGCGAATACGGTCGAATCGTTGTCGCTGCCTCGTTTGGCTGCCGGTTCGGTGTGTATTGCCGCGAATGTGGGTTGCCGTCCGTCGTTTGTGGTGGTGGCGTTCGCCGCGTTTCCGTTGTTCTGGCCGCAGATTCGTGCGATTGCCAAACAGTTGCGTGATGGCGTGTTCGCTTCTGGCGCGCATGGGCGCGTCTGCGCCATGTTGCATGCGTTGCGTGCGCCTTTGGCCGTGCTGGTGCCCGCATTGGTTGTGGTGGTGCCGTTGTTCGCCTATAACATGGTGCGTTTCTCCTCGCCATTCGATTTCGGTTCGTCATATCAGATAACGGTCACGGATATGACGAGCTACCATCAGTCGTGGTCGAATTTCATTTGGACGGTCGCATACTATCTGTTTTTGCCGTTGCGCTGGACGAATATGTTCCCGTTCCTTGCCGTCGACCCCACCCCATTGAAAGATTGGGGGTTCACGGAGGCGATGCCTGGAGGCCTGTTCGTCATGGCGCCTCTCGCATTGGCTTCGCTGGCATGCCCATTCCTACGCCGGCATATGCGCGCTCGTGGTCATGTCGGTATGTGGCGTACACTGACGACGTTCCTGCTGTTAAGTTTGCTGATTGTGGCGCTTGACGCGCGCTTGGGTGGTCTTGGGTGGCGCTACATCGCCGATTTCGGTTGGCTGTTCGCCTTGGCTTCGTTGCCTCTGCTGCTCATTGCGTTGGATTGCGACCGTCCGCGGCTGTGCTGGCTGTTGCGCGTACTGGTGTTGGCGCTGCTGCTGTTCATGTTGGCGGTGACGGTGTTGTCGTTGTTCCTATATGGTCGCGACGACGAGCTGATACGCAATAATTCCGGTTTGTTCCATGACGTGCAGTCGTGGTTCACCCTGATATGAGGCACGGCGTTTTCAGGGTTATTTCAGGGTTTTATTACGGTTTGTCCAATAAAATCTCCGGTTTGTTCCGAGTTTTGCGAATAATAGTGGTGTCGTAACTGTTCGATATGAGATGAACCCTTGTTGGAGACATCAGTTATGAAATCGCTTCCACTTCTGTCTAACCATCCTCGTGTTAAACGCTGGACCGCGGCCGTGGTAGCATCGGCCATCGCATTGGGCGTCTGTCTCGCCAGCTATGACAACGTCGATGCGGCCATCAGACAAAACAGGATCGAACGGCTGAACGCACGTATCGAGAATGTGTACACAGCCGACTATCAGAATATGGCCGACGACAAGCTCGAGCAGGAAAAAAGCAAGTCTGCCGCCACGGAAGATGACATGTTCGTCACCGAGGATCCGTACGGCACCAACACCACGTCGCTGTATGTGTATTTCACCACCGACGACTCGGTATCCGTATCCTATACCGTGCATGCGGACGGCTACGCGGATTTCACCCGTGACGCCTACCAGCAATCGCAATACAGCAAAACCCATGAATTCCAGATACTCGGCCTTATTCCCGGGGAAAAGAACACCATCACCATCACGTTGACCAACGCCGATGGCAAATCCCGTACGCATACCTTCGAACACAGGGGTGCTTCCCTGCTTGGCAATGAGGAAGTGCAACTGGAGCAGACCGTCGTAGCTGATTCCGGAGAAGACTTGGGCGATGGCCTGTATGCCATACTCGGCAACGATTCCGACGAGCAGGACTTCATGTTCTATTATGATACGAACGGCGTGCTGCGCGGTGAGATTCCCGTGCTCTACTATCGTTCGCATCGTCTGCTGTTCGACGATGACGGGCTCATGTGGTTCTCCGCTTCCACACACCACATGGCAGCGATGAACCGTCTCGGCAAGTTGGAGAAGATCTATGATCTTGGATCCGACTATATTCTGCACCACGATTACGCGATGGACGCCAATGGAGACATCGTGCTGTTGGCCACCGAAATGGGCCGCGACGACAATGCCGTGCAAGATCAGGTCATCAAGCTCAACACTTCCACCGGCAGTGTGACCCGCTTGGTGGATTTCGGCGAACTGTTCGCCGACTATAAGGCCTCCACCACGCATGCAGGAACCGACGAGTCGGATTCGAGCGCCCAGAATCGTTGGGATTGGCTGCATTGCAACACCATCCAACTGTTGGATGATGGTTCCGCGTTATTCTCCGCACGCGAAACGTCCACCATCATCAAAGTGGATGATCTGGAATCAGATCCGACGGTCGACTACATGATCGGCGAGCCGTCCGTGTGGGCAGGCACCGATGAGGTCAGCAGTTTCCTAGCGAAAGACGGAGATTTTTCCGATACCGGCGGACAGCATTCCATCACATACGTCGCCGATGATTCGTTGCCTGACGGCCAGTATTACCTGTACATGTTCGACAATAATTTCGGCACTTCGTTGACGCGTCCTGATTTTGACTGGTCGGTGATCGACGGAATCTCGATCGAACTGTCTTCCGACACGGCAAATTCGCGGTATCGCAAGTATCTGGTCAACGAGAATGCCGGCACGTATACGGAAGTGTCATCGTTCGACGTGCCATATTCGCCGTATGTCAGTTCCGCGCAGGAATTGGATAATGGCCAGATCCTCATCGACTCGGGCATGAAGGGTCTGTTCGGCCAGTACAACAAGGATGGTGATCTGCTGGCGCAGTTCAAGATGACGTTGAACAGTGCGTACATCTACCGCGTGTACAAGTACGATTTCTCGGGATTCTATTTCGCCTGACATCCTGTCCGCAGGCTTGACGGGGCCGGGAATCTAAACTCCTTGTGGGAGTTTGGATTTCCGGCCCCGTTTCGTATGCAATGGGTTCGGCACGCCCGTACAATGGTTGCCATGGGTTTTTTCGATTCGCTGTTTTCATCCAAACGTCCCGAAGCGACGCATGACGTCACGTTCACGCTAGATCAGGCAGGCCACACGTATGAGGATGGCAATGTCGGTCTGGAGCCGACATCGTTGACGATCACTCCGGAAAGCAAACGTGTGGCTGTGATCGGGTTGAATGGTTCCGGTAAGACCACGTTGCTGCAGCTGTTGGATGGCGCATTGTCTGCGACGTCCGGTTCGGTGCGTATCGACGCGAATGGTGCTGCGTATGATCCGTCGGTGAAACGTGATCTGAAACGTATCGAATCGATGATCGGCCGCGTTCGTCGCGAGGAAATTCCGAACAGTTATTACAAAGCGGATTCCATTCGCGAGGCGATTGATGAACCGTTGAAGAAGCATAAGGTGCCGGAAAGCGAACGCCAGGCGATCATCGGCAATCTGTTCGCGCATTTCGATCTGGCGGCGGTCGCACGTGAGCCCGCCTCCGCATTGGATAGCGAGAAACGTCATCTGCTGGCGATCGCTTCCGCATTGAGCTTCTCCCCCGCGGTGATCGTTGCCGACGAGCCGACCAAGGGTTTGGACGAGGTGGCGTCCGCGCATGTGGCGAAAGCTCTGTTCAGTTACGACAAACAGGTAGTGTTCGCCACGCATGACACGGAGCTGATCACACGCGCGGAATATGCGATCGACCGCACGCTGGTGGTCGACGATCATCAGGTGGTGTTCGACGGTGGCCCGCATGAGGCCGTGGCCTTTTACACGGACCTCATCCGCGCTAAATATGAGGCTTCCAAAGCCTGACCATACCCACGGATTATTCCCGTTCCCCACATGTTGCGGCTCCTTCATCGGTGTCGACGATGGAACCACAACATGTTTCAGCCGATCATTGTGTTGACGGTGTCAAGCACCGTCTGAACGTTATGCCTGAATTCGTCGGGTTCCGGCAATAACGAGATCGCGAGATAGCCGTTCGACGTCATATCGAAGAAATAGCCGGGCTGTCCTGAAATTCCGTGCTTTTCGATCATGGACAACACCAGTTCGTTCTCGTCAAGCACGCTGGGCACGCGCAAAAGCACATTCCATCCGCCTTCGGCACGCAACACGCTGACCATGCCCTGCTCGTCATCATCCAGCATGGTATGCAAGGCTGCGAGGTTGGTTTGCACGCGCTCTCGCACGCGCGCGGTCTGCGCGGCTGCGGCGCCCAGCATGGCGGGGATCTGTTTGGCGATGATCTCACTCATTGGCAGATAGTCGTCGGCGACCACGTCGAGTCTGCGCTTGGCCTCATCCATTTCAGCCGCCGGGCCGGACACTTGGATCCAACCCACTTTGGCATGTGGCGCGGCCAACGTCTTCGAGAACCCATCCAATGCGAATGTGAGCGTGCCGGTCTCCCCCGCGAGACGCGCGTTGCCATCGAATGGTTCAAGATCATAGTCGTAGAATACCTCATCGGCGATGATGGCCACCTCATGGTCATGACAAAGCCGCACAATGGCCTCACGTTCCGACGCTTTGACGTACGATCCGGTCGGATTGTTGGGATTGATGAGCACCAGCGCGCGGATGCGGCCGCCATCTTCACCTTCAAGCGCTTCGCGTAGTTCGGCCACGTCGATGTACCAGGATCCGTCGAAACGTTGCTGGTACTCGATCATGTCGACGCATTCGAGTCGTGCGATCGATTCGATGAGCGGATATCCCGGCTTCGGTGCGAGCACAGCGTCACCTGCATTGCAGAGCAGTTTGATCAGCCATGAGTACGCTTCGGACGTCGAGCTCAATATGTATAGGTCGTCGGCGGTAGCGGTATTGCCTTGTTCATGCAGGAATGCGGCCAGCGCTTCGCGTGCGTATCGTTGCCCGCGTGGCTCCGCTCCGTAGATGTCCGGCAATAGTTCCGACGCGAGCGCATGTTTGGTTGGATTGGAGTCGTTGAGTTTGCCGAGTGTGATGCCGTTTGCTTTGGCTTCCGCTTCGGCTTTGGCGATGGGATTGGGCTCGCTGATATCGACTCTGGAGGAAAAACGCATGGTCTCCACCATACTCTCTGGGTTGCGCAAGTGTTGCATCGAGCAAGAAGGATGCATTCGCCATGCGATCATCAGAGGAATAACAAGAGCCGTCCGACGGATGAATCGGACGGCTCTCGCTTATATGAAGGTTAGGAACCTTTATGGTTCACGACATCACTTCTGCTTGATGCTTGCGTAGTACGCAGCGCCGATGATGCCAGCCTCATTGTGCAGCTTGGCTGCGACGATCGGGGTCTTGATGTCGATGTACGGCAGGAACTTCTCGGACACGCGGGACACGCCACCGCCGACGACGAACAGCTGCGGATCCAAGTAGAACTCCATCAGGGAATAATACTTGGTCAGACGCTTGGCCCACTTCTTGTAGCCCATATCGAGCTTTTCACGAATGGAGGATGCCGCGTACTTCTCGGCGTCACCCTTGCCCTTGAGCAGTTCCAAATGGCCGAGCTCAGTGTTCGGAATGAGCTCGCCGTTGAAGATCAGCGCGGTGCCGATGCCGGTGCCCAGCGTGGTGGCGACGACCAAGCCGTCCTGGCCCTTGGCTGCGCCGAACTGCTGTTCGGCAAGACCGGCCGCATCAGCGTCGTTCACCACGGTGACCGGACGGCCGCAAGCTTCGGAGAACACTTCGGTGACGTCCACGCCAACCCAAGACTGGTCCAGATTGGCCATATAGCCGAGCTTCTCGCCAACATGAATCGGAGCGGGGAATGCGATGCCGACCGGAGCGGACTCAGGAACCTCAAAATGCTCGAGCTGCTGGCGAACGATTTCGCCAACGGCCTTCGGAGTGGAAACCTCCGGGGTGAGGATCTTCAGACGCGGTTCAGCAAATTCGCCCTTCTCGAGGTTAACCGGGGCTGCCTTAATGCCGGAGCCGCCAATGTCAACGCCAAATGCCTGTGCAGTTTCAATCATCTTCGACCTCTCCTATCAAGGTACATAGTGGGTATATCGAACCGGTAAACGCCATAGTAACTCGCCCCATGCCCCAAAACGCGCCGACAATACACAATTGGTGAATACGATTGCATAATCTGTCGCAATGAAACGCAAATATTTGCGATTGTTTTCTGCAAACGATTCGCCCCATGCCAACGCAACGCATCGGCATGGGGCGAATCATAAGAAAATAACCGTCTGAAGACGGTGTAGCCACATTACTTGAGCGGCGGCATCGGCTTCCAATCCGGATCATGCAGCAGCTTGCGTGAATCCCACCAACCCTTGGCAATCTGCACCAAGCCGGTCTTGGCATGCTCACGGTCCACCATCACCAAGCGAATGACCTCCTTGGCGGCGGTCAGCAACGTGCCAAAGCCGAACATCAGCGGACGGTAATCGCCGAACGACATGAAATAGCGTGCCATGTAGCCACGGTTGCGCATGATGTGGTAGCGGTTCATGTCGGAAGTGGAGTTGAGCTGACGCACGCCGGCGATATCCCAATTGCCGATCTCGCGCGTACGTCGCAGGATCACGTCGGGCACCACGATCGGATTGGTGACCTTGCTGGCGCGATAGCCGTACATCGTATCGTCCCAGTAGATGAAGAAGCGGGGATCCGGCAAACCGATCTGTTCCACGATATTGCGGCGGAACAGGCCGCCTTCAAAGCATAAGGTGTCCATCACACGATAGCCGGGACGCCCGAACGCGGCCGGAGCGATCGGATTGGGAATGCCAAGAGGCACGATGAAATCGTACTGCCAGTAGAACGGGCCTCCGTCGTAGTCGTATCGGCTTCCCTGGATCACATCATGGCTGCCGGTCCACTTGGCGAGCCTTTCAATGGCCTCGGGCATCACGGCCACGTCGTCGTCCATCACCCAGAACCACTCCGCACCCAGCTCGTATGCCTTCTTCACACCTGCGGAGAAGCCGCCTGCGCCGCCGAGGTTGTCGGATTGCGGCGCGTACACCACACGGCTTTCGTTGCCCGACTGGTCGGCGATGGTATTGCCCCACTGCGCGGTGACCGCTTCACGGAAATCGTCGACCATGCCTTGGGTCGCCTCGCTGTGCTCGTTGTCCACGACGATGATACGCCATGGCGCCACAGTGAGTTTTTCGATGGATTCGAACAGGGTGGCGAGCAGCTGCTGACGCCTGTACGTCACCACGACGATAGCCAGCTTTTCGATGGTGTTCTTCGCAACTTGCTTTTCAGTCATACGTTCCATTCTTGCACTCGCCCTCAACCGAACATCGCCTGTGTTCGCATCATGCGGCACGATTCCATTCGACGGACGGGCTCTTGCACATTTCGTGCGGCTTTGCCATAATGTACGGCGTAATGCAGGGGAACCCGTGTTCGTCGGGTTGAGATGGGCCAAGTGAGGCCTGAACCCTTTGAACCTGATGGTTAACACCAGCGTAGGGAGGCATGTCTAGTGACTGCTGTGACATCAACAACCGATTTCGATTATGAGTTCGACGCCGCCAAAGGCATCCAACGCGACAATCTTCCGCCGTTCGCGCAGCGCATGCGCAAGGCCGCCGACCTGGTTTGGGAGGAAGGCTACCAGCAGCCGTTCATCCGCGAGCTTGGCGAAGGCACACTGCAACGCGAGCGTTTCGCCTTCTATCTGCTGCAGGATTTTCGTTATGTGAACGATTACGCCAGAGTGCACGCTTTGGGATTAGCCAAGGCCACCGACCCTGAAATCATGGCGTTCATGCTCAAGGTGCAGAACGGCGCCCTGCAGGTCGAGACCGAAGTACACCGCTCCTACTTGGCCAGCTATGGCATCACCGAAGAGCAGATGAACAATGTGCGCCAGTCGGCCTTCGCGCGTGCCTACACGTCGAATATCCTTTCCATCGCCTATGGCAAGGATATTCTCGACATTCTTGTGGCCGTGCTGCCGTGCGCCTGGGTGTATGCGGATTATGGTTATCGTCTTGCCGCCGAGTTCGCGGACACGCTCGACGACAATCCGTACAAGAGCTGGGTCGACATGTATAAGACCGACGAGTTCTGGCAGGATTCCGTGTGGCTGCTCGATCATATCGAGAAACTGGTGGCCGACGCGAGCGAGGAGCGCAAGCGCGAGCTGATCGACATTTTCGTGACCGGCGTGGAGAACGAATACATGTTCTGGGCCAGCGCGTACGACATGCAGTACACATGGAAGCCCGAATGGAATCAGGCGCGCTGATAGCACTCCTTCATGGGGTTTCCTGACTTCCGATTGTTTATTTTCATTGCAGCAAGGCGGGTGTCTTCTGATTGGTTTTCAGAAAGCACCCGCCCTGTTATGTTTGGTCGCGTCAGTTTCCCGCTTTATTCGCGTACGAGGCGGATATGTTCCACGTCGTCGCGATGGGAGCGGCGGTAGAGCACGAAACGGTTGCCGATGACCTGCACGAGTTCCGCGTTCAGTTCTTCAGCCAATCCCTCGCCTGCTTCCTTGGCGGTCAGACCGGATCCGTCGAGCACGGAGCACTTGATGAGCTCACGCTTTTCGATGGTTTCGTCCGCCTGCTTGATGGCGTTTTCGCTCAGATCGTTCTTGCCGACCTGGATGAGCGGATTGAGCTTGGTGGCCAGGCCTCGCAGCTGCTTGACCTGCTTCTTGGTTAATGCCATAACTTGTTCCATTCCTATCTATGATGCTTGCTCAAGAGTAGCGTGAGGACGGTAAAATCCGCCGACTGCCTTCAGTTTAGTCCAGCGATCAGAACCAACGCAGCCACATATGCCACAACCACACCGCCCGCGGCAATGTCTCGTTTGGCGATGCTCATCACGCGCCAATGTGTGCGTGCGATACCCTCTTCATAGCATCGCGCGTCGAGTGCGAGACTGAGATTGTCGGCATGGCGTATCGCCCCTGCGAACACCGGAATGATGATGGAAACCATCGCCTTGATACGCTGCACGAACGTTCCCGTTTCGATGCTGCCACCTCGAGCCGCCTGTGCGTCCGCAATGGCTTTCGCCTCGCTTCCCAGAGTGGGCAGGAACCGCAGTGCGAGGCTCATCACCAGTGCGATCTCCTGCGCGTGCACGCCTATTTTTGCGAAGGGTTTGAGCAAGGCTTCGAACGCGTCGGTGATGGCCGTAGGCGTGGTGGTGGCGAGGAACACCACTCCGACGATAATGACCGCAACGAATCTGCAGGCGTACAGTATAGCGATACGCACACCGTCGTCGGTGATTGGAATCGGTCCGATGTTCGTAAGAACATTGCCGGATTGTACGAAGAACACATTGAGCAGTCCGCAGAACACGAACAATGCAAGGAACATGTGAATCGATTTGAACAGTTGTTTCACGCCGATGCCTGATGTCGCAACGATCATGCCGGTCAACAGTGCGGCCACGAGCAGCTGCCAGAAAGAGCGGATGGCGAATGCGGAGAACATGACCGCCAACGCGCCCACCATCTTCACGCGCGGGTCAAGCCGTTCCATAAAACTGCGGTTTTCACGGACGTCTCCCTTTGCATGTCCGGAGCCAAGCGTGTGCAGATTCTTCGAACCTGCCGATTCGACAGCAGAACCAGGCTCGGCATCACGAACTTTTCCACCAACGTTCCGGTCAGCGTCAAGCGCGATCGTCCGGTCGGCAAGTACGTCGATTTCCGCTTGCGAATGGGAAATGATGAGTATGGTGATGCCTTGTGCGTGGAGGGTTTGGATGAGATTGTGCACGCGGGTTGTGGCCGCTTCATCAAGTCCCGCGGTCGGCTCGTCCATAATGAGAATCCGCGGTTGGCATGCGATGACGCCCGCTATGGCAACGAGTCGTTGCTGCCCGCCGGAAAGGTCGAATGGCGAACGGTCGGCAAGATGTTCAATATGCAGCAATGCCATGGCTTGGCTGACATGTTCATCCACTTGCGCTTCATCAAGCCGTTGGTTGCGCGGACCGTAGGCGACGTCCTCGGCTACGGTTTCGGCGAAAAGCTGACGTTCGGGATGTTGCATGACGTAGCCGATGGTGGCGCGCAGTTTCTCGCGGTCCGCACGCTTGAGCGACTGCATATTGCCGTTGGCGCGTTGGCGTGCGACGGGAATGGTGTTGACGGTAATGCTGCCAGATTGCGGCTGTTCCAGCGCGCAGAGAAGACGCGCGAGGGTGGTTTTGCCTGCACCGTTATGCCCTGTGATGGCCACGGTTTCACCCTCATTGATGGTTATGGAAAGCTTATCGAGCACAGGCTTGCTACTGTTTGGATATTGATATATCAGATTATGGATTTCAATGATTGGTACAGCTGATGTTGGCTTCGATGCGCCATTTGCAATATTGGATTTGGCAATTGGGTTGTCTTCTTGCGCTGTGCCTGATTCGTCCATTTCCGGAATACTTGCAGTATTACCGCGAGCGCTTTGCACGATACGCCCGTTATCCAGGCGAATGATGCGGTCGGCATTGACGAATTCGTCACGATGGTGGGTGACGAGAATGATGGTTGTGCCGTGCTGCTGCAATTCGTCAAGAATATGCATGATGTCGGCGCGGCCTTGCGGATCGAGCATGGCGGTAGGCTCGTCGAGCACGAGGATTTCGGGATTCATGGCAAGCATGCCGGCGATGGCGACGCGCTGCTGTTGGCCTCCGCTCATTCGCGTGGGATCGGCTTCTCGTTGTCCGCTCATGTCGACTGCGTCAAGTGACATGGCGATGCGCATATCGATATCATCATGCGCAATGGCGAGGTTTTCCGGACCGAAGGCAACATCATCCTCGGTAATGGTGGTGACGATCTGATCTTCCGGATGTTGGAAAACCGCCCCGATACCATGCCGGGCGCTGCGGTAAGCGTCAGCGTGCGCGCCGGAGTCATCGAATACGTTGTTTCCCAACAACGTGACATGTCCGGCATCGGGTGCGGCAAGTCCTGCGATGATGCGTGAAAGTGTGGATTTGCCCGATCCGTTTGGTCCTGCCAAGCATACACGTTCGCCTTGGCGAACGGTCAGGTTCACGCCGTCGAGCGCCCAGGTCGCGCCGGAGTCGTAGGTGAAACGAATATCGTGCAGTTCGACCGCGATGGTGTTCGTGGCGCTGTCAGGATTCATGGAAAAAGTCTTTCATAAACGAAAGGAACCTTCCATACGTCGAAAGGTTCCTTCCTATTCATCAATATGCGGAATCGATATGGTGAACGAGGCTCAGCGGTTCAACAGGTTGGAGATCGGCTTGTAGATCAGGAAGGTGACCACGCCATGGATGGTGAATTTCAACGCGTTGAACGGCAGAAGCGCCGGCACGATCAATGCCACGACCTGTGCGGTGGTCATATGCGCGTAGAACGGTGTGACGATTATATTGCCCACAATCGCCATCGCCAAGGCTGCGATCGCACCGACGATGATGCCGATGACCGCGCCTTTGCGGGTCTTGTTCCTGCGGTAGATCAGTGCTGCCGGCACGGATAATGCCAAAGCCACGAGCACGGCCATAAGCGTGCCCCATGGGTTGGTAAACAGGTGCGGCAGGAAACCAAGCACGCTGACGATTACCGCCGCCGCTGGCCCGTAGGCGAAACCTGCCACCAGGCTGACAATGCCGGATGGATCATATTTCAGCCATTCAACGCCTGGCACAATGGGAAATTCCACAAAGCTGACGGCCATCGACAGCGCCACGAACAGCGCATACATGGCGATGCGTTTGGTGGACCAGCGTCCAGAGTCGGCCACGCCTGTGGAATGCGCGTTGTCGGGGCGCGTCATGCTTTCGCTGGCGATTTCGGCGTCGTTGTTTTGGGTATTGTTTGGTGAGGATACACTCATGTTGAGCCCCGTTTCTTCCATCCGGACTTTGACCGTTGGCTCCGGATTCTCACCGGATCAGCCGCTTTCGCGGGTCGCGGGCTTCGGCATGGGACCGTTATGAACGTCAGTCGTACCGTTACCGCCAGTAAGGATTTTCACCTTCCCTGAAACTTGCACGATTATATATACGCCTATCGTCGGAAATATGCAAACCGCGTCTCACTGGCGTCTATTATCAGCAGGCATCAATCTTTAATCCGGAAACCATGATCTTAGCCTCATATGCCTTTTGCCTATGGCATGAACGTCGCCTCATGGTGTGTTGCCGCAGTGTGCGCTTTACCTGTTGCTTTCGTATCGTGTGCGTTCAAGCAAGCGGCAGGTACGTTGATTGTTATGCCAGCAGGTCGAGCAAGTCGTCTTTGCTGAGTGTGCCGACGCCTCCAGATGCGGTGCCGTCGGTGAACTGTTGGGCAAGCTCACTTTTCTTCTCCTGCAGTTTGAGGATGCGTTCCTCAATGGTGTCTTTGGCTACGATCTGGTACACGTTCACATCCTGCGTCTGTCCGATGCGGTGCGCACGATCGGTGGCCTGGTTCTGCGCGGCCGCGTTCCACCACGGGTCGGCGTGCAACACTACGGACGCACCCACAAGGTTCAGCCCCGTATTGCCCGCTTTGAGCGAGATGAGGAACACGGGAACATCGTTGCCATTGAATTCGTCCACCAGTTCCACACGGCGTTTCTTCGGTGTCTCGCCGGTGATGGTGTAGAAGTCCACGCCCTGTTCAGCCAAACGTGTACCAATCAGGTCAAGGAATGAAGTGAACTGCGAGAATACAAGCACTTTCTTGCTTTCGTCCATGCACGTGGATACGAGTTCGCAGATGGCGTCAAGTTTGGCGGAAGCGTTTTTCGCATCCGCATAGACGAGTCTCGGATCGCAACAGATTTCGCGCAACAGTGTGAATTCCGCAAGGATTCGAATCTTCTTCGTATTGAAGTCGGCGTCCTTGGTTTTGGTAAGGGTGGCGCGCAACCGTTGCTCGTGCGCCGCATAGAGTTTGCGCTGTTCGCCTTCCAGTTTGACGGTGAGCACGTTTTCGAACTTGTCAGGTAAATCGGTCAGCACGTCTTTTTTCAGACGTCGCTTAATGAACAGTCCGACCAAAGCCTGCAGTTTGTCAGCCATGACGGAATGTTCAGAACCGGGTGCCATGATCGGCTGTTCGTATTTTTCTCGGAACTTCGTGTAGGTTCCCAGCAATCCGGGCATGAGGAAGTCGAAGATGCTCCACAGTTCGCTCAACCGGTTTTCGATGGGGGTTCCCGTCAATGCGAACCGGTGTTCGGCGGTGATCTGTTTGACGGCTTTCGCCAACTTCGTGGCATGGTTTTTGATGTATTGCGCCTCGTCGAGTGCCATCAATGCGAATCGGCAGTCGGCATAATCATCCACATCTCGACGCAGCAAATCGTAAGAGGTGATCACCACATCGGTTTGCTGCGTTTCGTTGGTTTCAGTCGAATTGTTCCATTGCTGTGCCACGGCTGCGATGAGCTTGCGCCGTTGCGCTTTCGTGCCGGCCACGACTTCGATGGTCAGATCTTGCGTGAATTTTTCGCATTCGGCGGCCCAGTTGTATACCAAGGACGCCGGGCAGACGATCAACGCGGGACCACTGCCCTTGCGAGCTTCCACCAGTGACAGCAATTGCACGGATTTGCCCAAACCCATTTCGTCGGCGAGAATGCCACCGAAACCTTTGTCCCACAAGGTGGAAAGCCATTGGAAGCCTTCCACCTGGTATGGGCGCAGTACGTTTTTGAGGTTGCGGGGCACTTCGTATCGTTTTGGGTCGATGATTTTCACATCGTTGACATAGTCGACGAACGATTCGCTTTTGCCGTCGTCATCAACTTGAGCATCCAAGAGGAACGCCCGATATCCGGGAATGGTGATTCTTCCGGAATCAATCTGTTGCTCATCAAGGTCAAGATCTGTGACAATCTGATCAAGTTCATGCAGATCGGCATTCTTCAGATCAACGAACGTACCGTCCTTGAATCGATGGTAGCGGCGGTTCCTGCGGTAGGAATTCAGCAACGCGCCGACCTCGTTCATCGGCACTTCGTCGGCTATCGGCGAAATCTCAACCAGATTCGAGTCGATGGACAGTCCGACCTTCACTGTAGGGCTGCCTGGCATCATCATGCCGTCGAACGCGGCCGTGGAGAACACCTGCCCGACCGAGCGCAAGATATCCACGCCTTCGGTGAGCAAGAGCAGAATAGTCTGTTCGTCTTCCTCACGAATCCGCGCCACGTCAATGGAACTCCATGTCGGGAAAAGCTGGCGAACCACCTGCACCGCGAATGATTCGCGGGCCGTATCTCGTTTGATGAGCGCCGCTTTCGACCGCGAGTCCGGATTAATCACGCCTCGTAGCGCTTTGGCGGTCGGCACCAACTGGAACACAAAATCGCCGTATCGTGCCACAGCCTCGCAGGTGATGCCCTGCAGATCACGGTCCAAGTAGAATTCGATCTGGCAGTCGGCTCCCATCTGTTCGGCGACTTCCTGTGGAATGTCGAAACCAATGCCCGCTTCGGTAAGTTTTGGCAGTATTGTTCGTGCGAACATGGGCCAGTCGTTTTCCGCGATGAACACACCATCGCTAACGTTCGACGCGCACAATGTCATCAACGCGTCCACTGCGGGAAGGATGCTGTCGGTACAACGGAAGAGTCCGCTCACTGGCATCATATGGGAATCCATCGGAGTGCCGTTATGCTCGGCACTCATGAGGTACACGCCCCGCTGCCCAACAATCCGATCCGTGATGGTACGGTTCGACGTGATACGCACGCCCGACGAAGCGCCTTCCTTCACATATTCGGCGATGAACCGAAATTGCGGATTGCCATCGAATATGGCGATAGTATGCGATCTGGACTCCCCTGGCGTGGCCACTTCGACATAGCCCGGAGCGGCGTCATCCGTATGGGCGAAATCATCCGGAGTGAGCTGCCGCGCCCTCTCACGCCCCTCATGCTTGGGAGCTTCCAGCGGCCCGCGTGCTATCAGCACGTCTTCGATGTAGTCCTGTTGCGGTTCCGCTTCGAACAGGTTCAGCAGATCGCACAATTCCCCATCGGTGAGCATGATTTCACGTTCGATACGCACGTCTGGCGCGTAATAGTAGTTGTTCTGCAGTTGCGCTGCGGCACGTGATCCAACAACACCTTGCAGGAATCGGAACAGCTGCAGCGAGAACGGTTCGAGCATGTCCGGAGTGTGGGTGAACGAGAGTTTCTGCCCGTATGACACGTATGCCCCGTTGTGCATGTCGGCTACGAATTTGGAAATGCTTTTGATGATATAACTTGCGTCGCCGCAGCCGATTTTCAACGTCAGGCTCCACAGCTCACGGTTCATGATCAGCGTGGGCTCCAGACGCACGCTTCCCGGTTTCACTATGATGGAACCGCTCTTGCGTTTTGTTTTCGTGGCCCCTTGCGTAATGACGCCTCGTTGCTCGTCGGCGAGACGGCTTTTCGCGTCGACGATGCGCTTGAGCACGTCAAGCTGCGCGCTTTGACCGGTATTGTCATTCTTCGCATCCAGCGCACGCATGTAGTCGGATAGGATATGCGAGGTCACGCCACTTCGCTTGAATCCGCGGAACCGTTCGGGCTGGTCAAGAAACAGCAGCAGCATTGCGGCGACATGCTTGCACATGCCGGTATAGCGGCGCCCCCCAGCCGGATCCGAATCGAACTCGTCATCGTCCTGCACATGACCGAACGTCGATCCTGAACCGAAATCATCATAATCATCGACATAATCGTATTCATCGTCATCATCATCGAAACTGCGATATTTTGGATTGTTGCGGTAGCTGGGCGAATATGCCGACGAATACGTGCCATAACCGTGCTGCGAACCGTTGAACGCGGGGCACGAGCAATACCTGGCCAAGAAAAGCTCATCATGCAAATCAAGCGTGGCTTGCACTTCGTATCGGCTGGACGGTGAGGTGGTGCCCCGCATATTGGCATGCAGGGTGATGCGGTCGGAATCGGAGTCGTTCAGGCAATGCAGATCCGACATTTTCGCACGCCACTGGTTGGCGATTCCACGGGCACGCTGCAATACAGGCTGACTGCATTCGCTGCGTAGTTCGTCGGAAAGCCATGACAAAGTATCCGCCAACTGAACCCCAATCGTTCGCACATTTGTTCTTATGAAAGAGTATCAGCACAGCGGAACAGGAAAGCCGTGGCTGCAATCCCAGCCACGGCTTCGCTCCATACAGGTTATATCAGCGGCAACGCTTGGTGAGCGGCTGCCATGGATCGAGTTCCACCGGTTCGGATTCCAGCAGCGGCCCGATCTACGCTGGTTGGTAATGGAGCCCTGCTTCAGTTCTATGGAGAAGTCGCGCGGCAGCGAGCGCTGACCCTTGTAATCGGTGGCGGCTTCGAGCACGCCCACAGATACCGTCGCGTTGACCGTGGAACCGACCGATAATACCGGTGCAGGCATGAGAACCGCTATAACCTGTGCAGCTGCGCGATATCATCGCGCAGCTGGTTGACGGTGTCCGTCAGTTCCCGCACATTGTGGCGCAACTGTTCCGTTTCCGATTCCGCCTCATCCGCACGCTTGTCGGTCTCGTCACGAACACGGTCGACAATCCATGAAGCCAGCGTCGCGGTGACGATGCCGATCAGGGCAACGCCGGTTATCATCAGTCCGATGGCGATGCATCTTCCCTGCCATGTCACCGGGGACAAATCGCCATAGCCGACTGTGGTGACGGTCACGAACGACCACCATATCGCTTCACCGAAATCGGTGATGGAAGCGCCCGGAACCCCACGTTCCACATCCAATTCGGCAAGGGCGCCGATATACATCAGTAGTGTCACGCTGCAGCATGTGTACAGTGTGATGCGCCCACGCACCGCCATGCCACCGGTACGATTGAGCACGTTGAGCACTGCCACCAGACGCAGCAGTCTCAATGGCCTGAAGACGGGCAATGCGATGGACACCAGCATCAGCAGATTGTCTTTGAACCAGGTTTTCTTATCTTCTGCCAGCAGGATCGAAACGACGCAGTCGGCGATGAACACCATCCAGATGATGTTGATCACCATTTCACACAACAGGATATGCGTCCTCGCCAGAACTTCCCACGAATACGCGAACAGGAACACCAACGCCAATGCCGTCATGAACCATTCCGTCGCACGACGCCATTTGTTCAATGTCATACCCTTTCCTTTCTTCCCGACTGCCATCATACGGGTCTCCCCGCACGCGCGACCGTCAGCTTTTGATGGGCATGCGATTGTCGAGCGACTGACCGTTGGCGTAGCAGCGGACGTTGCCTAATGCAATGGAGATGATACTGCGTTCGGTGATCTCAAGATGGTTGCCTCCCGCCACATGTGGGGTGATGAGGCATTTCGGCTCGCACCACAGCGGTGAGTCGGCCGGCAGCGGTTCCGGTTCGGTCACATCGAGCGCGGCGCCATGGATTCGTCCTTCCGCGAGCGCGTCGGCAAGCGCCTGACTTTCAATGGCGTTGCCGCGGCCCGCGTTGATGATGATGGCGTCAGGTTTGAGAGATGCGATGCGTTCCGCATTGAGCAGGTGGTACGTTGTCGGAGTGGATGGTACGCACATGGCGATCACATCGGCGTATTGCAGGACGTCGTCGAGGGAATCGAAACCGACCATATGATCGATGCCCGGCGCTTCGACGGCGGGATTACGGCGAATGCCAATGGTTGTCATTCCGACGTTTTTGCAGAGTCGTGCGAAGTGTGATCCGATGTCGCCGGTTCCGATGACGAGCGCCGTTTTTCCGTTGGGGCTGACGGCGCGGCCCGCGTCTTGCCACATGGCGTTCGGGTTGCTTGCCGCGTAGATGTGCAGGTTCTTCATGATGGCCCACATCATGGCGAACATGTGTTCGGAGACGCTTTGTCCGTAGGCTCCGGTGGCATTGGTGAGCATGGATCCGGGCTGCAGGATGCCGGGTCGCTGGTATTTGTCGACGCCGGCACTCCAGGTTTGCAACCATTCGAGTTTGGGGCACTGCGCGCATTCCTCGGGCGCGATGTTGCCGATGACCGCGGTGGCTTTGGCTTTGAGCTCCTCCGGTACTGCGGCGGTCCAGCTCATGCTTCCCCGTTGGGTCGAATCGCCGACGAATTCCTGTGGTATGTCTTTCGCAGCACGTATGAATTGCGCACGTTCGGATTCGGTCAACGGCAGGCAGTTGACGATCAATTTGCGGTCGTTCCATATTCCCATGCGTTTTACCCTATGACAATCGTCGGATATAGGGTTTCACGTTGGGTTCTGGGTCAGACGCCGAGTTCGTCGGTATCAAAGATGATGGTGGCCGGACCGTCGTTGGCGAGCCGCACGCGCATGTGGGAGCCGAATCGTCCTTCTTTTACTTCGAGTCCTTGCACGCGCAGGGCGTCGTTGAATCCGTGCCATGTCTGTTCGGCGTGCGCGGGCGCTCCGGCTTTCACGAAGCTTGGGCGGTTGCCTTTGCGCACGTTCGCGTATAGCGTGAATTGGGAGATGGACAGCACACTGCCGTTCACGTCGTGGATGGAACGGTTCATTTTGCCGTTCTCGTCTTCGAAGACGCGCAGGTTGGCGATTTTGCGGGCAAGCCAGTCGATTTGTTTCGCTCCGTCCGTGTCTTCCACTCCGGCAAGCAGCACATAGCCGATGCCTATATGCTGTGGTTCGAATGTGGTGTCGACTTCTCCGCTTGTCTCGTCGACCACGTCGACGGATCCTTCGCCGACCTTCTGCAATACGATGCGCATAGTCCGTCCCGGTCTTTTCAGCCGGCGTAGTCGACGATGGCCTGCGTGACCTGTTTCAGGTAGTCGAGCGACGTCTGCCAATCGTCCGGCACTTCGATGGAATGGTTGGCACCAGCGTACGTGCGCACATGGTCGGTGAGCAGATGCGCTTTGGCGTCATCGTAGTATGGGTCGGCGTCACCTGCGCAGATTAGCGGCATCGGGCTGCCGGCAGTTCCCGGTAGCGGCGCGGGAATGACCGACTTGTGCTTGTCGAATGGCGGCGGGTTGAGCACCGGGGTGAGCAGCACCACACGTAATCCTAGTTTTGCGGAATGCGGATATGAGAGTGTGGAGAGCGATTTGGTGACGACCAGCAAATGCGGCTCCTCACCCGATTCGGCAGCATGTTCGAGCGCCGCCTTGCGCCATTCGTCGACCACGCGTTCCATGCAGGCGATCATTTCCGGAAACTCGACGCTTTCCGTCAGTTTCAGGTCGAGCCGGTCCACGAACCATCCGTTGGCCGCAAGCGCCTGCGCTGCCCAGTACAGCAGCGGTCGGTCTACGGTGTATCCAATGCCCGGCATGATGAGCACGTGATTGCCGGTTTCGGTGTTCTTCACACGGTTCTTACCCCATGGGGTGACCGCCGGTGTGACGTTTTTCGTTGTTGGTTGCGTGCCGTTCTTGCCCATGCTGTGTTTGATTCGCCTTTTCGTGTGTTCCGTCCGTCTTGGCCGGTCGTTGCGGCCGGCGTCGTTTCCCATATTGCATGCTAGGCGGCGCCGGCTACAATCGTTTCCGTCAGTTCACCACGCATTGGTTGCCGAACTACGGACCGACCTATTACGCCGCTTTCGTGCACGATCCGGAAGGCAACAACATCGAGGCCATGCTCGTCTGAGTGTCCGACAGCTCAACAGCGACAAGACCAGATCCCGCCATACGTTAATGTTCTCATGGCGGGACCTGTCATATTCCCAGAGAATCAAACATCTCAGCAGCCGTATGGAAACACGGGCCGTTCTCCGCTGAATATTCATGGACTTCCCGCAAGGCAGAAAACGTATCAGTAGGAACGGCGCTCTGTTGAGGAAAGTCTAATAAAAGTCGGAACTCGTACGTGCCTGGATTGGAACACATATGATTTTCCCCTTTAGCCCTGGTTACTTGAACAGGTCGAACAGACTGAACGTGGTCTTCTTGTAGACGGTGTTGTACAGTTTGCGCTTGGGGTACAGCCAGCCCATGCCCTTCTTACCATAGCCGGGGATCAGCGCACGCTTGACCGCACGAGTGGCGCGGCCCTTCGTACGCGCGGACAGGCTCTTCTTCCAACTGGGTTTCCTCATTCCATACTTCATGACAGCCTCTTTTCGGACGGTTATGTATCGCTCAACATTGCATACGCATCGGCTGGATAAACTCAAAGATGAACATAGATGAACATCAAGTACAGTCAAGCAATTACTTACTGGCAGCTTCTTTGAGAGCGGCCTGCAGTTCAGGATCAACGGCGAATAAATACAATCCATGCACACCGCGTTTGAGCAGAACATTCAGCTCATTACGCAGATTGGATTGCGCGTAACTGATTGAGCCGTTCCTCTTACTCACTGCACGTTTATTACAACTTGCTTTTTCGTTAAAAACGATTTTCCCTTCGCGATAGGTAACCGACGGTCCAATGATGACACCTACATAATTAAGATCAAACCCCTGAATAGAGAACGTTGATCCCACTTCATTAAGCGTATGCGGACTTTCCGCCCAGACAGCATCTAGGGAAAGACCCTTATCCCCTACCTTGATTTCGTAATTCCATGGATGACAGAAATAATCAGCTCTTCCATCAGGATTAAACGCATCGTATCCTCTCGGCATTCCCTGAGCCGCTCCCATGCGCCATACTCCCTGTGCATCGCGATGCAACTCAACATTCCAGAGACCATCGGGACTTGAATCGTTAATTTTGCCGCCCTTATACTCCCAATCATACGTAGCAACCACACGAGAAAGCCCGCATCCGTCAACGCCTGAAGCCTTTAGATATGCCTTCTCCTTTATGGCTTTAAACAGTTCAACCGGCGAATCGAATACTCTGATTTCAAATGGCTCGCGGACATATTCGCCTGTTTCTCTATTCTTCTCCCCAATGTCTTGAGGAATACGACCTATTCTCTTACCATCAGCGAAATCATCAATCCATCGAATCGTCGCATCATCCGCAGCAATGCGAAATTGCCTATGCAAGCATATGCGACTTAGCAAATAGTGATCACCCCACATATTCAATGGCACAAATCGCTCCAACTGCCCGCTATAGCCAGCAGCAGTTTTTGCACGTCGCTTTCTGCTTGCTGCGGAAAGAGCATGTCCTGATCCTCTTCGCTCCAACGCTGCGAAGTTTGCAAAATCTGATTCGGGTCGAATACCGCAATAACCACTTTCGCACGACGCAATAAATCGTGCAGCATGTTCTTGCCTGAGTATCCTTGGTCACCCTGCGTCAACAGCAGATGAGCTTCATCAACAAGCACTACATCGGCTTTGCCTCGGGGCTTGTCCGCAATAGCTCGATTACTTGCTGTTTTCTCACTAAATCGATTGATGAATCGACTTGGTTTAAGAGCCACCTCGCCAAAATGTTTCTGCAAACCTAATTTGCTTGCAATTTGGTTATAGACGTGCATTTGCTGGTTATGGTTGACAAGAATATATGCTTTTCTGCGATCTTCCTTACTGATTTTTGGCGATGAATCGGTTCCCAGAATATCTTCATCATCTTCGTCATTGATGCGCCCATTGATGTCCATTTCTGTTGCTATGCGATAAAACAGGTGACTTAGCAAAACCGTCTTTCCAGTACCCGCAACGCCTTGCACGAAAATCAGTCTCGATAAACCGGAATCGGCTGAATTACCAGAGCCGGCAAGAGCTTCAGAAAGCGCGTCCATAATCGATTCCTCCGCAGCTATCTGATCATCACTCAATTGGTGAAAAGGCGATGCTTTAAAAAGTGCAGAATCGCGAATAATCTCCTCAGCCGGAAATAGTTCCGGATCCTGTCGGTTCAGTTCCAGCCAGATGTCCGAGAAAATCTGGCTGAATTCATCCTGCGTATAGTAGTCGCCTTGCGCGTTGGCGCGACGATTGTTCAAATTCTTGACTGCATCAGAGCCAAGAAGATAATGCATCAGCCGGTTCTCCACGTCCAAAGTCAGAGATTTGTTGAAATGCGGATTGCCAATGACATACTGTCACACAGAACGAGCGTCGCTCTGCAAATTTTCTTGAAATTCCTTCCAATCAACTCTCGTTTTGGGATCTTCCCTCAGATGATGCATTGTTCGACTACGAATATTATTCGTCTCTCCCACATACACCGTATATTCGGGACGTAAAGTATGCTGATTCCTCTTCTTTGAATGAACCACATACACCGTTGGATAATCGAAAATATAGTGCAAAGTCTCACGCTCAACAGCAGATAATGTCTCGTATCCTAATTGCTCGACAAAGGCTTTCTCTATTTCTGCTTTGTCATCAATGCTCTGATACGGCAAATCTATAATGATTGACTTTGGAAGCGCGCTCTTCGTCATATGCTCATTATGCACCCGAGAGAGGCCTTCAGAAAAGATTCGACATACACTTACGTATTATGATTTCCGATTCAAGCATCAACGCGATCCGTAAATTCGTAGCAGAGCGGGACTGGTCTCAATTCCACACTCCCGGCAATCTTGCCAAATCTATCAGCATTGAGGCCGCAGAACTTCTGGAATGTTTTCAATGGAACGACGAGCCACAAGACAGCAATATCGAACATATTCATGAGGAAATAGCAGATGTACTCATATATTGCATCATGCTATCTGACAAATTGGGATTTGACCTTGACGAGATAATCCTCGATAAGCTTGCGAAGAATGCTCAGAGATATCCGGCTGAATTTGCCTACGGCAATAGTAATAAAGCCAATTGACGCTGTATATACGTTCGTAGGTAACACCTGAATAGTTGCACGCTGCCCAATCTGCATTCACTATGAGCCACGTTTTCTTCGCGAGCGCGACGGGGGTTCCAACAGATAGAACCTGCATCCAGGTTAGTAATCCGTCAGAATGCGTTCGCGCATTCTCGCGTACTTTCACGCATTCTCGCGTACCAACATCTTGATTACATATTCTGTTCATGTACGGCATGCTCACTTACCCAAGTGATATACAATGCCGGATTCGCCACCCTGCGAAGATTACGTGAGCAGCTGCAGCAACCCGGCAACCATCTTCGCCTGAAAATCAGTAGTGCATTGAGACGTCTCGCGAGGCGCTTGGCGCGTTCTTCGCTGTCGAAGAACTTCGGCACACGCTTCGCCACTTCCAACCGCTCGTTCCGGGGGCGACAGAGGTTTCCGGCAGCGTTTCCTTAAGAGCCACGGCATACGCAGTAGTCACCCATTCCCTCTTTCAGAGCTCATCGAAAATCAGTTCCTAAAAACTTTCAGATGTTGGGTGTTCCTCTGCAATAGCGTCATCAAAATTCGAATCGCCTCATGATCGCGTCACCAAGACCCGAATCGCGTCATAATCCCGTCACAATCCCGTCGTCGAAAACTGTCTCTGAGCCATTACGATAGATATTGATGCACAGATCCGTATCGCAGCCAAGGAATTTTGATTCCGGCAATCCGGCATCACATACCTTCTGCATCACACGCAGGATACTGCCCCCATGCTCGATATACCCATGTACTCAAAAGCAGAGGCCAAGGCATCGTTACGTATATTTCAAATAGCCCCGCTTCATGCGTTCAATGGTCTACCCATCGGCAAGCGCTCTGACAAGGTGATTTCAAGCCGATTGTCATAAATCTCAATCTGAATGCTCGAATAGTTGTAGCTGCAATGCACTTGCGTTGACAATCAGCTCGCAAATGGCATCCGACGGAATCTCATATATGTCCTGCCAGTGCACACCCTTGAGCCAGACACCCATATGAATGTCGCACAGCACATACTGGTAGGACTCTTCGATAAGCTCCTGCCTAGGCGGGTAATCACAAATGTAATAGGGACTCCATAATCTCGTGCAAATAAGCGAAATCATCATCAATGTCACGGTGCTCATCGGCAGCTTCAACGCCTGCGATGAAATCAGTCACGCTATCCCCCATTCGTGCTCACAAGGATGATTCACGCATAGGAAAAACCCGAACGAATCCGGTCTCTTCATAAGAATATCCGCCAAAGAAGGACTAGGCAGGAAGGAGACCACCGTGTCGGAATTTTTATCGAACAGGTGGGCTTCAACCATGGCCTTGAACAGATTGGATCGGAGTTTCCTTGCCGTTCCCTCGCTTATGGTTTCCAGCTCGGGATGCCATGTAGCCTTGTTCGCAATGAACCGATCATAATCCTCAAAGTCCAGATGCGTATTGCCGGTAAGATAATGCTTTTTAAGTACTTCATTGCGTAATATCGGCACATCGCGATCCACATAAGTGCCTCGCGGTCGGATGTGGAGGAATCCGGGCCTGCCAAATATGCAAGCTCTCCAACCGTGAGCGCACTGAGCCGCCTAGTAGTTTCCGCCACAACGCGCCTGTTCGCGGAATCCGTGCGAATCGCAAGAACGTTTTCCTCGATGGCCTGTTGGCGAATCGTGGCAATGGATTCGCCGACTTCTTCGTCAGCACTCTTGTCGCTCTTTTCGTTGACCTTTTCAGAGATCTTTTCAGAGACCTTGGTTTGGGAAGAACGCTCAGTGCTGCCACCGCCCATACGATTCAGGTACATTTCGGCAAGCGCACGGCCCTGCGGGGAGAGAAGTCCACCAACGGTGAAGGAAAGCCTGTATCTCTCCCCCTGCGTCGTCTCCGCGCCGTATGAGCCAGCCATGCGATTCTCCTTCTGCTAAGACATCAGTGTTAAGCCACAAGAACATTTCAGAATATTTCATGGTGTGGATACCAGTAGTATCAGCCCCTAATGGTGGAATCATTCCGTATATCTTGATCTAGAAGTCTCTTTCGATATGCAGCTATCCACCGCTCGAGCAATAGGTAATATAATGATGCGCAAGCTTAACAATTAGAATAGCCTAAAGCCAAAGGAGACGGATTATGTTCGGCAAAGTTCGTAAGACAAGAAGCGACTGCACTGTCGGCACGTATGAAAAGAAGCACGATCTTCCAACCGGCACCATTCGGAATAAGGACGGACGAAAGGCACGCAAGGACAAGACGCTTGCAGCGCTTCGCAAAGAAAATGGGAAAGATTATCGCTGATAAATCGGTCGCCGGTTAACAACGCTCCTCCTTGAAGGCACAGGTACAGCAAAAACGCACAACGATGTTTCGGTCATACTTGTTCCTTCCAATCAGGGAGGCACAAGAAAAGTCAGCAACTCGTACTATGGACGCCAGCTTGCAGAAACACACACCACGACCAAGCAACTGAGGCGCGACCTCAACAACTACGTATGGTGGTTCAATAATCAGCGACTCCACTCCACCCTTGGATACTGGAGTCCAAAAGAATTCACCGAACGAGGACTCGTCATTCTAGAGAACCATCCAACACACCGTTACCAATCCATATAAACAAGCGGATAGTTAATTAGACAGTCTGGGGGATATGCGATGTATATAAAGGAAATGCGCGTATTTGGATTCAAGAGATTTTCCAAGCTGCAAGTTGAACTCTCACCTGGAATTAATATTGTCGTCGGTGATAACGATGCGGGAAAGTCAACACTTCTCGAAGTCATCACCGCAGTATTAGATGGACAATATAGAGGAACCTCTTTAGCAAGGAATCTGTCGGAGGATTTATTTAATGCTGAAAATGTAGCCACATACATAAAAAATATTCGTTCAGGAACTCAATGCGAACCGCCAGAGATTCTTATCGAAGCTGTATTTGGCGGTAATGACCAAGAAGAATTATTAGCTCTCTATGAAGGGGACGCCAATTCCAAAGGGGCGAAGGAATCTGGTATATCCCTTCGCATCACCTTGGATACAGACTCATTCGCCAATGAATATCAAGAATTCGTTGATTCCAGAGAATGCTTTGGAATTCCGATAGAGTACTACTCTTGTTCTTGGACTACATTTGCCCGTAAATCAATCCGCCCTGTCGGGATTAAATTCAATGCTTCACTAATTGGCGGAGGGCACGCATTTGCTTGGGCAAATGCTAAAGCGGTTGTTTCAAGAATTGCTCGGAATGTGCTGGAACCGAGTGATCAGATTGTTATCTCTCAGGCGCATAGACAAATGAGAAGCAACTTTTCCGCAAATGAAAAAGTCCAACAAATCAATGACAAGATATCCGAGAAGGTAGAAAGCCTAACTAGAAAAACGGTTACCCTAGGCTTCGAGGCAGATACCGTTAGTTCTTGGGAGAACGGCATTGTAACAAAATTGGAGAATATCCCTTTCTCAAATGTGGGAGATGGAACCAAAAGCATTATCACTGCAGAATTGGCATTATCGAAAAGTAAAGATGGTCAAAAAGATGTGATTCTTCTTGAAGAGCCAGAAAACCACTTATCTCATACACGGCTGAGCATGTTCCTCGACGATGTTAAAAACCGTTGTAAAGACATACAATTGATAGTAACGACTCATAGCAGTTTCGTGGCAAACAAACTTGACCTCAAAAATCTCATACTATTAAACGGAGACGAATCGACTTCCTTCGCAGATTTGCAAAAAGATACATCTCGCTTTTTCATGAAGGCTCCTGGCTACAGTACCTTGCGCGTTTTGCTCTGTAAGGCATCAATACTCGTGGAGGGAGATGCCGACGAACTCGTTGTGCAGCGTGCATACCTTGACTCGTACGGAAGGCTTCCGATTCAGGACGGCATTGACGTCATATCAGTAAGGGGAGTCACTTTCTTAAGATTTTTGGAAATCGCTCGAAAAATCGAAAAAGATACTGTTGTCATTACCGATAATGACGGGAACGTCGAAGCCCTTCGAAGCAAATACAGGGACTATCCTTTTATTAATTCGCCAGAAGCCACCAATGCCCATCAAGTCATTTCTTATGATGAAAGCTATCTCACTGAGGGGAAAGCGAAAAAAAGTAAACTACAATACACTCGAATCTGAGATATACGAGTCGGCAGGTGCGGAAAAGTTAGCTAAAATTCTGGGCAGATCAAATAATAACCGCGATGAAACACTCGACTATATGGAAAAACATAAAACCGAAGTGGCTCTAAAAATATTTGATGCAACAGAAAAGATAACATACCCAAATTACATTGTTAAAGCTATCGAATGGGCTGCCAGTAAAGTTGGCGCCAAGAAGGTTGGTGTTGGCAAATAATGTCTAGAATGTATCTAGCTGCGGCGGGTTCCGGAAAAACAACATTTCTTCTGGAAAAAACATCAGATAAAAGCAAGAGATATCTATATACAACTTTTACGGATGAGAACGCAGAAAACGCTCGAGACATGCTCATCAAAAAATACGGATGCGTACCATCGAACGTGACCATTCTTCCATGGTTCAGCTTTCTGCTAGAACATGGGGTGCGCCCATTCCAAGGTGCCGCTGGTTTTAAAGATATGCAATTTACCGGCATACAGATAAAGCCAGAAGGCCGTAATTATTATAAACAGCCAGCCCTTAGACATTACTGCAACTCGTCCAACGCAATTTATGCGGCTAAGCTGCCTGAACTCGCTTTGCTCTGTAATAAGCAGAGTGGCGGAGCAGTACTTAATAGACTGCAACGCATATTTGATGCTGTCCTGATTGACGAAGTTCAAGATATGGCTGGATACGACTACGAATTCATAGAACTTCTCATCAATTCCGATATCAATATAATCCTCTGTGGAGATGAGCGACAGAAAACTTATAGAACCAATGGAAGCCGCAAAAACAAGGGCAAAACACTTGAATGCTTTCTTCAGGAAAGGAAACTGATCGGTAGATGTCCAGTAGATCGAAACACCTTGAACGGCAGCCACAGATGCGGAGAAACAATTATCCAGTTCGCCAACAAACTATATCCCACATTTCCCCAAACCAAATCTTTAGCGAAATCATCGTCAAGTCGTCATTCTGGAGTTTGGCTTGTCCCAGATTCGTGCGCGCAAGCCTACTCCGATAAGTATCATCCAGTCGTCCTTCGCGATAAAAGCAACATCAAAACCATAGATTCATCCAACATTCTCAATTTCGGCAAATCTAAAGGAAGGACCTATGATGACGTTCTGATTTATCCTGTCGGCAGTGTCCGAAAATGGCTCAGCAATCATGAACAAGATTTAAAAGAACAAACATGTTCACGCTTTTATGTTGCAGTCACGCGAGCTCGTTACAGCGTTGGGATTGTCCTTCCCGACAAAGAAGCTAATCAGCTAAATGATATTTATCAAGTATGGGAAAACACTTTTGAGTAGAAGGCAACATAGAAACAGACAAGGGTCGCAGACGTTTTCTTGGAGATAATCACGCAGCCATTCCTTGGCTTTGATGGTATTTACTAGGGCTCATCCAACTAAGTGACTGTTTGACGCGCTCATAGTCAGTCATGCCAGCGGATGCGACCGTCGCCAGAACCAACGCTTCGTCGCTCAGTTTTTTCAGTCGTCTATCTCAATCGCGTGAATCGCGACTTCGCCATCTTCCGAGAACTCGGCTTTTCTGAATTCCATGCGGAGTTCCATGCCGGTCTCGTCGAACTCACCGTTCAGATTACGCACCAGCGCATCGACCAATCAGCCGCTAGAGCTCTCAGCCATATTCTCCCCACTCCGATAGACGCACTATGCTTAACGCCCATGGTGTTCGTTCCTTTGTCTGTTCGGTGGATAACATGCGGGCAATCCGCATTCGCCATGAGCCATGTTTTCTCCGCGAGCGCGACGGGGTTCCAACAGATAGAGCCTGCATCCACGTTAGTAATCCGCCAGAACGTGTTCGCGCACTCTTGCGCACTTTCATGCACTTTTGCGCATCTACGCCTTGATTGCATATTTTGCCATTCATGCGGCATGTTCAATTGCCCACTGATGTACAATATTGTGCATCAGTGCCCATCCAAGGCTACGTTTACGTCCTGAAATGCGGTGGGCCTCTTTTCTATCTCATTGCTGCTGCGAGTAGTAGCAACAGCTTCCAAGCCTCTTAGCAATGCTCAATTCCAGGGCCTCTTCCTTTTGCCAAGCCGCATAGGCATGTATAAATCAACCAATACCCGCCTTTTCTGAACTACACTGTTCCTAGAAGAGTTCCGTGTTGAAAGGGGTAACCGATGACGCGCAAAGGTGGGTTTTTGAAGGGGATCGTCGCATCGGCGGCGACCTATGCCGTCAAAACGGCGGTCGACATTGCGGCCAATCCGGAAAACATGCAGAAGGTGGCGCAGCTTGTCAGCGAACAACAGGTAGGCAGCAAGCTTAAGCAGGCCGCCGCGAGCATGCATCTGCCGGCCGCGCTTAGCCCATCCGCAAGAGTCTCCAAGAAGCTTGACACCATCGAGGAGACACTGGAGCAATACGCCGACCAATTTCCCGTAAACGCACCAGTCGAACGATGGAAGAGCACCCTGCAAAGCCTTCGTCTTATGGACACCATGAACAGATCCACAACCGGCAGCGAGCATAAGAACCGCCTGGAAAAGCTCCAGACGCAGACCGAAGCTCTGTTCAACGAGATCTTCCAGTCCCTTGACTCGGGCGATGCCCAGATCGAAGACTGACCACTTCCCCACTGCTTTCATACCTGTTCCCCGCCACTCCCAAGCGCACCGACGCGTCTGCCAGTCGTATACTGCTACCAAGTGGATTTGAAGGAAATAACCATGATCGACGACGATTCCAACGAACTCATCCCATTCGAAGGCGGAGACAGTGATGCCGATGCCAGCACCGGGAACAACAATCCAGACGACACGAAAAGCGTCACCATCATCCAAGACGAACAAGGCATCGTCTTCCTCGGCGACGCCGGTACCATAGATCTCTGGCTCAAGGATGAAGGCTTCGATTCCAAAGCATTCAAAGCCAAAGCCATACAGACCGTCTCCTCGGCCAGCAAAGGCGCACAGGCAGCCGGCAACGCCATGGTCGAAAGCGGACGTTGGGTAAAACTCACCAAGGAATCGGCTGAGCTGGTCGCCAAATACGGCAAGAACTGTAAGAAGGGACCGTTCCAAGCCGGTGTTGTACGGCAACCGAACGGGCGCATCATCAAACATCTAAAATTCACCCAGCCAGGGCAACTCAACCCCGCCATGCTCACCGGCATCAGCGGCGTCATGGCACAGATGGCTCTGGAACAGGACGTCTCCGAAATCACCGATTACCTGAAGGAAATCGATGCGAAGCTCGACGACCTGCTGCGCGATCAGAAAGACCAGACCGTCAGCAAGCTCACCGGAATCTCCCAATATAGTAAGGAATCACATGCGTTATTTCACTTCGGACACGCATTTCGGCCATCCACTAGTCACCGCGCTGCGCGGGTTCCTGAACAATGGCAAGCTACGTGCTGAGTACCTCGACATCTGGCAGACGCAGACCCGCACCACCGCACACGCGTGGATCAAACAATATGTGCACGACAATCAGACATCGTTCAAAGCGATCTGCGACATCGCACGTCATGAGAACACCATCATCGACAATATCAACGAGATCGTCGGGCACGACGACGAACTGTGGATTCTCGGCGACCTCTCCTACCGTTGCACCGTCGAGCACACACTCGAATGCCTGCGCCGAATCAACTGCCAACATCTGCATCTGATCATCGGCAACCACGACCGCAACTTCCGTCTCCGATTCAATGACATGCTATACGAAGACGTGTTCGAGACCATCGACGACTACTGCGAAATCGACATGGAACTTCCCGTTCTCGATGAATCCGGCAAAATAACGGTGGCGACCACGCAGCAAAGCATCGCCATGAGCCACTTCCCCAGACTCTCGGCATTGGCCGAAGAACACGGCGACTGGCCGAGCAACTGGAACGAGTTCGCCGATATGGCGCCTACCACCGAAGGCTGGCTGCTCTACGGCCATACGCATCAGGACGTTCCCGACGGCACTGATCCGCGAAGTGTGAACGTGGGACTCGACGCATGGGATTTCAAGCCCGTCAGCGAACAGCAGATCCTCGCCTGGCTTGTATCCCGGTGTGCCGACCAATCAAAATGAATTCCACCCTGAGCATGAATCCGGGCTGTAGGATGCCGGGTCGCTGGTATTTGTCGACGCCGGCGCTCCAGGTTTGCAACCATTCGAGTTTGGGACACTGTCGGCATGTTCCCGGATCAACATTGCCGACGATGACGGTGACTTGAGCTTTGAGCTCTTCGGGGATGATGGCCGTCCTTGCCATGTTGCCACGCTGCGCCGGATCGCCTACGAATTCTTGCGGCACGCCTTTGGCTGCACGCATAAACTGCGCTTGTTCGAATGGCGTCAACGGCAGGCAATTGACGATAAGTTTGCGATTATTCTCGGTTCCCCCTATCCCACCTTAGGACAAACATGAGATAAGCCTTTCGCATGTGAGTGGCGAATAGATTCAGCCGAGTCTGACTTGACCCCGGCTGAATCACATGTATGCGCCCGTCTGTTCAGGCAAGGGACTCGTACGCTTGCGCATCGACCGGTTCAAGCCATTCGTTGCTCATCGCGCCAGGGTCTCCTGCCGGAACCATGAACGCCAGGTGGGAGAAGGATTCGCCAGGAGCCGCACCACTGACGGCACCATGCGCAACAAGTATGATCAAGCGCAAGCCCAAGACATGCCCATCGTCGAACGTGTGCTTGAAGTAGCCGAACACCATGGAGTGCCCATGGCTCAGGTTGCGCTTGCATGGCACTGGGCCAAGGGCGTGACTGCACCTATCGTGGGCTGTTTGCAGCCAGAACGCGTGGATGATGCTATCGCCGCGCTAGGCGTGCAGCACCATGAGCTCTCGTCGACACGTAGTAAAACATATGCCAACATTGCAGGTCTCTTGCGCACAAACTAAACCATGCAACCGGTTTGATTCCCTATTAGATAAGAACGCCTCACAACCGCAAGGTGTACTCAGCCACTACTACATCGCGGTATACATACAGCACCACTCATCAAAAAACGGAAGAGTCGCCAAAGTCATCTAAAGATGACTCCCTACGACAAATAATTACAAGGATATTCCACCTATGACAAACTGGCGCTGCGAAGAGGAGGAAAAATGAAACTAATCGCTATACTGTTGTCCATCATCATAATGGAAGCACCTAGCTCCATGACCAGCCCTGGTCCTTTTACATCAGCAAACGCTCTCAATACGTATTCCGCCAAGATATATCCCAAGTGCCCTCCAAGTCTACACTGGCTCTGCCGAGTCTTCTGACATGATGACAGGAAAACGCGCATGAAACTGCCATGCTCCTTTTTCAGAAGATGTTTTAGCAAATCCTCCTATGGACTTAATCCATTTCATATGCAGCGACAAACCGCTTCCGGACACCGGCTTGTCAGGAAATAAGTTCTTTGACGAAATATCATTCACCTGATCCACATGAATTAAATCATCGTCATCCCAAAAAACAATGAGACGGTATTCACCTCCTGGACTTCCATGCACAGCGATATTTGTATATAGCTCATGAATCAAAGAAAAAACCTCACGGGAAAAAGCATCATCAAGATTCTTCAAATCTTTTAGCGCAATTCTCGTCTTTCCATGAAATCCGAGTTCCTTCAGGAAGGAATCCCCTTGCTCACCTACAATTTGCAATCCAGAGAGACTCATATTGTCCGCTTGTACTGATTCCGTCTTTCCACCATTCATTAAATCAACAACAGATCGCATCTCATCCAAAGTTTCTACGACGAGAGCCCTCACTTCTCTTATTTCTTTCTCGTCAAAGGTTTTGTTCTTCTCAGCATCCAAGATTAGACCGTCCAGCAAAATTGCCATGTATGCCAAGTTACCAGCCACTGAATCATGAATTCGGCTGGCTACCACGCTCTCTTTTCGCAGGTATTCGACGTGCTGACTTAATTTTTCATACCTTAGTTTGTTTTGTTTGAGCTGGGCAGCAAGTTCTTTCCACGCAAACGTTTTTCCGACGAAGTATGCAAAGAACATGACAAGAATTAACATGAAATACTCATTGGCCGCCACACCATCAGCATTAAAGCGCCACATTCGAACCAATGCCACCGCGAACGGATACAGCATCCCCCACAACGACTCAATTCGCAGCCCCGCATACCCCAGAGCCAACCAAGTTCCCCATAAAAAGCTTGGACCACCGTCATCTGGAATAAGACAGCAAATCACAAAAGTAAAAAAAATGATATTGCAACATATAATCGGCCGCCGCGGCATCAGGACAACAGCTAATACATGCACGCATACGAGGAAAAATGTCATCACACCCGCAGAAGGGAAAAACAGTATTTCCGCAATAGTCATGATGACACAAACCGCTACAAGCAGATATTGGAGGTGAAATACGCACCATGAAATAAATGGATTTACTCTTTTAGTACTCACGTTCATTAATTTCCATCCATTGAATTACTGCTTGAGTCCTATTTTTAGCCCCTAATTTCTTCATGACCCTTCGAATATACGTTTTCACTGTAGGTTCCCCTATGCCAAGCTTGATGCCGATCTCCTTTGAGGTAAAACCCAGGGAACACAGCCCCATAACCTCTCGTTCCCTTTTCGCAAACGTTTCATAGTTGACATTTCCACTTTTGGCAGTCAATAATCTCTCATGCGACTCCTGCGCACTTTCGGAAGATGCATATTTAACATCCGCCCGCCGCCCATTCACTATTGCACATAAGACATGGCAAAGACCTTTCACATTCGCCTTATCCACAAGACAGCTCGCTCCGTTTTCCAGAGCAGGCACACAGTAACGGTCCAGAGAAAAAGCAGTCATGCCCACTAAATCAACCTGAGCAGTCTCCTCACGAATGGTCCGGCACACATCGCAACCGCTCATTCCCTCTAGAGACATATCCACAAGCAATACATCAGGACGCGTCCGCGAGTTAAGACTCTTACTCACCGCGGTCAGACCATCCGATACAGCCCAACACACGTTAGCCTGCGGAAGAATACGCTCAATCATCATCTTCATAACGCCAAGCGTCAATCTGTCATTGTCCACGATAGCGATTCTTATTCGTTTTCCCAAATACATCGTCACTCACCTTCACCCCTAAGCATACAAATATAGCCACGCATTGCATCACGTACAGGCCATCACCCAGCCAGCAGCAATAGCTATTTTCAAACACGGAAAAGCGAAAAATCCTCATTTTCCAGAACCGGCATCCAAGATCCCCATTCCCCTGATCGCCCAGAATCACTTAACGCTAAAAGCACACCGGCCGATCCCGTCCCCAAATCCATGGAACACTTGTATCCATAAAGTCCCGGGAAAACAATGTTTCCATTGTTCTTCATCAGGTAAAGATTCAATCCATCAATAATCCGCTCCCACAGCTCATCATCAATACCTAAGTCGCGCAACGCTATTGCAGCAGGCAACAGTCCCACATAACCCCCGAATAAGCCACCATTAAACGTGCAAACCATATCTGAACCTTGGGAAAGCCTTCTAAGAAACTCCTCATTAAGGAATTCCATTGACTCATTACCATCTTTATAGACTTCAATAAAAGCTAGGGCCACACCAGAAGTTCCACAATCCAGATAAGGCATTGTTCTGGGTTTATTCTTCAAATGATCCACGTAATACATCGGACGCTCCTTGTTATCCGCATTGGCAAGATGCGTTAGCGTAAGACGAAAAATGCTTTCCGCACGGGAGCGCAAAGCATCGTCTTTCCTGCAAAGAGAAGCCTTCCACAGGAACAGACCTGCACCCAACCAGCCCTTCATTAAGGTAAAGTCCGCTTTCGAACTCAGCATGTCTTGCGAAGTTAAACCACAATCGCATCTCTCATACACCTTGGAAAGAATATACGACAACATTTTTTCTTCATGCGAGTTCCTAGATGCTCCCAATGACAGAAGAGCCATGCCAATGCCAGACAAACCAGAGTACAAGGAATAGTCGTCAATGCCTGCCAAATAATCAATGTGAGAGATTCCGATATAAGAAAGCATTTTATGACATTCCTCGCGAGAAAACACCTCATATGCAGCCATGGCCACACCTACCGTACCGTTAAACAATCCCGCGCGGAACGACATACCGTCTTTCAATTTACGTAATACCGATATATATTTCTCCCGCGCAATAGCATAAAACCATTCCGAGTTTTCCAAACATGAAGATTTCAGCAAAGCCAAGCTCACACCGGCAAAACCAGACCCAATGCTATATTTAGACATCTCATCGCCATACATTGAAATATCACCTTTGACAGGATATTCACCTCGCAAGTCAAGACCAGAGACAATCCCTTTATAAAGAAGTCTCATAAAGGTTTCAATATTCTCAGGATCTAAAAGCTTGTCACAAGCCTGTAACGCTTTGTCGATAAATGGTCCATGAGACAATAACGGAGTCAAGCCAAGCATTCGCGATCTGACAGACCGAAGAAAAGAAACTGCCTCATTCCCAAAGTGCTTTTGCACCATATAATCCTGACAGAACAACAACGAAGGAGCCAGATAATAAAGGGGACATATGGGAACAAAAAGGCGGTGCACTATAACCGCGAAGGCATACCAATCTTGTTGTTCATAGTTGCATACAGCATCGTTGGTAAATCCTGGAGTAGCGATATCTACTTGAAAATCTTGGGAAAGTTTTTTCGCCGCCTCAAAATCAATCAGTTTAATTTCTAAAGAATCATTAATCAGCACATTTGATAAGCTCAAATCTCCAACCGCAAATCCAATTCCATGCATTTTCGCAATTGCACTTTCCAATTTGGTTGCGATCTCTTTACACCCTCGCCAATAAGAATCAGAGCAATCCGTCCGAGCAGAGCATCCATCGAAAGGGAATTCCATTGCTATGTACTGCTGCAAATCTCGACCTTCAAAAAAATCCTCAACTAAAAATGCATGATTCCAGACATCAAAACAATCGACAGCATTCACAACATCAGAGAGCGGACTCAAGGAACGAAGGATTTGATATTCATGCTTGATTCGATGAAAAGCATCCAAACATGACCTATCACTGACCCCAACATTTTTTCGCCCTTCTTTAAGGATATATTTTTTGCCGTTTCGCGAAGCGAGATACACCCCACCGTTATTACTAAAATGGACAGCGGAGTCTATTTGATAATCCGTTAATTTTCCATTTGAGTATTCAATAAAATAATTATTCTCTTTAACATATATAGGTTCATCAACGAAAGAAGGCAAGGAATACAGCGGTAATTCTTTATCCGGTATTAAATCACCCTGAGGAGTCACTATCACAGGTACATTCTTTTCGTTTGAAAAGCGCGGCTTCAGAGCACCATATCTGAAAAATACATTACTATTTTGCCATTGTTTATCAGTTAAGATATAAGGACCATCATCATATTTACAAACAATGGTTTTTAAATCTTTTAGTAGCTGAATAAAAATATGTTCAGAACTGGGGTAAATAGTTATGAATTTACCTGACTCAAGTCTATCCGCATATTTTCCATTCGCCTGAATGAAACAAGTTCTACTTGAAAGATATTTAAAAGAAATAGATTTAACGAAAAGATATTCAGCAACATCATAGAGAACATTCTGAGCATCATAAATTGTAGAAGTGATATGAATTTTCCAACCTTGAGGAGGAAAAGAGTACATCAGACAATTGACATAAGTCCAATGCCCATCAGACCTAACGCCCCATTGCTCTGAGTTGTCATTCGTCGGCAAAACATAAGCATCTTCACAAGCATAAACAGGTTCGCTATAGTATATGGTCTCCTTATCTGCCGAGAAACGGAGGTAATCATCCGCCGAGTAACCAACCATCACAATTCCCTCTTCCCCTATATCAATCCTTCAAGAGTTGATTTTGAACAAAAAATCTATACGCTGGACATCTTTCAATGAGCTCTCGATGATCCCCCTGATCCAAAAGATAACCATCTTCAATAAAGAAAATAACGTCTGAGTCTATTATCGTAGACAAGCGATGTGAAATGACAATTGAAATATCATACTCATGCGATCTTAATAGGTTATCAAGCACACGTCTTTCTGTCTTCACATCAAGATTCGACGTTGCCTCATCCAAAATAAGTATCGGAGCTTTCCTTAAACAAGCTCTCGCAATCTGCAATCTCTGTCGCTGTCCACCAGACAAAGACATCCCCTGCTCACCAACACTCTTTTCCAAATCACCAACGGAAATAATTTCATCTAAGCAAGCATTTTTCAAACATTTATTAATGTCTTTTTCTGATGGCACAAAATCAAGACCAAAAAATAAATTTTCTTTAATTGTTGTAGAGAAAAGGAGATTATCTTGAGAGACGACAGTAAACCACCTTCTCCACTCTTCTAGATGCTGCCCATCAAGCAAGCTCTCATTGATAGCAATGGCTCCAGAATTTGCACTATATAGACCTGTTATTGTATTAATAATAGTCGTTTTCCCGGATCCAGATGGTCCAATAATTGCATATCGACCACCCTTTTCCAACCTCATACTAACATCATGAAGAACTTCATTATCATTGTAACCAAATGAAACGCTTTTCAGTTCCAAATAATCAACATTATTATACGCAAAGTTTTCCATATCTACTTCTCTTGAGATCCGATGACACGGTTGATTCTTTTTAAGGAACCTTTGATTGTTTGACAACTCAAATAAAAGGTAAATAAACCACCTACTGGAGTAACCAGCTGAAAGAATAACATTACATATGCAACAAACGAACCGTATGTCAAGAGATGTACGTCCATCAGATGAACACCATAGCAAACAATGACCCCAGTACAAAAAATCGAAATCAGATTTTGAACGGGCGTAACAAAAGAATATACTTTGTCATTCAAGAGATTAACTTCTTTTATTTCATTTACTCGTTTCTTGAATTTTAGAAGCATACATCTCTCTGCATTACATAACTTAACAGTGCGCATACTTCGCACTATTTCTGAAGTAAACGTATTTAATTTACCAATTCTCTCTTGCAGCATCATCGCATTTCTGTTATTAAATATACCTAAGGGAACAGCCAGTATCATCACTGCAGGAAAGATAATTAGAACCAAAATAGATAGTCTGTAGTTAATTACAGTAAGAGCAACGACGGAAAACAGTATATTGATAACACTCGAAACAAACTGAGGAATACTAGCCGCCACAAAATTCCTGACCAGAGAGATATCATATACTATTCCACTGGCGATTTCACCGCTATTTTCATTGTCAAAAAAGAGCATATCTTTCTCAAAAATTATATCCATAGCCTGAATACGCAATTCCGCCACATGAAGATCGGCCTCAGTTGAAATTAGCAATCCACCAATTGCACACAATATGAATTGCGCCGCAAAAAGAAAAGGGAATACATACAGTAAACTAAGATCAAATTTTTTATTATCTATAAAATCTTTTATCAAAAGAGGAACAAAGAATGATAACGTCGATCCAGCGATACTGCAAACCACGCCAAGAATCATTCTCTTGCTAATTCGCATAAATTTAAGCATCAGATTTTTCCGCCAAATATTTTGTATTAGTTTTAAGCAACTTTCCTTTACTGCCTATTCTAGGTTTAACATCCTCATCACCAACTTCTTCAGGTTTTAATCCTAAGCTTTCAACAAAAGCATCTGATAAGTCATCAAGCGCCATATCCTTCATTGACCAAATTCTCTTATTTACCCTAATCAATGGCGTCGCAAACCCCTCCCTCCCTGGAGCTATTAGGTCGCTTCGTAGTATTGTGTAATCATTACTTTTTTCAATCCATTCATCGTACTGTCCATTTAAACTTTCCTTTGCAATTTCTCTAGATATTCCCGCTTTAATCGCTTGTTCGATTATCTTTTCATCAGACATTTCTACATAATCTACTTCTGAAGGCTGGAACTTTTCATCAAATATTTCTGAAATGAATGCAACGACATGCTTTGGATCTTTTTCTGAAATGTAGGCTATGGATCCCGATACTCTGGCCGAATAATGGTCAGATGAACACTTGTCTAAAAAAATCACAGGATGAATTTCAAGCTTAATCTGACCACTCGTATACATTTTTCCTATATCATCATTTAATGTTCTATCAATTTGTGCACAAGCCGGACATAGGGGATCTAAATAAAATTCTACAGTCGGAATATCTTTTTTTGACCCAACTTGCACCAGTAGCCCGCCATCATTTGTTGCGTTTGTAGGTTTTCTTTTCACTTCTGATAATGACTCATACGCTTTTTTTATATCTTTAGCGTCACTTGCACTGTTTCTAGACATGAAAAGCCCAATAAATGCACTGGCGAGAAGTATAATAATTATAAATACAGTAAACAATCCGAGAATTGTTTGCTTTTCTCTTTCATTCAATCTTTTCATTACAGCATCCATCTATCAAAATGGCTATCTGTTAACTTCAAAACAGATAGCCACTGCAGTTTAAAACTGTTGCTCTTCTACTTCAGCAGAACCAACTCCACGAACTATGCCAATGATGCGTATTCGGATCACAATTAGGATCCGTCGAACAATTTCCATGCGTGTCAACACATGGTGGCCTTTTAGAGGTCATACTTGCAGGTTGCGCAATCAAAGCCTGTAAACTGAGCAAATCCTTCATTTCCACTCCTTTGAACTTCCAGACTCTCATCACAGCGAAACAGATAGAAGTCCAGAAACATTTCTTCCACTGACGAAACCCAGTTTGACACTTTTCTCAATTTCGTGTCTTATTCACTCTCTTATGTCATCCCTTAGATGACATTTCAAGCCATATATGGATCTACCATTTTTGACATGTAACGGCTCGTTTTTCATGATGGGTTACAGACATCATTGTCTGTAACCCATCACATTGCGAAACGGCCATCAGAACCTAGAAATCAGCCCTAGAAAGGACTGGGCATACTCTCTTCACTTGTTGCCGTCCAAAATTGCCGATAGATCGACAACCCAAATAAGTGAATGCTGTCCATATACTGACGCTTTTCCGAAAATATCACTTTCCATACAAGGCAGAAACGTTCAGCAACGCCCCTCATACAAGAAGAAGGAAAGCGCGCCGTCTTCCAGACCGCCTTGCGTAAAGGAGTCCCTGCGTACAGTACGTTCCGCTTTACGCGTCAAACCACGGTAATCATAAAAACCGTAATCGCAGGTAGTGTCAGTGAAGAGGAAATACTCGTTCATTCCAGCATCACGAAACACGTCAAGCATGTGGTTGAACAGCTTACGACCGACGCCCATGCCCCTCGCTTCCGGGGAAACCACGAACAGCGTTACCTCAGCCTGATAGCTTTTGCCGGCATCTCGCTTCAACATTTCATCGGCCTGCAAAATCGCAATCTGATCGGCAAGTCCTCGACGGCCATCCTTGCTTGTCAACAAGGGCAACGCCAAGCAATTTCGCGTAATAGCATGACGTATCCTCTGCGCTGTGGTAACACGGGATCTCAACGAGCCCAATACCACGCCAAGCACCCGACCATCACGTTCAGCGACCGTAGCCTCGGTGGTGCGGGAAAGAAAATCATGCATGTCGATGGCCGCGAGTCGATGCATATTACGCAAGTGAATCGCCTTGCGCAGCTTATACTTACGCAACCCGCGCTCATCGTTCGGAACATTCCCATTATCATCCGACTCATCATCCACATACCAAGCCTGACGGACAAGCTCTTCAAGCGCGGGAAAATCCGTGCGACGCATCGGTCGGAGCATAATCATTTCTGAAGTCATGCTCCCCCATCCTAGCCGCAGCCATACCAAAACTCCGCTCACGGATGACATAATGCGCATGGTATTGAAATAACAGGAATGCGTAGGATTTGTTGGCATTGGCATGTGAAGCTTGGGGGTCTGGGGGTCACAAGTTTAGGATGAGACAGGATTGCGTGTGACGCGCAATGAATGAGAGGTTCATATGGCAACGTTGGTTAGACGAATTGCGGGCGCGCTATGCATAGTGCTCGCCGCGGTATGTGTTTGTTACGCTTTCGCAGTGCGTAACACGCATTCCGGCACAGTATTCTGGATTGTCTGGCTAGCATTCGCGGCGCTGTTCGCCGTGCTTGGATTCGGAGTGCTCTTCCAATGGTGGGCGATGCTGCCAAGACTGGTCAGAGGTGTGGCGATCGCAGTCGCATGCGTCGGTCTGGTCGCATTCGGCACGGTGGAAGGTTGCATCGTCAGTCAAATGCATGCGCAAGGCAAATCGGATCTTGATTATGTGGTGGTGCTCGGCGCCCAAGTGCGTAAGTCCGGCCCGAGCCTTGTACTTCGCTACCGTCTCGACAAGGCCATCGAATATTTGGATGAGAATCCGAATACCATCTGCATCGTTTCCGGCGGAAAAGGACCGAATGAACCGTTCCCCGAAGCCCAAGGCATGGCTGACTATCTTAAGGAACATGGCATTGCCGAACAGCGCATTCTTGAGGAGCCGGAGTCAAAAACCACTGAGGAAAACATTGTCAACAGCAAGAAGCTGATCAGTGACGATAATGCTTCCGTAGGGGTGATCACCAACAATTTCCACATGTTCCGCGCGTTGCAGATTGCCGACAAATATGGTTTGGACAACGCCCAAGGCATTGCGGCTGGCTCTCCCCCGAACATGCTCGTCAACAATATGGTTCGCGAGTTTTTCGCCGAAATCAAATTCCTGCTGTAACTCATGTTTCGGCAATCTCTGTCTTGCCCTGTTTAAGGATGCCGAAACCGAATACGAAATAAATTGAGGGGTGGAATCCCATATGGATTTCACCCCTCAACGCTTTAGAAAGATGACTCTCGCAAGTCAGGCATTAAGCGAGACTCACTCTTCGGAAGCGAGTTCGTCAGCCACAGCGGCGGCTGCGGAAGCAGCCTCAACGCTCTCCGCCTTTAGAAGCTGGA